>Ga0207646_10003625_pt1 | contig 17280 bp, 20 predicted proteins | sample KBSK5502metaG_FD_184343 | JGI IMG/M metagenome (GOLD analysis project Ga0207646, IMG submission 184343) | Corn, switchgrass and miscanthus rhizosphere microbial communities from Kellogg Biological Station, Michigan, USA - KBS K5-50-2 metaG... | ecosystem: Host-associated > Plants > Roots >... | reverse complement strand
ATACGGCGCGCGCCTGCCCTACCTCCTCGTGCTCGGCGCGGCGCAGAACACAGTGCTCGGCGGGATCCTCTCGTTCTCCTCGCGGCTTCTGTACAGCGCCTACGCGGACGTCAGCACGAGCGTCTTTGATCTCGACCGCCTCACCGACCAGCGGGTCGGGGGCGCGATCATGTGGGTCGTCGGCGACTTCGTGTTCCTCGCCGCCGCGTCGGTCGCATTCTTCCTCTGGCTCGCGGAGGAAGAGGAAATGCAGAAGCGTCGCGAGCGTATAACCTCTAGATGATGGTGATCACCCGATCGGTCGCGGCTCTCATGGCCGTTGCCGTTCTCGCTGTCGCTTGCGGTCAGCCCGCGGCGGAGGCGCCCACGGGATCGCAGGTCGTCGCCGAGCTCGCCGACAACAAGATCACCGTGAACGTGCCGAGCGTGAAGGCCGGGACGATCAAGATCGGGGTGCGCAACGTCGGGACGATGGAGCACAGCTTCGAGGTGCTGAAGACGGATCTGCCCGCGGACCAGCTCCCGGTCGACGCTGCGACCGCGAAGGCGAAAGAGGATGGCAAGGTCGGCGAGATCAAGAGCATTCCCGCCGGCAAATCCGCCTCGGTGACCGTCGACCTCACCCCGGGGAAGTACGTGTTCATCTGCAACATCGCGAGCCACTACCAGCTCGGTATGCACACCGGCTTCACGGTCGACGCTCCCTAGCGCTTCCGCGCGCGCCACATCTCCTCGGACGGCCACTTCTGCGCCCACTCCACCGACATGTACTCACCGTAGAACGGGTGATCGACCGCATTGCGAGAAGCGAAGATCTCGACCATGTCGAGGATCTCGAACCCAGACGTGCGAAGCAATCGGATGAGCTCGCCGTGCCCGAGGTGGAATTCGGTCTCCGGCTCGCCGGGCCAGTCGAGGCGGTGCATGCCGAGCTGCGGCCGCTGCAACCGCTCCTGCACTTTCCCCGTGTCCGGCATACAGAGCATCGATAGCGTCGAATTCCGAAGGAACACGAGCTCGCCGTCCGGTCGAAGGAGCCGAGCCGCCTCGGGAATCCACTTGTACGGATCGCACCAGATCGATGCACCGTACTCCGAGATCGCGAGATCGAACGACGCGGCGGGCAGGCCGGTCGCCTCGGCGTTCGCTTCGACGAGCTCCAGACCGAGCCCGTACTTGGCGTTCAATCTGCGCGCCGTGTCGAGCTGCGCCGGCGTGATGTCGACGCCGACGACGCGGCGCGCCCCGCGCCGCCGCAGCCATGCGGCCACGTACGCGGTCCCGCACCCGAGCTCGACTACGTCCTTGCCCGCGACGTCAGGGAGGACGTTGACCTCGGACTCGGGCGTGTTCCATACACCCCACGAGATTTCGATCTCGTTCCACGCAGCCTCCGCGCGGCCATCGGTGTACGCGGCGTTGTTCTTCGTCCAGTGGTCGCGGTTGACCTTGACGTAGTCGGGGAGGTCGGAGCCGCTCACGCCGGTCGCGCTACTTCAGCGTGAGCAGCCACTGGACGATCGCGTCGATCTGATCGTCGGGCAGGACCCCCTCGAACTTCGGCATCACGATCCCTGGCTTGAAGGACGGCGCGTTGCGCACCCACTTCCGCAGGTTCTCTTCGTTCACCGGCGAAAGCACACCCGCGATGTTCGGCTTGCTCGCGATGTGCGTGAGCTCGGGGCCGACCTTGCCCGCCGCGGTCGTTCCCTTCACCGTGTGGCACCCCGCACACGGGCCGCTTACGAACGCGTTCCGCCCGGCGGCGGTCTTCGGATCGTTGAGCCGGTTCGCGTCATCGACGGCCGCCTTCGCCCATGTCGCGTACTCCGCCGGCGTGTGCGCGACCACGATGATGAGCATGTCGGCATGGCCATCGCCGCAGAACTCGAAGCACTGCCCCTTGAACGTCCCGGGCTGGTCGGCCTGGATCCAGAGCGAGGTAACGTGACCCGGGACCGCGTCCTTCTTCCCGCCGAGGTTCGGCACCCAGAACGAGTGGATGACGTCCTTCGCGCTCAGCTCGAGCTTGATCTTCTGTCCGACCGGAATGTCGAGCTGCTCGCCGGCCTGCAGGGTCGTTCCATCCTGAAGCTTGAACGTCGGCGAATCCGGGTAGGTGAAGTTCCACGCCCACTGACGGCCCTCGACCTTGACGGTCATCGCGACGTTGCTGTTGACGTCGTTGATCACGTTCAGCCGGCTCCACGACAGGGCCGTAAAGGAGATGACCATGAGGGTGGGCACCACGGTCCATACAAGCTCGAGGGTGTTCGACCCGTGGAATTGCTGGGCCACACGGCCGGGCCGGTCGCGGAACTTGATGCCCGAATACGTGAGTGCGCCGAGCACGATCGCGAGCACGACGACCGCGCACGCGAACAGGATCCAGTAGACGAAGGCGATCGATTCGGCCTGCGGCCCGCGCGGGTCGAGCGGCCAGGAACCCATCGCGGAGAGACTAGGGCGAGATTTCGACACGCGCCAATCGCGGCGCTAGTGTGCGTCGCGATGTCCGCGCATAACGGAGACGAGCACCCGGTCCATCTTCCCCAGCCGAGCTTCTCGCCGCCGCTCGTCGGGCTCGCCGTGATGCTGATCGCGTTCGGTGTGCTGCTCGGCCCGGTCTTTCTCGTGGTCGGTGGCGTGATCTTCGTGATCGGGATCGCGACCTGGCTGATCGACGACGCTGGCGCGTACGCAAGGGCATCGGAGCCCACTGACGGAGCACATCACTAGGCGATGAGGACCACGCCCCTGGACCGAACGGTCGTCCGCGGCCGCCGCGCAGACCCCGCGGACCGGCTGCCGCCCAACGAGACCGGCCTCGAGGCCCAGCCCTCGCGTTTCTCGGCGGGGATGTGGGCGGTCATCTTGTTCATCTCCAGCGAAGCGTTCTTCTTCGGTGCGCTCTTCACCACGTACTTCTTTCTCCGCTCGCGGATCCCCGACTGGGAACCGGTCTTCGGCGAGAAACCGACGTGGCGTGTGGACCCGATCTTCGGGATCGGCCTCCCGACGCTCAACACGATCGAGCTCCTCGTCTCGAGCGTGACGATGCAGCTCGCCGTGAACGCCATCAAACGAGGCGACCGCAATGGTCTCCGCAACTGGCTCATACCGACGATCGTGCTGGGCGTGCTGTTCCTAACCGGTCAGGGCTACGAGTACACGAGGCTCGGATTCTTGCCGCGCGACGGGATCTTCGCCGGCGTGTTCTTCACCCTGACCGGATTCCACGGCGCACATGTGACCGGCGGGGTGATCATGAACTGCATCGTCCTGTTTCGGACGCTCAAGGGTCAGTTCACAGCGCGACGCCATCTCGCGGTCGAGGCCGCATCGTTCTACTGGCACTTCGTCGACGTCGTCTGGATCGGCCTCTTCACCACGATCTACATCATTGGGTGAGCCATCGGCGAGTCCACTGCTGTAGAGAGCGGGACCTTCGAACATCATCGGTAGCGGTCAGCTCTTCAGCAGCGCGCGGAGGTCGCTCGCCAGAGCCGTCGCCAGATCTTCGGAATGCAGCAGCACGCGCTCGCGCCCGCGCGCATCGATGAGGTAAACGGCGTCGTTGTGGGTGACCGTCGTGCTTCCAGCCTGCACACCGATCCCGTACGACGCCCACACCGGCGCGAGCTGCGTGCGACCGCCGACGAGATAGAACCAATTCGCCCCGAGACCGTGGGCGGCGGAGAAGGCCTGGACGGCCTGGGGCGTGTCGCGATCCGGGTCGACCGAGACCGCGATGAACGTCACGCGGCTGGCGTCACTCTGTAGCTCCGTCTGAGCGGAGCGGAAGCGCGTCGCGGTGAGCGGACAGACGTCGGGGCAGCTCGTGTAGAGAAATGTGAGCGCGACGACCTGACCGCGCTGGGCCGAGAGCGTGACCGCACGACCGGTTACCCCATCGGTCAGCGTGAAATCGGGGGCGGCGGTCGCGCCGAGGTCGGTGCCCGCAAGCGTCGCAGGCGCGCACGCCCCGACGACCAACGTCACGAGGCAAACGAAGCGAACCGCGTTGCTCATCGAGAACACGATATGGGCCATCATCGCTCGCGCATGCCGCCGGTTCGGGTTGTCGCCGGGTACGTCTGTGTCGCGCTGATCTGGGGCTCGACCTGGGCCGCGATAAAGATCGGCGTGAACGACGTCCCGCCGTTCGTGTTCGCACTCGCCCGCGCCGTCGCGGTAGCGTCGCTGCTCACGATCCTGGCCGTCGCGCTTCGACAGCCCTTTCCTCGCGGCAAGCGAACGATCGCCGTTGCCGTCGTCGTCGGACTCATCAACATCGGATGGAGCTGGGCGATCATCTTTTGGTCCGAGCAGTTCGTCCCGAGTGGTCTCGTTGCGGTGTTTGGTGCGGCCGCACCGATCTGGACGGCGGTGCTCACCCACTTCATGGTGAAGGGCGACCGCCTTTCCGCGCTCAAGATCGTCGGCCTCGCCCTGGGCCTCGCCGGAACGGTCATTCTCATAGGAGCCCCCGACGCCGCGGACGGTGCGGCGGGGCTCATCGCGACGATGCTCCTCGCGCTCATGGCGATCAGCTGGTCCATCGCCGCGATCCTCCAATCGCGATACCTCACGAGGGTGGCGCCGATCCCGACCGTCGCACTGGGCACCTGGGCGTCGGTACTACTTCTGGCGCCGCTCGCTCTGCCGCAGCTCTCGGAAGCGCAGCGGTGGACGGTGCCGAGTCTCTTGGCATTCGTCTACCTCGTGGTCTTTGGGACCTCCGTCGGCATGGTCGTCTCGCTCTGGCTCTATCGAAAGCTGCGGCCCACCACGATCACGCTCATTCAGGTCATCGTCCCCGCTGAGGCCATCCTGATCGGGACCCTCTGGCTCGGCGAGCCGGTCACCGTTCGCATGCTTGGAGGAGCGGCCCTGGTGGTCGCGGCCGTAGCGCTGAACGCCTTCGCAGGCGCCGGCACACCACCAGCCGAAGAGCGCCTCGCGGCTACGCCGGCGCCGGCGGACTGAGGTCGGGCTGGGGGCAAGGTCACGGCTGGCTGGTGGCACGTGGAGCGGGCTGAGCAGCGTCGGGGTCTTCTGAGCGAGCGGCCCCTCGCCAACGGTCCATAGCGATCCCACGAGGGGCCGGGCGAAGAAGACCCCGGCGCTGCTTATGTCCCTCTCGAACACATACGACACTGGCGTAGTATGTGGAGCAGAGCTACGACAGCGCCGTCGTAGCCGGGTTTGGGCGGTTGCGAAATGGCTATCGAAGACTGGGACCTGAACCTCTTCACGAGCGACCCCACGCTGCTCGAGCGTGCCAGTGACGAAGAGTACGAACGCGCCGCGGCGGCGCTCGAGCGGATCGCCGATTCCCGCCGGCTCCGCCTCCTCCACGCACTCACCCTCGGCGAAGACACCGCGCAGCGTGCGGCGGTCTGGGCCGGGGTCGAGCAGAGCTACGCGGAGCGTGAGCTCGCCGCGCTCGCGCTTTCAGGTGTCGTCGAGCGGCGCGACGGCACCGGCGGACCCATCTACCAGCCTCGCGACGGGCATCTCATCGTCGAGCTCCACGTCGCGCTTGCGCACGGCCGGGAGGGTCTCGCCGAGCGCCATCCCCGCCTTCTGCGCCGGCGGCGCGTGACCGTGCGCGGCCGGCGCGCGGGATAATCGCAGCGTGAGCCGACCCGACCTACGCCGTCTGCGCAGACCGGAGAAGGCCGAGGAGAAGTTCCTCGGCCCGCTCGAGACCGAGGTCATGGCCCGTCTCTGGAAACGGCGTTCCGCGACCGTGCGCGACATCGTCGAGGACCTCGCGCGGACACGAGAGCTCGCTTACACGACGGTGATGACGATCATGGTTCGCCTCCACGAGAAAGGGCTTCTCGAGCGCACCCGCGAGGGCAAGACCTACGTCTACCGTCCGGCGCACACGCGCGACGAGCATCGCGCCCGTCTTTCACGCGATCTCGCTCGCGGGCTCGTGGCCGAGTTCGGCGACGCCGCTCTCGCCGCGTTCAGCGCGGAGCTCGACACCGTCGACGCGACGCACCGTGCCGCGCTTCGGCGGCTCGCGCAGAAGGACAGCCGTGAAGCGCGCTGATCGCGCGTTCACCGTCCTCCTCGGGCTCGCACTCGGGTCGAGCGCGATCCTGCTTGCGCTCCTGCTCACGCTCGCTCCGCGCGTAGAGCAGCTTCTCGCGCGAGGCGCCGAGGACACCGCCGATATCGTCGCCGCGCTCGTGCTCCTGCTCGCGCTCTGCGGCATCTCACTCGGTCTGGTGACCCTTTTCCGGCAGGTTGCCGCGACGGCACTTCTCATCCGGAGGCTCGTCGCGCAGAAGGTCGGATTGCCGCCATCGGTCCTCGCGGCGGCCGATGGTCTCGACCTCGAGGGCCGAATCGACCTCGTCCTCGACGAGCGGCCATTCTCGTTCTGCTACTGGTTCCTCCGACCGCGGATCTGCCTCTCGACGGCGCTCGTCGAACGCCTCGAGCCCGATGAGCTGCGCGCCGTGCTCCACCACGAGCGCTATCACCTCCGGCAGCGCGACCCGCTCCGCCAGGTCGTGGCCCGGTATTTCGCCGCGGGCCTCTACGTCGTCCCCGTGGTCGACGAGCTCCTCGCGTTCCATACGCTGCAGAAGGAGATCGAGGCCGATCAGGAGGCGGTGCGCGCATTGGGCGGCGTACGCTCGCTGGCCGGGGCGCTGTACAAGCTCCTGCCGTACGCCGACGACGTGTCGCTCGGCCTCCTCGTGCCGGTGAGCTCGTTGTCGGTGACCGAAGCGCGCATCGATCAGCTTGTCGCGGGTCAGCCGCTTTCGGTCGCCCTGTCTCCGCTTTCGGTCGTGCTCTCGGGCGGCGCGCTCGTCGCGGCGGCGGTGCTCGTAGCGGTGAAGGGCGGTGCGAGCGTGGCGTTCGAGACACTGCCGCCGCTCTACGCCGTGCCCGGCCTGCTTGTCGGTCCAGCGAGCTTGCTCTTCGCGGCGGCGATCGATGGCGGCTTGCATCAGCTTCGTCCGCTCACCCAACGTCTCTTCGCGTAACGCCATCGACGTAAATCAATCTTTACTTCGGACCGGCTTGGTCCCAGAGTGGCGCTGACCGGGTCCAGAAAATTCGCCGGTGGGGTCGGGGAGGACCCACCGAATGTCGACTCGTCGCGCTGTTCAGATCGTCGCTTTTCTCAGCGCTCTCGCGTTCACGCTGTCAGCTTCACTCGCGTCAATTGCGTACGCGTGCGGAACGAACTCTGGTGGTGGCGGTTTCTGCTAGCTGAGCTGACCCTGGCCGACGCATACGCGTCGGCCGACCGAGATTCGGGCCAAACTGGGCCCGTAGGACCCCGACCGGCAATGACCCGGTCTCGGTCCAGAAGTCTTGGGTAAAGATTAATTTGACGGGTCTACTTCTCACCCGTAAAGTGCCCTGTTGTGGCTGAGGTCCGGTCACCCATGGTGGCCGATGTGGGGGCGCGCATCCGCTCGCTGCGTACCGCCAAAGGCCTTACCCAGGCGCAGGTAGCCGAGCCGCAATACACCAAGGCCTACATCTCGATGCTCGAGTCCGGACGCACGCGCGCGTCGATGAAAGCGCTCGAGCACATCGCCGGCGTTCTCGGAGTCAAGCCGGCGGACCTTCTGGGCGGCGCGCCATCGCCCGCGACTCCGCAGTACACCCTTCTGGAAGCGCGGCGGCTCATCGAGGAGCGGCATTCGGACGCAGCCATCCCCCTGCTCGAAGGTTTGGAGGAGGGACTGACCCCGCAGGACCAGCTGGTCCGCCTTCGCTATCTCGCGGCCGCGTACAACGCCACGTCTCAGCCGAAGCAGGCCTTCCCGGTGATCGAGCGCGCGCAGCGAATGGCCGATCTGCTGAACGATCCGGAAGAACAGGTCCGCATCAAATCGGTCCTCGCGGGGGCCTACGCGCGCACATACGCATACGAGGAAGAGGTGCGTCTGCTGCGCGAGTGTGTGCAGGCGTGCGAGGACGGAACGGTCAAGGACGTTACCTTCCACTACCGCCGGTTGGTGGACCTCGCGCACGCGCTAAGCAATCAGCGCCAATCGAAACAGGCCCTCGCTGCTTTCGAGCAGGCGTTCGTCCTCGCGGAGCAGTTCAACGATCTGCCGGCGGTGGCCTCGCTCTACGCCGGTATCGCGAAGGCCTATCACGACACCGGCGACGTCGAGGCGGCGATCATGAGCAACCAGAAGAGCCTCGACATCTTTGAGCACCTCGGGCTACTCGATCAAATGGCTTGTGCGCTCGACAACGCCGCCGCGCTCTACGTCGACTACGGGAACCTCACGCGCGCCCGCGAGTGTCTCGCGCGCGCGGCCGGACTTGCCGAACAGGCGAAGCGCGACGGAACCCTCGCATCGATCAGGGCGTCCGAGGCGGAGGTCCTCGCCAAGGGCGACGTCGCGGAGGCTCTCGACGGAGCCCAAAACGCGCTCAAGTTCGCACGCAAGGTGGGTCAGGTCGACGCGGAGGTCCGCATGCTCGTGCTGACCGGGGAGCTTCGCATGAAGGCGAACGGTGCGGCCGCCCGTCGCTCGTTCCAGGAGGCCCGGCAGCTCGCGGAAGAGCGAGCTCCGCACCTTTTGCGCGTGATCTTCGATCGCTGGTCGCGCGCAGCCGAGGCGACCGGCGACTCCGACGAAGCGCTCCGTCTCGCGCGCCGCGCGCTGGATACCGTCCGGGCGTAGACACGCTCCCGGTAGCCTCTCCTCGCATGTCCCGTCTCAACGCGGAGCTCGTGCGCGAGCGCGTGCGCGGCACGATCCTCGAGCGCATCGGCGACACCCCGCTGATCCAGCTGCATCGTGTCGGCGCAGGCCTGCGCGGCGATCTCTGGGCGAAGATCGAGAGCGCGAACCCCGGCGGCAGCGTGAAGGACCGGCCCGCGCTCTGGATGGTGCTCGACGCCGAGGAGGAGGGCCGCCTCCGCCGCCGGCGCGTCGTCCTCGACGCGACGAGCGGCAACACCGGGGTCGCCCTCGCTATGGTGTGCGCGGTCCGGGGATATGCGCTGGAGCTCTGCATCCCGGACAAGGTCTCGCTCGAGCGCAAGCGCATCGCGCGCGCGTTCGGGGCGCAGCTCGTCCTCACGGATCCGCTCGAGGGCACCGACGGCGCGATCCGCGAGGCCCAGCGCCGCGCCGTCGCCGATCCGGATCGCTACGTGTACGTCGATCAGTACTCCAACCAGGCGAACCCGCTCGCTCACGAGCTCGGGACCGCCGCCGAGATCTGGAAGCAAAGCGGCGGGCGCGTCACCCACTTCGTCGCCGGAGTCGGGACCTCGGGCACGATCGTGGGCGTTTCCAGCGCGCTGCGGCCGAAGGGCGTTCGCATCGTTGCCGTCCAGCCCGACGACGCGCTGCACGGGATCGAAGGCTGGAAGCACATGCCGACCGCGCTGCGTCCCGCCATCTGGGACGAGCGGCTCGCGGACGTTCATCGCGTGATGGCTACCGACGAAGCGCTCGCCATGACCAAACGGCTCGCCCGAGAGGAAGGGATCTTCACCGGGCCATCCGGCGGGGCCGCCGTGGCGGCCGCGACCCGGGTCGCGCGGGAAGAATCCGGCCGTATCGTCGTGTTGATCGCTGATGGGGGTGAGCGCTATCTCAGCACGCCCCTCTGGGAGTAATGGATGCCTGTGACCGTTCGCCTGCCTGGCTCGCTCCGCGACGCGACCGGCGGCGAGACCAAGCTCACCGCGTCCGGCGGAACGCTCCGCGACGTGATCGCGGAGATCGATCGCCGTCACCCTGGATTCGCGTCGCGCGTGCTGGATGAGGGCGGTGCCCTCCGTTCCTACGTCAACGTGTACATCGGCGAGGACGACGCTCGCACGCGCGGGGGCAGCGGCGCCGTCGTGCCGGACGGAAGCGAGGTCATGGTCATCCCCGCGATGGCCGGCGGCGGCTGATCGACCGCACGCGCATCGTCCTTCCGCGCCGGCTGCGGGACGAGATCGTGGCGCATGCGCGCGAGTCCGCGCCGCGCGAGTGCTGTGGCCTGCTCTTCGGCGATGGCGAGGTCGTGAGCCGTCTCGTGCGCGGACGGAACGTTCATCCGACTCCGGAAACACGGTACGAGATCGATCCGGCGCAGCTTCGCGCGGCGCTCCTCTCGACCGAGGATTCCGATCGCGAGCTCGTCGGCATCTATCACAGCCATCCGCGCACCGAACCGAAGCCCTCGGACTTCGACATCGCGAACGCCCGCTGGCCTGCGCAGGTCTACGTTCTGACGTCGCTCCGTTCCGAGCCGCCCGAGGTATTCGCGTATCGGATCACGGACAACAGGGCGCCGAAGATCCCGATCATCGAGACCTAGGGCGGCGGCGCTCTGAACTGCCAGGTCGCCGCGATCGCTGCGGCCTGCGCGAACTGGGCGTCCAGATCCGGCGGATCGAAGAAACGGAACTGCAGCGCAATCCCACTGGTGCGCACGAGGATGGCGAACTGACGGATGGCGATGTGCCGCCCGTCGTATGTTCCGTCGGCGCGGTCGTCGACCGCCACGACCCCGTTGATGCGCTCGACGGATCGCTCGTTGCTCCGGGCCGAGAACCCCAAACGCTCGCCGCGAGCGATCAAGTCCGCGAAGGAATCCATCGTGGCGAGGTCCTCGGCGCGCGAGATCGCGACGTTCAACGTCGCGTTCGCTGTCTCGAAATGCGCGATCTCGCCGGGCACGCCGCGCACCGAGTAGGCCCATTCGTCGGGAACCGTGAGGCTCCCGCCCGGGAAGTCGTATCGCTTGCCCTGCGCAGGTGCCACCGCGAGCGTTGGGGCGAGCTGCGGCGCGATCGCATAGGCGGTCATTCGCACCCTCGAGACCTGGTCCCCGAGAACGAGCCATCCGGTCGCGGTGGCGAGGAGAAGCGCGAGCACAGTGGCCGGCAATGGCAGGATCGCTCGCAGGTTGAGCGCGAGCCCCGCGAGCACTCGCAACCCGATGGCCGCGATGACGACGCCGGCGAGCAGGAGCAGAGTCGGCTCAAAGACCGCGACGAGCGCCGCGAGCGGCATGACCAACAACGCCGATGACGCGAAGGCGACCGCGTTGAAGGACTGGTCGAGCGTCAGATCGCTCTGCTGCGTGATCCGTGCGCCGAGCAGTATTACGAGCGCGACGACCGACGCGCTCACCGCGAGGCGCGCGCCGAGCAGGAGCGACTCGAAGATCAGCCGAGCGGCGAAGCCTGCGGGAGAGATGCCTTTCGTCGTAAGGACCAAGGCATCGACCGTCAGCGAGAACGCGATGCCAGCCCCGACCACGATGAGCACGCCGGCCAGGCCGAAATGCTCATGTGCCAGTGACTTCGCGAAGCTGCGGGGACGAACGAGCGAGCGAAAGACTTCGCCCCGAAACCAGGCGAGCTCGCTCGAGGATTCCACTTAGAAAAGCGACCCCCGGAGTTCCGGGGGTCGCCGTCCGCTTTCGGCTACAGGCCTCATTATCTGGCCTCGGTTCGGAGGATCGTCAAAAACGATCTCGCATTCTCAATCCGCCGAAAGCGAGCTCTCGGCAGTGCCCCCTTCCGTCGAGGGCGTCATCGATCGACTTGGAACACTCCGAGTCGTTTGTGAAGCCTGACCATGCGACCTCCGATTCGGCGTCCGCCGGTCTTGCTTGCTCACTCCGTGGGCCCGTGCGGAGCTTGACTCAGTTGTACACCCGACATGGAAGGCCGAGTCAAGTGCTACCAGAAATGGGCGGTGGGGCAGCCCCACCACCAAAAAAGAGCAGAAGATGGTTGCAGGCGAAAGGAGCCATCTCATGATTTTTGGCGCTCACGTAATCGTCTACAGCCAGGACGCGACGGCTGATCGTGCCTTCTTCAGCACGGTGCTCGGGTTTCCATCTCTGGATGCCGGCGGCGGATGGCTGATCTTCGCGCTGCCTCCGGCAGAAGTGGCGGTTCATCCCGCCGAGGCGAATGACCGTCATGAGCTCTTTTTCGTCTGCGCCGATCTAGCCTCCGAGATAGCGAGGCTCCGGGAGAAGGGCGTCACGTGTTCTGAGGTGCAGGAAGAACGATGGGGCTCGATCAGCAGGATCCGGCTTCCGGGGGGAGGCGAACTGGGCCTCTACCAGCCAAAGCATCCATTGGCGATGGCCCTCACTCGCGCTTCGGCCGGTCGCGCCGGAGCCGGTCGCGAATAACTTCGGGTGTGACCCGAACATCGGGCCACCACGACTCATCCGCATTGATGCCCGCGGCGAGCGCCGCTTCGATGCCGAGCGATATCCCGCTCATCAGGTCCGCAAGACGCACGATCTCCGGTGCGAACCCGCCGTCTGTGGCCGCGTTGTGATAGTTCACGTTCGGGAGCGCGATACCAGTCGCGGTCCAGCCGAGTCTGACGAAAGACGAAGCCTCGCAGGTGCCGCCGACGAGTAGCGCGCGCTGCGAGGGGATGCCACGCTCGCCCAGTCGCTCGCGCGCGACACGCAGGTAGCGCTCCGCCTCGTTGCTGAACGTGTTGTGGAGATCGCCCGCCCGAACGACGATGCCCCGGCCGGCCTCGGCGCCGGGAAGCGCGCGGCTCGCCTCGACCGAAACGACGTAGGCATCGCGCGGAAGGAGCTCGTCCTCCGCTGCGAGGCGGGCGCCGTAGAGCCCGGTCTCCTCAGCCCGCGTGAAGATGGCGTGGACCTCATGGGGCGCAGGCTCGTCGCGGAGCGCGAGGAGCACCGAGACGACGAGGGCGCACCCCGCGAGGTCGTCGGCCGCGCGCATGCGTATCTCGTCCCCGGCCACGTCCACCGCCGGGAGATCGAGCATTGCGAACTGGCCTACCGCGAGCGCCTTCTCCGCGTCGATGCGGCACACGGTCGTCGAGTTGTGCAGCGGCTCGATGTCCGACTCTGGGTTCGTCAGGACCGCCGCGAACGAGGCGGTCCCGGTGTCGTCGTGCACCGTCACGGCGACATCCGCCGGGAAGATCCGCTGACGAAACCCACCGAGCACACGCGCCTTCCCCGCCTTTCCCTCGGCTTGGATGACCTCGAACGCCGGGTGATCGGTGTGTGCGGCGAAGACCAGCGCGCGCTTCGCCGCGCCGGCCGAGACGCGCGCGTGCACCTGTCCGAACGCGTCGGTCTTTGTGGGGATCCCACCCTGGTCGAGCTCGCCACGGATCGCGTCGAGCACCGCCCACTCGTGGTACGGGGCGGTCGGCGCCGCGGCGATTCGTCGAACGATGGACAGAACCTCGTCGGCATCGATTGAGCGCGGCACCGCGCGCGAGGATATCGTCCACCACAGGTGCTATGGCTCTACGACACGCGGCGGCGCGGCACCTTCGCCTTCCAGCCCCGGACCCGCACCACGACGATGTACGTCTGCGGCGTGACGCCCTACGACACCACCCATCTTGGTCACGCGCGCACGTTCCTCGTCTTCGACGTTCTCACGCGCTTGCTGGAGGCCCGCGGGCAGCGGGTCCGCTACGCCCAGAACATCACGGACATCGACGAGTCGATCCTGCAGCGCGCCGCGAGGGACAAAGTGAGCTGGCGTGTGCTGGGGCGGCGCCAAGAACGAGCGTTTTTGGAGGACATGTGGCGCCTCGGTTGGCGCAAACCTGACGCGATCCCGCACGCTACGCGCGAGATCCCCGCGATGATCGAGCTCGCCGAGCGCTTGAAGCGCCGCGGGCACGCCTACGAGGTGCCCGGCGGGCTGTATTACGACGTGTCCAGGTTCCCGCGCTTCGGCCAGCTCTCACGCTTCTCGCCGCGGAAGATGCGACGGATTCTCGCCTCGCAGGACGACGCGCGGCTCGACGACCCGAGCCGTCGGTCGCCCCTCGATTTTGCCCTCTGGCGGCGCGTGACCGAGGGACCGACCTGGCCAAGCCCTTTCGGCCGTGGGCGTCCCGGGTGGCACCTCGAATGTTCCGCGATGTCCGATCGCCACCTCGGCTTCCCGCTCGACATCCACGGGGGCGGCAGCGATCTCATCTATCCCCATCACGAGTGCGAGACCGCGCAGAGCGAGGCCGCACACGGCATGAAGACGCGTTTCGTCGGCCACTGGGTGCATGTCGCGCCGATGCGCCTCGGAGGCGCGAAGATGTCGAAGTCGGACGGCAACATGGTGTTCGTCCGCGATGCACTGAAGAAGAGCTCGCCGCAGGCGCTCCGCCTCTACCTCCTCGATGTCCACTACCGGCGAGCGTTCGACCACGACGTGGACCGACTCGCTCGCGCACAGAAGCGCGCTGACGCGCTCGCGAAGTCGCTCGGCCGTGGGAGGTTCGGCCCGATCGAACACGACGCGTCAACCCAGGATGTGGTCGCGGCCCTCGACGATGACCTTCATGCCGAGCGCGCGATCCGCGCTCTCGAGCGACATTCGCGTCGCGATCTGGCCCCGGACAGCATGGCGTCACTCCGCACGATCGCGCGGAAGGTGCTCGGGGTTCTCTAGCTGTCCTTGGGTGCCGGTCTGGCTTCGGCCAGCCAGTGCTCGGTGGTCCGTTGGAGGACACGCACTTCGCCGGCGAGGCCGTCGAGCGCGGCTATGGCCCGCGTGCTCTCCCCACGTTCAACGGCGGATCGCGCGGAGATGAGGCCGTCGACCATCCCGGTGAGTGGGCCATCGAGCTTCGTCGAGAGAAAGGTGAGCAGCTCCTCCCGCATGTGCAGACCGAGCGACGCCTCTCGGCGTGCGAGGTCGGCCGATGTAGCCTCGCGGCGCGCGAGCGCTCGCGCCGTGCGAAGGCGGACGGTGACCTCGACGATCAGGATCGCTTCGACGAACAGCGCGACGAGCGCGAAGAGATCGTCGCTCAGGACGCCGAGCCCCGCCGGAGGCAAGAACAGAATGTCCGCCCCGACTGCGGCGGCCACCGCCGCCAGCAGGCCCGGACCGCGGCCTCCGTACCACGCCGCGACGATCACCGCTGCCGGGAGAAGCACGAATGGATGACTGGCCCCGAGCCCGTTGAAGAGGTACTTGATCGCCATGGCGACCGCTACGGCCGCGACGGCGACTGCGTAGCCGCTCAAGATCCTGAGCTCGCGACTCACCGGTTTCGCAGCATATCGGCGGCAGTCGCTAGAGTCGGGCTCGATGAGGGATCGGTTCGTGAACTTGCGATCATCCCGCGGGATCGCCTGATGTCCGAGGAGCTTGCCCTGTGGCACGACTTCAATGTGGCCCTGGTGACGGCCGCGGCCGGTCTCCTCGGACTCCTCTTCGTCGCGCTTTCGATCCATATCCGCGCGCTCAGCGATCGCCGGAACGCCGAGCTCCGGTCCGTCGCGCGCTCGGTGTTCCTCGGCTATGTCGTCGCCCTCGCTTTTGGGTTCCTTGCTCTCCTCCCACAGAGTCTCGTGTGGTTCGGCGTGGAGATCTTTCTCCTGAATCTCATGGCGATCGTGCCGTTCTCTGCGGCCGCGCGGAGCGGATTGCGCGCGAGTGGAGTCGGGTATTCCCGCAACGTCACGATCCTGCAGTTCCTCGCGGGGTTCGGTCTCTTCGCGACGGCGCTTGTCGCAGCGATTGGCGTGGCCGTGGGCGCAACATGGGCGCTGTTTCTCATCGCGAGTCTGGCCGTCATCGCTCTGCTTTGGGGCGTGTTCAACACGTGGGAGCTGATCTTCCGTATGCAGGGGGTCGGCTCCCCGGCGGAGTAGGACTCCGCCCGCTTCGGAGATCGCGTGCATGGCGGTGAATTTCGGCGGTGATTACATCGCGGTCGTCGTCGCCGGGTCGTTGAACATCGCGCACGACCTGCAGGTCCAGATGATGATGGCTGCGATGGTTGCGGTTTGGCGCCGACCCTGGGCCGATAGACTTCACGTAGAGCCCGGCCCGGTCGCCTAGTGGTCCAGGGCGCTTCCCTTTCAAGGAAGAGGTCAGGGGTTCGAATCCCCTCCGGGCTACAGACCGCGTCGTTATTGGTCGCTACGCGATCCGTTTTCCGTACAGGGCGCTTCTCTGCTGTGAGGGCCCCTTCTCTGACGGCCTCTTCTCTGAAAGTGCCGCGCGCGCCGCGCTGAATGGCGATGGTGCTTTGCGTCGTTCCTCGAAGGGTCGCGCTTTGCAATAGCGCTCGACCATCCGTCCCGTTGTCCATCCGCCTTCGACCTGCATGTCGAACTTGGAACCCGAGCCGGAGCGGTGAAAGTTCGTCGCCCAGGTGTGCCGGAGCATGTGCGCGCAGAGGTCCCGAATCCCGGTGCGTGTCTTGAGCCGCTCGAAGAGTTTCCGCACGGCGTTGCCGGTCAGCGGTTTTCCGTGACGGTCAGTGAAGAGTGGATCGGCGGCCTCGGCGGAGCCGAGGCGATGGTCCATCACGTATGCGTCGAGCGCCTTGAGCGTCTCGATCGGGATGGTGACGTCGCGAGGGTGCACGGACTTGCTGGTGGCCGCTCGGATGTGCAGCCGGCGCTCGCCGGCGTCGACGTCGCCAAGATGGAGGCTCGCGAGCTCCTCGCGGCGGATACCGCAGCCGAGCATCGTCCATACGATTGCAGCGTCGCGGGTCCCGAGCTCGCCTTCGGAGGCTCGTTCGATGAGGAGCCACATCTCCTTGTCGGTAAGTGCCCGACGGATCTCGTCCTTGACCTTGGGCATGCGAACGAGCCGCAGTGCGGACTCGCCGTTCTGGTGATGGGCGCCTCGCTCCGCGAGGAAACGCGCCAGTGAGCGGAGCGCCACCCAAGCGCTCCGCGCGCACTGGGCGGACGCGGTGTTTCGTCGGTGAGTAAGAAATGCCTCGACGGTGCCGGGCTCGAGGTCCGCGAGCTGCGCAGGCCGTCCGAGTCGCTCGTCGGCCCATTTGGCAAAGGTCTCGATCGCTAGACGGTAATTGGCCACGGTCGCAGTGGAAAGATCGTGCCGGTGCACGAGGAAACTCTCGATCGTTTCGAGGAGGGGCGTGTGCTCGTCACGCATCTCCGCCCACCGAAGAGGTCGCTGTTGTGTTGTTAAGGTTCGTTCGCCGGTCATGCTGTTCCTTCCCGGCGGGCAGCAGGCCGTCGGGAAGTCTACGGATCGTTGGAAAGTGAAGCAGCGCGAAACGAGACATCACGACCATCTGCGACCGGACCTTGCGACGACTTGACGAATATCGCGCGGGAATGTGTGTCGATCGCGCTATGTAGACGTTGTCGTCGCCAAACAGTGAAATGCCGAAATGGTTCGAAAAACAAACTGAGTCCGACCGTGACTACTCGACCGAAAGCGTTCTCGTGGCATGTTCTCAAATGGGTCTCGCGGAGAAATGTCTAACCGAGTTTGCTCCGGAAGGGGAAGGTGGTCGGATCGTCCTC
>Ga0207646_10003624_pt1 | contig 17281 bp, 24 predicted proteins | sample KBSK5502metaG_FD_184343 | JGI IMG/M metagenome (GOLD analysis project Ga0207646, IMG submission 184343) | Corn, switchgrass and miscanthus rhizosphere microbial communities from Kellogg Biological Station, Michigan, USA - KBS K5-50-2 metaG... | ecosystem: Host-associated > Plants > Roots >... | reverse complement strand
GTCTCGACTACTACAAGAAGCAGCGCGAAGCGGCGGCCCGCTTCATCGAAGAGGAGCCCATCGACCTCGACACGCTGAGCGTGTAAGCCAGCAAATCGGCAGGGGGCGGGCCCGTCGGGCCCGCCCCTTTCACGTTCTGAGCGGGCTGGTGGCGTGCATCCGCCGGCGGGGGCACCACATTTTTGCCCCCAGGGCGTGCATGCGCCGGCGGATGCACCCTCGGCCAACCTCAGCGCTGGGTGAGGCGGACCCGGAAGCGCAGCGCTTTGATCTCGCGGTCGTCGACCCGGACCTTGAACACGTAGGCGCCCTCGCGCCCGAACTGAAGGCCGTCGAGGTTGATCGCCAGGGCGACCAGCTGCTCGTCCCCGGGATGGATCCCGGCGGGGCGGCCCACGGTGAAGGAGCCCTCGATCCGCCCGGCCGCTCCGGGGTCCCCGATCGCAACCTGGTTGCCGTCCTCGTCCTCCAGGGTCAGGGAGAAGCGCTTGGGCGTGTTGTCGGCGAGGGCGTAGGGGACCCGCACCACCAGGCCGATCCCGACCCGCGGGTGGCGGACCGGCAGCGACTGCGTGAAGATGCTGTTCCAGGCGCCGCCCTGTACGTACATCTTGTTGTCGGCCACGACCACCGAGTCGGCAAGCAGGGCCTCCGCGGTGATGTCCTCGGCGAGCAGCCGCTCGTTGTCACCCATCCGTTCGTTCGAGCCTAACCTGCGACTCTCGGTTTTGCCTTAGGCTCCGCGCCACGTGAGAGAGGGAGGGGCGCGCACCTTGCGCGCACTCGCGCCTGCCTGCGCGGCGCTGGCCGCAATCCTGCTGCTGCCGGTTTCGGCCCAAGCGGTGGTCCCCGCGCGCCAGCTGCCGCCGCCGCGGCCGCTGGCCACTGTCGACCACCCGCCGGTCGACGGCGTCAACTCCTTCGACAACGGCTCCCGCTCGGTCCCCAGGGTGGCGCTCACCTTCGACGCCGACATGACGCCCGGCATGCTGGCCCAGCTCCAGGCGGGGCAGGTCAAGAGCTGGTACAACCGCGAGGTCCGCGACATCCTCGACACCGAGGGCGTGCACGCCACCGTCTTCCTGACCGGGCTCTGGGCGCAGGCCTACCCTGACGTCGCCAGATCGCTGGCGGGGGACCCGCGGCTCGAGATCGGGAGCCACACCTACGACCACGCCGCCTTCCGGACGCCCTGCTACGGGCTGGCCGGCACCGCCGATCGCGGGGGCGAGATCGACCGCGCGCAGGACCAGATCCAGGCCGTGACCGGGGTCCGGCCGAACCTGATCCGCTTCCCGGGTGACTGCTACGACCGCAGCGACGTGGCCCTGGCCGAGCAGAAGGGCCTGGCCGTGATCTCCGGCGACGTTCGCAGCGGCGACGCGTTCAACAACTCGGCGCCCGCGGTGGCCGCCATCGTTCTCCGCAACCTGCAGCCGGGCTCGATCGTGCTCATGCACTTCCACGGCGGCCCCAACGCCCCGATGACCGCGCCCGCCCTGCGCATGGTCATCCAGGGCGCCCGCTCGCGCGGCCTCGAATTCGGCACCGTCTCCGAGGTGCTCGGCCGCACGGCGGCCCGGCCGCCGCGGCCAGTCCCCACCGCCGAGGAGCTGCTGCGGCCTCTTCGCGAGCGCAAGCTGGAGTCGCCCACCCCGCCGGCGCTCCGTCCCGACCAGCCGCTCGCGCCCTACCGCCGGCTCCGCCTTGAGAGTCCGCGCCGGATCCCCTGGGGCCTCAGGAACACCTAGTGGCCCCCGGCGTGAGCCACTAGTACAGTAGGTTTCGTGCCCCGCCCAGCAGCCGGGCTGCTGGCCATCATCCTCGTCGCCGCCGCCTGCTCCACATCGGCCCCGGCGTCGCTCAAGACTCAGAGCCAGAGCCTGGCGTCTGACCAAAGCCTGCGCGTGCGCCTGCCCGACGGGCCCCGCAGCCTGGACCCGGCGCTGGCGCAGGACGAGCGCGAGCTGGCGGTCGTCCGCCAGTTCTCGGAACCGCTGCTGAAGCCCACGGCGGACCTCCGCGATGTGCAGCCGGCGGCCGCCGAGTCGTACACGGTCTCGGCCGACGCCCTGACCTATACCTTCCGTCTGCGCGCCAACGGCCGCTACGCGGACGGCACGCCGGTGAGGGCGCAGGACTTCGTATTCGCCTGGCGGCGCCTGATCGACCCCCGGACGGCCGCCCCGCACGCCGATTTCTTCGCCAGCATCGTGCAGGGTGGGGAGGAGGCCAACGCCCTCGACGCCAGGCATGATGCCGACCGCATCGACCCCGCCCTCGACAAGCTGGGCCTGAATGCCGTCGACGACCTCACCTTCCAGGTCACGCTCGGGGTGCCCGCCAGCCAGGCCCGGTGGATCGCGGCCATGCCCGAAGGCGGCCCGCTGCGGCCGGAGATGCTGAAGGCGCCGGGCACCACCGGCAACGGCCCCTTCCGCGTTTCCGAGACCGCCAAGGACCACGTCGCCCTGGCGCCGAACAGCAGCTACTGGGGTGGGCGGCCGACCCTGTCCACGCTGACCTTCACCTTCGGATCCGACGCCGCGGCCGTGGCCAGGTACCGGGCGGACGAGCTCGACCTGGTCGTCGACCCGCCCGACCCGGTCACCGCGGACGTCGTCAAGGTGCCGGAGCTGACGACCTTCTGGTTCGACTTCAACAGCGCCCGCCCGCCCTTTCAGGACAGCCGAGTCCGCCTTGCCTTTGCGATGGCGATCGACCGGGAGGCGATCGTGAACGACCAGTTCAAGGGCCGGGCGGCGGCCGCCACCACCCTGGTCCCGCGCGGGATGAACGGCTACCGGCCCGAGGACGGCAAGCCGCAGGAGACCAACGCGACCGCGGCCAAACAGCAGCTCGACGCCGCCGGCGTGCCCCCGGAGCAGCTGGTCGCGCTGCCCCTGATCGTGCGCGACCGGCCCCTCGACCGCGCCCTCGCCGAGGCTGTGGCCGCGCAGTGGAACAAGGCGCTCGGAGTCTCGGTCGCCGTCCTGCCCCTGAACGCGGTCGACTACTCGCATCGCCTGCGCTCAGGGGATTTTGCGCTCGCCGGGCCCGCCGGCTGGACCGCGGACTATCCCGATCAGCGCGACTTCTTCGACCTTTTCCGCTCCAACGACGGCAACAACGGCGCCCGCTGGCGCAACTCCCGCTACGACGCCCTGGTCAGGCTGGCCGACATGGAGCCCGACGAGACCAAGCGGGACGCCCTGTACAACCAGGCCCACCAGCTGCTGGTCGGGGACGCGCCGGTCGCCTTCGTCGCCCAGCGCTGGCAGTGGAGCCTGGAGAAGCCGTACGTCCGGGGCGCGCCGGTCATCTCGGTCGACGAGTGGCCCGGCGCCAGCTATTCCAATCTGCTCTATGTAGCCGCACACTAGCCCGCGTCGTGCGGGCCGAAGAGCTTACCCGGGTGCTCCGCGCCTCGGGATCGCTTCCGGAAGGCGAGGTGACGGCCGTCGAGTCGCGACCGCTGCCGGCCTTCAACTCCGATGTCGCCCGGCTCAAGGTCACCTACTCGGATGCCGCCCCGGCCGGTGCGCCGCGCGAGCTGGTTCTCAAGATCTCGCTGCGGAAGGATTGGGCGACGCGCGCGGGGGCCGTCGAAGTCGCCTTCTACTCGCAGGCCCGCCAGCGCGACCTGCCGATGATCGCGCCGTGCTACCTGGCCTACCGGGACCCCGAGACGGGGCGCTCGGTGCTGATCCTGGGCGACCTGGGCGCGACCCATGAGGCGCCGGTGACGCGGCGGGCGCTGATCGACGGCCGTGGCGTGCCCACCCCGGCCCGGCTGCAGGCGGCCGTGGACGCGCTGGCGGACTTCCACCACGCCTGGCGCGGCCGGGCCTCGCTGCGAACCGGGCTGCCCGAGGCGTACTGGCTCCAGGGACCGACCGCCCTCGGCCGCTTCGCGGACGCCTGCCGCAAGGAGCTGAACCTCTTCCGGCGCACGGCCGGCGACCACGTCGCCGACGCCGACTGGGCGGCCTGCGAAGCCGTGGTCGACTCCCTGCGGCCGGTGTGGGGCCGCTGGCTGGCCAAGCGCGCGGGGCGCGTCTCCCACCTGGTGCTGGCGCACGGTGACTGCTACCTGAGCAACTGGCTGATGCCCCGGCCGGAAGCCAGCGGGAGCCCGACCCTGATCGACTTCCAGCAGGCGCACGTTGACACCCCGGGCGAGGACCTGGCGTTCATGCTCGGCACCTTCTGGACCCCCTCCCAGCGCGCGATCCACGAGCTGGCCAGCCTGCGCCGATACCACAACCGCCTCGCTGCGCCGGGCTACTCGCTGGAAGCGCTGCTCGAGGACTATCGCTGGGGCCTGGTGCGGATGCTGACCCGCACGGTCTGGGACCACCACAACGGGTCGCCGGAGGCATACTGGCGCCCGAAGCTGCGGCGGGTGCTGGCGGCGCTGCGAGACCACGGCGTGGTCTACGCCCCCAAGCTCTTCGCATAAGGGGAGAAGGCTCTCCCCGCTCGGCGGGGAGGTGCCGCCCGCAGGGCGGCGGAGGGGGCGTGGTCGGCCCCGAACCTCCCACGTATTCGGGCGTGACCACCCGAACCTTCAGTTATACTCTGCGTTTGTCGCCCACGCGGTCGTTTCCGCGCGGGATCGGAAACCCTATTCGCGGAGACACGTTTGCCCACCATCCAGCAACTGATTCGGATCGGCCGCAAGGCGTCCGTCAAGAAGTCGAAGGCGCCGGCGCTCAAGGGATCCCCCCAGCGGCGCGGAGTCTGCGTGCGAGTCTACACGACCACCCCCAAGAAGCCGAACTCGGCTCTCCGCAAGGTCGCGCGCGTGCGCCTCACCACGGGCATCGAGGTCACCGCCTACATCCCCGGCATCGGCCACAACCTGCAGGAGCACTCGGTGGTGCTCATTCGCGGCGGCCGCGTCAAGGACCTCCCCGGCGTCCGCTACCACATCATCCGGGGCACCCTCGACACCGCCGGCACCAAGAACCGCAAGCAGGGGCGGTCAAAGTACGGCGCCAAGCGCGAAAAAGCCAAGGCTTCATAAGTCATGCCGCGCCGCAACAAGCCGCCTAAGCGTCTCACCACGCCTGATCCGATCTACAACTCGGAGGCGGTGGCCAAGTTCGTCAACATCGTCATGCACGACGGCAAGCGCGCGGTCGCCGAGCGGATCATGTACGAGGCCCTCCGCCGCGCCAGCCGCCAGGCCAAGCGCGAGCCGATGGAGATCTTCGACGCCGCCATGCGCAACGCCACCCCGCTGCTCGAGGTCAAGCCGCGTCGCGTCGGCGGCGCCACCTACCAGGTTCCGATCGAGATCCGTCCCGAGCGCCGGCTCGCCCTCGCCCGCCGCTGGCTGGTTCGTTTCGCCCGCCAGCGAGGTGGGAAGAGTATGTCGGAGAAGCTCGCCTTCGAGCTGCTCGACGCCTCCAACAACACCGGCGGCGCCGTGAAGCGGAAGGAAGAGACCCACCGGATGGCGGAGTCCAACAAGGCCTTCAGCCACTTCCGGTACTAGAGGAGGAACCAGGAGATCTCAGCAGTGGCTCAAACCGTGCCCGCTACCAGCACGCGACTCGCCAAGGTCCGGAACATCGGGATCATGGCGCATATCGACGCGGGCAAAACGACCACGACCGAGCGGATCCTCTTCTACGCCGGCCGCCTGCACAAGATGGGCGAGGTCCACGAGGGCGCCGCGACCATGGACTGGATGGTCCAGGAGAAGGAGCGGGGGATCACGATCACCTCGGCCTCGACCACCGCCCAGTGGCGCGACCACACGATCAACATCATAGACACACCCGGACACGTGGACTTCACCGTCGAGGTCGAGCGCAGCCTGCGCGTGCTCGACGGCGCGGTGGCCGTCTTCGACGCCGTGGCCGGCGTGGAGCCGCAGTCGGAGACGGTCTGGCGCCAGGCCGACCGCTACTCGGTGCCCCGCATCGCCTTCATCAACAAGATGGACCGCATGGGCGCCGACTTCTACGGGTCGGTCGAGTCCATCCGCACGCGCCTGGGGGCGCGCGCCGTGCCGGTGCAGCTGCCGATCGGGGCCGAGGACGGCTTCAAGGGCGTCGTCGACCTGATCAACCGGCGCTCGATCATCTACACCGACGACCTCGGCAAGAACATCGAGTCGGGCGAGATCCCGGCCGAGCTGGTGGAGCGGGTCGACCAGTACCGCCACGACCTGATCGAGGCGGTGGCCGACTTCGACGACGTCGTCATGCACAAGTACCTGGAGGAGCAGGAGGTCACGCCCGCCGAGATCGTGCGCGGTCTCCGCAAGGGCACCGTCCAGGGCTTCCTGGTGCCCGTCATCACCGGCGCCGCGCTCCGCAACAAGGGCGTGCAGCCGCTGCTGGACGCGGTCGTCGACTTCCTGCCCAGCCCATCCGACAAGCCCGCGGTGGAGGGGATCGACCCCGACACCGGGCAGCTGGTGGTGCGCGAGGTCTCCGACGACGAGCCCTTCTCGGCGCTCGCCTTCAAGGTCCAGATCGACCCCGCGGGGGTGGGCAAGCTCACCTTCTTCCGGGTCTACTCGGGCACGCTCAGGACCGGAACCACGGTGCTCAACGTGACCACCGGGCGCAAGGAGCGGATCGGCCGCATCCTGCAGATGCACGCCATCCGCCGGGAAGAGCTGACCGAGGTCCACACCGGCGACATCGCGGCCGCCGTGGGCCTCAAGGGCACCACCACCGGCGACACGCTGGCCGACGAGTCCAAGCCGATCCTGCTCGAGAACATCAACTTCCCGGAGCCGGTGATCTCGGTCGCCATCGAGCCCAAGACCAAGGTCGACCAGGACAAGCTGGGGATCGCGCTCCAGCGCCTGTCAGAGGAGGACCCGACCTTCCGCGTCTACACGGACGAGGAGACCGGCCAGAACATCATCGCCGGCATGGGCGAACTGCACCTGGAGATCATCGTCGACCGCCTCACGCGCGAGTTCAAGGTCGACGCCAACGTGGGCAAGCCGCAGGTCGCCTACCGCGAGGCCATCCGGCGCCCGGCGCACGGCACGGGCCGGTTCATCCGCCAGACCGGCGGCAAGGGCCAGTTCGGCCACGTCGAGCTCGACGTCGAGCCCGGCGTGAAGGGCAGCGGCTACGTGTTCGAGGACAAGATCTCCCAGGGCCGCATCCCCCGCGAGTACATCCCGGCCGTCCAGAAGGGCATCGCCGAGGCGCTCACCACCGGCGTGGTGGCCGGCTACCCGGTGCTGGACATCAAGGTCAAGCTGGTCGACGGCTCCTACCACCCCGTCGACTCCAGCGAGATGGCGTTCGGGATCGCGGGCTCGATGGGCATCAAGGACGCCATGCGCAAGGCCGACCCCACCCTGCTCGAGCCGGTCATGAAGGTCGACGTGGTCATGCCCGAGGAGCACCTGGGCGACGTCATCGGTGACCTCAGCTCGCGCCGCGGCCACATCCTGGGCATGGAGGGCAAGGGCAACTCCCAGGCCGTCCAGGCCAACGTCCCGCTGGCCGAGATGTTCGGCTACGCGACCGACCTGCGGTCCATGACCTCGGGCCGGGCCACCTACACGATGGAGTTCAGTCACTACGCGGAGCTCCCGGCCCAGATGGCCGAGGCGATCAGCAAGAAGTCCGGCGGATCGGCCGCCACAAGGTAAGCAGGAGGAATCAGTGGGTAAGAAGAAGTTCGAGAGGAACAAGCCTCACCTCAACGTCGGGACCATCGGTCACATCGACCATGGCAAGACGACGCTGACGGCCGCCATCACGAAGGTCCAGGCCGAGAAGGGCCTGGCCCAGTTCACCGCGTTCGACAAGATCGACAAGGCGCCGGAAGAGAAGGCCCGCGGCATCACGATCTCGATCGCCCACGTCGAGTACGAGACCGACAAGCGGCACTACGCGCACGTCGACTGCCCCGGACACCACGACTACATCAAGAACATGATCACCGGCGCCGCCCAGATGGACGGCGCGATCGTGGTGGTGGCCGCCAACGACGGCGCCATGCCCCAGACCCGTGAGCACATCCTGCTGGCTCGCCAGGTCAACGTGCCCTACCTGGTGGTGGCGCTCAACAAGATCGACATGGTCGACGACGAGGAGTTCGTCGAACTGGTCGAGCTCGACCTCCGCGAGCTGCTCACCAAGTACGACTTCCCCGGCGACGACGTGCCCATCGTCCGCGTCTCCGCGCTCAAGGCGCTGGAGGGCGACAAGGACGCCATGGAGGCCATCGGCCGCCTGCTGGACGCCGTCGACACCTACATCCCGGAGCCCGTACGCGAGATCGACAAGCCGTTCCTGATGCCGGTCGAGGACGTGTTCACGATTGAAGGTCGGGGCACCGTGGTCACCGGGCGGATCGAGCGCGGCCAGGTCAAGCTCAACGAGGAAGTCGAGATCGTCGGCATCCGCGACCCCCGCAAGACGGTCGCCACCGGGCTCGAGATGTTCTACAAGCAGATGGACGTCAGCCAGGCCGGCGACAACGTCGGCGTGCTGCTGCGCGGCATCAAGCGCGAGGACGTCGAGCGCGGCCAGGTGCTGGCCAAGCCCGGCTCCATCAAGCCGCACACCACCTTCAAGGCCAATGTCTACGTCCTGACCAAGGAGGAGGGGGGCCGGCACACGCCGTTCTTCTCCAACTACCGGCCGCAGTTCTACATGCGGACCACCGACGTCACCGGCGCCATCAAGCTCCCCGAGGGGGTCGAGATGTGCATGCCCGGCGACAACATCGAGATGGACGTCGAGCTGATCACCCCGATCGCGATCGAGGAAGGCCTCCGCTTCGCCATTCGCGAAGGCGGCCGTACCGTCGGTTCGGGCGTCGTGACCTCGGTCACGAAGTAGCTCGGTAGGAAACAGGGGCCCGCATGGCGCAGAAGATCCGGATCCGGCTCAAGGCCTACGACCACAAGGTCCTGGACCAGGCCGCCGACAAGATCGTCGACACGGCCCGGCGGACGAACGCGCGCACGGCGGGCCCCATCCCGCTCCCGACCGAGATCAACAAGCTGACGGTGATCCGGTCACCGTTCATCGACAAGGACTCGCGGGAGCAGTTCGAGATGCGCACGCACAAGCGCATCGTCGACATCCTCGACCCCAACCCGCGCGTGGTCGACGCGCTCATGCGCCTCAACCTGCCGGCGGGCGTGGCGATCGAGATCAAGCTCTAGATACAGATGGCAAAGGGATTGATAGCTCGCAAGGTGGGCATGACGCAGCTCTTCAACGCCGACGGCACGCTGTCGGCGGTCACCGTCCTGGAGGCGGGGCCCTGCCACGTGCTCGGGCTGCGCACGGTCGAGAAGAACGGCTACACCGCCGCCCGCCTGGCCTTCGGCGTGCCCCGCAAGAACTCGGTCCGCAAGCCGCTGGCGGGTGAATACGCCAAGGCCGGCATCGAGCCCGCGCGCACCGTGCTCGAAGTCCGGGACTACGACGGGCTCGAGGTCGGGCAGGAGCTCAAGGCCGACCTCTTCGCCGAGGGCGAGCTGGTCGACGTCACGGCCACCTCCAAGGGCAAGGGCTTCCAGGGCCTGGTCAAGAGGCACCGCTTCAGCCGGGGCCCGGAGAGCCACGGGTCGATGAACGTGCGCCAGCCGGGCTCGATCGGCGCCACCGACGCCGCCCGCGTCTTTCGCGGCGTGCGCATGGCGGGCCAGATGGGCAACGTCAAGACCACGGTCCAGGGCCTCAAGATCCTGCGCGTCGACCCCGAGCGCAACCTGCTGCTGATCGGGGGCACGGTCCCCGGTGGCAAGGGCGCGGTGGTGCTGGTGCGAGGCTCCCTCAAGACCGCCCGCCAGGCGGCGCGGGGCAAGAAGTAATGGCTGACGACAAGAAGGACGTGAAAACGGACGCCGAAGGCCCTGCCAAGAAGCCGGCGCGCGCGCCGCGCAAGAAGGCCGCGGCGGTCGAGGTCGAAGCCTCGCCGCTCAACGTCAGCTCTTTCGGGGCCGACGGAGAGCGTTCGGGCGAGATCCGGCTCCCGGAGTCGGTCTTCGGGCAGACCCCCAACGGCCCCGTGATGCACCAGGCCTACCTGCGCCAGCTGGCCAACGCCCGCCAGGGCACCGCATCCACAAAGAGACGTGGCGAGGTAAGCGGAGGCGGCGCCAAGCCGTACCGGCAGAAGGGCACCGGCCGGGCGCGCCACGGCTCCATCCGCGAGCCCTCGATGGTGGGCGGCGGCACCGTCTTCGGCCCCCAGCCGCGCAGCTTCGCCCAGCGGATGCCGCGCAAGATGCGCCGGCTGGCGCTGCGCTCGGCGCTGGCGGTCAAGGCCAACGAGGGCCGGGTCGCGGTCCTCGACGGCTTCGAGCTCGACGAGCCGAAGACGCGCACCGTGGTCGACCTGCTGCGCGCGGCCGGGGTCGAGACCTCGGCGCTGGTCGTGCTGCCGTCCTCCAACGACCTCGTCCAGCGCTCCTTCAACAACCTGCCCTGGGCCAAGGTCGTGCTCGCGCGCAACCTCAACCTGTACGACCTTTTCACGCACGAGCACCTGGTCATCACCAAGGACTCGCTGGAACTAATCGAGGAGAACTTCGCATGAGAAGCGCCGACCAGGTGGTGCTGGGCCCCGTGATCACCGAGCGCTCTTATTCGCTGTACCAGCTCGGCCGCTACACGTTCCGGGTGGCCCGCAACGCCTCCAAGCCCGAGATCGCGGCTGCGCTGGAGCAGCACTACGCCGGCCAGAACATCACGGTGGTGGCCGTCAACACCATCCACGTGCGCGGCAAGACCCGCCGCCTGGGCCGCCGCGGCATCACCGGCACCACCTCCGACTGGAAGAAGGCGATCGTCACCCTCGGCCCCGGCCAGAAGCTGGAAGGCCTGTTTGGAAGTGTTTAGACCATGCCAGTGAAGAAGTACAAGCCGACCAGCCCGGGCCGCCGCTTCATGGCGACCTCGAGCTTCGACGAGATCACGGTCTCCGAGCCGGAGAAGTCGCTGCTCGAGAAGCTGCCCGCGCACGCCGGCCGCAACAACCAGGGCCGCATCACCGTCCGCCACCGGGGCGGGGAGGGGCGCCGCCAGTACCGCAAGATCGACTTCAAGCGGGACAAGCACGGCATTCCCGCCAAGGTCGCGTCCATCGAGTACGACCCCAACCGCACGGGCCGGATCGCGCTGCTCCACTACAAGGACGGCGAGAAGCGGTACATCCTGGCCCCGCTCGGCCTCAGGGTGGGCGACCAGCTGATGAGCGGTCCCGACGCGCCGGTGCGGGTCGGCAACTCGCTGCCGCTGCAGCGGATCCCCACCGGCTCCACCATCCATGCCATTGAGCTCACGCTGGGCCGCGGCGCCCAGCTGGTGCGCTCGGCCGGCACCAGCGCGCAGCTCCTGGCCAAAGAAGGCGACTACGCCGTGCTGCGGCTGCCCTCAGGCGAGCTGCGCCGGGTCCACGTGCGCTGCATGGCCACCATCGGCCAGGTGGGTAACCTGGAGCACGAGAACGAGTCCGGCGGCAAGGCCGGGCGCTCGCGCTGGCTGGGCAAGCGGCCTACCGTGCGTGGTTCGACGATGAACCCCACTGACCACCCGCACGGCGGGGGTGAGGGTAAGACCGGCCCCGGCGGCAACCCCAAGACGCCGTGGGGCAAGCCCGCCCTCGGCTACCGCACGCGGAAGCCGAAGAAGGCCTCCAACAAATTGATCATCCGGCGCCGGGAGAAGAAGTAGTTGTCGCGTTCAACCAAGAAAGGGCCTTACATCGACCAGAACCTGCGGGAGAAGGTCGAGAAGCTGAACAAGACCCGGGACCAGAAGGTGATCCGGACCTGGGCGCGCGCCTCCACGATCTTCCCGGAGATGGTCGGCCACACCATCGCCGTGCACGACGGGCAGCGGCACGTGCCGGTCCTCGTCAACGAGAACATGGTCGGCCACCGGCTGGGCGAGTTCGCGCCCACGCGCCGCTTTCGCGGCCACGGCGACAAGACCGAAAAGGTGAGCAAGGTCCACTAAGTGGCGACCTCCAGATCCGTCACCACCAGCTCATCGGCCGATCTCCGGCGAATGCCCGCGTTGGCTCCTGTGCTCCTCGGGCGCGCAGCTACAGCTGCGCTTCCTGCGGTGCTCGTCGCCGCCTTGGCCTCGCCGGTCTCGGCCGCGATCTGGCGGCGCCGGCCAGGAGGCCGCCACTGATGGAAGTCATCGCCAAGGCCAAGTACATCCGGCGCACGCCGCGCAAGGCGCGGCTGATCGCGGACGCCGTGCGCGGGATGCCGGTCGCCGAGGCGATCGCCTTCCTCGAGTTTTCGCCGCGCCACGCCGCGCTCGACGTGGCCAAGGTCATCAGGTCGGCGGCCGCCAACGCGGAGCACAACTTCAACCTCAACCGCGAGGACCTGGTCGTGAAGGCGCTGATGGTGGACGAGGGCCCGACCATGAAGCGCATCCGCCCGGTCAGCCGCGGCATGGCCCATCAGTACTTCCACCGCACCTGCCACATCACAGCGGTGGTGGAGGACCGCGAAGAGGCCGTTCCCGTCGTGCGCGCCCCGCGCGCCAGCACGCCCGCCGCGCCGCGCACACCACGCGCGCCGCGCACCCGCACACCGAGGAGTACGCCCTAGTGGGTCACAAGGTTCATCCCAACGCTTTCCGGCTGGGCATCTACCGGCCCTGGGAGGCCAACTGGTTCGCGCAGAAGAAGGACTACACCAAGCTCCTGCACGAAGACCTCGACATGCGCCGGCTCATCCTGCGCCGCCTGCGCAACGCGGGCATCGCCAAGATCGAGACCGAGCGCTCCTCCAACGCGCAGATGACAGTGACCATCCACACGGCCAAGCCGGGCATCGTGATCGGCAAGGGCGGCGCCTCGGTCGACCAGCTGCGCGAGGACCTCGAGAAGCGCTTCGGCAACCGGGTGCGGATCTCCATCCAGGAGATCAAGCAGCCGGAGCTCGACGCCCAGCTGGTGGCCGAGAACATCGCCAGCCAGATCGAGCGCCGGATCAGCTACCGGCGGGCCATGAAGCAGTCGATCCTGCGCACCATGCGCTCCGGCGCCAAGGGCGTCCGGGTGGCGCTGGGCGGCCGCCTGCGCGGCTCCGAGATGGCGCGCCGCGAATGGGACCGCGAGGGCCGGGTGCCGCTGCACACCCTGCGTGCCGACATCCTGTTCGGCCGGGCCACCGCCCACACCACGTTCGGCACGACCGGGGTCAAGGTCTGGATCTACAAGGACAACTTCGTGATCGCGCCCCGCGGCGGCGTGCTGCCCGGCGAGGAGGTGGCTCCTCAGCCGGTGCCGGCACCCGCCGCCCCGCTGGCTCCCGAGGTGGCCCAGGCGCAGGCCCCCTCCGCCGCCCCCACCGTCACCGAGGCCGCCAGCGTCACCGAGGCCGCCCCCATCGTCACCGAGGTCGCCCCCACCGTAATCGAGGTCGCGCCGGTCGATCCCGGCCCCCCGGCTGTCGCCGAGGCGGCCGTGGCCGAGCCGGTCAAGGCCGAAGAGCCGGCCAAAGCCCCGCGCAAGCGCGCGACCAGGAAGGCCGAGACCACCCAGCCGGCGCCCGAAACTCGGGCCGGCGAGGAGCCAGATGCTTCTTCCTAAGCGCGTAAAGCACCGCAAGCAGCACAAGGGCCGCCGCACCGGCATCGCCACCCGCGGCGCCACGATTGCTTTCGGCCAGTACGGCCTGCAGGCGATCGAGGACTGCTGGATGACCAACCGGCAGATCGAGGCCGCCCGCCGGGCCATGACCCGCCACGTCAAGCGCGGCGGTCAGATCTGGATCCGCATCTTCCCGGACAAGCCGGTCACCAAGAAGCCGGCCGAGACCCGCATGGGCTCCGGCAAGGGCAACCCCGAGGGCTGGGTGGCAGTCATCAAGCCCGGCCGGATCCTGTTCGAGATGGGTGGCGTCGACCACCCGACCGCCAAGGAGGCGATGCGCCTGGCCGCGGCCAAGCTGCCGATCAAGACCCGCTTCGTCGAGCTGGAAACGGCCGGCGGGGGAGGCTCCGAGTGAAGGTCACCGACCAGCTGCGCGACCTGCGTGAGCTCGACGATGCCGAGCTCGATGCGCGGCTCAAGCAGTCGCGCCGCGAGCTCTACGAGCTGCGGTTCAAGCTCGCGGTCGGGCAGCTCGAGAACAACCGTGAGATCCACAAGGTGCGCAAGGACATCGCCCGCATCATGACCGTCATCCACCAGCAGCGGCTGGAGATGGAGCCGGAGCCCGCGCCGGCGGCCACCGCGGTGGCCGAGCGCCCGGTCGCGGAGGAGAGCTCCGAGGAGCCGGCGGCGGGCGCTGAGGACGAGGAGAAGGAGACGGAGTGACGGACGTGCAGACGGCCGAGACGCCGCAGCCGCGGACCTTCCGCAAGGTCCGCGTGGGCCGCGTGATCTCGGACAAGATGGAGAAGACAGTCGTGGTCGAGTTCCAGGACCTGAAGAGCCATCCGCTCTACAAGAAGGTCCTGAAGCACCGCGTGCGCTTCAAGGCCCACGACGAGCAGAACCAGTGCAAGGTCGGCGACCTCGTGCGCATCGCGGAGACGCGCCCGATCTCCAAGGAGAAACGATGGCGCGTAGTTGAGATCGTGGAGAAGGCCCGCTAACCATGATCCAGCAGGAAACCCGTCTCAAGGTCGCGGACAACAGTGGCGCCAAGGAGCTGCTGTGCATCCGCGTCATGGGCGGCCACTACCGCAAGTACGCGCACGTGGGCGACATCATCACCGCCGCCGTCAAATCGGCCCAGCCCGGCGGCCAGGTCAAGAAAGGCGAGGTGGTGAAGGCTGTCGTGGTGCGCGTGGCCAAGGAGTACCGCCGCTCGGACGGGTCCAACATCCGCTTCGACGACAACGCGGCCGTGATCATCAACCAGCAGATGAACCCGCGCGGTACGCGCATCTTCGGGCCGGTCGCCCGCGAGCTGCGCGAGCGCAACTTCATGAAGATCGTTTCGCTGGCACCGGAGGTGCTCTAAAACCCGATGTTGACCAACAAGAACCCGAACATGCCCAAGCGCCTCGACCTGGCGCCGGGCGACACCGTGGTCGTCATCGCCGGCAAGGACCGCGGCAAGCGCGGCCGCGTGCTGCGCACCCTGCCGCGCGACCACAAGATCGTGGTCGAGGGCGTCAACATCCTCAAGAAGCACACCAAGGCAGGGCAGTCGCGAGGCGGCACCCGCGCCATCCAGGGCGGCATCGTGGACTTCGAGTCACCGCTCGCGTATTCCAACGTGATGCTGGTCTGCCCGAGCTGCGACAAGCCGACCCGCGTGCGCCACACCCTCCTCGAGTCGGGCAAGAAGGCGACCGTGTGCCTGCACTGCGGCGAGCCCTACGAGCGTGTGCGCCAGGTGGAGAACCAATGAGCAAGGCCAAGACCCAGGTCAAGACCGAGCCCGACGCCGAGCCCAAGGCCGCACCCCGTGGCGAGAAGCGCATTCCCGAGCCGGCGCCGGTGCCGGGCATGCTCAAGCTCTACCAGGACACAGTCGTGCCCGCGCTCGCACGCGAGTTCGAGTACGACAACGAGATGCAGGTCCCGCAGGTCGCCAAGGTGGTGGTCAACATCGGCATCGGCGAGGCCAAGGACAACCCCAAGGCGCTGGAGGCCGCCGTCGGCGACGTGCGCCGGATCACCGGCCAGCAGCCGATCACCATCAACGCCCGCAAGGCCGTGGCCGCCTTCAAGCTCCGCGCGGGCATGACGGTGGGCATCAAGACCACGCTGCGCGGTCGCCGCATGTGGTACTTCCTGGAGAAGCTGATCGGCGTCGCGCTGCCCCGCATCCGCGACTTCCGCGGCGTCAGCCCCGAGGGCTTCGACGGCCGCGGCAACTACTCGCTCGGTCTGCGCGAGCAGATCGTCTTTCCCGAGGTCGACTACGACAAGATCGACAAGATCCGGGGCCTCGAGGTCTCCATCGTGACCACGGCCAAGACCGATGACGAGGCACGCTCCCTGCTCGCGAAGCTGGGCATGCCATTCCGCAAGAGAGGTACACAGTAGCTTGGCAAAGAAGTCCTCCATAGAGCGCTGGAAGCGAGCCCCCAAGTTCCAGGTGCGGTTCCACAACCGCTGCCGGATCTGCGGTCGCTCCCGCGCCTACCTCCGCATCTTCGGCATGTGCCGGATCTGCTTCCGCACGCTTGCCGCCGAGGGACGCATCCCCGGCGTGACCAAGAGCAGCTGGTGATGGCGGTAGCGGCAACCAAGCCGAAGATCGACACCGGCGTCGTCAGCGATCCGATCGCCGACATGCTGACACGCATCCGCAATGCGAACAGCGCCCGGCACACCGAAGTCCGGGTGCCGTCGTCCCGGCTCAAGCTGGAGCTGGCGCGGGTGCTGAAGGACGAGGGCTACATCGCCTCCTTCGAGGTCGAGAAGAACGAGGACTCTGCCGGCGAGGCGCTGCGCATCCAGTTCAAGACCCGCCCCGACCGCCAGCGCGTGATCAGCGGAGTCAAGCGCATCAGCCGTCCGGGGCTGCGCGTGTACGCTCGCAAGACCGAGATCCCCCGCGTCCTCGGTGGACTCGGGGTCGCCATCCTGTCGACCAGCCTGGGCGTGATGAGTGGCCGCCAGGCCCTCCGCGCCGGCGTGGGCGGCGAAGTCCTGTGCTACGTCTGGTAGGAGCCAAATTTGTCCCGTATCGGAAAACTGCCGATCCCGGTGCCCAGCTCGGTCAAGGTCGAGCTGGCCGCCAACCGCGTCAAGGTCGAGGGGCCGAAGGGCTCCCTCGAGCGCACCGTGCCCGCGCAGGTCTCGGTGAAGCTGGAGGGCGACCAGATCCTCTGCGAGCGTCCCACGGACGGTCGCGAGCATCGCTCGCTGCACGGCCTCACACGCACGCTGGTCGCGAACATGGTGACCGGCGTCAGCGAGGGCTTCACCAAGTACCTGGAGCTGGTCGGCGTCGGTTACCGAGTGGCCAAGCAGGGCGAGGAGCTGGTCCTCAATCTCGGCTACTCGCATCCGGTCCGCTACACGCCGCGCACCGGGGTGTCTATCGAGGTCGCCGACCCGACGCACTTCTCGGTGACGGGAATCTCCAAGGAGGACGTGGGTCAGGTCGCGGCCGAGCTGCGCAAGCTGCGGCCGCCGGAGCCTTACAAGGGCAAGGGCGTGATGTACCGCGGCGAGAAGATCCGCCGCAAGGCCGGCAAGGCCGGTAAGGGAGCCAAGTAGCAGCCGTGTTGAAAATTTTCGATCGCAAGGGGGCGCGCGCCAAGCGGCACCGGCGCGTGCGCGTGAAGATGGCCGGCAGTGCCGAGCGGCCGCGCCTGTCCGTGTACCGCAGCCTCAATCA
>Ga0207646_10003623_pt1 | contig 17282 bp, 12 predicted proteins | sample KBSK5502metaG_FD_184343 | JGI IMG/M metagenome (GOLD analysis project Ga0207646, IMG submission 184343) | Corn, switchgrass and miscanthus rhizosphere microbial communities from Kellogg Biological Station, Michigan, USA - KBS K5-50-2 metaG... | ecosystem: Host-associated > Plants > Roots >... | reverse complement strand
AGCGCTGCGACGTGATGTGTTGCAGCGGCGATGTCGCCACGGCGCAGCGCTATCACGCCGAGAATGCAGTGTGCGGTCGAAGCGTACCCGTGCGCCCCCATGGTCTCAGCAATGGCAAGAGCCGCCTGGCCTGCGGCGGCGGCGTCGCTCAGCCGGCCGTTGGCCATATGGATGCGTGCGCGCAGAATGGACAACACCGCCTGGGCTGGGATGCCGTCAAGCGCCTGGTTGTCCGCGGACCGCAGGATACTCTCCGCTTCGTCGAGCTGGCGCAGGTCGACAAGGGCGGCGGCAAGCGCGAGCAGAGGCTGGAAGTGCCGGGCATCCGGGGAGATCCTGGTGCCGTAGCGGCAAGCATCACGGAACAGCTCGAGCCCTTCGCCGATCTGGCCCTTATCCCAGCTGATCATCGCGCGGGTGACCTGGGCCGCCACTACGGCATGACGGTGGTACTGGCTTGGGGCGGCAAGGATGGTGCCGGCCATAGGCTCGGCGAGTTCGTCGCGCAACCCGGCAACGGCCTGCAGTTGCGCGGTCATCGCCTGGTCTCGCAGGTCGCGAGGAAGCTGCGGCTGGGCCAGTACCGCTCTGGCTTCGGCGCGAGCGTCGCTGGCCCGGCCACGGGCGCACAGGATCGACGACAAAGCGCACCGCAGCCGGGCCTCCGCAACGGGCGGCAGTGGCTCGGCTAGCGTGTCCTGGGCGACCCGGAGGGCCTGGTCCAGCCGACCGGCGGCGGTAAGAGCTTCGGCGGCGGCCACCGAGCGGGACGGTGCGTCCCGATGACTGGGATGTGTCAGTTCCAGCGCACGCATGGCCAGATCGGCCGCGGTTTGGGGAGACGAACACACTGTCTCTGCCGCCGCCCGGTCAAGGTCGGCCAGCGACGCGGAGTCGCCCGGATGCGCGGCTTCGAGCAGGTGGCGGGCCACCAGGACCGGCGATTCCCCGCGGTTCAGCAGGATCTCGCCGTATTGGCGATGCAGCGCCTTACGCGCTGGCCGTGGGGTCATGTCGCTGACAGCGCGGCACAGGAGTTCGTGCCGGAATGAGAATGCGCTTTCAGCGGCGGTCATGAGCCCGCCGCCCATCGCCTCCTCTATCGCGGGCAGCAACGCGGTCGGCGTTTCGCCGAGCATCTCGGCCGCGTCCTCCAGCCGGAACGAGGGCCCGAGCACAGCCGCTGTCACCAGCAGGTGCCGGGCCGATTTGCTGAGGCCATCGAGCCGCCGCTGCGCGACACGGTGAATCCGCTGCGGCAGCTGGGCGGAAGCCCGCACGGCGCGGCCGCCGGTGACGTGCACGGCGTTATCGTCGCGCAGGCCGTGGATCAGTTCGGTGAGCAACGAGGGGTTCCCGGCGGAGCCAGAGGCCAGGGCGAGCAAGCTGGTGTCTGGCAGCGCGCCGAACGCGTCCGTAAGCAGCGCCGCCACCGCGTCATCATCGAGCGCGGCCAAGGTAACACGAGCGGCACCGTCTTTTTCCAGGATGCCGAACAGATTTTCCGCGTCTTGCTGCTGTGTGTTAGACCGGGCAAGGATCCAGGCGATCGGGTGCCGCTTTAGTTCCCTTGGCAATGTCCGCAGCGCCACTAGCGTGGCAGGGTTTGCCCAGTGCAGGTCATCCAGGCATACCAGGACGGGGACTGCCGCGGCCCGCTGTTCCAGGTGCGCTTGTATCTGGCTGATCCACCACGCAGGCGCATCCGGCAAATCACGATCGGGATCATCAGCGGTGAGCTTGGTGAATGGCTCACGCAGGGCCGTGCGCAAGGCGAAGAACGGGATCGCCTGGCCGAACTGGTCCGATGCCCCCGCCGCCAGTGAAAAACCTTGCCCTGCTGCCAGCTCCATGGCCTCGTGCAGCAGCAGGGATTTGCCTATGCCCGGCTCCCCCTCCACCAGCACCACACCCCCAAGTCCTCGCTGAGCACGCCGCAGCAGGTCACGGATTATCTGCTGCTCCGCCTCGCGTCCGCGCATAATCTCCTCGCCGAAAGATCGCACTGGCGGCCTAGCCTTCCCACGTGCTCCCGGTGAGGAGTCACTGATCATCGCTCATCGGCTTTCTCCTGCCTTGGTGGCGATCCGCTTCGCTACGCCGCGCGGCCCGGCGAGTCAGATGTCTCACCAGCGGGCAGGCGGGGACCGACGACTAGCAACGGGTCGGCATCTGGACGTGGATCGAGATCAGGCGCTGCTTCGGTGAATGCCTCATGGGTCACGGCGCGCGCCCAGCGCATCCGGATCACCGCCGTTTCGGAATGATCGCCGAACTCCTGCGCTACCCGTTCGGCGCAGCCTGCGCGGCCGAACGTCCGGACGGCCGCGGTGATGGCCTGCTGGACCTGGTCGGCGCTGGGTTCATCCGAGCGCTGCAGCGCCGACACAAACAGAGCGTCGGCTCGGAGCGTGCGGATGCTGACGGAATACTTGGCTGGCCACATAGTGTGCCGCTCCTTCGTGTCCTGCTCATTGGCGGCTGTGTCCCTGTGATTGTCATCTGGCGCGGGCCACGCTCGTATCCGCCAGTGCACAGCGCAATAGGCCAGTGGTGGCCCGGCACTCGCCGTGCGACTAGCCAGCCGGCGAGGGCTAGCGCCGCCGCCGCGGGGGTCCGGCCGACCGGCGCCCCGGCCGGACCCCCAACCGGGAAAGCGACCGACGTGGTGGGCGCTCGCTATGGTGCAGCGGCCGAGATCAGGAGTCCGGCTAACTTGGCACCGCGCAGCCAAATGCCGGGAGGTGGAGATGAGCCAGACATGTGATCGGTGCGGACCTGCGGTCCGAGCGTCATACAGCGTGGAACGGACAAGGGGAGCCTTTCCTGTGCGGGCACTGCGCAAGCTGTCACTGGCCGATGCTGTCTGCGCAAGGCTGGATAATCTGGCCGACTGGCGTGTATGCGCTCGCGCCGCAGGCTAGCTCGGCGCTAGGTGACCCGTGCCCGCTGAGCGCAGCCACCCGGTACCGGGTAACACCGCCCAGTCCCAAACGGTCGTCGGCCAGGCCTGATGCCCTGGTCAGCCACGACGTCAGGTACCCGGACCCGCCATGAACGAGGCACGCCCTGAGCAGTCAGGTCCTGGATGGAATTGTTGCACCGAGCTCCAACCCGGGCTTGCTCCTAGTGCTGGCTGTAGCCGCTCGATTATGAGCTTCGTCCAGCTATCCCAGGAACTGCTTCCGCTGACCGAAGGGCCCAACTGCAACCGCGGTTCCTGATCACCGCCATGTCCTCCCACGGGAGTCATGAATGCCACCATCAGCTTGAATTCGGTGACGCTGGCAGACGTGCCGTTCAACGGGCTCGGCCACGTGGTGGTATCCGGCGGCAGAAAGCCCATCGCGCATCAGCGGGCCAGGTTCGCGGTCGATGCCGATCAACGTGGTTGTACCGCGGGTCTCATAGAGCAGGTACCCGACCTGGCCAAGATCTCCGACGCCCTGCTGGCGCAACAGCGCGTGCACGTCCGCGGTGGTCAGGCCGGCCCGGGCAAGCTCACGATCCTGGATCTTGCCTCCGGCGACAAGGACCCGGGGCGGATGGTCAATGATGCGGGCGATCCGGCTATGCCGCCGGACGAATGCCACAAGGCGGTGCACGACCAGGAGGGTGACAAGCGCAACCGCGCCGGTGGCAAACGAGGCCGACGACGCGGTCACGGTCCGGCCGATGATCGCGCCGATGGCGACGGCGACCGCGAAGTCGAACGCGCCGAGTTGGGCAAGCGTGCGTCGCTCTCCAAGCCGCAGGCCGATGACGGCCACCGCAAACATCAGGACCGCCTTGACCGCTACCCAGCCGAGACCGCCCGTCTCGCCGACCAGTTCCAGCAACCGCTTCACCCCTTGCGCTTATCGCCAGCCCGGGTGCCTGCCGAGCCAGGTTTGCGTTCAGGCTCCCCGGAGCCCTAGCGATCGGAATCCTCAAAACTGCTATATCTGCGCAGGAACGCCGCTGTACTCACACAGATGTGCCGTCATCCGCCGGGGCTAGCCGGGCGTCTCACCCCGCACCGCGAAGCCCTGTCTCCGACAACGGCACGAGCTGAGGAGCAGGACAACGGCCAACCCTCCGCCTCCGCGCAGCGAGTCCCGGCGAGGCCTCGGCGCAAATGCAGTACTCGATCTGACGGTGTACAGCACACTCGGGGCGGCGATCCTTGGTCTGCGCGCGATCGGGCCGGCCGGCGCCGCAACCGCCGGACTGTCCTGTCGCGGAGGAAAGCATGTGTCGCCACCGGTCTGACGCCCGACTTGCTCGGGCGCTGGACACTCGGCGGCGCGAATCATGACCGGTCAGCCGTAGCAGGACTGGAGGGTCCTGGTTGACGGCTCCACTTCGCCCACCTCTATGCCGGGCAAGTTCCGCTAAGCCCGGCAGTGTCTTCCCGGACCTTGAGGGAGCTGTAATGCGTTTTGATGCCGCGGTTGTGGTTGCTGCTGCGCATGCCAGCGGTGAGGTGGTCCCGGCTCGTGCTCAGATGGCGGGCACGCTCGGGTTTCACATCATCTTGGCGTGCCTGGGGATCGCGCTCCCGTCGATCGTCCTGCTAGCCGAGTTCATCGGTCTGCGGCGCCATGACGAGATCGCGATGCGGCTGGCGCGGCGCTGGTCGCAGGCGATGGGCGTGCTGATCGCGGTCGGCGCGGTGACTGGCACGGTGCTGTCGTTCGAGATGGGCCTGTTGTGGCCGGAGCTGATGCGGCAGTACGGGGCCGTGCTCGGGTTCCCGTTCGGTGTCGAGGGCCTGTTTTTCTTCCTGGAGGCCATCTTCACCGCGATCTACCTGTACGGCTGGCGGCGCCTTCCGGGCTGGGCGCACTTCTGGAGCGGAATGCCGATCGCACTCAGCGGCATCCTCGGCGCAATGTCGGTGATCGCGGTCAACTCGTGGATGAACCAACCAGGCGGCTTCACCGAACAAGGCGGCCGGATCACCTCGGTCAACGTCTGGCAGGTGTACTTCAACCATGCGGCCATCTACGAGATGCCGCACATGATCCTGGCCGCCTACATGGTGACCGGCTTCACCGTCGCCGGGGTCTACGCGGCGGGCATCCTGCGCGGCCGCCGGGACCGGTACCACCACACCGGGTTCGCCCTCGGGTTCGTCCCGGCCGCGGTGCTGACCCCGTTCCAGATCTTCGTCGGCGACACCGCGGCCCGGGCCATCGCTCACGACCAGCCGGTGAAGTTCGCGGCCATGGAGTACGTCGCGCGCACATCCAGGAATGTCCCCGAATGGCTGGGGGGCATCTACGCCAACGGGCGCATCTACGCCGGGCTGAAGATCCCCTCCATGGACTCGCTGCTGGCCGGCTTCGGGCCCGGGACCCAGGTCACCGGGTGGGACAGCGTACCCGCTGCCGGCCGGCCGCCGGTGGCGTGGCTGATCCACCTGTGCTTCGACGGCATGGTCGGGCTCGGGTTTCTGCTGCTGGCGGCCGGGCTGTGGGCGGCCTGGGAGTGGTGGCGGCGCCGCCGCCTGCCGCCGCACCGGCTGTTCTGGGCGGCGGGGACGGTCAGCGGGCTGGCCGCGATCGTGGCCATGGAATGCGGCTGGGTGGTCACCGAGGTCGGCCGCCAGCCGTGGGTGGTCTACCGGCTGCAGACCACCGCCGCGGCGGCCACCACGAACGGCGGCGTCATCACGAGCCTGAGTATGGTCATCGCGGTGTATGCGATGCTCGGCGCCGCGACGCTGCTGACCTTGCGGATGCTGGCCCGGCGCTGGCGCCGTGGTGACGCCCGCGAGGCGGCCGTCCCCTACGGGCCGCCGCCAGTGCCGCAGGACCAGACCGCGGTCCGGGGAGGGCCGTGATGGCGGCGGCGGCGGTCGCCGGCATCCTGCTGGCCTCGGTCACCTTGTACGCGCTCCTGGGCGGCGCCGACTTCGGCGGCGGCCTCTGGGACCTGCTCGCCGGCGGTGACCGGCGCGGCCGGGCGCCGCGCGCGATGATCGAAGAGTCGATCACCCCGGTCTGGGAGGCCAACCACGTCTGGCTGATCTTCGACCTAGTCATCTTCTGGACCGCGTTCCCGCACGCGTTCGCCGCCGTGATGACCACGGCCGCGCTGCCGCTATGGCTGGCCGTGGCCGGGATCGTGCTGCGCGGGGCCGGGTTCGCGTTCCGTAAGGAAGCGTCCCGGCTGCCCCAGCAGCGCGCGGCCGGCGCGACCTTCGCCTTCTCCTCGCTGCTGACCCCGTTCTTCATGGGCACCGTGGTCGGCGCCATCGCAAGCGGCCAGATACCCGCCAATGCCGGCCACGCCAGCCTGCCGGCCTGGACCAGCGCCACGTCGCTGCTGACCGGGCTGCTGTTCGTCGGCACCTGCAGCTACATCGCCGCCGTCTACCTGGTCGGCGAGGCCGCCCACCGTGGCGACCGCAGCCTGCAGCACTACTTCACCCGCCGCGCCCAGGCCGCCGCCCTCGTCACCGGGGCACTATCGCTGGCCACAATAGCCGAACTGCACACCTCGAATCCGGCGTTGTTCAGCCACCTCACCGGCCGGGCGCTTCCGCTGGTGACCATCGCCGGGCTGTGCGGCCTGGCCGTCCTGGGCCTGCTGACGGCATCCGGCCCGCGCGGCATCCGGGTTCCGGCCGCGCTGGGCGTGGCCGCCGTGATCTGGGGGTGGGGCGTGGCGCAGTACCCAGAGCTACTGCCAGGCACCACGATGACGCTGACCAGCACGGGCACCCCGCACGCCACCCTGGTCGCGATCATCTGGCTGTCCGCCGCCGGCGCCCTGATCGTCGGGCCTTCCTACGCGCTGTTGTTCGCCTTGCAAGGCCGACAGGTCCTGCAGGCAGGCGACGAGGGAACAGACTTCCCCGCTCGGCCAGGTAGCCGAGGCGGAAGAGACCGTCGAACTAGTCGTCTTCCTCGCATCGCCCGTGACGATCTACCTCAATGGCGCCGCCCCCGAAAGCACACCGCGGACTGAAGGCCCTCGTCCGCACCTAACAGGTACCAGTGACGGCGTAAGGCAAGATCTATGAGCCGATCTCCGATCGTTCTGGTCACCGGCGCACTCATCGGCATCGGCCGCGCTATCGCCATCAGGTACGGCCGTGCGTGGGCCTGCGCCGGTTCTTGGCGCCTACTCGGCAGGCGGTGGCGATAGCCGAGTCCGCGCCGATGGCCAGCCCGATCAGCATGCGGGCGAACAGCAGAACCGCGGCGTCCGGGGTGATCGCAGCCTGTATGGCTACCGCACCCAGGACACCCGCAGGACAGACGGCGATCCGTCGGCTGGGTGGGAACATTTAGGCCAATCCCTGCGTCCGGGTCAGGGTATGCGGGCTGCGCGCCGGCTGGCGGGCGGGAACCGCCCACACCATCGATGGCGACGACCCGCAGGAGCGCCGACGAATCCTAGCCTGCGCCGATCCCGCGCGCCGGCTCTGCATGTGCACCGCCAAGGCGCTCGACACAAGCCCGGGGCATGACTACCCACGACATCCGCGCCCACCTGCGGGAGATGTATGACGTCAAGGTGCCTGCAGACCTGATCTCCCGGGTCACCGATGCGGCCGCCGCGCTGGACGCATTCACCGCCGCCTTGCAGCAGCGCTGCCCCGCGATCGTCAGGTTGTGGCGGGCGCACTGGGCCGAGTTCACCCCGTTCCTGGCCTTCTCGCCCGAGGTCCGCAATGTGATCTACACGACGAACCCGTGAGTCGATGAACCCCCGGCTACGCAAGATCACCCGCGACTGCGGCCAGTTCCCCTCCGGGCAGGCCGCCCTCAAAGTCCTCTACCTCGCGGTCCGCAACCTGGAGGAATTCCGCGGTCGCAACGTGGGAATCCGCAGCTCCGGGTGTCACCATCAAAGATTGATGGTCCTTCGTTAGCCTGAGGCTGTCCCTCGCGGAACAGTTACAGGCTGCGGCGGGGGTCCTGGCCGGCTGGGGTTAGCGGGGCCGGGACGCAGCGGGGTCGCCGGGCAACACGCGGTCCAGCTGGCTGCGCGAGCTGATCTCGAGCTTGGCGAATACCTTGCCGAGGTGGTACTGGACGGTGCGCGTGCTGATGAACAGCCGGGCGCTGATCTCCGGGTTCGACAGCCCGTCGCGGGCCAGCCGCGCGATCTGGGCCTCCTGCGCGGTCAGCTCCTCGTTCATGGCCACGGCGGTCCGCTTGCGGGCGGTCTCACCGGTGGCCCGCAGCTCGCGCTGGGCCCGCTCGGCAAACGCCTCCGCGCCCATCGCCTCCAGCATGCCGTGCGCCGTGCGAAGCTGTTCGCGCGCGTCGCTGTGGCGGTGCTCCCGGCGCAGCCATTCCCCGTACAGCAGGTGCGCGCGGGCCAGTTCGGGCCGCAGCCGGGTGCGGCCCAGCCGGTCGATCGCTTCCCGGTACAGGCTCTCGGCGGCCTCGCCGTCGCTCAGCAGCGCGCGGCAGCGCGCCTCGACGCCCAGGCCGAAGTCGGTCCCCCCGGCCTGGGTGAACTGTGCGAGCCGGGTAAGGGCGTCGCCTGCGATGCCGGTATCCCCGGTCCGGGCGGCGGCCTCGATCAGCTCGGGCAGCGCCCACATGGAGATGTAGAGCGCGGAGGTGTCCTGTGCGGCCTGCCGGGCCGCCGCCAGCGCGTCGGTGTACCGGCCGAGGCTGTTGGCCAGAATGGCGGCAACCCAGTTCGCGTAGGCCACCGCGATGCCTTGGCCCGCCGCCGCGGCCTCGGCAAGGGTGGCCTCGATCAGCGCGGCGGCCTCGGCCTGGTTCCCGCGCAGGGAAGCGAGCATCATCGCGGTGAACGGGAAGCTGCGACTCCCTGTCGCCTCGCAGACCGTCTCGGCCTCGGCGGCCAGGGCGGCGCCCGCCGCGAAGTCACCGCTCCACACGACCTCCGTGCCCAGCGAGGCGAGCAGGAGCGGCAGCCGCTCGAGCGCCCCGGCGTCCCGGGCCAGCTGGAGCTGCCGGACCAGCATCACGTGCCAGGCGTCGCTGTCCCACAGGGCGCTGGCCGCCCCCTGAGCCATCCAGCCCCAGCGTAGCCCGTCTTCCACGGTGAGGCCCGCGCCGGTGAACACGCTGACGGCCTGCCGCAACGTCGGCGCCGCGGCGGCCGGCCCGTCGGCGACCAGCAGCGCCAGGCCGGCCAGCACCAGGTCGACCGGGCGCGGCTCGGCCGCCGGGGGCAGGGCCCGGGCAGCGCGGGAGACTTCCAGCAGGTCGCCGGACCCGGCCAGCCGCGCGGCGAACAGGGCCGCGATCCAGGCCGTCAGGTAGGTTTCCCGGGCCAGGCCGACGTTCAGCGGCTCGAGCCGCTTGGCCGCCTTGAGCAGCAGCGAGGATGCGTCGCTGCCCTGGCCCGAGGCGAACACGATCTCCCCCCGCAGCAGGTCCACCCGAGCGCTCTGCAACTCATTCAGCGGCCCGGATCCTTCATCCTCCGCATCCGCGAGCAACCTCAGGGCGGTTCCGAACGCGCCGGCTTGCAGATGGGCCTGCGCCGCGGCCAGCGTGCGGTCGGCGCGGCGGCTCGGATCGGCGGTCAGCAGCACCGCGCGCTCCAGGAACGCCGCGGCGGCGGCCAGCCCGCCGCGGGCCTGAGCCCGGCCCGCCGATCGTTCCAGCTCCACCGCGACCGCCTCGTCGGGCCCGGCCGCGGCCTTGGCCCGGTGCCAGGCCCGGCGCTCCGGCGCGGCCTCAGCGTCGGTGGCCTCGGCCAGCGCGGCGTGCACGGCCTGCCGGTCCGCGGCCGTTGCCGCCCGGTACGACGCCGAGCGCAGCAGCGGATGCCGGAACCGCACCCGGGCGCCGAACTCCACCAGGCCCGCGTCCACTGCGGGCGCGGCCGCCTGAACCGGGATGCCCAGCCGCCCGGCCGCCCGCCAGACCAGCGGCAGGTCGCCGTACGGTTCGGCCGCCGCCAGCAGCAGTAGCCGCCGGGACTGCGCCGGCAGCGCCTCCAGCTGCCGGCGGAAGCTCTCGGCGATCCGTTCCGACAGCGGCGCCGCGCCGGGCAGGCCGAACCCGCCCGCCAGCTCCGCGGGCGTCAGCCCCCGCGGCAGTTCCAGCAGCGCCAGCGGGTTGCCCTCCGTCTCGGCCACGACCCGGTCCCGGACCCGATCATCCAGCGGCCCGGCCAGCGCCGAGTCCAGCAGCGCCCGCGCGTCGTCCTCGCGCAGCCCTCCGACTTTGAGCTCGGGCAGCCCGGCCAGCGCCGCGCCCGGTTCGCGGGCCGCGAAGACCAGCCCGACCGGGTCGGCCCCGAGCCGCCTGGCCACGAACCCCAGCGCCTGCGCGGACGCGTGATCCAGCCACTGCTCGTCATCGATCAGGCAGATCAGCGGCTGTTCCCCGGCCACCTCCGACAGCAGGCTCAGCACCGCCAGCCCGACCAGGAACCGGTCCGGCGGCGGCCCGGCGGCCAGGCCGAACGCGATCCGCAGCGCCTCCCGCTGCGGCACCGGCAGATGCCCGGCGCGGCCCAGCATCGGCGCGCACAGCTGATGCAGGCCCGCGAAGGTCAGCTCCATCTCGGACTGCACCCCCGCCAGCCGTGCCACCTGGCACCTCGCCGCCCGCCCGGCCAGGTATTCCAGCAGCACAGTCTTACCCACGCCCGGGTCGCCAACCGCCACCAGGACCCGGCTCTCTCCCGCCTGGACCGCCTCCACCAGCCGGTCCAGCACACCACGCTCGGCACGGCGGTCCGTCAGCCCCGCCGCACGTTCCCGCGCCGAGAAACCAGCGGGCACCTCCACGGCATCAACGCTATACCGCGCCCCTGGCCAGCGCACTAGCCGCAGCGGCCAGCCACTGGCGGATACGACGACGGCCCGGCCCGCCGCAGCCTGTAACCAACCTGCCAGCGACCAGACGGAGCAACCCTGCGGCGCGCCGGGCAGCGGCGCGTGAGCGAAGGAACGCTGTCATGTTCAAGTCACAAAGTAACCGGCCCGGATCGCGCGCACCGCAGGGAACGAGCATTGCTCAACCCGCTGTGACGGGTGATGTCCTAACCAGGCTGCATGAACAGCCGCCGTCCCGCTTTACCGGCAGCTGACGCAGCTGGCGACCGTCGGCGGTCCCTGTACGGCTACCACACCGCCAACGTCGGCTCCGCGCTGACCTTCGTCCCGTACGGACTGCACGGTCTAGCCTAGGGATGCCTGGTGTCTGGCGCCTCGCGCGGCGGCGCAGCCGGGGCGATCCTGGCCGGCCCGGCCGCGGACCGGTTCGGCCGCAAGAAACTGCTGATCGACGCAGGTATCTACGCCACCGGGGCGATCATGTCGGCCGTGACCCGGCCGCGGCGGTGCAGCTGTTTACCCGTACGCTGATCGGGTTGGCCACCGGCGCGGACTCCGCGATCGCCACCGCCTATATCGCCGGGTACGCGCCCAAGAACCGGCGCGGGTCGCTGGCCATGCTCCAGCAGTAGACGATGATCGTCGGCATCCTGGTCGCCTACATCGTCGCGCTGATCATCTTCAGCGCCTTCCCGGGCGGGGCGGCCAGCACCGGCTGGCGGCTGGTGCTCGGCCTAGGCGCTATACCCGCGCTGATGGGCCAGGGGTTGCATACCCAGATGCGCAATCCCCCCCGTGACTCTCCGGCACGGCCGCTACGCCGAGATGCGCAAGGCCATGGCCACCCTCGGCATGAGGGATGTCAGCGACGGCGGCATGCTGCAGCTCGTCACGTCGGCAACGGGGCCGAGCTCACCCTGACCAACTCCGGCATCGGGCAGTCTGTCATCGCATTAGCCCAAGCGGGGTCGGCATCACCACGTATTGACAACCACGCTGGCATCGTGCGTCCGGGAGGTGGCGGCCAAGCGAGTCCCGAGGTCGACGCCGACCTGGTGGTCCCCGTCGGCGAGAACCTGGGCGACCGGGTTACCGAGGCACACCGCCTCACACCACCGCACACAAGCGGTTTAGGCAGCTGGCTAAGGAGTTGCAGCGGAACAAACCGCATGCTCCGAGTCGCCTGGCCAGGGCACAGACGACGTGGATCGACGGGTTGTTCTTCGGCAACTCCTAAGCACCAGCGGTTGCGGAAGCGCAACTAGGAAAGCTGATGCTGCACTGCCACGGTCCGGACGAGGCTCGATCCACGTCCGAGGATGGCGCGTGGATGGGAGCTGACTGGCGAGGAGCCCGCGCACTGGCTACTTGCACTGTGCACTAGCGGATACGAGCGCAACCCGGCCCGCGCGACACTCACTGACAGGAGCCTCCAGACGGGCGGGGACTCAGCCCTCACGGAGTGCTGAGTCCCGCATCGCAGTTCAACCAACACGAACAGGAGACCACGATGTCCGAGTCCTATTCACTCGCCACTGAACCCGAAGGCGTCGTCGCGTCGCTGCTTGAGCGGTTTAACTCCGGCAAGGTCAGCGCGATGATGACCTTGTATGAGCCGGGGGCCGTGTTCATCGCGAGAGACGGGCGAACCGTCACTGATCGCACCGAGATCGCTGCCGAACTCGAGCGCGATCTCAGTCTCGGCCTGCCGCTGGAGGCCAAGGCGCGCCATGTGTTCGTTGCCGGCGATATCGCCCAGATCGTGGTGGACTGGTCAATTGATGGCACAGGTCCCGACGGCGAGCACGTGCACCTCGAAGGCTCGGCAAGCGATATCGCGCACCGCGGCGCGGATGGACTCTGGCGATACGTAATCGACAATGCTCTTGGGACAGCGGTGCGACAGGCCGCCTGACACGTGTGCGCGACGGCAGCTCTCGGCGATGGACCCACTCTTCAACGTGGCGTCGACGATCACCGCCACGTGATGAAACTGCCCGTATCACGGAAGATTAGGTTCCACGCTCGAGCCTCACGTGAACGGACCGTCGGCTGGGTAATACCACTGTGCTTCATGTGGTCGAGATTTTGGACCTGCGCGCCCCGCGACGGCTCCCTGGCCGAGTACACCGCCGTGGAGGCTCGCAACCTCGCCCCCCCGCCGCCGACATCGACCACACCGTGGCGGCAGCGCTACCGATCTCCGGGCTCACCGAGACGGCCGCCGCGTTCGCCCGCCACCGGCGCAGTCCCGGCAAGACGATCATCCAGGTCGCGCATGATTTGGAGGGAAATGAGCGTTCGTGATCGGTGTGCAGTTCTCGCTGGAGGGTGTTTCTGGAGATGCAGGATCTCATCTGCTCTTGCCCTGGTGTTTTGTTCACGCGTGTGGGCTACACCGGGGGTGACACGCCCAACGCCACCTACCGCAGCCACGGCTCACACGCCGAGGCCATCGAGATCACCTACGACCCATCCGCCACCACCTACCGCGAGCTGTTGGAGTTCTTCTTCCAGATCCACGACCCAGCACCCCGAACCGGCAGGGCAATGACGTGGGGACGTCCTACCGGTCGGCCATCTTCTACCTCGACGAAGAACAGCGCCGGGTCGCCGAGGACACGATCGCCGATGTCGACACATGCGGGCTATGGCCGGGCAAGGTCGTCACCGGGATCACGCCAGCTGGGCCGTTCTGGGAGGCTGAGCCCGAACACCAGGACTACCTGCTGCGCCGCCCCACGGCTACACCTGCCACTTCCCGCGGCCGGCCTGGGTGCTCCCGCGGCGTAGTGACGTCGCGTCGCGGCCATCGTCCCAGCTGACCTGACAATCGCGGATCCTAGCGACCACCCGAGGGCCGTTCCCTGAGGGCTCATCCAGAGCTTCCCTAGAGATCGCCCCCGAGAGACTCGGAGCCTGGAGCCGGTCCGCGTCGAAGAACTCCGATGACTCCCTCGCCCAGTATCCCCAGGACCCGCTAGATGACCTCCCGCATGATCTCCGGCAGATCCAGCCGCAGGCGGGAGATCTATCCCGAAGAAGGTGGCGTCATGTTTCACAAGGCATCTTTGCAGGGTGTTCCGTCCGAGCACCTGCCCGCCGCGCACGCTTTGCGTCGCCCGCTGCCGGGAATCCCGCACAGCCTGCGGCTCGACGACGCCGGCGACGCCAAGCCTGCATGGATCACCCTGCTCACCACCGAGCACTACAACCTGCAGATGCAGCGCGTGGCGACGATCAGCGAGTCGAACGGGCGCGCCAGCGTGTTCCTCGGCGCGGTCTCCGCCGGGCTCATCGCCCTCGGGTTCGAGAGCACGCGCGGCGCACCGCCCATCGGGCACATGATCTTCCAGGTGCTGGTCCTCACGCCGCTGGTCTTCCTCGGGCTGGTCGCGTTCATGCGGTGCCTGGAGATCGCCATCGATGACTGGGAGTTCATCACCCGTATCACCCGCCTGCGGCGCACCTATGACCAGCTCATCCCCGAGCTTGCCCCGCTGATGTCACAAGCGGTCGCGGACGAGGGCACTGCCGCGATGCTCAGCCCCAGGTGGCAGCCGTTCCAGAAGATGCTCAGCGTCGCGGGCAGCGTCGCGGTGATCACCAGCGTTGTCCTCGGCGGAGACGCCGGCGTGATCGTCTTCGGGGTTAGCCGCATGCTGTACCTGGCCATTGCCCTCGGCGCCGCAGCCGGAGCGCTCGCCCTCGGATGGGCGACGTGGTATCAGTGGCGCCACTGGTGCCAGGCGTCCGGGCAGCCGTCCAGAGACATCACCCCCGGCCGAGCCGCTCACAACGACCAGCGACCGCCAGTCAGCGCGCTACCCGGGCATCGCCAGCGAAGGCGACGCTGACGATCGAGTCTGTGCAGCGCGAGGTGCCGTCGGCCAGACGAGCTTTCTGCACGGCGGCATCACGCCGCCGTCACCGCGAGGCGTCAGTGTGTCCCGCAGGCAGGGGACGGCCAGTCGAGATGACTGGTTCCCGCTGATGATCATGGCCGACCCGCCGAAACCCTCGTCGCGCAGAGTCGCGGCTGCGGTGCCCCAGCCTTGCCGCCGCCGATGTCATCATCGGCTTCGTACTCGTTCCGCGAGCCATAGCCATGTGCTGGACGTTGCAGCAGCCGCGCGGAGCTAAACGGCGCACATCGAGGCGCGTGAAGGTAGCGGTCGCCCAGTGCAGGCCGACCACGGCAAGCAGGAAGTCCCGCGTGAAGCGCGATTCGAGATTATCCTTCCATCAAGATCCTGGTTTACTCGCTGGCTTCGGGCCTGAGCTTTTGCGCCTTCTCTTCGATCGCGGTGAGCAGCGCGATCCAGTCCGCGCTGAACGGGCCCGCTCCAATGCGCTGCAGGCGTTCGCCGAGGGCGTCGGCATCGACCCCGGCGTCAGCTACCGCGGAGATGCTCTGCTCCGCCGCCGCGTAATCGGGGTCGAGGCGGTCATCCAGGGTCCCATGGTCGGCGAAGGCAAGCAGCGTCTTTCCGGGACGGTGTCGATGGTGCTGGGGGCAGCTAGGCGGCCCAGATAGTAGTTGTCGGGAAGATCTGGGTTCTTGGTCGAGGTGGATGCCCACAGCGGCCGTTGCGGACGCGTGCCGGCTTCGGCGAGTGCCTGCCAGCGCTTGTCTGACAGCAGCTGCAGATGGGAGGAGTAGGTCTTCTGTGCCATCGCCAGCCCCAGCAGGCCATGAAGCGCCGACGGCAGCAGGGGGTCGGCGGCTGAGTCCCAGCGGGAGATAAACATCGAGGCCACTGACGGCACCGCCAGGTCCAGCCCGGGCCGCTCCCGCCCCGGCCTGACCAGTCAAGACCTTGGTCACCGCACCCGAAGGCCCATCGGCCACCTCAGAATTCGGACAAGCCGCAAGTGTCGGTTGACAGCAAGACAGGTGAGCGGCAAGACAGCCACGGGCTGATCTTAATCGGGACTTGGAAACATCATTACCGCCGGTCCACGAATTAGTCGGCGGATCGAGGCTTGGTAGCGCTGATGTCGCGCAGCATGTCGGTGACTCCAGCTCCCGTCCCACTAGCCCTGTCTTTTCATCCGGGTATGAGACAGGACGGTGTGCCTAACGCAGAAAAGTGCTCCTGAGCTGGGACAGTGAGGGTGTTCGAAGTCCTTCTGTTCCCGAGTTCGAGGAGCACTTTCTGCATGCAGGCTACCGGGTGGTCCAGGGGGCTGGAGGTATCTGGCGGCGGTGCGGGTGTCGTGTCGCATGCCGGGCTGGTGCTGCTGCGGCACCTGGCTGATAGGACGGGCCTGACGGGCGGCCTGTCGGCCGCGCTGGCCACGCCGCGGATCCTGGTGCATGACCGGGGCCGGGTGCTGGCCGACCTGGCGTGCGCGATCGCGGACGGCGCCCGGGTGATCAGCGATTTCCGGGTCATGTCCGATCAGCGGGAGCTGTTCGGGCTGGTGGCGTCGGTGCCGACGGCGTGGCGGGCGCTGGACGAGATCGCCCGCGCCGGGACGCGGGCCGACCGGCGCATCACCGCGGCGGTGAATATGGCGCGGCGGCACGCGTGGGCGCAGGTGGCGGCCCGGCACGGCGCGCTGCCCGGGGTGCGGCTGGCGGACAAGACGCTGGACGGCGTGGTCTGCATCCGGCTTGATGCCACCGTCACCCCGGCGCACTCAGGCAAGGAATTCGCGGAGCCGGACTTCAAGGGCTTTGGCATCACCCCTTGATCGCGGTATGTGATAACACCGGCGGGGAGCCGCTGGCCTGGATGCTGCGCCGCAGCTCGGCCGGCTCGAACACGACCGTGGATCACCTGGCCCTGCTGGACGCGGCGATCACCGCGCTGCCGGCCGCCTTCCGGCGCAGGCTGATGGTCACCGCCGACGGGGCCGGCGCCAGCCACGCCCTGGTCGCCCGGCTGGACGCGCTGGCCGGCCGCCGCGGCTTCGAGCTGACCTACTCGGTCGGCTGGGCGCTGGGCGAGCGGGAGAAGACCGCGCTGCGGCTGGTCCCGGAGCAGGCCTGGCAGATCGCCATCGACGGGCGCGGGGAGGTCCGCGAGCGCCGCGCCGGCGACGCCTGCGCGAGCCCGTGCTGCGCCCACCGGGCCTGCTGGATCGAAGAAGCGCACGTCGCCGAGCTGACATCGCTGCTGCGCGAGGGCCCGCACGGGGACCAGCTGGCCGGATGGCCAGCCGCCATGCGGGTCTTCGGCCGCCGCGAGCGGCCGCATCCCGGCGCGCAGCTGACGCTGTTCGAGGCCGCAGACGGCTGGCGGTACAGCCTGTGGGCGACGAACCGGCCCGCCGCCACCCGGGGCTGGCTCGGGCAGAACGCCTACATCGACGCCGCCCACCGGGTGCACGCCCGCGTCGAGGACGCCATCCGGGCCGGCAAGGACGCCGGCCTGGGCCATTTCCCGTCCTTTATCTTTAGCCCGACGATCTTGAGGTCGTCTGACCTGTGGTTTTGTGTCGTGGACGGTGTTGTTCACGGGACTTCCAGCGGTTTCTCCGAAGGTCGGCCAGCATTTTTCTG
>Ga0207646_10003622_pt1 | contig 17288 bp, 18 predicted proteins | sample KBSK5502metaG_FD_184343 | JGI IMG/M metagenome (GOLD analysis project Ga0207646, IMG submission 184343) | Corn, switchgrass and miscanthus rhizosphere microbial communities from Kellogg Biological Station, Michigan, USA - KBS K5-50-2 metaG... | ecosystem: Host-associated > Plants > Roots >... | reverse complement strand
CGCCCGTCGCCCCCGGGGCGCCGGCCGCTCGCCTCCCACCCCTGGCGCCATGCGATCGACCAGGACGTCCGCCGTCACCTCCCTGCCAAGGGGAGGACCGCTTCACGGAGCAGTCACAGAGGACATTTTCATTGACCAGCGACACCGTCTCCGCGTGACCCGCGCTATACTCCCCGCCATGCAGTTCCAGCTCCGCAAGATCGGCCACGTCGTGCTCAACGTCACCGACCTCGAGCGGGCGGTGGCATTCTACACCGGCGTGCTCGGCCTCGAGGTCAGCGACCGCTACCCGGACACCATGGTGCCGGGCGGCATGGTCTTCCTCCGGCTCAACCCCGACCACCACGGCATCGCGCTCGTCGGCGGCGCTACCAGGAGCGAGCGCACCAGCCTGAACCATTTCGCGTTCGAGGTCGGGTCGCTCGACGAGGTCTTCCGGGCCCGGGGCTGGCTGCGGGAGCACAACGTCTCCATCCACTTCGAGGGCCGGCGCCGCGCCGGCTGCCAGATCGCCATCGAGTTCCAGGACCCCGAGGGCAACAACCTCGAGATCTACTGGAAAATCGACCAGGTCCGCACCGGGGGCGCGGTGCGTCCGGCCAGCGAGTGGCGCCCGGCGAAGACCCTGGAAGACGCCGTGGCCAACCCCGTCAAGGGGCAGACCCTCCCCCGGATCGGCTGAGCGCCTCCTCGCCCGCGGCGGGCTCCCGATGGGCCGTGCGTTCCCGCCGGATGCCCTACCCGCACTTGATCAACACCACGGTGCGATCGTCGTCGGGCGAAGCGCCCCCGGTGAAGGCGGTCAGCGCCTGCCGCAGTGCCGTCGCCAGCTCCGCGGCCGAGCCCTTGCACCCGTTCGTGATGAGGTCGATCACGTGCGCGGTTCCGAACCGCTCGCCTCTGACGCTCTCGGCGTCGATCACGCCATCCGACAGCGCCACGAAGATATCCCCGGGCTCCATGCGGATGGCGTCTCGCAGGACGACGGCGAGGTCGTCGAGGCAGCCGAGCGGCACGGTGTCCGTCTCGAGCGTCTCGCAGGTCCCCGCCGCCGCGCGGTAGTAGAGCAGCGGCCCCTGCCCGCAGCTGAAGCTCTTGAGGGTTCGCTCGCGCGCGTCGAGCTCGCCCACCCATGCGCTGATGAATCGTCCTTCGGTGAGGTCGGCGCAGAGCTGCGCGTTGAGATGCCGGATGATCGCGGGCAGATCCTCGCCGACCCGGACCGCCATCCGGAGCATCGCGCGCACCTGGGTGACCGAGAGCGCCGGCCCGATGCCGTGGCCGCTGGCATCGGCCAGAAGCAGGATCGCGCGCTCGGCGTCGGTCGACACGAGGTGCGGGCCGCTCTCGCCCCGCAGGCGCCGGCAGCCGATCACGTCGTAGGTGTCGCCGCCGGTCTCGTCGGCCGGCTCGTTCCAGGCGTTGATGTCGAACCCGGGCACGAGCGGGATCCGCTCGGGCAGCGTGTCCTGCTGGATCCGCCGCGCCACCCTTAGATCGCCCTCGAGCCTCAGCAGGGTCCTGAGCGAGCCGCGCATCCGCTCGTGGGCATCGGTCAGGCGGTGAACCTCGCGAATCGAAGAGGGCACCTCGGGTCTCGCGTCCAGATCACCCCGGCTGATCCGCTCGCTTTCGCTGACCAGCGCCTCGAGCGGCCGGCTGTAGCGACGGGCGAGACGGACCGAGTAGAGAATCGCCAGGCCGAGGCCGACCAGCATCACGAGCACGATGCCCAGACGGAGGCGGCCCAGCTCTCCGAGCAGATCGGACTCCGGCACCATGACCTCGATCCTGAGCCGGCGGTCGGGCCCCAGGGGGAAGGGGCGAAGCTCCACCCACCACGGCTCGCCTCCGCTCTGCAGGCGGATCGGCCCGCGCTGCTCTTGTGGTCGACTCGCGAGAGCGCGGCTGGCCTCCGCCACCATGGCCGTGTCGAGCTCTTCCGGCCGCTTCAGAAGGGCCCCGAGCTGCGCGGCGACCGTTTGATATCGGGCGTCGTGCGGCAGCCCGAGGACGCGGCCCTCGTCGCTCAGGACCATGACCCGGCCGTTGGCGCCGGCCCGCAGGCTGGTGGTGAACGCGGAGATGTCGGTCAGCATCACGTCCACCCCGACCACACGCATCCGGTCGTCTCGTCCATTGAACGCCATCGATGCGGTCATGCCAGGCGCCCGGGCGGTATAGAACATGTACGGCTCTGTCCAGTAGACGGCGGGCACGATGCCGCGCGCCTCCATCGCCCCTCGATACCAGGGCCGCTGCCGCGGGTCGTAGTCGCTGTTCCGCGAGGACGGAACCGGCGTGGGCTGATCGTCGCTCCACTCGAGCCAGGCCGCGCGCGTCCCCCACGTGTCGCGGCGCGTCTGTCGGCTGAGCCACGAATCGCCGAAGTGGAACACGATGTGCTCGCGTCCGCGCTCGTCCGCCAGCATGAGCGCGGAGAGCTGGCGGTTGGCGCGCAGGAGCGGGACGAGCAGGCGGTTCATGGCGGCCGCGTCCTCAGCGTCGAGCAGTCCCGCGGCCTCCCAGCCACGGAGTAGCTCGAGATTCCGGATGGCCGGCTCGAAGAACTGGCGCAGGTTGAGCTCGACCTGGTTCACCGTCTTCTCGAGGATCACCCCGGCGAGCGCCTCGGCGGTCCGCTTCGAGCCCACGAAGGTCAGCGCGATGGTCGCCCCGCCCAGCAGCACGATCACGAGGGCGAGGCTGCCCAGCAGGCTCTGATAGATCGACAGCGAGCGGGGCCGCGAGATCACCGTGCGGAGGGACATCGACTCCCCTCACCCTGCCCTCTCCCCAGAGGGGAGAGGGAGAAAATCAGGAGCCTTCGCCCTGCCCTCTCTCCAGGCGGGAGAGCGCGAGCCAGCCGGAGATACGGTCGGTCTTGGCGGGCTCGAAGCGGCCGTGGCGCGCGAGCGCCCAGAGCACGCGCCAGGCGCCGCGCGTCGCCAGCAGCCAGTAGGTCTGGCAGCGGAAGGTGCCGAGGAACTTCTCCTTGAGGCTCTTGCGGCGCAGGTCCACGCGCCGCGGGAGATAAGGGTGGAGGTCCTCGATCAGGGCCTGGGTCATGATGCCGCCGACCCACACCGTGAGCAGCAACGACACCGTGGGCGCGCCGGTCGCCATGTAGAACCAGAAGCGATGGCCCTCGTGGTGATAGGCCAGGTACCAGCCGAGCCAGCCGGTGGCGGGATAGACCAGCGCCGCGATCGGCCACTCCACCACTTTGTTGCCGATGTGGCGCCCGAGCTGCGCTAGGTTGAAGGCGGTGGGCTCTTCGCGCCACGCGCGTCGCAGATACGGGATGTCGTCGAGCACGCCCGAGTACCACCGCGCGTTCTGGCGGATCACCCCCTCGGAGGTCTCGGGCAGGTCGGTGACCTCCACCATCGGCAGGGCCTGGATCAGGATGCCGCGCCGGCCGAGGGCGTAGCCGAGCGTGGAGTCCTCGGTGGCGCCCGAGGTAGGAAACCCGCCGAGTGACTGCATCAGGTCGAGGCGCACGAACTGGTTGTGGCCGAGGCAGATCTGCGAGCGACGGAAGAGCAGCTCGAACGCGGGGCGGATCAGCCAGGCCAGGCGGGGCAGGCGGGCCGTCAGGCGGCCCAGGAGCCGTACGCGCTTGACCTCGTTCAGGAGCCGGGCGATGGAAACGCGGATGAAGATCGACGACTGCTGGATGGCGCAGATCTTCCCGCGAATCGGCAGCCGGTCGTAGTTGGCGAGCGAGAGGGGAATGCCCTGGTACGCGAGGCTCCCCTGCCCGCCCAGCTCCCGGTGGGCGATCCAGCGATAGGTGTCCGGATCGGGGATGGAGTCGGCGTCGCTCACGCCGACGAAGACCCGACGCGAGTCGGTCTCCTCGGGCAGGATCTCGCGCAGGACCTCGGGGCGCAGCGCCCAGTTGAGCTGGTGCGCCTTGCGACCGGGGCCGGGCATCGCCACGTGCGAGAGCCGCTTCTGTTGATAGGGCGGCAGCGTCTCGCGCAGGCGCCGCACCAGCTCGCCCGTGCTCGCACCCATCGCCGGGTGGGGCGCGCGCTCCTCGTCTTCCTTGGTGATCACGACCACGTGCAGGCGCCCGTGCGGGTAGCGGGAGGCGACGAGCGCGCCCACCGTGACCGCGATGTCGGGCTCCTGGAAGGCGGGCACCAGGTGCAGGAACACCGGCGCGGCCGGCTCCCGCTCGAGCTGATCCTCGGTGGGCAGCTCGGCGAGGCGCGCGTAGGCGTCGCGGACGAAGCGCGTGGTCACGAGCATGCCGCGCCAGTCCAGGGCCAGCTTGAAGGAGGCGCGGATATTGAAGAACAGGGCGATGAAGAAGAGGAACGGGATGATATCCACGCAGGCTAGCGCCCTCTCTGCCCGGGGGACGGCGGCAGCTTGAGCACGCGCTCGCCCGGCTTGACCAGGCCCAGATCTTCGCGGGCCACCTGCTCGATGAGGTCGGGATCGCTGCGCAGGCGCGTCACCAGCGCGGTGAGCCGGCCGGTCTCCGCGCGCAGCGTGCTGATCTCGCGCTCCAGGCTCTCGACCTCGAGCTTCATGTGCCAGACGCGGGCGAGGCTCTGGCCGCCGTAGCCGAGGGTCAGCAGCGTCGCCGCGCCGAAGGCGGTGAGGGCGAGCGCGCGGCGGGTCACTGGGCGAGGCTCCGGAACACGGCGCGGCCGGCCCAGACGGCGGCCGTACCCAGCTCCTCCTCGATGCGCAGCAGCTGGTTGTACTTGGCGGTGCGCTCGCCGCGGGCGAGCGAGCCGGTCTTGATCTGGCCCGCGTTGACGCCGACGGACAGGTCGGCCACGAAGGCGTCCTCGGTCTCCCCGGAGCGGTGCGAGATGACGGTGCCGTAGCCGGCCCGCTTGGCCAGCTCCACCGCCTCGAGCGTCTCGGTGAGCGTGCCGATCTGGTTCACCTTGATCAGGATGGCGTTGGCGATGCCCTTGCGGATGCCCTCCTGGAGGATGGCCGGGTTGGTCACGAACACATCGTCGCCCACCAGCTGGCAACGGCCGCCCAGGCGCCGGGTCAGCGCGCCCCAGCCTTCCCAGTCGTCCTCGGCCAGGCCGTCCTCGATCGAGCAGATCGGGTAGCGGCCCATCAGGCCCTCGTAGAACGCGATCATCTCCTGGCTCGACTTCTCGGTGTTGTCGGCGCGCAGCCGGTAGCGGCCGTGCTCGCCGAACTCGCTGGCCGCGGCGTCGAGCGCGAGCCACACGTCCTCGCCCGGCCGGTAGCCGGTGCGCTCGACGGCCCGCAGCAGGAAGTCGAGCGCGGACTCGTTGCCCCCGAGCGCGGGGGCGAAGCCGCCCTCGTCGCCCACGCCGGTCGAGAGGCCCTTGTCTTTGAGGAGCTTCTTGAGGGTGTGGAAGATCTCGACGCCCATGCGCAGGGCATCGCTGAAGGAGCCGGCCCCCGCGGGCACCAGCATGAACTCCTGCACGTCGAGGCCGTTGTCGGCGTGGGCACCGCCGTTGAGCACGTTCATGAGCGGCACCGGCAGGATGCGCGCGCCGGGCCCGCCCAGGTACTGGTAGAGCGGCAGCCCCGCGTCGTCGGCGGAGGCGCGCGCGGCGGCGAGCGAGACGCCGAGGAGCGCGTTGGCGCCGAGGCCCGACTTGTTGGGAGTGCCGTCCAGCTCGAGCAGCGCGCGGTCGAGCGCGGCCTGCTCGCCCGCCTCGAGCCCGTCGATCTCGGGGGCGATCACCTCGTTGACGTTCTGCACCGCGCGGCGGACGCCCTTGCCGCCGTAGCGGTTGTCGTCCTCGTCGCGCAGCTCGACGGCCTCCCGCTTGCCGGTGGAGGCGCCGGACGGCACGATGGCGCGCCCGAAGGCGCCGGACTCGAGCCAGATCTCGACCTCCACGGTGGGATTGCCCCGGGAGTCGAGCACCTCACGGGCATGGGTGGCGCGGATCTCGGACACGACTCAGGCCTTCCGCTCGAGGATGAAGCGCCCGAGGGCGCGAATCGGCTCGGCGGGCGGGCCGAGGACGCGCAGCGCTTCCTCCGCGTCGCGGATCAGGAACGCGGCGCGGGCGCGAGAGGCGTCGATGCCGTGGATGGCGGGATAGGTCGCCTTCTGCTGGATCTGGTCCTTGCCCGCCGTCTTGCCCAGCTCTTCCGAGCTCGCCACGACGTCCAGGATGTCGTCCACGATCTGGAAAGCGAGTCCCAGGCTCGCGCCGGCCACGCTGAGCGCGCGCACCTGCTCGGCGCCGCCTCCGCAGAGCATCGCGCCCACCCGCAGCGAGGCGCGGATGAGGGCGCCGGTCTTGTGGGCGTGGATGTAGTCCACCGTCTCCGCGCCCACCTGCCGACCCTCGGCCTCGAGGTCCGCCACCTGGCCCGCCACCATGCCCCCGTGGCCCGCCGCGTCGGCGATGTCCACCACGACTTCTTGCAGTGCGCTGATGTTGCTGGTGCGCGCGTTGTCGGCCACCAGCCGAAACGCGAGCGTCAGGAGCGCGTCGCCGGCCAGGATCGCGGTGGCCTCGCCGAAGACCTTGTGGTTGGTAGGCACCCCGCGGCGGAAGTCGTCGTTGTCCATCGCGGGCAGGTCGTCGTGCACGAGCGAGTAGGTGTGGATCAACTCCATGGCGCACGCGGTCGGCATCACGCGCTCGGCACTGCCGCCGACCGCCTCCGCGCCCGCGATGACCAGCACCGGGCGGAGCCGCTTGCCGCCCGCGAACACACTGTAGCGCATGGCCTTGTGCAGGCTCTCCGGCCGCTCGCTCTCCGGGGGCAGGACGCGGTCGAGCGCCGCGTCCACCGCGGCCATGCGCTGCTTCATGTAGGCGCCGACGTCGAAGCTCATTCGCGCTCGTCGTCGGCGAGATCGAAGGGCGCGGTCTTGAGCACCCCGCTCTCGTCCCGCGTCAAGGTCTCGATGCGCTTCTCGGCCTCGTCGAGGTACTTGCCGCAGCGGCGCGCCAGCCCCACGCCTTCCTCGAACACTTGCAGGGATTCTTCCAGGGAGAGCTTGCCCGCCTCGAGCTGGTCCACGATCTGCTCGAGGCGCTGCAGCGCCGTCTCAAACTTGATGTCGGTCATCCCGTTCCTTGAGCCGCTCCACCCGGGCGTCCAGGGCGCCCCGGTGCAGCAGGATCTCGACGGCGTCGCCGGGGCGCGTCTGCGCCGCGCTGCGAACGATCGCGCCCGACGGCAGCAGCCGGGTCAGGCTGTAGCCTCGCCCCAGCACGGCCAGCGGTGAGAGGCTGTCGAGCTGCCCCACCGCCGCGTCGAATCGATGACGAGAGGCCTTCACGCTGTGGACGGCTGCCGATGCGAGCCGGCCGCGCAGCTGTGAGAGAAGCGCCGTGCCGTTGGCAATCCTAGCGACGGGATTGAGGGAGCGCAAGGCGTTTCTGGCGAGAGACAGGCGGTGCGCGACCTGCCGCTGGCTGCCGCGCACCCCCAGGGTGAGGCGCGCGGTGAGATCGTCGAGGCGCCGGTGCAGGTCGCGCAGCGCCCGCGCGGCGTCGGTGAGCACGCGGCGCTTGGCGAGGGACTCTATGCGCGCGCGCTCCTGGTCGAGTCGGCCCGCCATCGCCTGCTTGAGGTTCTCGTAGAGATCCACCAGGGCGCGCGCCACCTGCAGCTTCTCCTGCACCACCAGCTCGGCGGCCGCCGACGGGGTGGGGGCGCGCAGATCGGCCACGAAGTCGGCGATGGTGAAGTCGGTCTCGTGGCCCACCGCGGAGATCACCGGCACCCGGCACGCCGCGATGGCCCGCGCGACCCGCTCGTCGTTGAAGGCCCAGAGATCCTCGATGGAGCCGCCGCCGCGCCCGACGATCACCACGTCCAGCTCCGCGATCTCCTGCAGATCGCGGAGGGCACGCACGATTTCGCCCGGCGCCTCCTCGCCCTGCACGCGCACCGGCGTGATCAGGATGCGCAGGTCGGCGAAACGCCGCCCGATGACGTGGAGCATGTCGCGGACGGCCGCGCCGGTGGGCGAGGTGACGATGCCGATGGTGCGCGGGAACGACGGCAGCGGGCGCTTGCGGGCCGCGTCGAAGAGCCCCTCCGCCTCGAGTCGCCGCTTGAGCTGCTCGAAGGCGAGCTGCAGCGCGCCCACACCCTTGGGCTCCAGCAGCTCGACTACCAACTGGTATTCACCACGCGCCACGTAGACGTCGAGGCCGCCGAAGGCCAGCACCTGCATGCCGTCCTCCGGCTGGAAGGCCACCCGCCGTCCTCGCCCGCGGAAGAGCACGCACCGGAGCTGCGCGCCATCGTCCTTCAGCGTGAAGTAGGCGTGCCCCGACGACGGGGTGCGCAGGTTGCTGATCTCCCCCTCCACCCACACCGCCGGGAATTGCTCCTCGAGCCGGGCCTTGATGCGCGTCGCCAGCTCGCTCACCGTGCAGACGACGCGCTCGCTCATCGCCGACCTTCCCCCTCTCCCCCCTGGGGAGAGGGCCGGGGTGAGGGGCGGGTGAGAGCCTGAGCGATACGCACGAGCACGCCGTCCGTGTTTCCCAAAGCTTCGTTGTCCCAGAACCGCAGGACGCGATAACCAAGCGTCTCGAGGAACGCCGTCCGCTCGGCGTCGTATTCCTTCCGCGCCGCTGCATGCTGGCCACCATCGAGCTCGACGATCAGCTTCATCTCGCGGCAGCAGAAATCGACGACGTACAAGCCGATCGGAACCTGGCGCGCGAACTTCACGCCGAGCAGACGGCGGTCACGCAAGCGCGCCCACAGCCTTCGTTCCGCGTCCGTTTGCCGTCGCCGCAGCCCTCGAGCGTAGTCGCGCGGAGACTCGCGCACCCCGCCCCTCTCCCTGCCCTCTCCCCAGAGGGGAGAGGGTATGTAGAAGGCCGGCGCGCTGGTCATCGGGAGAGCTGGCGGTGGGCGGCGCGGTAGGTGTTGCGCATGAGCATGGCGACGGTCATGGGCCCGACGCCGCCCGGCACCGGAGTGATAGCGCGGGCCTTGGGGCTCACCGAGTCGAAGTGCACGTCGCCGGTGACCTTGCCGGTGGGCAGGCGATTGACGCCCACGTCGATGACCACCACGCCCTCCCGGACCATGTCCCCGGTGACGACACCCGGCTTCCCGGCAGCCACGCAGAGGATGTCCGCGCGACGGCAGTGGGCGGCCAGGTCCCGCGTACGGGTGTGGCACATCGTGACGGTGGCGTTGCGCGCGAGGAGCAGCTGCGCCAGCGGCTTGCCCACCAGGCGCGAGCGCCCGACCACGACCGCCTCGGCCCCCTCGAGGGCGATGCCGTAGTGGTCGAGGAGCTCCAGGCAGCCCGCGGGGGTGCACGGGATCGCGCCCGGCTTGCCGCCCAGCAAGTTTCCGAGGTTGACGGGGTGGAGCCCGTCGGCGTCCTTCTCGGGAGCGATGGCCGCCACCGCCTGATCCTCGTCCATGCCCTTCGGCAGCGGGAGCTGGAGCAGGACGCCGTGGATGGACGGATCGCGGTTGATGCCCGCGATGGTCTCGAGCAGCTCGGTCTGCGAGCAGCCCTGCGGGAACAGGAAATCGCGCGCGTTGATGCCCACCTCGTCGGCCGCGCGCTTCTTGTTGCGGACGTAGAGCTGCGAGGCTGGATCGTCCCCCACGAGAATGACGGCCAGCGCGGGCTGTGCGCCCGTCCTTTCGCGGAGAACAGCCACGTTGGCCTTCACTTCGGCCAGGACCTTCGCCGCGACCTCCTTGCCGCTCAGGATCAGCAACGGCACGGTCAGCCGGCGAGAGGGACGCGCAGACGCTCGATGGACAGCCCGCGACCGGAGTCGGGATCGACGCGGATCACCGCGCCCTGGAGCATGGCCGGCCCCTTGGCGGGCTCGAAGCGGTTCGGCATCTGGCTCAGGAAGCGCGCGATGGCCAGCTCGGGCTCCACCCCGATGACCGAATCGACGGGGCCGGTGAGCCCGAGGTCGGTGATGTAGGCGGTGCCCTTGGTCAGGATCCGCTCGTCGGCGGTCTGCACGTGACGGTGGGTGCCGACCACCGCGCTCACGCGCCCGTCGAGATACCAGCCCATCGCCTGCGACTCCGAGGTCGCCTCGGCGTGCATGTCCACGATGATGAGCGGCGTCTCCGCCCGCAGCCGGGCCAGCTCCTCGTCGGCCTTGCGGAAAGGGCAGTCGAGCATGGGCAGGAAGACGCGCCCCATGAGGTTCAGCACCGCGACCTTGTGCGGGCCGGCCTTGACCACGATCGATCCCGCCCCGGGCGTGCCGGGCGGGAAGTTGGCGGGCCGCAGGAGCAGGTTCTCCTTGACGATGTACTCGATGATCTCCTTCTTGTCCCAGATGTGGTTGCCGGAGGTCATCACGTCCACGCCCTGCTCGAGAAACGTGCGCGCGATCAGCGGCGTCACTCCGAAGCCGGACGCGGCGTTCTCGACGTTCACGATCGCCAGATCGGCCTCGTGCTGCTTCTTGAGCTTGGGCAGCAGCAGCTGAACCGCGCGGCGTCCCGGCTCGCCGAAGACGTCACCCACGCACAGGATCGTCAGCGGCTTGGTCACTTGGCCACCTCGACGGCGCGGGTCTCGCGGATGACGACCACCTTGATGTGGCCGGGGTACTGCATCTCGGCCTCGATACGCTTGGAGATGTCCTTGGCGAGCTGGTGGGCGTCCAGATCGGAGATCTGCTCGGCCTTGGTCATGACGCGCAGCTCGCGCCCGGCCTGGATCGCGTAGCACAGCTCCACGCCCTTGTAGGACATGGCGATCTCTTCGAGCTTGGCGAGCCGCTTGATGTAGCTCTCGAGCACGTCGCGGCGGGCGCCCGGCCGAGCCGCCGAGATGCCGTCGGCGGCCTCCGTGAGCACCGCCTCGATGGTCTCGGGCTCCACGTTCTCGTGGCCGCAGAGCGCGGCGTTGATGACCTGCGGCGACTCGTTGTACTTGGTGAGCACCTGCAGCGACAGCTCGGGGTGGCTCCCCTCCTGCTCGTGGGTGAGCGCCTTGCCGATGTCGTGGAGCAGACCCATGCGCTTGGCGAGCTGGACATCGGCGCCGATCTCGGCCGCCATCATGCCGGCCAGCCAGGCGACTTCCTTCGAGTGCTGCAGGCAGTTCTGTCCGTACGAGGTGCGGTACTTCATCCGCCCCACCAGCTTGATCAGCTCGGGATGAAGACCGTGCACACCCACCTCGAAGCAGGCCTTGTCGCCCTCCTCGCGGATGTGCTGCTCCATGTCCTTCTTGACCTTCTCCACCACTTCCTCGATGCGCGCGGGATGGATGCGACCGTCGGCGATGAGCTTCTGCAGGGCCAGCCGCGCGATCTCCCGCCGATAGGGATCGTAGGCCGAGATCAGCACCGCTTCCGGGGTGTCGTCCACGATCAGATCCACGCCCGTGAAACCCTCCAGCGCGCGGATGTTGCGGCCCTCGCGGCCGATGATACGGCCCTTCATGTCGTCGGAGGGCAGGTCCACGATCGAGACGGCCGTCTCCACCGTGTAGTCGGGGGCCAGGCGCTGGATGGTGGTGGCCAGCACCTCCTTGGCCTTCACGTGGGCGGTCTCGCGGGCCTCCTCCTCGAGGCGCATCCCCAGCAGCTGGGCCTCCCGCCGGGCCTCGATCTCGACCTGCGCCATGAGCTGGCGCTTGGCCTCCTCCGCGGTGAGGCCGGCGATGGACTCGAGCTTGCGCCGCTGCTCCTCGAGGGCCGAGCCGAGTCGGGCTTCCTTCTCCCCGAGTCCCCGCTCCCGCTCGGAGAGGGTCCGGTCGCGGTTCTGGACGTCGCTCTCCCGTCGGTCCAGCTGATCGAGCCGACGGCCGAGCTGCTCCTCCTGCTGGACCACCCGGCGCTCGACTTCCTGCATCTCTCGCTGCCGGGAGCGGGACTCCTGATCCAGCTCGGCCCGCACCTTCAGGGCCAGCTCCTTGGCCTCGAGCTCGGCAGCGCGGATCTTGGTCTCCGACTCGCGCATCTTCGCCTCGGCATCCGTCCGCGCTTGGTCCACGAGGCGCTTGGCATCGTCGAGGATGCGGGCGGCGCGGGTCTCGGCGTCCCCGAGCCTGCGCGCGGTGGCCGAGCGGGAGCCGAAATAGCCGACGAAGAGAGCCAGGACGGCGACGACCGGTAGGAGCACCACCAGCCACGACATGGCGTTCATCGATCACTCCATCCCGGGTTGCAACCCGGTCCGGATCATGTGCACTCGGGGCAGCGCGCGGCAAATAGCCGCTAAAGTTGACGAATTATAGGCCCGGCAGGAGAGAAATGTCAACGAAGCGAGGAGAGTGCTACGAAGACGAAAACGCCCCACCTCTGCCGTGTGCCGACGGTGTTTCGAACCTGGTATTCACCAGGTGGGCGCCAAAATGGAGGGCTTCAGGCTTCCCCTCTTCAAGAGGGGCATGCGCACCACCCTCGTGAGCGGCTCCCAATCTTTAAACGAGGTTGAAACTTCCCCCCGGCATCACGAACAGCGCAGGGCCCCTCCTGTGTACCTCCGCCCCCGCCGGCCGGTCAAGCTAACAATTCCTGGCCGGGTCACTTGTCGGGCACCACCGCGTCGAGGAGTTGCCGCAGTGCGCCGAGGCGGGCGCTGACGTCCTTGTGGTCCACGTCCTGGTCCTTGCGCTCGTCGCGGAGGCGGAAGAGCTCGTCGGTGATGTCCAGCGCGGTCAGGGCCAGGAGCCGGATCGGATCCTGGCCGGGCGCATCCCCCCGGATCTGGCGCGCTCGCCTGTCGACGAACGAGGCCAGCTGCCGGACGTACTCGGGCCCGGCATCGCTCCGGATGGGGTACTTCTGACCCAGGATCTCGATGTCGACGCGCTGCTTCTCAGGCATGTGTCCCCTCGGGCCACCCCTCACCCTACCCTCTCCCCTGAGGGGAGAGGGGGAAGAGGAAGAGAAACCTTTCTCACTGGATGTCGAGCCGGTCCAGTTCCTTGAGAATTCCGTCCACCTGGGCCAGCACCTCCTTGCGCTCCTGACGCAGGCCCTGAAGCTCCGCGCGCTCTCCCTCCGCGGCGGCGAGCTTCACCTCCACCCCGGCCACCTTCGCCTGCAGGGTGTCGCGCTCCTTCCGCAGCCGCGTGATGGTCTCGGCGGCCCGCCGCACCGACTTCTCCAGCTGCTCGAGACGCTCCGTGAGACCTTCGGCCATCCGCTCCTCCGTCACGCGCCGCGGACCTCGGCCCGGAAGCGCTCGGCGATCTCGGCCACGATGCCCTCGTGCAGCCGGTTCACCTCGGCATCGGTGAGGGTGCGGTCGGGCGCCTGGAAGGTGAGACTCCAGGCCAGACTGCGCCGGCCCGCGCCCACCTGGCCGCCAGTGTACACGTCGAACAGGGTGACGCGGGTCAGCAACGGCAGGTTCATGGCGCGGATGGCGGCTTCGACCTCTCCGGCCGCGATCTCGCTGCCGACCACGATGGCGAGGTCGCGCTGCACGGCGGGGAAGCGCGGCAGCGGCTCGTACCTCGGGGTCACACCCGGAAGCGCGGCCAGCGCCGTCACCGACAGCTCGGCCACGAAAACCGGCGTGGGCAGGTCGAAGACCTCGCGGGCGGCGAGCGATACTTCGCCGAACCAGCCGAGCTCGGTCCCGGCCCGCACGAGCCGGGCGGCGCGGCCCGGCTCGAGGTAGCCGGGCACCTGGTCGGCGGGAAAGCCCACCGTCTCCGCGTCGGCCACGCCCGCGGCGGCCAGCGCCGCCTCCGCCATGCCCTTGGCGTCGTAGACGTCCGCCCGGTCGCGCCCGCCCGTGAACCAGGCGCGGGGCGCCCGCAGACCGGCCACCGCGATCCCGAGCCGGAGGTCCTCGTGGGCCGGCCGGTCGCCGTCCTCCGCCCGGTGTGGCGCGAAGACGTTGCCGACCTCGAAGATGCGCGCGTCCGGCATCTGGCGGCTGGTGTTGATGGCGAGGACCTCGAGGAGCCCGGGGAGGAGCGAGGGTCGCAGGATCGAGCGCTCCACCGAGAGCGGGTTCTGGAGTGCGATCAGCGCCGCCGCGTCGCCCCAGCCCATGCGCTTGAGCCGGTCGGGATCAACGAAGCCCCAGGTCACGCACTCGAAGAGCCCGGCCGCGTTCAGCGTCCGGCTCATCGCACGGGCCACGCGGAGACCGGCCGGGCGCTTCACCGGGATGATCTCGCCCCCCCCCGCGAGGGTGAGCGGGATCTTGTCGTAGCCCCAGATCCGGATGATCTCCTCGACCAGGTCGTCTTCCTGCTGGATGTCGCGGCGGAAGCTCGGCACCACCACCTGGAGGTCGTCCCCGGAGTCGTCGACCGCGAAGCCCAGCGCCTGCAGGATGCGGACGGCTTCCTCCCGCGGCGGCGCCACCCCGACGACGCGCTCGACCCGCGCGAGCCGCACCGCGAGCCGCCGCAGGGGCCGCGGCTCCGGATAGGCGTCCAGCACGCCCCGCGCAACCGTGCCGCCCCCGATATCGGCCATGAGCTGGGCGGCACGGGCCAGCACGTCCGGCGGGGCCTCGATGTCACCGCCGCGCTCGAAGCGATAGGCCGCGTCGGTCGACAGTCCCAAGGCTCTCGAGGTCCGCCGGATCGAGCCCGGATCCCAGTAGGCGGCCTCGAGCAGGACGTTGGTGGTCGACGCGGTCACCTCGCTGTCGGCGCCGCCCATGACGCCGCCGATGCCGACCGCGTGCCTGGGGTCGCACACCAGGGCCATGTCGGGGCCGAGCGCGCGCTCCTGGCCGTCGAGCGTCTTCATGCGCTCGCCGGGACGCGCGCGGCGCACCACCACCGTGTGCCGGGCCAGCGTGTCCAGGTCGAAGGCGTGCAGCGGCTGGCCCATCTCCCACATGATGTAGTTGGTCACGTCGACCAGATTGTTGATCGGGCGCAGCCCGACCGCGCGCAGGCGCTGGGCCAGCCACGGCGGTGAGGGCTTCACGGTGAGCCCGGTGATGACGCGGGCGGAGAAGCGCGGGCAGAGGTCGCTCGCCTGGATGTCCAGCGCGGCCAGCGCGGAGGCCTCCGGCTCACTCTCGGTAGCCAGCACCTTGGGGAAGCGGAAGGGCGCGCCGGTCAGCGTGGCGACCTCGCGGGCCACGCCCACGACCGAGAGCGCGTCGGGCCGATTGGGCGTGATCTCGATGTCGAGGATCCAGTCGTCGAGACCCAGGTAGGTCGAGAGATCGGCGCCGAGCGGGGCCTCCGCCGGCAGCACCAGGACACCGCTGTGGTCGTCGCTGATACCGAGCTCCTTCTCCGAGCAGAGGATGCCCTCGGAGACCACGCCTCGGATCTTGGTCGCCTTCACCTCGCCCAGGCCGGGCAGCCGCGCCCCGGGCGGAGCGAAGGCCGCGCGCAGGCCGGGCGTGGCGTTGGGCGCGCCGCACACCACCGAAAAGCGGCGCTCGGGCAGCGCCACCTGCACGAGCCGGTTGTGGTGGCCGGCCGCGCTCATGCCGAGGTCGCGCTCGATCGCCTCGATCTCGCCGACCACGACGCCCGCGAGCCCCTCCACCACCGGAGCGATCTGCTCCACCCCGATGCCGGCATTGGTGAGCCGGTCGGCCACCGCGCGCGCGTCGAGGTCGGTCTCGACGAACTCCTTGAGCCAGCGGAAGGTGATCTTCATCGCCCGGGCAGGCCCGCGAACTGCTGCAGGAAGCGCAGGTCGTTGTCGAAGAAGAGCCGGATGTCGTCGATCTCGTACTTGAGCAAGGCGATGCGGTCGATGCCCATGCCGAAGGCCCAGCCGGTCACCTCTTCCGGGTCGTAGCCCACGTTGCGGAGCACGTTGGGATGGACCATCCCCGAGCCCCCGATCTCGAGCCAGCCCGAGCTCTTGCAGAAGCGGCAGGGGCCTTCGCCGCCGCACTTGAAGCAGCGCACGTCGAACTCGGCCGAGGGCTCGGTGAACGGGAAGAACGACGGGCGGAAGCGCACCGCGGACGCAGGTCCGAACATCTCCCGCGCGAAGAGCTGCAGCGTAGCCTTGAGATCGGCCATGGTGATGTGCTTGTCCACCGCCAGCCCCTCCACCTGGTGGAACATCGGCGAGTGGGTCGCGTCGAGGATGTCGCGCCGGTAGACCTTGCCCAGGCAGATGATCCGCACCGGCGGCCGCTGCGCCTTCATGGCGCGGATCTGCACCGGCGAGGTGTGCGTGCGCAGGAGGGTGTCCGGCCCCAGATGAAACGTGTCCTGCATGTCGCGCGCCGGGTGATCGTCGGGGAAGTTGAGCGCGGCGAAATTGTAGTAGTCCGACTCGACCTCCGGGCCCTCCGCCACCGAGAAGCCCAGGCCCTCGAAGACCTCGATGATCTCCTCGGTAACGCGCGTGAGCGGGTGCATCGCGCCGGGCGGCGGGCGGCGGCCGGGCAGGGTGAGATCCGGCCGCTCGGCTTGGAGGGTCCGCCGACGCTCCTCGATCTTGAGCGCCTCGAGTCGCGCGGCGATCGCGGCCTCGACCTTCGCCTTCGCCCGGTTGGCCTGCTCGCCGACCTTGGGGCGCTCGGTGGCCGGAATCGAGCCGAGCGTGCGCAGCACGGTGGTGAGCTGGCCCGCGCGGCCGAGCACGCGCACCCGCACCTGCTCGAGGTCGGACGTGGAGCGGGCCCCGGCAACTTCCGCCAGGGCCCGATCGAGGACCTCCTGGACCCGCGGGTCCCCGGCCACGCTCAGGCGCGCTGGGCGCGAGCCGTCTCGGCCAGCTTGGCGAAGGCCGTCGGATCGGACACGGCCAGCTCGGCGAGGATCTTCCGATCGAGCGCGATGCCGGCCTTCTTGAGCCCCGCCATGAAGACGGAGTAGGACAGACCGAGCTGCCGGCAGGCCGCGTTCACCCGGATGATCCAGAGCGCGCGCGCGCGCCTCTTCTTCTGCTTGCGCCCCCGGTAGGCGAAGGCGCCCGCGCGCAGCACCGTCTCCGCGGCCGGGCGGTAGAGCTTGCGGCGGCCGCCGAAATAGCCCTTCGCCTGCTTGAGGATCTTCTTCCTGCGCTGGCGGGTCTTGGCCCCGCCCTTTGCCCGTGGCATGAGGTGCTCCCCTCTTCGGTTAGAGGTACGGGACCAGGCGCCTGAGACGCGGCGCGTCCGCCGGCGAGACCAGGACCGCCTTCCCCAGCCGCCGTTTGCGCTTGGGCGGCTTGGCCTCGAGCTTGTGCCGCTTCCAGCCCCGGTTGCGTTTGAGCTTGCCGGTGCCGGTGGCCTTCAGCCGCTTGGCCGCTGCCCGCTTGGTCTTCATCTTCGGCATGTCTCGGTCCCTCGATGTCTAGTGCGGTTTCGGCGAGAGGATCATGCTGAGCATGCGGCCTTCCATGCGCGGGTGATTCTCGATGACCGCGATGTCCTGCATGCCCTCCACCATCTTGTTG
>Ga0207646_10003619_pt1 | contig 17298 bp, 12 predicted proteins | sample KBSK5502metaG_FD_184343 | JGI IMG/M metagenome (GOLD analysis project Ga0207646, IMG submission 184343) | Corn, switchgrass and miscanthus rhizosphere microbial communities from Kellogg Biological Station, Michigan, USA - KBS K5-50-2 metaG... | ecosystem: Host-associated > Plants > Roots >... | reverse complement strand
ACCGCGGCACCGAGACGCTCGAACGTCTCGGCAACAAGGTGGCCCTGTACCGGCATGCCGAGGTGCACTCGCCGCCCGAACGCGCACCCGTGAACGTGCTGTTCGTCGTGCCAACCCAGCGGCGGCTGCGCGCGCTCGCCGATGCGTTCGCCGCCGACGATGAGCGTCGCTCCAAGATCCGTGGCTACCGGTTCGAATCGAAGTGGCCGCCCGCCGCCGTACTGGAGTCCGAGCTCGCCGCCGGCGGGCCGCTGGCGCCGGTGTGGCAGTCGCTCGCCGGCGCAACCGATCGTGGGCGCCTCTGCGATCTGCCGGCGCGAACGGAGCTGGCGCCGATCGAGTTGGCGCGCTGTTTCGGCCGCCGCTGGCGCAAGGAGCGGCCGGGGTTCTGGCAGGCGCTGTCGCCGCTCGGCGTCGCACCTGGACCCGCGGCGTCCGAGAAGCCGTTGCAGCAGCCTGCACTCGAGCCCGAGCCCGAAGCAGTCGGTATCGCGCTTGCGCCGCCGACTCCGATCGAGCGGATGCGCGAACAGTTGCTGGCCGAGGCGCGCCGCGATCTTGACGCAACCTCCGGGCGCGAGCGAGGCGCTCGGTGAGCGACCTCGGCCTCGGGGGCGGCTCACGGCCGCCGGTCCGGTCGGGATCGGCCCGTGACTCGCGAGCGACCCGACCTGGCCGCGACGTGGGCGCACAGGGGCGGACGCTGGCGCTCGTGGGCAAGCGGCGGCCGCCGCTGCGCTTACTGCCGCCCGAACTCGCGCCCTTGAGCGAGGAGCGGGAGCGGGCGGCGCTGGGCGCGCTGTGCGCGCTTTACCGCGATTTCCTCGAGACGGGCGGACTTGACTCCTTAGCCGATCGACGGTCTCATGCAGCGCCCGCGAGGCAGGAAAGGAAGGCCGCATGAGGATCGCCACCTACAGCCGCATCTCAACCGACGAGGAGCATCAGCCCTACTCGCTCGAGGCGCAGGCACAGCGCCTGGCCGCCTACATCCAAAGCCAGGACGGCTGGCGGCTGGTGCGCCACTTCATAGACCAGACAAGCGGCGCCACCCTGGAGCGGCCTGGGTTGCAGCGGGCGCTGCGCGAGGCGGAGGCGAAGCGGTTCGACCTCTTGCTCGTCTACCGCGTCGACCGGCTCAGCCGCTCGGTGCGCGGGCTCGCGCAACTGCTGGAGCAACTCGACCAGGCCGGTGTGCTCTTTCGCAGCGCCAGCGAGCCGTTCGACACCTCCAGCTCGGCCGGGCGGATGATGGTGCAGATGCTCGGTGTCTTCGCCGAGTTCGAACGAGCGACGATCGTCGAGCGGGTGATCGCCGGCATGGAACGCAAAGCGGCCCGCGGCGAGTGGACCGGCGGCTCGCTCCCCTTCGGCTACCGGCTCGATGCCGAGCGCCGCCACCTCGAACCCGACCCAACCGAGGCGCCGCTCGTGCGCGAGATCTTCGCGCGCTACGCCGAGCGACTCGAAGGCTCCTCCGCGCTCGCCGGCTGGCTGTCCGAGCGAGGCTACCGGACGAAGAACGACAAGCCGTTCAACCCGCAGGCGGTGCTGACAATCCTGCGCAACCGCGCCTACCTGGGCGAGATCAACTACCGCCGCACCAGCTACCCGGCACCGCACCAACCGCTCGTCGACAAAGAACTCTTCGAACGTGCACAAACGATCCTCAGCGAGCGCGGCGAGAATGCCTCGCTGCGGCGCTCGAACAACTCCGACTACCTTCTTACCGGCCTGCTCAAGTGCGCCCGCTGCGGCAAGCGCTACATCGGCGCCTGCGCACACGGCAACGGCGGCCGCTACCCCTACTACGTCTGCTTCTCCCGCCAACGCTACGGCAAGACCACCTGCGACGCCGACTCACTCCCCGCCGCCCAACTCGAACACGCAGTCCTCGACCAGCTCGTCTCAGTGCTCGAACAAGAGCCGCTCGTCCGCCAAGCGATCGAGCAAGCCTTCGCCGAGCTCGACGCCGGACGGCCGAAGCGCGAAGCCGAGTTGAAACGCGTCGAGACCGAGCTACGCAACCTGCACGAAACTCTCAACCGCTACTTCCGCGCCTTCGAGCACAAGACAATGCCCGAACAGCTCTGCGGCAAACGGATCACCGAACTGACCGAAAAGCTCGGGCAGCTCGAAGCACGACGCGAAGAACTCTCGCTCGACGACGAGAGCCCGCAGCCACTGTCCGACCACGACCTCGCCGCACTGCAGGCCCACGTACGTCACGTGATCGACGCCGGCGACCCGCCACAACAAAAGGCCCTCCTGCAAGCACTCATCTACGAGATCCGGGTCGTCAGCCGCGCCGAGATCTACCCCTTCTTCTCTTTGCCCGCGGTTCGACCACCATACGGGTCAGTGCCCCCGGCCGGAATCGAACCAGCGCACGCGGTTTAGGAAACCGCTGCTCTATCCACTGAGCTACGGGGGCCCGGGCCGCAGAGTAGCGCCATCCCGCGCCGGCGCTACAACGGTCGGCCGTCCGTGGCTCGCGCAGTTGACGTTGGAGCCTAACCGCCGTCGTTGAGCGACCCGCCGACATCGTGTTGGCCTCGATCAATAACTTCTCGATTGGGTGGCTCATCCCGGGCGGCGTGTTCAGCGTCATTGCGCTCGCCACGAAGGAGGGCCCGCCGTAGCGGGCCCTCCAGCCTGTCGCTCTAGCTCGTTATGTCAGCACGGTATAGCCGCCATGATCGCCTGAACGCCAAGCGGCCCGCCCAGCAACGTATCGGCCTGCGCCTGCGTCAGGATCCCCGCCGATACGTAGGCGTTGACCTCGTTGACGAACGCCTGCAGCTGGTTGCACGCGGTCGGTTGATCAGGTTTGGAATTGAGGCTGTCGATCGCGTGGTTCAGCTTGACGATGAGCGAATTCGCTTGTCCGCCGTTCAGTACCCCCGCCGCCTGTAGACCCTGAACCGTCGTGATCACGTTCGGGATGGCCTGGGCGGGAGTGAGGATCGTGAGAGTCAAGGTTGCTGATCTCGTTCCGCCGATCAGAAGCCTGGCGTCGGTGCCGGTGAGGGTGAGCGGATAGGTCCCGGGCGGCGCGCCGGCGGTCGTGATCGTCAACGTCGAGGAGAAACCTCCTGCACCTCCACTCGCGGGACTGAAGCTTGCCGTTGCTCCCGACGGCAGGCCGGACAGAGATAGTCCGATCGTGGGGAGTCCTGAACTCGCCGAGCCGGGAACCAGCGTCTCCGTGACGCCGTACGTGTTCGTCCCGGTCGTCAAGATCTGCTGGCTTGTCGGGCTGCCGGCGACCGTGAAGTCGTAGACGTGAACCACCGTCGTCGCCGTGTTCGACACCGCCCCCAGCGAGTCGGTCACCGTCACCGCATACGTCGTATCTCCGAGCCCTGGTGTGTCGCTGATGGTCTTCGTTGTCGCAAACGGCGCGCCGTTCTTCGTCCACGCGTAGGTGAACGGACCGGTTCCTCCGCTCGGGACTGCGGTGAGGCTGATCGAATCGCCCTTCAGCACAACTCCAGCAGGCGCACCCGTGATCGACACGGAGGCCACGGCGAAGTCGAGCGCGCCGATGTTTAGGGGCGGGATCGAGGCCAGCGGTGGCGAGGTCAGCGGCACGGGGACGAATCCCGCCGCGACCCGGCCCGCGACCAATGGTCCGGCAACGCCGCCGATCGCGTTCCCGATCGCCGTGTCGAGACCCACCGAGCTGTAGACCGGCCCCAAGCCTCCAGAGAACAGGCTGATCGGAGCGGGGTCACTGATCGAGCAGTCGACAACGAGGCAGACGCCACCGCTGACGATGTCCGCGATAACGGCCACGGTGTTCTGCAAGTCGTCCGTCCAGTGGAGGTTGATCTGCGCACTTCCGGACGTCCCCACCCAGTGGACGAGCGGCGAGAGCGAGATCCCGAGCGGCGCCGGACTGGCCGGCGTCGTCAGCGTGAAGCTCTGGGCCGAACCGGAAGAGTCCCACTCGACGGGGAGGACTGGCGCACCACTCGCACCGGTGACCTGTACGACGGCCGCTGCCCCACCAAGCCCGGGAAACACGCCCGGAGGAGCCGGCGCCAGGGTGAGCGAGCTTCCAAGGGTCGCGGTGATCACATCGAGGCCGGCGACGCTGAGGGTGATGCCGGAGCTCGTGCCCGGGATCGTGACCGGAGAATCCGAGTCCATGGGTGCGGTGAAGGTGTTGGGCGCCGAAGTCGCGCTGAATGGCACTGTTTTGGGGCAATCTGTGCACCCGTCGAAGTTGAAGGTCATGTTGCCGCTGAGCGAATAGGAGACTGTTGATCCACCCGGCGTGGGCGAGTACTTGACGGAGACGGGAAGAGGCCCGTTCGCGGTGTTCAGGTCGGCCGGGTCGTACGTGAGCGCGACGTCGGTCCCGAGCGTCACATGTGCCGTGAGCGTGCCGCTGAAGGCAAGCGCTCCGTGGAATAGACAGACGCCGAAGCTCAACAGACACGGTGGGTCCCCCACTCCGGTGTCTTCATTGACCGGAATGCTCGTGCTCAATCCGAGATTGGCGTGTTTCGTGATCGTTACAGGATCTGGGCTGCCTGCTCGTGCCGGCCCAATCGCCATCACGGCCGCGACAACTGCCAGCGCGCTGACTGAGAGCGCCCGGCGAAGGGTCTTGCTTTGCATCTCGGCTTCCCTCCCTCGCGTTATGCGCCGACGCCGACGGCGCTGTGATTCAGCTCATGCAGCTTCTCGACCGGGAATCGAGGTAAATCAGCGGCTCGCCCGCCTGGCCTCGAGCACCGTGACGTACGCCTCGTAGCGCCTGCCGAGCATCAGAAGATTCGGCATCGGGTCACCTGCCTTCTGCCGCAGCTCGGGGTACGAGGAAGCCTCGACGCTACTCCTCCTCGCGAGGCGGCTTCAATCCCTCGTTCGAGTGATCGCAGACGCTCGTTTGAGCTAGCGAATCACCGACGACTCGAGTCCTTCACTGCACCGCGTCGGAGAGCGCACCCCACGCGTTAGATTCCCTTGGTCCACAGCCACGCGAAGGGAGGCTTCATATGCATGCAGTTGTCGTGCGGGTCAGGGTAAGTGATGTTGAGCGGGCCCAACAAATGCTCGAGAGCCAAGTTGTTCCGCAGGTCTCGAGTGCTCCTGGCTTCAAGGCCGGCTATTGGACGCGAGTGACAGACGGTGCCGAGACCAACGGCTTGTCGATGGTGGTCTTCGATTCCGAAGACAACGCGCGCGCAGCCGCCGACCGGGTGCAGGGAATGGTGCCCGAGACGGTTACGCTCGAAAGCGTCGAGGTTCGGGAGGTCGTCGCCTCAGCGTAGTTGTACCGCGCCGGCGCTTTGGAGATCGACAGCTTCAGGTTCTCTCTGTCGCGGAACGTCGCTGCTCGGCCCGAGCCTGCTCGGCGCCCGAGCCAACTGGGTCAACCGTTTCCGGGTCGGGCCGAGCAGGATCAGTTCGGATTTTCGCTGGGCTGCGAGATTTCCTCCACCAGCTGGCCTGCCTTCTTGTCCTTCACCTCGTGGACGACGTCGGCCTGGGCGAGCATCCCGATCAGTCGGTCCGAATCGACGACCGGCAGTCTGCGTACTTGCCGGTAGGCCATATGCTCGAGCGCCTCGTCGAGCGGCTCGTCCGGATAGGCGGAGATTGGGTTCTCGGTCAAGATGTCGCCGACCTGCGTCGAGGCTGGGTCGCGTCCGGCGGCGACGACGCGTAGCGCGACGTCTCGGTCGGTGACGATGCCGACCAGAAAGTCATCGTTATCGACAACTGGCAGGGAGCCGACATCCTCGTCCTCCATCATGCGCGCGGCGATGACGACAGAAGTGGAGCGGCTGATGCAACTGGGGTTCGGGGTCATCGCATCTCGGACGGTCTTAGCCATCGCGTCTTCTCCTTGTCTGGAAGATCACGAATTGGATTCCCGCCGGGGCGATGCCCGAAACGCAGGGCGACGGGCCACCGGCGATGCCGAGGGGAGAACATCGTGGGCCGCGGCCGCATTCAAGGCGCCGAGAGTTACTGACGACCGAGGGTCCGACTTTGAGATCCGCAACGCGACTGATCGACCATCTGGTCGACCTTCGTGGTCGAGACGCCGGCGACATACGGTTGCAGTTTCAACAAAGGGCGACGGGCATTCACGTGGTCGGTCTGGCGCCCCGTCGACGTGTGAGCGCGGGTGTTACTTGCTGGTCGTAAGGAAGGCGACAAGATCGGCGAGCTGCTTCTTCGAAAGCTGTGTCGCATAGGTCTGCGGCATCACGCCCTTCGGATAGCCCGGGGAGATGTAGGCATTCGGCTTCACGATCGACTCACGCACGAACGCGGCGAGCGACATGTGTGCCTTCTTCGCATCGGCTCCCGGCTTCGTGTCGAGGTCTGGCCCGATCGTGCCGGTCGTTCCGGCCGGTTTGAAGGTATGGCAGCTAGCGCAGGCGCTCGCGAGAAAGACCGACTTCCCCTTTGCCGAGTTGCTGGACGCCGGTTTCGTCTTTGTCGTAGTCGCGACGCTTGTAGTCGCGACGGTGCTGGACGTCGCCGGAGCGGCGACGGTGATGGTCCGCGTCACGGTTCGACCGCCTGAGCTGGAATGTCCGATCGCCCAGCCGACTACCCCGGCGGGTACTAGCAACGCGAAGAACAGGAGCCAGACGAAGACCTCACCGACCGTAACCGCCGGGTCTCGCTTCCGCTCAGCTGCCACAGCCGAACGCTACCGGCCGGTACCGGCGCGCGTCGGCACAAGAACTATTCGCCTTCTGGCGGCGATGATCCGGCGCGAAACCTTGAAACCTTGTCCGCAACGCGGGGAGTGGAGTCTTGTCGCATTTCCGCCAAAACGCGACAAAGACTCACTTCTGTCGTCCAGGAACGAGCTCGTGGAAATTCTGTTTGGCCCAACTTCGTGGTACATCTCGGTCCCCGCAAAACTCGACGAGGATCGCCGCTGCGATGAAGAGCGCGACGGCGTTCAGCGGTCCGTCGAGCGAGCGTGAGATGGCACCAACGACCACGGCAATGCCAAGGAGGGTGGTGTAGAGCATGCCGCGAGAAAGCCGCGCGGTACGTGTATCGGCCGCCGCGTCGACCAGGCTTAGGCTCCCGCTACCGTGCCCGCGCTACGAGGTCCCTTCGACGATTTGCGCCTGAACCGGGCTCTCCGGGGAGATAGTGCTCACCCAAGAGCGGGTTCGGAAAAGGGCGATCGCGCCGCCTGCGACCAGGAAGAGGCTCGCTGCGAGCAGGACGCCGTGCGGGTTCAGATAGAGATTCATGATCGGCGCGACTGCGACGGCCAGGAGCATGGTGGTCGTGAACGAGGCGGATGCGAGTCCGAAGATCGCTCCGTAACGACGCGGGTCGGCCTCGCGCTGAATGATCGTGTCGAAGATGACGTCTGTCGTGCCGTCCACGAACCCAATCGCGGCGATGACGAGGATCGCCGTCGGCGCGTGATGACCGAGAGCAAGGACGACGAAGAAACCGCTCATCACCAGGAGGCCGACACCGATCCAGCGACCGGCGTCCGCACCGATCCGTGCGAAGCCGACGAGCGTCCCCCCGAGCGCCAGCCCGATTGCGAGTGCCCCAAGCCCGAAGCCGTACCCTCCTGAACCAAACCCGAGCGACCCCAGGACACGCGGCAGCGACGCGTTCGTCAACCCGGTCGCTATGGTCGCGACCGCGAACGAACAGACAAGGAGAAGCAACTTCCTCGATGACAGGAGATAGTGCAACGCGCTCGGATCCGTCCCGTTGCCGCGCGCTCCGTCGGTCACCGACAGTGCTCGGAGGGGCAAGAAGAGCACAAACGCCGCCGCAAAGGTGAGCAGGTCGACGGAAAGCGCCGCAGTTGGGCCGACCGAGGAGAGCGCAAAGCCGGCGCCAAGCGCTCCGAAAGCCATCGCGGCGTCTTTGGCAAGCCCCAGCGTGGCATTCGCCCCCGCCAGCCGGTGATTACCGACCAGAGTCGGCACGAGAGACGGTGCGGTCGCGCCGGAGATGGCCGCCAGGATCCCCGAAAGGCCCAAGGCCACCAGGATCAGTGGTAAGTCGACGGTGGCGACACCGAGGAGGGCAGCCGCCACGAGAACTCCGCGGCCGAGCTCGATCCAGACGAGAAGCCTGTTCTTGGGGAGGCGATCGACCACATAGGCGGCGAGCCCGCCCCCGAGAATCGGCGGCAACAAGCGGACCAGGAAGAAGGCTGCAACGTGCGCCGTCGACCCGGTGCGCTCGTAAGTCCACCCGACGAGCACCGCGAAGGTCAGCCAGTCACCGGTCTGCGAGATCAGCTTCCCCAAGGCGAGGCGGCGGAATGCCGGCAGGCTGAGCGGCTCGAGCAGCCTCGACGGTGCGAGCGTCCGCACAGAGTCGCCCCGATCCAAAGAGACGAGGACGATGAACGCGATCGCTCCCAGCCCGATCAGCAGGTCTCCCACAGAGAAGACATTCGCGAGCGGGAGCTCCTTGGGGATCGCAAAGATGTCACCGAGGAACCACAGATGCGATGCGGATGCCGAAACGCTTCGAAACGTGTCGACGCCGGCCGCATGCGCCGCTTGCAGAGTCACGGGCATCCGCCCCCCGTTGACGAGAATGGCAAGGGCGTTCAACGCCAGGCCTGCATACACAGGCAGAAGCCTTCGGACGCCGACGTTCGTGACCGCAAACCAGATGAGAGGCGCATAGGTGCAGCAATGAAGAAACGAGGTTTCGCCCGATGAGAGATCGAGCGGCACCGGCAGAAAGAGAGCGAGTTGACCGGCGAGCGCGAGAAAGACGACCCACGAGTGCCGAAACTGGACGGCCTGCACGCGTGAGGGCTTGCCGCCGAGGAGGATCGCGAAGAGCAGGCCGAGACCGATGCTGGGAACGAGAAACACAGCTAGAGCCCGACCGCGCCGAGGACGGAAAGGCCAGGAGTGTCCTTGAGCTCCGGCGACCCGAACACGCCGAGGGCAGGGACGAGCTCGGGGAGGGTCGCGCCGAGTGCCAGCTCGACAGCTCGCGGCATCGTCCGTGCGAAGGCGAGCACGAGGAAGGCGTTCAAGCCGTCTGGGCCCCTGAGTGGTAGGGCAACGTGGAGGCCCTCTCGCCCCAGCTCCGGACCGTCTGCCACGAGCAGGCTTCCGCCCGCTTCTGCCTCACGAAGGAGCCAGCTCGTCAATGCGACTTCGGTTGGGCCTTCGGCGATGCTGCGCTCGAGCACGATGCTGCCCGTCATGTCGCTCTCGCGCCAATCGAGCAGGCCCGCCCAGCGCAGGTCGGCGTGGCGCGCGAGGAGGCTGACAACAGCGTTGAAGTGAACGTTCCGGGGCGCTGAATCGGCCAGCTGTTCGCGCAACTCCGCCTCGAAGCCGCGAGCGCGCCGACGCCGCACGTATTTCCAGGCGAGCATTGCGGTGCCGACCACCCCCGCGCCGACAGCCACTTCGAAGAGGTGCAAGCCGACTGCGGCGAGGCCGGCCACCGTTGCACCGACGATTGCCAGCTCGAGGTGCCGGGCAACGATCATGCCGAGCCGCAGACGGGACCGGCCGCGAACTGCCGAGAGACGACGCACCTGCAGCAGCTGTTCCGCAGTGAGGACGCTCTGGGGGTCGAGTCCACGCTGCCAGGCGACGAAGGCGGCGCCGATCGCGGGATGGAACTGGGTGCCGAGCCCGCGTTCGATTTCGCCGAGTGCCTGCTCCTTGGAGAGCGCCGTCCGGTACGGTCGATCGCTGATCATTGCGTCGAAGCTGTCGGCAACGATCAAGAAGTGCGAAGCCAGCGGCTGATCGGCCGTCGCGATGCCGTAATAACCGGCACCGTCGTAGCGCTCATGGTGGTATTCGACCGCCTGCGCTTCCCACGAGGCAAAGTGAAAGCCCCGGAGCAGGCGAGCCGAGAGACGGGGATGGCGCCGCATCGCAGCCCATTCGTCGTCGTCGAGCTTCCCAGGCCGCCGTAGCACTCCGGCGTCGACCGAGATCTTGCCGAGATCGTGCAGGCGGCCGGCCCACCGCAGTCGCGCGACCTGGGCGTCCGGAAGGCCGAGCCGGACAGCCAACTCGGTGACGAACTCGGCCACTCGAGCGGAATGGCGGTACGTGGACGAGTCTCGCTCGTCGACGATATTGGCGAAGGTCTCGAGGGCGCGAGCGGTCTCGCGTCGCAACAACGCCAGACGGGCGTGAGCCTGGTAGACGGCGATCAGCAGCGGGATCAGCACGATGATCGCCCAGGGGTCATAGAAGCCGAAGACGGCGAACGCGGTCCCGAACCCGGCCTCTGCAACCTTTGGCGAGAGCTCCGTGTCCAGGGACTGGCGGATCAGGGGCAAGACCGACGTCGCCGACGTGAACGCGACGGCGCAGCTCACGAGGACGGTGTTCAACACCGTGTACGTGACGGTCAGCGCCGCGATCGGTAGTAGGACGCCCGGGAACTGGAGCTGCCCTGGATGTCCACCGGTCGCCTGAAAGACGTAACCGCCTGTAAGCGTCGCCAACGCAAAGACGCTCGCGTTGAAAAGTGCGCGACGCCACGGGGACCCCCGCAGGGGGTCGACGGCCAGGACGCCGAAGGCTCCGACGATCGCTCCGGCCCAGGGGCCGAGCATGAGGATTGCCGCGATGTGGACGCCCGAGGAGAAGCTGAACGTCGAGCCTCCCTGGTCGGGGGAGGATTCGTCAGCCGAGACCTGGAAGAGCTCGGTGAGCGCGACAGCCGCTCCGAGGAGCGCAAGCGTCGACAACGGCATGGCAGCGGCCGTGAACGCCGCGACGGCCACCGCTCCAAAACCGAGGGCGACCGTCCCGACGACGAAGGCGCGCGCCTTGGGGGAAAGGCGCATCGTTGGTTTTCAGCTCGTTGTCAGTGCCACTTGTTGCCGGCGCCGGAGGCCAGCAGCAGCGCGGTGAGCGTGCCAAGTGTGGTGATCCACCTGAGGGAGTACAGCCGCCGCATGTCTTTCTCCTTCTTCGATGTACGTATGCCGCAGTTTGCGAACGACCGCGCGGCTGGTATCCCCCGGTCGGGGGGGCTTCAACACGGGGCTCCGTTTCACTCGAATGAGTGACCCGCCCAAATCGGGGCGAGACTCGCCGGATAAACTGCACCTGCAGGATTGTCGCCCTGGGGGGCGCTACGGTCCCAGACCGTGCATCCCCTCCTGGGGGAAGCCCCTATTGGCGCAGCTCTGACCCCTGGTACCCCCACGCGCGAGAGTCAGGAGAGGCGCAGGCGACGCGCCAGCAGGTCAGCCGGTTGCCTCGTTGCGGTCGCGTAGGTCTCCATCTTCAGGCTCGCGACGACTGCCCCGTCCAGCAAGGCTGAGAAGGCGCCTCAACGCGCAGCTCCCGCGAATCCCTCTGCTGGGGGACGTCGACCAGGCGCGGAGCGGGCGATGCACTGGTACCCAAGGAGTGAACATGCGGCGAGATTCTCCTCGGGGTGCAGTCGCGAAGCAGTTTGAATCGACGGCGATCGACGGCGCCTCGAATTCAGAAGAAACGGCTGGTCCCTTTGAGGACGCGCTCGCGGCGCGAAGGGTGGAAGCGTTGCTCGAGGTCACGAGCGTCGTTCGCGGCGAGAAGGACCTTGGGAGCGCTTTGACGACGATCGTCCGAGCGGTCGCGGAGTCGCTGGAGTTCCGGACGGTCGTTCTGAACTTGTACCGGCCTGAGTTCGACGACTTCTGCGTCACAACGGTCTACGGCTCCGCCGCGGCCAAGACGGCACTGCTCGGAAGCACCTACGAATGGAGCAGTTGGCAGCAACTACTTGTTGAACGATTCCGCCGCGGAGGCGTGTATCTGATTCCGCACGGTGCGTTCGACTGGAGCGAGGATATCGGGAACCGCTACGTTCCGCAGATCGAGGCGTCCGGCGACCCGGATGCGTGGCATCCCGAGGACGAGCTGTTTGTTCCGCTCGAAGATTCGGAGGGCCGGATGCTCGCCATTCTTTCGGTGGGTGAGCCGCGCAGCGGACTTCGGCCGACCCAGGCTGAGCTGGACGTTCTGTTCGCGCTCGCGGGCCATGCCGCGATCGCGATCGAGACGGCGCAGCAAGCGGCACGGACGGCACGCCACCGGGCGAGCCTGCAACAGCTGCTCGAGGTCTCGTCGAGGCTGACCGCTGCCGAGTCGACGGAGGTGATCCTGCAGACGGTCTGTCGCGGGATCCGCGCGGCCCTCGGCTTCGAGAAAGTGTCGATCGAGCTGCTGGAGACGGAGACTGGAATGCTGCGCTCGCGCGCGGCGGCCGGTTGGGCAGCAGACGATCCGGTGGTTCTTACGCAACTTTCCCTCGAGCCGCTGAGACGACTTTTCGACCCGACGTTCGAGGTTGCGGGCTGTTTCCTTGTGCCGAACAGTGAGGCGCGCGCACGCGTCGGCGATACGGAGGTGAAGTACACCTCGCAGAACAACGGCAGGGGACCGCACGCGTGGAACCACCATTGGCTGGTCGTGCCGCTGCACGATCGTGGCGGCGAGGTGATCGGTGTGATCTGGGTCGACGAGCCGCAGGACCGCCTGCTTCCGTCGCCGGATCGTCTTCAGGCGTTGCGGTTGTTCGCCAACCAGGCGACGACGGCGCTTCTCGCTGCGGAGCAGTTTGCACAGCTGCGGTTTCTCGCCGATCACGATCCGCTGACGAACCTGCTCAATCGCCGCTCCTTCGTGCGTGAGCTCGAGGTGGAGGTCCGACGAAGCCAGCGGTATGGGCGGCCGCTCGCGCTACTTTTGTTCGACTTCGACGAGCTGAAGGTATTGAACGACACGCACGGCCACGCTGCCGGCGACGACGCGTTGAGGGACGTTGCGTCAACATTGCGGTCGGAGCTGCGCGCGGCCGATCACGCCTTCCGCATCGGCGGAGACGAGTTCGCGGTGATCTTGCCGGAGGCGACTGAGGCGGATGCGAACGCTATCGCTGAGCGGATCGCCGAATCTGCTCAGCGCTCGCCGCGCCCATGGGAGTGGAGGTTGACGATGAGCGTCGGAGTTGCCTTGTCCGACAGCCAACGCGACAGCGCGGCGTTACTGCGTGCGGCGGACGAGGCGATGTACCAGATGAAGCGGCGTCGCCAAGCACGCATTGCCACAGATCTCGGCGACGGAGATCTGGCGGCGGTCGTCTAGCAGCTGCCCTTCCGCGACTCGCGGAACGGCCTCGTACGCCTGCGCCGCGGCAAAGAGGCCTGCTGGGTCGACCCGGTCGCCGAGTCGGCGCGCTACCAGGAGCTGCTCGCCGAAGGATGCAACGCTCGCGCAGGGAGGGGGTGCTGTTACCGGCGTGGTTTACGTGATCAAGCCGTGCTATGTGGGGTTCGAGTCTCGTCGCTCCCACGAGCACGGCGGACACGCCACGAGCAAGGCCACTCGGCGGTCTGTCGCCTTTCCGCCAAAAGGCGACATCCGAGGCCTACGCACCCGGCCGAAGGCATGAGCGTGGCAAGAATGGTCGTGATTCGGCGTCTCGTTCTTTGCGCCGAGATCGTGAGGATCAGATTCGCGAGGGGCCGCGCCGAGGCGGGCCCCTCTGCGCCAAGCCCACGCGAGGCCGTCACCGGCATATGCGCGTCGTCGCTTCGATCAACGAGGCCGCGGGTTCGTCTTAGGCCACGAGTGGTGCGACCGCGATCCCTCGTTCCGGCTACTCCTCCGCCACGCGGCCCCGTCTGCGGGGGGACGACTCAGTTGCTGTAGTCGATCAGTTGGGCGTCGGCATACGGGAAACGCGTCTTCCATTTGCCGATCGCACTCTTGGGGCTCATTTGTCTACTCGCGTACCTCCGCGACGTAGCGCTCGGCGGCCCTGAAGGTGCCCGCGTGCGTCGCATCTTTTGGGGAACCGGGCTAGCGGCCGCGGCGTGCCTAGCGGTCGGTTGGGGTATCGCCTTCGGTGATGCGATTGCCCACGCGTACGGAGGCAAAAGTGTGGTCGTTGCGCCGGTGTTGACCTACCTGGTCTCGGAGGTCGGGGCCACGATTATCTGGGGGCCGGGCGGGATCCTGCTCGGAATCGCGCTGATCACGCTGATGGCTGGGGTCGCGCACGACGCTACCGGCCTGGCTGCGATGGTCGACGCTCGTTGCTGGCCTGGGCGGATTCGCGTCTGCTGCGTTCTTCCCGTCCGCGCTGCTGATCTTGTGGGGGATCGCAATCGGCGTTTGGCTACTGATCGCTCGCCCGGCGCAAGTTCGAAGCGAGGCCTAAGAGCTTGGACGGTTTCAAGACTACGTTTCGCCCGGAAACCTCCCCTATTCGACGAGAGGGTCAGACGCCTCCATGGGTGTCGGCAGTCACAGTCGCGAGCAATGCCTGTGCCTCGGCGACGCGCGGCTCCGCGCCGAGGGCGGCGAACGCGCGGCGCGCTGTCTCCAGGAGTTGCACCGCCTCGCCCGGCACGTCGGCGGACATGACGAAGCGGCCGGCGCCAAGCAGTGCATGGGCCAGCTCGACCGCACCTCCGAAGTGTTGCCAGGCCTCCGCCGCGTTGCGGTAGAAGACGGCCGCCTCGTCCACCCGTCCTCCTGCCTCCGCGAGGACGGCCTGTGCCGTCGCGACGCAGCAGCGGTCCCGCGGTAGCCACTGGTTCGCCTCCGCTACAGCAGCTTCGACGAGCGCTTCGGCCCCCACAGCGACGGCCACGCGCGCGGCGTGGGGAAGCTCGTGAGCGCGCCAGGCCTCGTAGCCGCGCGTTGCTTCGTCGTACTCGACGAGCAAAGCGTGCGCCGTCGAGCTCGCGCCTCGTGCCAGCTCGGTGACCGCGGCGATAACGAGCGCAGGGACGAGTACCTGCCGATCACCGCTCGCGCGCGCGGCTGGGAGGAAGCGCCCCGCGAGGCGGCCCCGAGCCGCGAGCACTCCGCCATGAGCTTCGCCGCCGGCAGCGGTCGGCGAATCCGAATTGCGAGGATGCGCGTAGAGCATTTCGCTCAGTCACATCGGGAGGTATGGAACTGGCCGCGCCGCAGCGGACACCTGTGGCGCCATCCAGCCGTGCACTCCGCCTAAGGAGGTGGATGATGAGGCGAGGGACCCTGCTCACTCTTCTGGCATTGACTGCGGCCGTCGCGCTCGCGGCGGTGGCGTTCGCAGCAAGCGCCTTCGACGTGCAGGCCAATCAGCCGCAGGTCGCGGGCGACCCTTCAAGCAACACAACTGCTCGGTTTCCGACGAATAAGCAAAACGAGCCCACGATTGCCGTCAATCCGACCAACTCGAGCTTCTTGGTCGCGGGCGCGAACGACGAGCAGCGCCAGCCACCGTGCGGCCCGGGCTCAGTACGGGGATCCGTCCCGGCGAATGACTGCTCGTTCTTCCCGGGTGTCGGCACCAACGGCGTCTACACGAGCTCCAACGGTGGGGCGACCTGGACGAACCGAGGGCTCTTGCCAGGGTTCTCCGACAACGGCGGAAGCTTGCAGTCCGACGGCGACCCGCGCATCGTCTACGGTCCGCGTCCGTCCGCAAGCGGTAGCCTCGCCGGCGTCCGCGCCGCGCATGCATTCGTGAACGGCACGCGTGCCTACTACGGCGGCCTGGCCGAGTTCGCGCCGGGCTCCCGGCAGGGCCAGCAGGCGCCCGAGCTGGTGACGGTCTCGACCTCCGACGACAATGGCGTCAACTGGTCGGATCCGGTTATCGCCGCGAACGGGCACGGTTTTCTGTTCAACGACAAGCCAGACGTCTGGGCCGACCGGAACCCGAGCTCACCGTTCTTCGGGCGGCTGTACGTCTCGTGGACACAGTTCCGGGGCAGCGTGTCCACGTTCTTCGGTGAGCCGGTGCGCGTTGTGTTCTCGGACGACGGCGGGAAGACCTGGTCGAAGGAACGCCAGCTTTCGGCTGCGCAAAACAAGGGCCACGGCGGACGCCAGGGGTCGACCGTCCGCAGCGGCCCCGACGGCACCGTCTACGTCGTCTGGGAGGACTCGGACGTCAACGGCCCCAAGCAGGTCGTCGCCGTCTCGCACGACGGGGGCGTCAGCTTCTCGCGCCCGATCGACATCGCGCGTGTGCACGACATCCAGGATCCGATCCCGGGGGCGAACTTCCGCGATGACAGCTTCCCGAGCCTCGCGGTCGATCAGAGCACCGGCGCCGTCTTCGTCGCCTGGGCCGACCTCCGCAGCGGCGCCGGCAGGATCGTCGTCTCCAAGAGCAGCGACCAGGGGTTGACGTGGTCGACCCCGGCCGTCGTCTCGCCCGCCGCCGACGGCTACGCCTTCTTCCAGGGCCTGGACGTGGCGCCCAGCGGTCGGGTTGACGTTGGCTACCAGGCGCTGAAGGCCGAAGCGACCGGCCCGACGGCGTACGGAACCGGCAACGCAACGATCGACAGCTTCTACGTGGAGTCGACCGACCACGGGACCACATGGAGCGCTTCGACCAAGGTGACTTCAGTCTCCTCAGATCCGGCCGCTTCGGCGCAGAACAACCTGGCGCGCCAGTTCTGGGGCGACTACAACACGCTCGCCTCGACGAGCACGAACGCGTTCTTCATCTACACGGACAGTCGTAACGGCGCAGGGTGCGCAGCGGTCGACGCTTTCCAGCACGGCGTAGACGGCAGCGGGCCTGCAACCTCGCAGCCGCCGCCGGAGAACGTCTGCCCGGTGCAATTCGGCAATTCCGACGTCTTCGTCTCCGAGATCACGCCGTAGGTTGGTGCGGGAGGGGCGGCGTGCCCGCCGCCCCTCCCTCGCCACTTACTAGGTGCCGTGGTGAGTGGCGTCCGCGGCCTTCGCGAGATCCGTCATCACGGCGAAGAACTCCGCCGATTGACCTTTGAAGAGTCCGTTGGCCGTCAGGGCTTTGAGCGCGCCCATGGCGGCTCCGTCGGTTTCGGTCGGGCGGATGATCGAGCAGACCGGGAACTTCCGATCGAGGAAGATGGTCGGCTCGGGCATGATCAGGTTCGTCTGCAGGAGCTGACCGTCGGTGTTCAGGTCAGGGAAGGTCAGCCCGGTGACAGAATCGGTCAGAGGAGGCGCGTTGCCGGCCTTGTCCTGCCACGTCTGGAAGTGCATCGTCTCGGTGGGGCCGATGCTGAGCAGGATGCGCAGCACCTCCGTACTGGTAACCCGCTGGGCGAGCGAGGGGTAGAGGCTCGTCCCGCCCTGCTCGATGAAGGCGAAGTGAAACCCCGCCGTGTTTGCGATCGCCTGCAGGTGGTCGGAGGGTGTGAGGTCGGCGTTGCTCCGCGGGATCCCCGGATGCTCGCCCGTGGCGAGGTCGGGGATTGCTTGCGGCAGGGTGTCGCCGAAGTCGGGGTTCAGCGAGTCGCTGCGGTAGCGCGTCCACCAGCTGGTGGACGCGCTACCGCAG
>Ga0207646_10003617_pt1 | contig 17307 bp, 18 predicted proteins | sample KBSK5502metaG_FD_184343 | JGI IMG/M metagenome (GOLD analysis project Ga0207646, IMG submission 184343) | Corn, switchgrass and miscanthus rhizosphere microbial communities from Kellogg Biological Station, Michigan, USA - KBS K5-50-2 metaG... | ecosystem: Host-associated > Plants > Roots >... | reverse complement strand
TGACGCTGCCGTCGCCCAGCGTGACGACGCGGTACGGATCCTCGCGGCGAATGCCCACGACCTCGATGGGCGAGAGGATCTCGGCGCCGAGCCGCCGCGCCTGCGCGAGACCGCGGCGCGCCAGGTCGCTGCCAGACAGCCCCGCCGGGAAGCCCAGATAGTTCTCGATCCGCGACGTGGTACCGGCCTGCCCTCCCGGCGCCTCGCGCTCGATGAGCACGGTCTTCAGCCCTTCGCTCGCGCCGTACACCGCCGCCGCAAGGCCCGACGGCCCGCCTCCCACGATCGCCAGGTCGTAGAACGGGAGGGCGGCACGCACCTGCAGACCCACCTTCTCGGCGATCTGTACGTTGGTAGGGTCGCGCATCACGCTGCCGTCGGGGAACAGGACGATCGGGATCGCGAGCTCCTCGGGGCTCGCGGCTTCCGCCTCGCCCGCTGTGACCGCTATGGTTGCGGCGGTCCCCTGCCCGTCGACCGTCTCTATCAGGGAGATGGCCAGCCGTCGACCCTCCTCATCGGCCTCCGGGTCCAGCCACGCGTACGGCACCTGGTTTCGCGTCAGGTAGTCGCGAATGTCGTGGCCGCGTGGCGACCAGCGGCGGGCGAGCAGCCTGAGGCCCTCGAACGGGGGCCGGAAGTCGGCCACCCAATCGGAGAGCATGTCGTCCAGGACCGGATACAGCTTCTCCTCGGGCGGATCCCAGGGCTTGAGGATGTACTGGTCGAGGCGGATGGAGTTGATCGCCTTGATCGCGACGTCGGTATCGGCGTATGCGGTCAGCAGCACCCGCTTGGCATCCGGCTGCAGCTCGATGGCTTGCGCCAAAAACTCGATGCCCGTCATGCCCGGCATGCGTTGGTCAACGACGAACAGACCGATGGCGCCGCCGCGCACCGTCAGCTGGCGGACCGCCTCGAGCGCTTCGGCTCCGGAGGTGGCGGCGACAATGCGGTACTCCTTGCCGTAGCGCGATCGCAGGTCGCGCTCGACGGCGCGCAGCACCGGCGCGTCGTCGTCGACGGCGAGGATGACCGGCTTGTTGGTCGCGGTGGCCACGGCCGCAGTGTAGGACCCGCTAGCATCGGTCCGTGAGCCGCCCCGAACGAGCCGACGTGGTGATCGTCGGCGGCGCCATCGTGGGTAGCAGCGTGGCCACCTTCCTGGCGCGCCGCGAGGACTGGCGCGGACGCGTGCTGGTGGTCGAGCGCGATCCGACCTACCGCACCGCATCGACCACCCTGTCGGCGGCCTCCATCAGGCTCCAATTCAGCACCGAGTTGAACATCGAGATCAGCAGGTTCGGCATCGGGCTCATCAAGCACCTCGACGACTGGCTGGGGGTCCCGGGTGGCTCGCCGCTGAGTATCGACTTCGTGGAGGGTGGCTACCTGTTCCTGGCCAGCGAGGCCGGACGGCAGATCCTCGAGCACAATCACGCCATCCAGCGCGCGCACGACGTGCCGGTGGCCCTCCTCTCAGCCGGCGAGCTCCATGGGCGATTCCCCTGGATGGAGACGGATGACCTCGCCGGCGGGTCGCTCGGCCTCTCCGACGAGGGATGGTTCGACGCGTACGCGCTGCTGCGGGCCTTCCGTGCCAAGGCCCGATCGCTGGGCGTCGAGTACCTCGCGGGCGAGGTGACCGATATCGACTGCCGCGACGGGCTGGTCGCGGGGGTGCGCCTCGCGGACGGTCGAGCCATCGCCTGCGACTGGGTGGTAAACGCCGCCGGGCCGAGGGCCGCGACGGTCGCGGCCATGGTCGGGGCCGAGCTGCCGGTTCACCCGCGGAAGCGATACGTCTACCACTTCGACTGCCGGCAGCGGGTCGAGGGCGCTCCCCTGACTATCGACACCACCGGGGTCTACTTCCGGCCGGAGGGCCCGAACTTCATCGCCGGCTACTCGCCGCGGGCAGGGGAACCCGACCCCGACGCGCTCGACCTCGAGCTCGACCGACGCCCCTTCGAGGAAGTCGTCTGGCCGTCCCTGGCCCACCGCGTTCCGGCCTTCGAAGCGATCCGCCTTCTCGACGCCTGGGCCGGCCACTACGAGGTGAACACGCTCGACCACAACGCGGTCATCGGTCCCTATCCGGAAGCGAGGAACTTCCTCTTCGCCAATGGCTTCTCGGGCCACGGGTTGCAGCAAGCGCCAGCCGTCGGCCGCGGCCTCGCCGAGTGGATCGCGACCGGCGCCTACGAGACGCTCGATCTCTCGCCGCTCGGCTACCAGCGCATCGCGCGCAACGAGCCTGTCCGCGAGCTCAACGTCGTCTGAGGTCCGGGCGTACCATCGGCTCATGGACCGACCTCGGATCGCCGTCACGCTCGCCAATCCGGAGGGCAAGTCCGACGTCGCCCTGGCGGAGGACAAGAACGAGCGCTACATCGAGGCCATCGAGCGACACGGCGGTGAACCCATCCCGCTCGACGAGCGTGCCTCCGAGGCGGAGCGCCGCGCCGCGTTCGACGTCATGGACGGCCTAGTCCTGAGCGGTGGCGAAGACATCGACCCGGCCCGTTACGGCGAGCCGCGTGACGCGAGGACCGTGATCGACCCAGGGCGCGACCTCCTCGACGAGGAAGCCTTCCGCGCCGCCAGCGAGCGGGGGGTGCCGATCTTTGGCATTTGTCGTGGCCTGCAGGCGATCAACGTCTTCTCGGGAGGCCGCCTGGTCCAGCACGTCGACGAACATGCCGCCCGCCCGTATCGCGGACGCGCGGTCGAGGCGAGCCACCATCAGCTCCAGCTCGTTCCCGGCTCAACGCTGAGCAGGCTGTTGGGTGGTGCCCAGGAGTTGCGTGTGAACTCCTTCCACCATCAGGCGGTTGATCGCGCCGGCCTGGCGCCGGGGCTTCGGGCGTCCGGGATCGCGCCAGATGAGCAAGGGGAGCTGGTCGAAGCGCTCGAGAGCACCGGCGCGGACCGATGGTTGCTCGGCATCCAGTGCCACCCGGAGCGAACCGAGAGCTCGCCCGCCGAATTTGCCAGGCTGTGGGACGCGTTCGTCGGCGCAGCCCGGCAGGCTCGCGTACCTGAGCGGTCAACGCCCTGACATCCTCGCCTCGCCAGCCCTACGCGAACGCGGCCTCCACCCAGCTCTGCCAGGCGTGTTCGGTCGCCTTTTGGTCGACAGGGGCGAAGATGTGATGCCCGAGCACGACCGTCCCGTCGTAGCCGTGGATGAACCGATACAGCGCGTCGGATGTCCGCACGCCGAGGAAATCGGGCGAGACGTAATCGACCACACCGTCGATCGGAGGAAGCCCTTCGAGAGTTGACGACACGGGCGTGCCCTCGGTCGCTTCGCCGCGCAGGCCAAGCGCGCGCTTGAAGACGCTCCAGGCGCGCTCGCGGTCGACCTTCGGCCCGTAGGCGGCGATTGGCGTGGCCGTGCGTCCTCGGAAGTACCTCAGGTACTGGCCCAGCTTCTGCAGGTAGGCTGGATCGCCGACTTTGAGCCCCTCGAACTCCTGCTCCCAGTCGGCGTCGGGCAGGAAGCCAGAGTGCACCAATCGGATCAGGGTCTTGCTGGCCCCGCGCCCCTCGATGACGAATTCGAAGGCCATCAGCCTGCCATCCTCGCCCTCGCCCGAGTCCGTCACGAGACGGTGAGGCGGATCCCAGTCGGTGACCTTCGACTCGACGGTGAAGCCCGCGATCGTCGTCCTCGCGGCACCACCCAGTCGCGGCTCAATCTCGTTGGCGCCCATGAACCAGGCATCCATCCCCCGTCCGGTGGAGATCGCATCCCAGACCTCCTCAGGGCTAGCCTCCGTCTCGATCTCCGCGCTTACCTCGAACGGCTTGGCCATGTCAGGTCTCCTTTGTCTGTCTCGAGCGTTCCGTGCCGCGCGACGCTCGGATGGATGGCCACGACCACGCGATGTTCGCGGCCTCGTGGCGCCTTTTCGTCGTGGTATTTGCGGACCAGCGCGGTCACCGCTCCGGCCAGCTCCTCTCCGAAGGCGGCACGATCCGCGGCGGAGGCCAAGCGCACCTGTCCGTCAAGCGCGAAGGTCGCGACTCGCTTGTGCGCCTTCGCAGCCCCGGTGATCAGCGTCCCCACGTCGCGAACGAGCCTGGCAGCGAGGGCGAGCAGCCAGAACGCGGACATCCGGTCGGGAGAGCGCATCGGGTCGGGTTGTACGGCGGCGAGCGCGGCGGGCGAGATGACGTAGGAGGTCGCGGTCGCTCGCATCAGCCGCTCGCTGACGTTTCCCTTCCGCCGCTCCTCGACCAGCTGCACCAGCCCGTGGCGTTCCAGCATCCTGAGGTGGTAGTTCACCTTCTGGCGCGGCAGGCCTACGCGACCCGCGAGCATCGTCGCTGAGCTTGGCTCGGCGAGCTCGGAGAGCAGACGGGTCCGCACGGGGTCGAGCGAGATCTCGGCCACGCGCGGGTTGTCGATCACACCGATGTCCAGCACCGCGCCATCCTCTCACCGACAAGATTTCTTGTCAAGAAGAGGATAGTGGTCGGCGGCTCTTAGCAAAGACGCAGCTAGCGACGGCGAGGTGGGGCAGATGAGCGTTTGGGCTGGGTCAGTCGTCGTGCCGGGGACCCAGGAGCAGCGGCCATCCGAGCTTGTCGGCGTACTGGGGGCGAAGGCGCTCGGTGTTGTACATCCGGGCAACGTCGATGCGCCGCGGGCCCAGCTCGGGATCCGGCAGCGGGGCGTGGTCGTATTTCCCTTCCCGGATGGCGACCATCCGACCGCTCACCCCGCTGATCAGGAGGTCCATCGCCACATTGGCGAAGGTCATCGCCACCATCTGGTCCAGCGCATCGGGGTCGCCGGAACGCAGATCGTAGGTGAGGTCGCTGTGGACGGTCTCCACGCCGGTGCGGCGACGGAGCTCCTCGGCCAGCGCACCCCCGACATCGGTCTTGTGCCGGTGTCCGTAGGCGTCTGCCTCGCCCTCCTCGCCCAGCGTGCCGCCGCTCCAGATGGCACCTTCCGACGCGATCACGAATGCATAGCTGGATGGATTGGCGCGACGGTCTTCCATCAGCAAATCGGCTAGAGCGTCGAGGTCGAACGAGGCCTCGGGGATGACGCAGCGCGCGCTGGTCACATAGGCGGCGTACCAGGCGGTGTAGCCGCTGTTGCGCCCGAAGATGCGGAAGACCCCGATGCGCTCGTGGCTTCCCAGCGTCGTTCGCTGTCGGTTGATGAGCTCGCGGGCCCTGGTGACGGCTGAGCTGAAGCCGATGCAGTACTCGGTCCCCTGCACGTCGTTGTCCATGGTCTTGGGGATCGCCACCAGCGGGACTCCCTCCGCACCGAGCCGATGTCCGTACCCCAGCGTGTCGTCGCCACCGATCGCCACCAGACGCTGGATGCCGAGCCGTTCGAGGTTCTCGAGGACGAGCGGCGTCAGGTCGTAGGTGCCCTCCGCGGTCTCGTACGCGCGCAGCCGGATCGGATCGAGGTGCTCGGGAAGGCGCGACGCCTTCATCTTTCCCGGATTCGTGCGGGACGTGTGGAGGACCGTCCCGCCGGTGCGGTCGATCGCGCGTGTCGTGCGGCGGTCGAGCGGGCGGATGTAGTCCGGATCGGGGTCCGGGCCGGCGCGCAGGTGCGTGAGCCCCTCCCAGCCCCGGCGGATGCCCAGCACCTCGAAGTCCATCTCGGTGGCGCGGTAGACCACGCTCTTGATGACCGAGTTGAGGCCCGGCACGTCTCCCCCACCGGTAAGGATGCCGATGCGCGTCGCCATGTCGACTCATCTTCGCGCGCCACTGCAAGGCGCGCATCGAGCATCCGACATTCGGCCAGAATGGACCGATGGGCGGACGCTTCGCGCAACCGCGATCCTCAGATGAGCTGGCGCGGATCTTCCGCGCCCGTCGCGTCACCGAGCTCGAGGGAGGCCGCTTCAACGTCGCGCCAACCGATGCAGTGGCCGCCGTCGTCGAGCACCATGGTGAGCGTCAGCTCGATACGTTCCGTTGGGGCCTCGTTCCCTACTACGCGGAGTCATCGCGCGAAGCTGCTCGCCTGATCAACGCGCGCGCCGAGACGGTGGAGAGCTCGGGCGCCTTCCGGACGGCGTTTCGCCGCAGGCGTTGCATCGTTCCCGCCGATGCCTTCTATGAGTGGCGCCGCGTCGTGCCGGTCGCGGGCGAAGAGCGAGCCGCTGGGGCCAGGCCACATCCTTTTGCCATCCGTCGGGTCGACGGTCAGCCGATGGCCTTCGCGGGACTCTGGGCGGTCTGGCGTGACCCGATGACGGCAGGACGGCTCTTCACCTGTTCCATCGTCACCACAACCGCCAATGAGCTCCTCGCGCCGCTCCACTCGCGCATGCCTGTGATCCTCGACGACGGCGACTGGGATGCGTGGCTCGACGAAGGGTCTGCACCGGGAGTGCTGCGCGGGCTGCTGCGACCGGCTCCGGAATCGGGCGTCGAGATGTACCCGGTGGGGCAGGCCGTCAACAGCGTCCGCGACAATGGCCCGAGCCTGCTCGATCCGCTGACCGAGCCGGCGGGCGCGGCTCTCCCTTGACGATAGGCGTGCCGGCGGACGCGATGGTCGTGCTGGTCGGCATTGCGGGCAGTGGCAAGTCGACCTTCGCGCACGCACACTTCTGGCCCACCGAAATCCTCTCGTCCGACGCGTTCCGCGGCATGGTCGCCGACGACGAGGCCGACCAGTCCGCAAGCGTGGATGCCTTTGCGCTCCTGCACTCCGCTCTGCGACTCAGGCTCCGGCGCGGGCGCCTGGCGGTCGTCGACGCGACGAACGTGGAGGAGTGGGGACGGCGGCAGCTGCTCGACATCGCCAGCCAGGAGAGGCGCGCGGCGGTGGCGATCGTGCTCGATCTGCCTGTGGAAGTCTGCCTCGAGCGGCTCGGAAGCCGCGGAGTGCGGCCTGTGCCCCCACACGCGTTGCGCCGCCAGCACCGAGAGCTGCACCGTTCGCTTCCGACATTGACGGCGGAGGGATTCAGCGCCGTATACGCGATCGAGTCAGCAACGGAGGCGGATGCGGCTCGCATCGAGCGCGCGCCGCAACACGGCGCCGGACACAGACCAATGCCCCGAAGGAACCGCGCCCGACGCGACGATGCGAGATCATCGAATCGACACCGGAACGCTTGATGCAATCTCGTGATCCGGTTGCGCTGCCCCTTCGGGACGACCGCAGGATAGCCAACCGCGCCGCGACCGCACAAGGCGGTTTATCCCCGAGTTTTCGCCTTCATGAGCGGCCTATCCACAGGCTATCCCCACGCGCTAGGCTTGCTCATCGTGCACAAGGGCATGTGGGCCAAATCGCCCCCGGATCTCGCCGAGCGCTTTAACGCCGGGACCGCGCCGCTCCTCACCGAACCCGGCGTGGAACGCCGTCAGATGTTCGGCTACCCCGCGTGCTTCGTTGGCGGGAATATGTTCACCAGCCTCCATGAGGACCGATGGGTCGTCCGCCTGGGCGACGACGACCGGGCGCGTCTGGCGGAGCTGGGCGGCACGCGCTTCGAGGTGATGCCCGGCCGGGAGATGAAGGGTTACCTGGTGCTGCCCGCCGAGCTCAGCCAGCCCGAGACCGCCCGACCGTGGGTTGAGCGCGCGCTCGCCTTCGGGCGATCACTGCCCGCAAAGAAGAAGAAGCGCTAGATCGCCCCGGAGGTATCGCAGTCGGCCGGGTTGGCGCTCGAATACCCGGTCGAGAACCAGTGTTCGCGCTGCTCGGAAGCCATGGGTCCAGGTCTCTGGTTTGACCTGGCCTTGGGTCTCCGCCTGAATCCGATCGTCGCCAACCGCCGCGGCGGCATCCAGCGCGTCGGCCGATGTTCGCATCGGTCAATGGCTGCAGGTATTTGTGTCCACCGCATGCGCGGCCCACGCGCCCGCGTAGCTAGGCCTGGAGCTCGATGCGGACCTGCGTGCCCGTGGCTCCCTGCGTGCCGGATGACCGTAGCCCACCCACGTCGTTGGGGCAGTAGAACGTTCCCGGGTCCGCAAGCGCGTGCCTTAGATGGGCCGGACGCTACGCTGTCGGCGTCACATGGGAGATCGTGCCACGTTCCACGTTATCCACGAGGGTTCGATCGACGGCGACCATGTGTCATCGACGGTGTCGCTAATCGTCGACGGCGACGCCCGCCTGGTGGTGGACCCGGGTATGGTCTCCGATCGACGCCGGATCGTCGATGGACTCGCTCGCCTGGGGGTGGCGCCCGAGGGTGTGACCCATGTCCTGCTCACGCACCATCACCCCGACCACACGCTCAACGCCGCGCTGTTCCCGAACGCTGACGTGGTGGATGCATGGGCCACTTATCGAGGCGACCTGTGGCTCGATCACGACGGCGATGGATTTCGCCCCACGCCGCACGTTCGACTCCTCGTGACCCCCGGGCATTCGGCGCAGGACGTCACCTGGCTGGTCGAAACCGATGCTGGAGTCATGGCGTGCACGCACGCCTGGGGCCTGGCTGACAGCAGGCCGGAGGACGACGGCTACGCGACCAATCAGCAGGCGCTTTCGCAGAGTCGAGACCGAATTCTGGAGTCGGCCGATGTCGTGGTTCCCGGCCACGACGCGCCGTTTCCGGCACGGAGGGAGACGCATGGTGGCTGATCCGTCCGCGTTCGACGCGCTGGTCGACGAGCGCTTCGACGGTTGGGTCGAGGAGCTGCGCGACTTCTGCGCGATCCCGTCCGAGACGGACCACTTCCCGGAGCTGGAGCGCGGGGCAGGGTGGGTGGAGGAAAGGCTGCGGGCGGCGGGTGCCGAGGTGACCGTGCTGCGCGATGAGGGCGTTCCGCCGCTGGTCGTGGGTGAAATGGGCTCCGGGCCGCGGACGCTGATCGCGGTGCAGCACTACGACGTGCAGCCCGCCGCACCACTCGACCTGTGGGAGACCGCGCCGTACGACCCCTCCCTCCGCGACGGCCGCCTCTACGCGCGCGGGGTGTGCGACGACAAGGGCGAGCTGCTTCATCGGATCCAGGCGACCGAGGCCCTGCGCGATGCCATGGGTGAGCTTCCGTGCCGGGTCCGGTTCGTGGTCGAAGGCGAGGAAGAGAGCGACAGCGCCCACCTCACGCCGCTGCTAGGCCAACGTCCGGAGTTCTTCGACGGAGACGGCGCACTCATCGAAGGCGGCGGGGTCGACGAGAAGGGCCGCCCGCAGTTGGTCTGCGGCGTGCGGGGAATGGTCTACGCCGAGCTGAGCCTCCGCACCCTTGGCTTCGATGCGCACTCGGGCGGCGCACAGTTGCTCCCCAACGCGGCGTGGCGGCTCATCGAGGCGCTCGCCACCCTGCGAGCACCGGATGGCACCGTGACGATCGACGGCTTCCTGGACGACCTGGCCGCGCCGACCGAGGAGCAGCTCGAGCACCTCCGCACCCTTCCGTTCGAGGAAGAGGAGATCAAGCGCATCTACGCGGTCCGTGAGTTCGTGGGCGGTCGTACCGGCTGGCAGGCACAGATCGCCGACACGTTCCAGCCAACGTGCAACATCTCGGGCATCAGCTCCGGCTGGACCGATCCGGGCGTGAAGACGATCACGCCCGCCGAGGCTGTCGCCAAGGTCGACATGCGCCTGATCCCCAACCAGGATCCCACGCGGATTGCCGAGCGGCTTCGTTCCCATCTGGATAAGCGCGGCTTCCAGGACGTGACGATGACGATCCACCGTGGCGAGCATCCGTATTGGACTCGGATCGACGACCCGATCGTCGACGCCGCCGAGCGCGCGCATACCGGGATCTTCGAGGAGCAGCCGCTGCGCTGGTTCAGCGCCGGCGGCACCGCGCCGATGCACCAGGTGTGCGCCCCGCACCATTTGCCGATGGTGACGCTGGGCGCCGGCGACCCGGAGGTCCGCGCGCACGCGCCCAACGAGAGCTACAGCCTCGACCTGATGCGGCGGGCGATCAGGGTGACCGGCCGGTTCCTGCATGAGTTCGCCGCCGTTGAGGCATGAGCCGGAAGGCGAGCCGAACGCGAAGGCGCAACCGTCGGTCTATGCTCGGCAACCGATGGATGGCCTTCAGTTCCGCGAGGGCGGAGCCGACGCGTGGGAATTTCACGGGCGCTGGCCCGTGCGCCTCTACGAGCTGGACAGCAACGGCCACGTCAACAATGCCGTGTATCTGAACTACGTCGAGCAGGTCGCACTCGAGCACGTCGAGGCGATGGGCTTCGGCCGGGAGTGGTACCGCGCCAACCGCGGCGGCTGGTTCGTTCGGGAGCACCACGCCACCTACTACCGGCCCGCGACCTTCGGCGACTACCTGCTGCTCACCACCATCCCGCTACGCATGGGAGCTGCCACCGGAGAGCGGCACACGACCATCGTTCGCGAGTCAGATCAGGCGCTGCTGACCGAAGTGCGAACTCTGTGGGCCTGGGTGCGCGACGACGGCAGGCCGGGACGCATCCCGGAGGAGCTGCGGCGGATCTTCCGGGCCGGACCGCCTCCCGACTCCGGCGCGGCGCGACTGCTTGCAGGCGGGCGGGCGCCGCAAGCTCCGGCCACCGTTCCCCGGGGTGATCAACCGGCGGCGCCGGCTGCGTCGCTCGCGTCCCCCGCCAGGTAGGTCGCCAGCTGCGGTGTCGTCAGCGGCCGAGCGAAGTAGTAGCCCTGTCCCAACTCGGCGCCGATCGTCCGCAGGCGGGCCGCCTGCTCCGGTCGCTCGATCCCCTCGGCCAGCGTCACCAGACCGAGCGTGGCCGCCAAGCGAATGATCGACCGCACCACCGCGAGGCTCTCACGTCCGGAATCGAGCCCGGCCACGAAGGATCGATCGATCTTCAGCATGTCCACTGGAAGCTCCGGCAGATAGCTAAGCGACGAGTAGCCGGTCCCGAAATCGTCGATCGCCAGCCGCACGCCGAGCTGCCGGATGCGGCGCATCGACGCCAGCGTCGGCTCGGAGCGTTCCAGGAGCAGCGATTCGGTGAGCTCCAGGATGAGCCTCCCCGGCGCCAGTCCCGTTTCGTGGAGGATAGAGCTCACGTCTTTGGCAAAGTCGTCGCGCCCAAGCTGGACCGCGGACACGTTGACGGAGACGCGCAGCTCGCGGCCCGGCTGCGTGACGTCAAGCGAACGGATCTCGCGACAGGCCGTCTCGAGCACCCAGCGACCGATCGGCACGATGAGCCCGGTCTCCTCGGCGATCGGGATGAATTCGGTTGGTCCCACCATGCCGGAGGGCCGCTCCCAGCGAGCGAGCGCTTCCACGGCGACGACCTCGCCGGACGTGAGGTCGAGGATCGGCTGGTAGTGGATGCTCAGCTCGCCGCGCTCGAGAGCCTGGGCCAGGTCCTCGCGCATGCTAAGCCTTCGCACGGCGGCTTCGCGCATGTGCGGCGCGTACACGGCGCTCTGCCCCTTGCCGAGCGTCTTGGCGGTGTGCATCGCCACGTCCGCGTTGCGCAGTGCCTCCTCGGCGCTGCGCTCGAATCGGTCGGGGAACGCGATGCCGACGCTCGCCGATGGCGAGACCGACTGTCCGTCCAGGAGCAGCGGGTCGCGCAGGCGGCTCAGGAGCCGGCTCATGGCTGCGTCGATCCCCTCGCGGCTCGTTCCGTGAAGGAGCAGGGCGAACTCGTCCCCGCCGAGTCGCGCGGCTGTGTCCTGTGCCACGAGCTCACGCTGGAGTCGTTCCGCGACCTCCATGAGCAGGCGATCTCCCGCGCCATGACCAAGGCTGTCGTTGATGGTCTTGAGGTCATCGATGTTGACCAACGCTACGGCCAGCAGGCCACCAGTGGCTTCCTCGGTCGCACGTGCGGCGAGGTCGTGCGCCAATCGGTCCAGAAGCAGCGGGCGGTTGGGAAGGCCGGTGAGCGGGTCGGTGAAGGCCTGGTGCCGCAGCTGGTCCTCGAGCTCGCGTCGCTCCGTGACGTCTCGGCAGTTGAGCACGATGCCGCCCACCTCCGGATCGGTTAGCAGATTGCTTCCCACCACCTCGAGCCAGCGCCAGCGTCCGTCGGCGTGCCGGACGCGAACCTCGCCGCTGTGCGTGCCGGACTGATCCGCGGCCAGCCGCGCCAGCGCTGCGCGCATCCAGTCGGCATCCTCGGGATGGACCAGGTCCGGGAGGCTGCGATCGGCCCATGCGTCGCTCGGCTCGCCCAGGATCGCACCGATTGCAGGGCTGACATAGCGGGTGGTGCCATCGGCGTCCACCAGGAGAACGAGGTCGGTGGAGTTCTGGACAAGGGATCGGAAGCGCGCCTCACTCCGGCGTAGGCGGCTCGCAAGGTCCGAGAGGAGCCTATTCGCACCACGGAAGGCACCCCACAACAGGGCCAGCAGGACGAGCCCGAGCGCGCCCACGATGAGCAACACGTCTCTGCGGGTGCTGTCGATGCCGGCCTGGAGGGGCCCCGCGTCCTGGTACACCTCGTAGGCACCGATCGGGTTGCCGCCAGAGGTGCCACTGATCGGCATGTAGATCTCGAGCACCAGTCGTGCGAGGTTGCGCTCGAAGACGTTCTCGTCCGCGTCTGGCGACGTGATCTCGGTGGCAGTCTCGCCGTCGAGCGCCTCGGCCAGCTCGCCAGAAATCGCGAAGTGCTCGCCACGCAGCGCTGGCAGGTCACTAAAGACGACGGTGCCATCGGACCGCCAGATTTTGATGCGAAGGATCCGGCGGCCCGAGGTCAGCTGCTCCAGCTGGTGGTTGACGGTGGACGCAAGCTGCGGATCAACCGGGTCGTTCAGCGAAGCGCGGGCCAGCAGCGGGTCGACGTAGCCGTGCACCACCGCGCCGACCGCGCGCACCGCCTCATCGGTGCCGGTCTGCTGCTGATGGCTGGCTACGGTGGTCGAGACGGCCACGGCCGTGGCGACCACGAGGCCCGCGGCCAGGATCGGCACGAGCATCTGGAGGGATGGGAGCCGTCGCCCGATATGGAGCTGGGGGAGCTTGGGCATGCCCTTTCCGTTCGGCGGAGATGGACGCGAGCCGTACGGTACGGAGCCTTTACGGCGAGGCGGATAGCCCTTTAGTCAGGGTCTGGTCCCAGCCCCGGCCTCTGCCGGCCTCATCGCTGCCCACGGCCGCCCATGCAGCTGGGGCATCAACCGACGCACGACGCCGATTTTGCGTGACGCTTTGATGCAGGGTATGCATCAGACGCGGCCTGGTGCGCGCGCCATGCGCGCTGCATATGCATGGGGTGCATCGACTGGGATGAATTGGGCCCGAGTCATCGGTCCTTCACATGGGCGTCATCAACTGCGCCTACACTGCGTCCATGTTCTCGTTTCTGAACCCGGCCAAGAGTCGGATGCCCGAGCCGAGCAGCGCGCTCGCTGGCCGCCCGAGCCCCATTCCAACAGCAGAGCGCCACTCCGTGAACGGCGCCTCCCTCAAACCCCCCTACCCCCCCGGCACCGAGATCGCGGACTTCGCCTTCGGCTGCTTCTGGGGCGCGGAGAAGGTCTTCTGGCAGACCCCCGGCGTCGTTGTCACCGCGGTCGGCTATCAGGGTGGCTACACACCTAATCCGACCTACGAAGAGGTGTGCTCAGGCAAGACCGGCCATGCGGAGTCCGTCCGCGTGGTGTACGACCCGAGCAAGGTGACCTACGAGCAGCTGCTCAAGGTCTTCTGGGAGGACCACGACCCGACCCAGGGGATGCGACAGGGCAACGACGTGGGGACCTCCTATCGGTCTGCGATCTTCACCCATTCCGATGCCCAGCAAGTCGCAGCCGAGGCGTCACGGGATGCCTTCCAGGTGGAGCTCTCAAAGGCGGGGTACGGCCAGATCACGACCGAGATCAAGCCTGCGCCCGAGTTCTATTTCGCCGAGGATTACCACCAGCAGTACCTGGGCAAGAACCCGCGCGGCTACTGCCCCGTTCACGCCACCGGCGTGAAGCTGACGGAACCGGCCGTGCAGATGGAGCAGGTCTGAGCGCTTAGTGCGGCCATGACGGGGCGAGGCAGATTTCGAGGGAGCTCGGGCTAGAGAAGCTCTTGCTGTATCTCGAATGTGATCCGGCCGGGGCCTCGAAGATATGCGGCTCGGACGCCCCAGGCGCGATCCTGCGGAGGCTCCAGCGTCTCGGCGCCGCGGTCGGAGGCTTGTCGGTAGTCGCCGTCACAATCATCACTGGCGAATCCGATGATGGCGACGGCGTCCTCATTGGCAGAGTCGAGGATAAGCGTCGTGCCGTGGAGCTTCAGCGAAGCCATCGACCCGTTCTCGGATGTCGGTTCGATGTCCCACACCTTCGCAAGCCACTCCAAGGCGGCGGGGAGGTCCCGCACCCCGACATCCAGGTGGTTGAACTCCATTAGGCCCTACTCAGGCGCGCCAGGTCGGAGCATCGTGGTTGTTGGCTGGCCATGTGGCAAGGGGCGACCTGGGGGGACCCAAGGCACGGTCGCGGACCTCGAGCTCCCGGATCCCGCGGGCTCGCAGGTCTTCGACGTCGGCAGAGGTCATGTCGTGGGACGTCGCGCGCGACCTTCTCGGCAAAGGCCATGAGTCAACCCGATCGCTCCAACATGACACCAGGAAGGGGCCGCGCGAGGCCCTTCTCCGCAGGTTGAGTTCGCCCTACTTCTTCTTGGGGGCGGCCGCCTTAGTCGGCTTCGGCGCGGCGGCCGGCTTCTTGGGCGCGGGCTTGGCTTCCTTCTTCACGTGGTGACTCATGCGCGTTCCTCCGTGATCCCGAGCGGGCGTCGACCTTTGGTCAGAGGATCTTAGCGAGACGCGTCGGCCGGCGAGGAATCAGAACCGCGACCCCTGCGCCGCGCGACTTCCGCGCGCACGGTCGGAACGACCTCAGCGCCGAAGACCTCGATCTGGCGAGGATCGGGGTCAGCTGGCCACAGGATGAAGGTGTCGAGACCCACTTCGGTCACCCAGCCCGCCAGCAGCGCGACCCATTCCTCGACGCTGCCGGAGACGACGCCACCTCCAGCGCCTGGACCGATGGTTCCCGAGACGTTGACCATGCGGCGAATTGCCGATGGTTCGCGACTGGCCGCGGCCGCCGCGGCGTCGATGACCCCTTGTGCCTCGACGATCTCCGGGATACCGACATACCCAAGCGACGGGATCCATCCGTCTGCCGCACGGCCGATAAGCCGCAGCATCCGCGGACGGTAGGCACCGATCCAGATCTCCATCTTGTGCGCAGGGAGCGGGCCGGGATGGTAGCCGTGCGCAGAGTAATAGGTGCCCTCAACGTGCACGGATCGCTCGCCACTCCATGCCTGCCGAATGATGTCGATCGCCTCTTCCAGCGCATCGACGGCCTGGCCCGGCGTGCGCCGCGGTCCACCCATGGCCGCAACGGCGTCCCAGAACCCGCCGGCCCCCAGACCCAGCTCGAAGCGGCCACCACTGAGCACGTCGAGCGTGGCCGCCTGCTTGGCGAGCACTGCTGGCGGTCGCAGCGGGAGGTTCGTTACGTCCGCGAATAGCCTGATCCGTTCGGTCTCGGCGAGGAGGTTCGCCATCAACATCCAGGTGTCGACGAAGCGCCACTGGTATGGGTGGTCCTGGATGCCGATCAGGTCGAGCCCAGTCCGATCCGCGGTCGTGACCGCCGCGCGAATCGCGTCCAGCTCGCCCGCGCTGGGAACGACAGACAGGCCGAACTCGACCGGCCTTCCGTAGTCCATCTGAGCGCGAAGGTCCCGGCTAGCGCTGCTGGGGGGCAGGCTGCGTTGCGGGCGCGATGCGCGTGATGCCGTACGCCGCCACACCGCCGAGCAGACCAACGATGAGCAGCGCCCAGAGGATCGGCTCAACCAGGCCGAACCCGATCAGCCGGTCGATCGAATAGGCTCCCGGGCCCACGCCGAGGGCGATTAGCACGCCGGCCGCCAGAGCGAGCGGAAACTCGACGCCTCCAGCCTTGTTCCAGAAGCCGTTGGGCAGGTGGACCTTGAGAATGATCACGACCGACTGACCGATGAGCAGGGTCGCCGCCAACGGTGTGAAGAGCCCGCTGGCGATCAGCAGACCACCGACCAGCTCAGCGCCGATGGAGACCAGCGTCCAAAGTGGGGCGGGCTGGAAGTGCATGCTGGCCACGATCTTCTGCCAGCCTTCGATGCCGGGACCCCTCCACCAGCCGAACGCTTTCTGGGCGCCGTGCGCCGCGAAGGTGAGACCGACGACGAGTCGGACGATGAGGAGTGCTGCGTCTGCGAGTGCCATGGCCTGCCCTGTCTCCTGCGTGAGCGCTTCACGTGCGTGCAGCGGTGCTGCCAAGGCTAGGTCAAGCTAGTTGCGCCTGCAACTATCCCCGCGCGGCCGGCAGCGGATGCGAGCGAATCTGCCGCGCCACGGCGACCCGATGGAAAGCGGCTGGGAGCACCGCGATGTTCCAACCGTCGGCGCGCGCGGCGCTCGGGACGACGAAGCCGTCCGCTCCAGCGTCGCGAGCCGCTCGCGCAACCGCCAGACAGGCACGGTTCGGCGCGTCCGGAGACCAGGCGCTGGTCAGCTGCCTCAGCGTCACGCCAAGCGCCTTCCTGGTTGCCTCCGCCCGGAGGTCGAGCACGCGCAGGTCCAGGACCAGCGTGCAGACAATGCGCTCCTCCTTCTGAGCATCGACGCGGCCTGAGGTGGCCCGGGTCCACTCCGCCCACATCGTGTCGCGGTCGAGGGCGGCGTACAACGGCCAGGGGTCTCCTGGTTGGTGGTATCTCCCGGCGTGCGGCGCCGGCTGATCGGGAGGCAGGCACCCGGCCACGCGGACGGCTGTCTGGCGGTATGCGCGAGTGCGCAGCCGTTCGGGTAGTAGGCCCGCCGGCGCCGATGTGGGGCCGGCAGCGTCGCTCAGGTCGGATCCCCGCTTGCGTACGCCGCCGCCGCGCCACGCGCTCGGTCAACGCGCCCGGCGGCGACCTCGTCGATCGGCCGCCGCCCACCGAGGTACGCGCTCGACGCGGTAAACCATTGCCGCTGCGCCTGTGTTGAGATTCTGGGATCCAAGAGGGCCAGGATCGAGGCGAGGTCGTCGAGGCGACCGAGATAGGCGCGACGTCGTGGCGTTACCCCCGCGCGCCAGCGCTCCACCGTGCGGGGATGTGCTCCAGTTGCGCGGGCCACCACCGGGACCGGGAGTCTGCGGATGACGGTCGAGACAGCCATGGCCATCAGCCGATGCTAGAGGTGGCTGCGCCGGCTGTCGAACCGACAGCGTCTTTGGACTTCAGGTCGTAGCCGGCAAGGTGAACCTGATCGTGGTTCCGTGACCCTGCTGGCTCTGGGCACTGATCTCGCCGCCCTGACCCACAATCAGCTCCCGGGCGATCGGCAACCCGAGCCCGGAGCCGGAATCGGGCCCGCGGAAG
>Ga0207646_10003615_pt1 | contig 17309 bp, 20 predicted proteins | sample KBSK5502metaG_FD_184343 | JGI IMG/M metagenome (GOLD analysis project Ga0207646, IMG submission 184343) | Corn, switchgrass and miscanthus rhizosphere microbial communities from Kellogg Biological Station, Michigan, USA - KBS K5-50-2 metaG... | ecosystem: Host-associated > Plants > Roots >... | reverse complement strand
GCACGACCGAGAGCGACAAGGCCGACAAGATCGGGATGCCCACGACCGATCGCGAAACGTTCCAGGCCCGCTTCGACATCATCGTTCCGCACTCGAACATCCTCTTCGCCGCGAACGAGCCACAGAAGGCGGACGTCCCGTACCAGTTCTACACGGGCGCCGACAAGACCTATTCGACCTCTCTGCACGCGTTGAACCGTGCTCAGGCCGCCGGCACCTACACCGTGACGAGCCTCGTCTCGGTCGCGGACAAACAGACACTACGAAAGGTCGTGCCGACCTACTCCGACTACATCAAGTCGAAATACCTGCAGCTCCCGTCAACGCTGCCGCAGCGCGTGAAGACGCTCGCCCACCAGATCATGGACAACATCCCGAATGCCTACGACCGGGCCGAGGTGCTCGAGTCGTACCTCCGCAGCCCGCCGTTCTCGTACTCGCCTCAGGTCAAGGCGACGCCGCCGGGCAAGGACCCCGTCGACTACTTCCTCTTCGATCTGAAGCAGGACTTCTGCGAGTACTTCGCCTCGGCGATGGTCGTGATGCTCCGAGAGGTCGGCATTCCGGCGCGGCTCGTCGAAGGATTCACCACCGGCACCTACGACAACGCGACCGGCGCGTGGGTGGTCAGAGAGCAAGACGCGCACGCGTGGGTCGAGGCCTACTTCCCCGGGTACGGGTGGATCGAGTTCGAACCGACCCCGTCGCAGCCTCCGTTCCCCCGCCCGGACGCTTCTGTGAACACCGGCTCGACCTCAGGCGATGGCGGGGCCGGTGGGGACCCGGGCTCGGACCCGAACAGCGCCGATCGCCTCAGCCGCCTCGAGGACAAGCTGAACCAGGACGACGGCTCAGGCGGGTTCAGCGGGGACACCGTCGTTGCGGCGGTCCGCGCTATCGACCCGCGGCCGGCGCTCGTTTTGCTCGGCATTTTGCTCGCGCTGCTCGCGCTCGCCGTGGCACGGTTCAACTGGCGCTTCCGGCGCTACGGTCCGATCGAGTCGGCGTGGGGAAAGACGCGGCTCCTTGCGAGCTACGTCGGATATCCCGCCCATCCATCGCAGACGACGTATGAGTTCGCAAGCTCCCTCGGCGCCGCGATACCGGAGACGCATGATCCCGTGCAGAGCCTCGCGCGGGCGCGGGTGCTCGAGCAGTACTCGGTCGAGGGCGCCGACGAGGATCTGCAGGACGCGGCGGAGACCGCATGGCACCAGGTCGCGTCCACGATGCTCACGCTTTTGCCGGGCCGCATCCTCCGCTTCATCACGCATCTGTGGCGGTGACTCTGGACCACCCGAACGTCACGCGGGTGCGTACCTACGCTCGAGAGCGTGGCGTCGATATCGAGGTAAGGCGCTTCACCGCGACGACGCGAACAGCCGAGGACGCCGCGCGTCAGATCGGCGCAGAGGTGAAGCGCATCGTCAAGTCCCTCGTGTTCATGGTGGAATCGAAACCCATCGTGGTTCTTTGTTGCGGCGATAATCGGGTCAGCGCCGCGAGGCTCGAACAGATCTTCCGGACCAAGGACGTCCGTCGAGCCACCGCCGAAGAGGCGAAGGCGCATACCGGCTACGCGATCGGCGGCGTGCCACCGTTCGCGCACGCGGAGAAAATCGAAGTGATCTTGGACGCGGATCTGGCTCGGTTCGAAACCGTTTGGGCTGCCGCGGGCCTACCGGACGCTGTCTTCGAAGTCCATGTCAAGGCTTTGGATCGCCTCACGGAAGGGGGCTACGCCGCCATCGCGGCGATCCCCGGGGCCGAGTGAGTGCGCTGACCTCGCTGTCGAACCGGTAACGCGTCACGGTGCGGGGGAATCCGCGCACATCCCAGGCCAGGATCTTCGTGGGCGTGAGCACGTAGCCGCCCTTGTCCCACTAGTCTGCCTTCGGCCGGTAGTTGTAGATGCGCCCGTACTTCGCGCCGTACTGCTTTGCGATGCGCTCCGACGTCGGACGCTCCACCGACGGCACGCGACTCGCGCGTCCTTCGACCATGACCGCGGAGGTGCCGGACTCGGCGCCCATCGCGATCCGCGGCTCGCGCGCGACGTTGCGAGCCCACTTCGTGTCCTCGCCGCCCTCGAAGTACCACCGGTCGTCGATCCAGGCGCCCCATTGCCCGACCAGATGCGGCTTGCCATCGGGATCGATGGTGACGAGCCAGTACGACTTCGCGCCCTCGAGGATCTTTCGCGTCGTTGCCCACGGCAGCATCCCTCGCTCGGTCTTCGGGACGCCGTAGCCCTTCGGCATTCGCGGACGAGTCGCCCGCGGGGCCCCCGCCCCATCAGGGGCCCTTACCCCTGGGCTAGCGCTCTTCCTCTTCATCGTCGTCAACGGAATCGTCCGCCTCGAACTCGTCCGAGTAGAACCCGAGCTCCTCGGACTTGAAGACGGTCACGAGAAAGTCCTCGCGCTCGGGATCGTGCGTCTGCACGAGCTCCTCGTCGATCTGATCGATCACCTGCTGCAGCTCGTCGTCCGTCAGATCGACCTCGAGGAGGAGCGTCCCGTGCACCTCGAAGCGACCGTAGTGCAGATCGATGCGGCCGACCCGCCGCGCCCCGCCGTAAATCGCGAAGATCTCGCTCGATTCGGTCCGGACGGTGCGCTCGAAGCGTGAGGATTCCACAGGCGGCGAGGGTACTAGACGCCGAGCCGCGCCGTGCGTACCGCGTTGATGTCCTCGAACGCGCCGATCCGCGCGCGCACTTCGTCGGGGACCGCGTCGTCGAGCGTCAGGATCATGAGCGCCTCGCCTCGTGGATGGAGACGCCCGACCTGCATCGACGAGATGTTCACGTTGTGCTCGCCCAGGAGCGTGCCCACCCGTCCAACGAGACCGGGCTTGTCCTGGTGCTTCGTCAGGAGAAGATGGCCTTCGACCGGAACGTCGACCCAGAACCCGTCGATGAACACGATCCGCGGGTCTCCCTGCACGAGCGTTCCGGCGACCTCGGTCGACCCGACCTTCACCGAGAGGAGCGATGCGTAGCGCGCCGGCTCCGTCTCGCGACGTTCGGCGATGGCGAGGCCGCGCGACCGCGCGAGGTCGAGAGCGTTCACGAGATTGACGCGCTGCTCGCTGAAGGTCTCGAGCACGCCCTTCACCGCCGCGGCGCGCAGTGGCAACGGGTCGAGTTCGAGCACCGCGCCGCCGTAAGCGAGGGCGAGCTGCGCCGGCCGTTCATCCAGGAGCTGAGCCGTGAGCGAGCCGAGGCGCTCAGCCAGACGCAGCCACGCCATTCCGCCAGCTTCCTCCGCCGGCGGGCGCGGAGCGTTGACGGCGTAGCGCGCGGGCTTGCCGTCGAGAACGTCGAGGATCTGCTCGACGACGTCCACGGCCACGTTGGTCTGCGCCTCGGTCGTCGAGCCCGCGATGTGAGGCGTCAGCACCGTCCGCGGCGCCTTGCGGATCGCCGCATCCGCCGGAAGCGGCTCCGTCGCGAACACGTCGATCGCGGCGCCGCCGAGGGTTCCCTTCTCGAGTGCAGCCGCGAGCGCGTCGAGATCCATGATCTCCCCCCGCGCGGCGTTGACGACCACCGCCGTCGGCTTCATCCGACCGAGCGCCTCGGCGCCGATGAGGCCGCGGGTCTTCTCGGTGAGCGGCACGTGAAGGGAGATGACGTCGGCCTTTCGCAGGAGCTCGTCGAGCTCCACGAGCCGTGCCCCGGCGGCGCGTGCCGACGCCTCTGTCGCGAAGGGATCGTGCGCGATGACGGTCATGCCAAAGCCGCTCGCGCGGCGCGCGACCTCGCTGCCGACGCGACCCACGCCGACGAGGCCGAGCGTCTTTCCGCGAAGCTCGCGGCCGATGAACTTCGAGCGCGTCCATTCGCCGGCGCGGACGCTCCGGTCGGCGTCGACCACGCGGCGGAGCAGGGCGAGGACGAGGGCCATGGTGTGTTCGGCCGCGGCGACGATGTTGCCGAGCGGCGCATTTACCACGTAGACGCCGCGGGCCGTCGCCGCGGGGACATCGATGTTGTCGACACCGACGCCGGCGCGACCGACGACCACCAGGCGCTTCGCGGCGTCGAGTATCGGAGCCGTGACCTTCGTCTCGCTGCGCACGATGAGCGCGTCGATATCCGCGACGCGCGCGGCCAGGTCGGCCTCTTTCAGGCCGGTGGTCTGGCGGACCTCGCAGCGCGCGCGGAGCAGCGCGAGACCCTCTTCGGCAAGAGGGTCCGCGACGTGAACGATGCTGCGGCGGCTAGCGACGAGTCGCGACCGCGTCGTTCGCCGGCCTCACGGTCGACGAGGCGCGGGCAGCGGGACGCGACGACTGCTGTTGCTGGCTCTCTGCGTATGCGCGGAGCGCGGCCGTCATCGCGACTCCTGGCTCGACGGGTTGGTTCAGATCACGGAGCGTGAGCTCGAGGGCGCTGAAGAACGCGACGATGTCCTGGAGCGTCACGAAGCCGAGGTGCGCGACGCGAACGAGTTGCCCTTCCATCTTCCCCTGGCCACCTGCCACGATCGTGTCGTGGTCGTCGCGCAGGATACGGATCAGATTGCGCGCATCGACGCGGGCGGGCGGACGGAACGCGGTGACGGCAGGCGATGCGTAACGCTCGTCTGCGAAGAGCTGGAGACTGACGGCCTGGAGACCCCGCCGCGTCGCGCGTGCGAGATCGCGGTGCCGGCGAATGATGGCCTCGAGGCCTTCCTCGGCCATGAGACGGAGCGACTCCTGCAACGCGATGAAGACGGTGACCGCGGGAGTCGCAGGTGTCTGCGCCTTCTCGAGCGAGGCCTTGTACGTCGCGAGGTCGAAGTACGACTTCGGCAGGTTCGACTTCTCGTAGGCCTTCCAGGCACGGGGACTCATCGTGACAATAGCCACGCCGGGAGGCGCCCCCCAGGCCTTCTGCGAAGCGGTGATGCAAACGTCTATGCCCCACTCGTCGATCTCGAGCTCGGTGCATCCGGCCCCCGAGACGCTGTCGACGAGGAAGAGCTTTCCGGAGTCGCGCACGACCGCCGCAATGTCCTTCATCGGGTTGAGGACGCCGGTCGAGGTCTCGTTGTGCGTGATGAGGACGGCCTTTGCGGCGTCCTTGCCCTTCTCCTTCGCGAGCTCGTCGCGGACGAGGTCGGGCTCCACAGCGCGGCCGTAGGGGACGTCGACTCGCCGGGCGTCGACGCCGTAGGACTTGCAGATCGCGGCGAAGCGCTCGCCGAACGCGCCGCAGCTGAACACGAGCACCTTGTCGCCGGACGAGAGCGTGTTCGCGATCGCGGCCTCCATGCCGCCCGATCCAGACGCGGTCAGGAGCAGCACGTCGTGCTCGGTGCGCAGGAAATCCTGAAGCGCGCGGGTCAAAGCCGCGAGGAGCGCGGCGAACTCGGGACCGCGGTGATTTATCAGGGGTCTCGCCGACGCGGCGAGCACCGCCTGAGGAACGAACGTGGGTCCAGGAATGCGGAGGTTCTGCGGACGGTACATTGAGCGCCCTCCCGGTGTTGATGATGCCAGCCGCTCATCGCGGCCACAAGGCGAAAGTCAGACGTGACTGAACCGAAGTTCGCTCCGTCCATCCTCTCCGCAGACTTCGCGAGGCTCGCGGAGGCGGTTGTCGCTGTCGAGCGAGCCGGCGCGGACTGGGTCCACGTCGACGTGATGGATGGTCATTTCGTCCCGAACCTCACGTTTGGCCCAAAGATGGTGGCTGACCTACGAAAGGCGACCAGCCTGCCCCTCGACGTTCATCTAATGATCGAGCGGCCGGAGGCCTGGGTGGACCGGTACGCCGACGCGGGCGCGACCTACCTCACGATCCACGTCGAGGCGTCCGCGGATGTCCGGGGGACGCTCGCCGCGATTCGCGCTCGCGGTGTCCGGCCCGGGCTGACCCTGAATCCGGAGACCCCCGTCGACGCGGTCCTGCCGCACCTTGACCTCGTGGATCTCGCGCTCGTGATGAGCGTTCATCCGGGGTTCGGTGGACAGAAGTTCATCGAGGGCGCGCTTGACAAGGTCAAATCCATGCGCGAGGCGCTCGACGCGCGACACCTTGCCGCGGAGCTCGAAGTGGATGGCGGGATCAAGCCGGAGAACGCGGCGCGCGTCGTCGCGGCAGGGGCGAGCGTGCTCGTCGCCGGCTCAGCGATCTTCGAGGATCCGGGCGGCCCCGTTGAGGCCCTCCGGAAGTTCAAGCACGCCATACACAGTTAGGTGAGACGAGATTCAGCGCGCCAGGCCGATTCGTGCGTTCATTTCCCCGGATGGGAAGGACACCGCGCGCGGCCGCGGCCGCTCTTGTCCGCGAGCGCACGCCGGCCATCCTGCCGCGTGTGGTCGCCGAAGCAGCGGCCGGCGACGCTTCCGAGGTCGACACGCTCGACCTGCGGCGGCGCCTGACGGCATTTCTCGAGCGGCGCATCCCGCCGTGGGTCGATGCGCTCGAGGCGGACAACAACCGCCGTCGCGATGCCATTCTTCGCTTGCTCCGGATCGACGAGGTGGCGGGGGAACACGTCCCGCCGGTCGTGCTTCTTGGGACCGTGGCGATCGGCTACCGCGTCATCGAGTCCGAGATCCGGTCACAGACCGATCCCTACGGCCATTCGGCGGATGAGCTTTGGGCCGAAGTGGACCTTCTGCGCCGCACCGTTCTCGAAATTCGACGCGGGGTCTCTGACGGCGGTGGTCGGGTCGCTTAGCTAGTCGGCGTCACCGAGGCCGAGCTCCGAAAGGCGCGCGTCGCTGATCCCGAAGTGGTGCGCGACCTCGTGCACGACGGTGTCGCGCACGATGGCGGCCTGCCGCCGGGGAGACGCGCTCATGCGCTCGATGGGTCCGCGGAAGACGCAGATCCGGTCGGGAAGGTACGGCTCCTGCGCGCCGCGCTCGGTGAGAGGAACGCCTTCGTACAGACCGAGGAGCGTCCCGCCTTCCGGAAGTCGTTCCGGCGGTGGCTCGTCCTCTATCACGATCTCCAGATTCCGTATGCGGTCGCGAAACTCCGCCGGCAGCTCGTCCAGCGCGTTGCGAACGAGGCGCGCGAAGCGCGCCCGCCGCAGATCGGACATAAAGGCAATCTACTCAACGCAGCGGAGGCGGGGGCGCCGCGTGAGCAGCGAGCTGGTCAGGCGGCGCAAGCCGTTCGCACGCGCGCGAGCGCACGCGCTCGCAAGCGACAGACGCCCGACTCCGACAGGCCGACCTCGCCGCCGATCTCTCGCAGGGTCAGTCCCCTGCCGTAGGAGAGCACCAAGACGCGCCGTTCGAGTGGTGTGAGGTCGCGAAGTGCGCCCGCGACGAGCGGCCAACGCGCGTCGCGGTGCTCGGGTGCGCGATGCACCTCGGCCACGTCGCCGATGCGATCGAGTGAGACTTCGACGTAGGGCGGATTCGCCGCACCGCCGCCGCGGTTCTCGCCGGCGCGCTGCGCGGCCCGGAACGCGCGGCGCGCGCTGCGCGTGAGCGGATCCCGCTCGCGGAGCGCGTCGAGGATCTGGCCCCGCACGCGCTGCGCGGCGTACGCGCCGAATGAAGCACCGCGGTCTCCGCGATACCGCCGGGCGGCCTGCACCAGCCCGACGATTCCCCAAGCAACGAGATCCTCGCGATCCGCGCCGCGGCAGCGCGGGTCGATCGCGCGCGAGGCGACCGCGCGTGCGTACGAAAGGTGCGCGACGATGCGCCCCTCGACGGTGTTCGGCTCTGGCGACGCGCTCGAAGGCGTCGTCACACCGCTAACCTTCCGCGCTGGTGGTCGCGCTCCAGGCCTCGGCGGTCCTGATGTGGGTGGTCGCCGCAGGGTTTGGGATCCCGGCACCGTTCGTGGCGTCGTTCTACCTGCGCGAGCGCACGCCCCCGACCTTCATGGGTCTCTTCCCCATGTACGGCCGTGGTCCCCTCGACCGTTTTTCGCCCGAGGTCTTCGCGATATTCCTCGGACTGTTTACGGCGCTGTCCGCACTCGAGGCGTACGCCGGATGGCTTCTCTGGAACGGCGAGCCGCTCGGCGCGCGGATGACCCTTGTGCTCTTGCCGTTCGAGGTCTTCTACTGGGTCGGGTTCGCGGTTCCGTTCCCGCCCCTCTTTGCGATCGTGCGTCTCGTCCTGCTTGCTGTTGGCTGGTCCGCCCTCCGCTGAAGGGTCGTACCCCGAGGCGAGCGCTCGCGCGAAGTGAAGGTGCGCAATGATGCGGTCATCTCCGACAGCAACTGCCGAATCGGCCACGACGCACCTCCCCTGCGGCGCGGACCGTACGCACGCCCCGTAGGCGTGTCAATAGCGAATTGACCAAGTTGTCCACGAAAGCGGAAGGCTTCTTCAAGCGCTACCGCTACCCGGAATGGCTCCAGACACATAGTCGCGTGGTCGGTGCGATCGCCGAGGCGCTCGTCGCGGCTCGACGTCCCGGAGCCGCGAGGATCGACCCAGAAGCCGTCGTGCTCGCGGCGTATTTGCACGATATCGGTCGGAGTCCTCTGCTCGCCGGCGACCCGCGCGAACACAACATCCTCTCCGGGCTCGTCCTCGCGGCCGAAGACCTGGAGCCATGCGTCGAGCTCGCAAGGCGGCACGCCATCTACACGGTCCTCGACCCGCGGCTCGTCCCGCGCACCGTAGCGGAAAAGCTCGTGTACGTTGCGGATCGCCGTGGCGGGCAGAGCGTCGAGCCGCTCGAGGACCGCGCACGGGACACCGCGAGGCGCAACCCGAACCACGCGGCGCAGATCGAGCAGGCGATCCCGATCGCGCAGGTGATCGAACGCGGGGTATTCGCCGAGGTGACGTTCGGACCCGACGAGCTAGCGGGGAAAGTGCGGTGATCGATCCCGGGCGTCTCGAGCGCCGGAGCACAGAGCTCTCGCGGATCGCGGGACGCGGTCCGTCGGTGTCGCGCCTCGGGCTCTCAGCCGACGAGCAGCATGCGCGCGAGCTTGTGGGCGGTTGGCTCACCGCTCGGGGCGCGACGGTCCGGCGCGACGCGGCCGCCAACCTTTTCGCCCGATTCCCGGGCGAGGGCGCGACGATCCTCGTCGGCTCTCATCTCGACTCGGTGCCGGAGGGTGGCCGCTTCGATGGTGCGCTCGGTGTGCTCTGCGCCGTCGAGGCCGTCGAATCTCTCGTCGACGCGAAGGTCAAGCTGCGACGCCCGATCGAGGTCGTCGCCTGGGCGGACGAGGAAGGTGCGCGTTTCGGCGTTGGCCTCTTTGGCTCCACTGCGGCGTTCGGTCGCCTCGCCCCCGGCGTCGCCGACCGCCGCGATCGCGACGGCATCTCGATCGCCGAGGCCCTGCGCGCGCTTGGCGAGCACGCCGACCCGGCGGACGCCCGGCGCGATCCGAAGGAGCTCGCGGCGTACCTCGAGCTGCACATCGAACAGGGACCGCGCCTCGAGAGAGCGGGCCTGCCGCTCGGCGTCGTCAGTGACATCGTGGGCATCTATCACGCTCGCGTGGCGGTACGCGGCCGTGCCGACCACGCGGGTGCGACGGTGATGACCGCCCGGGCCGATGCACTCGCAGCTGCGTCGGAGATGGTGCTCGCGGTGGAGCGCATCGCGCGCAACCGCTCGGACTCGGTCGGGACGGTGGGGGAGATCGCGGTGCGTCCAGGCGCGAAGAACGTTGTGCCGGGTGAGTGCATCTTCTCGCTCGACCTGCGGGCGGCGCGCGATCACGATGATCTGGTGCGCGATGTGCTGGACGCGGTGACAGACATCGCCAGCGCGCGCGGCGTCGAGGCATCGGTCGATGACCTCGCGCGCGTGCCGGCGACGGCTCTCGATCCGACGATCCGCGATGTCCTCAAACGCGCGGCGAAGAGCGTCGGCGTCGATGCGCCCATGCTGGTCAGCGGTGCCGGCCACGACGCGCAGAACCCCGCGCTCTCTGGCGTGCCGACAGGCATGATCTTCGTGCGTTCGACCGGCGGCTCGCACACGCCCCGTGAGTTCGCATCGATCTACGACGCGACTCTCGGCGCGCAGGCGCTCGCGAACGCCATAAAGGAGCTTGCGACATGAAGGAGAGCGCGGCTTGCATTTTCTGCCGGATCGCCGAGGGCCGAGAGAAGGCCAGCTTCGTCGCACAGGGAAGCGACGCGGTCGCGTTCCTCGACCTGCATCCGATCAACGAGGGGCACACCATCGTCGTCCCGCGGAAGCACGCCGCGTCGATCGGCGAGGTCGATGAGATCGCAGCGGTCGGGATGTGGTCGCTCGCTCGGCGCGTCGCCGCTGGCTTGCGGGCCTCTGGGCTGCGCTGCGAGGCGATCAACTTCTTCGTTGCCGACGGCGCGGCCGCGGGGCAGGAGGTCTTTCATTCGCACCTACACGTGATCCCCCGTTGGCAGGGCGATGGCTTCGGGATCAAGTTCCCGCCGCACTACGGCGCTGCCGCCGACCGGAAGACGCTCGACGACATCGCCGCGCGTTTGCGCAAGCGATTGGCCTGATCTCGCGGCTCGTCCTGTCGATAACTTGCCAGTTGACGTAAACTGGCGGACATGGCGACGGCGGCGCCGGCGAGCTCTGCCTATCGGATCGGTGAGCTGGCCGCAAAGGTCGGGTTGACCGAGCGAACGATCCGGTACTACGAGGAGCGCGGCCTCCTCGAGTCGGTGAAACGACTCGAGGGCGGTCAGCGGGTGTACACCGACGATGACGTCCGCAGGCTCAAGTTCATCCAGAAGCTGAAAGTGCTCGGTCTCTCGCTCGCCGAGATGCAGGAGCTCGAAACGCTCTACGGTCGGCATCACACCAATGCCAAAGTGCTTCCGCGCCTGATCGAATTGCTTGACTCGCACCTCGCCACGGTCGGCGAGCGGCTGGGCGAGCTCACCGCGCTACGCGATGAGATCCGTTCGTATCGGCATCACGTGACGACGAGGTTGGAAGAAGCCAAATGAGCGAGCAACGGCGCGCTTCGCGCTCAGGGGCTCCTGCCCCTGGCCGCGAGATTGGTCAGAGAGCCAAGTGAGCGCCGTCATTCTTGGTGCGGCGCGGACGCCGATCGGCGCATTTCTCGGCGGCCTCGCACCCCTCACCGCGCCGCAGCTGGGCGCGATCGCGATCAAATGCGCGCTCGAGCGCGCCGGTGTGACGGCTGATCAGGTCGACGAAGTGTTCATGGGCAACGTCGTGCAGGCGGGCGTCGGTCAAGCGCCGGCGCGACAGGCGTCGCTCCGAGCCGGGATCCCCAACTCTGTCCCCTGCACGACGATCAACAAGGTCTGCGGCTCGGGTCTGAAGTCAGTGATGCTGGCGGCATCGCAGATCGCGGCCGGCGAGGCGCGGCTCGTCGTCGCGGGTGGGATGGAGTCGATGTCGAACGCGCCGTATCTCGCGCGCGGCTTGCGCGCGGGCCTGCCGCTCGGCGAGCACAAGCTCGAAGACGCGAACCTCGTCGATGGTCTGATGGACGCCTACGGTCATGGGCACATGGGTCTCGGTGGCGAGCTTGTCGCGCAGGAGTGCGGCCTCGGCCGCGAGGATCAGGACCGGTTCGCACTCGGCTCGTACGAGAAAGCCATCCGCGCGCAGCGCGAGGGGGCGTTCGACGACGAGATCGTGCCCGTGGAGGTCCCCGGTCGAAAAGGCGCCGTCACCCTCGTCAACAAGGACGAGACGCCGCGCGAGACGAGCCTCGAAGCGCTCGCCAAGCTACAGCCCGCATTCAAGCCCGGCGGGACCGTCACCGCGGGCAACGCGTCGAAGCTCAACGACGGCGGCGCGGCGGTCATCGTCGCATCGCAGGAGCGCGCGCGTGAGATCGGCGCAAAGCCCATCGCGCGGATCGTCGCGCAGGGGCAGTTCGCCCACCAGCCCGAGCGATTCCTCGCGGCGCCGAAGGGCGCGATCGAGCGCTGTCTCGCGAAGGCCGGCTGGTCGATCGACGACGTCGATCTCTTCGAGGTGAACGAAGCGTTCAGCGGCATCGAGTGCGTGCGCCGCGAGCTGGACATCCCGGAAGCGAAGTTCAACGTGAACGGCGGCGCGGTCGCGCTCGGCCACCCGATCGGAGCCTCCGGCGCCCGTCTTCTGGTGACGCTCCTGTATGCGCTGCGCGCGCGGTCGCTGAAGCGCGGCGTCGCGTCGCTCTGCCTTGGGGGCGGCGAAGCGGTCGCGCTCGCCGTGGAGCTCGCGTGAGCCGCCCGTCTGCTCTGACAAACGTGTTTGGCTTCACTGACGATCGAGAGCAGCTCGCGCGGTTCTTTGAAGACGTCCTCGGTCTTCGCCGCCAGCCGAAGCGTGACGACTCGGTGTGGTTCGAGCCGGAGGGCGGCGCCACATTCACGGTGCATGACCGCGAGGACGAGCCGGAGGTGCCGGGGTTCGTGCCCTGGTTCCATGTCGCCGACCTGGCAGCAACATTCGAGCGGGCGCGAGCCAGGGACGCGAACGTCGGAGAAATCCGCGATGGCTACTTTTTCGTGCGCGACCCGGATGGTCGGGTGTTCGGAGTCCGCGAGTGGCGATGACCGCTGCGGAGACCGGCTTCGACCTCACGCTCACCGAAGAGCAGGAGCTGACCCAGCGCGCGGCGCGCGACTTCTCGACCGAGAAGATCCTCCCACGCGCGGCTGAGATCGACGAGCAGGGCAAGATCCCTCCGGAGATCCTCCGCGAGATGGGGGCGCTCGGCTTTATGGGGACGTACGTGCCGGAGCGATACGGCGGCCCTGGCCTCGACGCCGTCTCGTACGCGCTCGTCGTTGAGGAGATCAACCGCGCGTGCGCGTCGACCGGGGTCGTGCTCTGTTCGCACATGTCGCTCGCCGTCGACCCAATCCTCCATTACGGGACCGAAGCCCAGAAGGAGAAGTACCTGCCAAAGCTCGCGCGGGGCGAGTGGATCGGCTGCTTCGCGCTCTCCGAGCCGGCATCCGGCAGCGACGCCGCGGCGATGCGGATGTCAGCGCGGCGGGACGGCGACCACTGGATCCTGAATGGGACCAAGAACTTCATCACGAATGGCTCGCTCTCGAATGTGGCGATCGTCTTCGCTCAAACCGACCCTGCGCAGAAGCGCAAGGGGATCGCGGCATTCATCGTCGACAAGGGCACGCCCGGATTCTCCGTCGGAAAGCTCGAGAAAAAGCTCGGCATCCGCGGATCGGACACGGCGCAGCTCATCTTTCAGGACGCGCGCGTGCCGGCCGCAAGTCTCCTCGGTGAAGTGAGCGAGGGATATCGCATCGCGCTTTCGACCCTGGACGGCGGCCGCATCTCGATCGCGGCCCAGGCGGTGGGGATCGCGCGCGCCTGCCTCGAGGATTCCCTCGCGTACGCCAAGCAGCGCGAGGCGTTCGGAAAGAAGGTCGCTGACTTCCAGGCGATCCAGTGGATGCTCGCCGACATGGCCACGGAGATCGATGCGGCCCGTCTCCTCACGTGGCGCGCCGCGGCCATGAAGGACGCCGGGGAGGATTGCATCCTCGCGGCCGCCGAGGCGAAGCTCTTCGCGAGTGACGTCGCGGTCAAGGCGAGCCGCGACTGTGTCCAGATCTTCGGCGGCTACGGATACCTGAAAGACTTCCCTGCCGAGCGCCATTACCGCGATGCGAAGATCACCGAGATCTACGAAGGGACGAGCGAGATCATGAAGCTCGTCATCGCGGAAGAGATTTTCAAGGAGTGAGTCGCCTGTGATCGCGCCGACCGGCGGGTTCGTCATCGGCGGCGCGGTCCTGCTGGCTCTCGCTCTTCTCGGCTTCGGAGCGTTCTTTTGGCGCGCGTGGCGGCTGTACCGATATATGCGGCTCGGCCGCGACGAGGCCCGCATCGACCACCCGTGGCGGCGCGTTCGCGACGAGCTGGTGGTCTACCTCGGTCAGCGCAAGCTGCTGAAGCGGCCGTACTACGTTCGCGGAGTAGCGCACGCATTCATCTTCTGGGGATTCATCGTGATCACCCTCGGGACGGTCGATCTGCTGGTCGACGGGATCTTCGGCTTCCACGTCCCCGGCACCGGGAGCGCGGTCTTCGCGTGGACCATCGACATCTTCGCGATCCTGGTGCTCGCGTCGATCGCGATCGCTCTCGTCCGCCGCCGCTTCCGTCCACCACCGCGCATGCACGTGGCGCTCGATGGCTACCTCATCCTCGGGATGATCGCGCTCCTCATGCTGACGCTTCTGGTATTCGAGGGCGCCGGTCTCTCGGCGGGGTTGCTCGAGAAGGGCCACACCGCGCCGCCGATCGCGAACGCGATCCTCCGGTCGATCTTCTCGCGCGACATCGCCGGCGTCGTGTTTCCGGTCGCGTGGTGGATGCACGTGGTGACGGTCCTCGCGTTCGCCGCGTACCTACCGCAATCGAAACATCTGCACATCGTTACGACGCTGCCGAACGTCTTCTTCCGGAAGCAGACGCCCCGGGGACAGCTCTCGCTCATCGAAGACATCGAGAACAAGGACACGTTCGGCGCCGCCTCCATCCGGGACTTCTCGTGGAAGCAGCTCCTCGACGGCTACACCTGCACCGAGTGCGGGCGCTGCTCCGACAATTGCCCGGCGCTCGCGACCGGCAAGCCGCTCGACCCCCAGAAGATCGTCCTCGACATCCGCGATCAGCTTCTTGCCGAAGGTCCAGCACTGCTCAAGGGCGCGACGGCCGAAACGAAGCCGCCCGCCCACTGGGTTGAGTCCAAGCCCGAGGAGCTATGGGCGTGCACCACATGCGCGGCCTGCGTTGAGGCGTGTCCGGTCACGATCGAGCACATCGACAAGATCGTCGACATGCGCCGACACCTCACGTTGATGGAAGGGTCGGCGCCCCCCGAGGCGCAGCGCGCGATGACCAACATCGAGCGTGCCGGCAATCCCTGGGGCGAGCCGCGCGAAACGCGCGGCGACTGGGCATCGAGGAACGACCTGAGCGTCCCGACGTTCGCAGAGAAGCCCGATGCGGAATATCTCTACTTCGTCGGCTGCGCGGCGTCATATGACGGGCGCAACCAGAAGGTCGCGCGTTCTCTGGTGCAGGTCCTGCGGGCCGCCGGCGTCTCATTCGCTATCCTCGCGTCCGAAGAGACCTGCAACGGCGACCCGGCGCGTCGGATCGGCAACGAGTATCTGTGGCAGACACAGGCGCAGCAGAACATCGAGACCTTTAAGAAGTACGGCGTGCGGAAGGTCATCGCGAGCTGTCCGCATTGCTTCAACACGATCGCGAACGAGTACCCGCAGCTCGGCGGGAACTATGAGGTCATCCACGCGCTGCAGCTCGTCGACCGGCTTATCGCGGACGGGAAGCTGAAGGTCGGCCGCGGAATGGCCGAGGCGGTCGCGTATCACGACCCGTGCTACCTCGGCCGGCACAACGGCATTTATGACGCGCCGCGTGCGGTCATGGACGCGGTCCCCGGGGTGCAGCGCGTCGAGATCGAGCCGCACAACCGCGAGCGCGGTTTCTGCTGCGGCGCCGGGGGCGGACGCATGTGGATGGAGGAGAAGGTCGGCCAGCGAGTGAATCACCGCCGGATCGAGCAGCTCCTCGTGCTCAACAGCGGCGCGACGAAGGTCGCGAGCGGATGCCCGTTCTGCTTGATCATGCTGGAGGAGGGCGTCGGGGCAAAGGGCGTGCAGGATGTCATCAAGCCGGTCGACGTCCTGGAGCTCGTCGCGGGAAGGCTGGAAAGCTAGATGGACCTCACGGACGGCACCACGATCTTCGCCATCGCGTTCACATTCGTGATGCTCGTCGTCGCCTTCGCGGTCGTGGCGTTCGCGCTCTGGTACTCGGGGGACCAACAGGAAATTTGAAGATCCTCATTCCGCTGAAGCAGGTACCGGACTCGACCGTTCGCGTGAAGGTGGCGCCCGACGGAAAGTCGATCGCTACGGAAGGCATCACGTGGTCGATCTCGCCGTACGACGAGTACGCGATCGAGATGGCCCTCGAGCACAAGGACGCGGATCCATCCACGGTCGTCGCCGTCGTCACCGTGGGTCCGGCGCGTTCGCGCGACGCGCTGCGGCAGGCTCTCGCGATGGGATGCGACGACGCAACGCTCGTCACCGCCGATGCGGCCGCGCCGCTACCGATCGCTCGCGCTCTCGCGAAGGTCATCGAGGAGGCGAAGCCCGACCTGGTCCTCTGCGGGAAGCAGGCGTCCGACGACGATCAGGGCTTCGTCGGACCGGCCCTCGCCGAGGTCCTCGGCTGGCCGCACGTCGCCACGATCACGAAGGTCGTCCCTGGCGACGGCGGTGTCGAGCTCTGGCGCGAGGTGGAAGGTGGCCACGAGGTCTGGAAGGCGCCGCTCCCCGCGCTCGCGACGGTGCACAAGAGCGAGAAGGAGCCGCGCTACCCCTCGCTGCCCGGGATCATGAAGGCGAAGAAGAAGGAAATACCCGAGCGCGCGCTGAGCGCGCTGGGCGTCGACGCCACCGGACCGAGTTGGACCGTCGTCTCGATGGAGCCGCCGCCCGTCCGTGGCGGAGGCAAGATCCTCAAGGACGGCGACGCCAAGCAGATCGCGCAGCAGCTCGCCACCGCGCTGCGCGATGAGGCGAAGGTCTTGTGAAGACGCTGGTCGTCGCTGAACGCAAAGGAAGCGACCTCCGTCGAGTGACGCTCGAGCTCGCGGCGAAGGCCCGGGAGCTCGGCGACGCAACGGTCGTGGAAATTACCGGCGAGCGTTACTCGCCGCTCCCGTTCGTGTCCGCGCTCGCGAAGAAGGTGGAGTCAGAGAAACCCGATCTGGTCCTCCTCGGCGCGACCCTGAACGGACGCGATCTCGGCGCGCGCCTCGCGGCGCGGCTCGGTCGCGCGCATGCCGCCGACGTGACCGATCTGCGCGCGGCGGGGAACGCCCTCGAGCTCGACAAGCCTATGTACGCGGGCAAGGTCCGCGCGAAGCTGCGCCTCGATCTCCCCGCAGTCGTCTCGGTCCGACCGGGCGCGGTGCCGCTCAAGGACGGCGCGGAGGCACCGCAGGTCGAGACGATCGACGCGGACGCATCAGCGGAGAAGCTCACGTTCCTGAACCTCGCGGCAACGGCGACCGCGGCGAAGCGCGTCTCGCTCTCCGAAGCGCGCGTGGTCGTATCGGGCGGTCGCGGGCTCAAAGGACCAGAAAACTGGCATCTCGTCGAGGAGCTCGCGGACGCGCTCGGCGGGGCGGTGGGCGCGTCACGCGCGGTCACAGACGCCGGATGGCGGCCCAATGAGGAGCAGGTCGGGCAGACCGGGAAGACCGTTACGCCGGATCTCTACGTCGCACTCGGCATCTCCGGCGCGATCCAGCACCTTGCGGGCATGACCTCGAGCAAGGTGATCGTGGCGGTCAACAAGGATCCCGACGCGGACATCTTCAAGATCGCCGACT
>Ga0207646_10003614_pt1 | contig 17310 bp, 17 predicted proteins | sample KBSK5502metaG_FD_184343 | JGI IMG/M metagenome (GOLD analysis project Ga0207646, IMG submission 184343) | Corn, switchgrass and miscanthus rhizosphere microbial communities from Kellogg Biological Station, Michigan, USA - KBS K5-50-2 metaG... | ecosystem: Host-associated > Plants > Roots >... | reverse complement strand
TGTCCCTGCGCGCCCTCGGCATCGGCCCCGGCGATGAGGTCATCACGGCGCCCAATTCCTTCCTCGCCAGCGCCGCGGCCATCGCGCTGGTCGGCGCCCGGCCGGTCTTCGCCGACGTCCGCGACGATTTCAATATCGATCCGGCCCGGGTCGCCGACGCCGTGACGAGCCGCACGCGCGCCCTCATGCCCGTGCACCTCACGGGCCGGCCGGCCGACATGGAAGGGCTCGAGCGCATCGCCACGCGTCACGGGCTCGCGATCGTCGAGGATGCGGCCCAAGCCGTCGGCGCGCGGCTCAATGGCCGGCCGGCAGGCAGCTTCGGCGCCGCCGGCTGCTTCAGCCTGCACCCGCTCAAGAATCTGGCCGCCGCCGGGGACGCGGGCATCGTCACGACCACGGACCGCAAGACGGCCGACGCCCTCCGCGCCGCGCGCAATCACGGGCTGCGCGGGCGCGACGACTGCGGCGCGTGGAGCTACAACGCGCGGCTGGACACGATCCAGGCCGCCATCCTCAACGTCAAGCTCGCCCACCTCGCGCGCTGGACGGCGGCCAAGCGGGAGATCGCGAGCCGGTATCGGGCCGGGCTTTGCGACGTGGTGAGAGTGCCCGAGGACCGGCCGGGAGAGCACGCCGTATACCAGACTTTCGTCATCCGCGCCGACCGGCGCGACGAGCTGCAGCGGCATCTGGCGGCGCGCGGCGTGGACAGCAAGGTGCACTACCCAACGCCGCTGCACCTCCAGGAGGCGGCGGCCGACCTGGACTACAAGCGCGGCGACTTCCCGGTGGCCGAGCGGCTGGCCGGCGAGATCCTGAGCCTGCCCATCTACCCCGAGCTCACCGGCGCCCAGCAAGAGGCGGTGGTCGCCGGGGTGCGTTCCTTCTACGGAGGCCGCGCCTGATGGGCATGCGCGTCCCGTACTCTTATCTCGAGCGCCAGTTCGTCCACAACGTGGACGCCATCCTGGCGGACATCCGCGAGCTGGTGCGCACCGGCGACTACACGCTGGGCGCGGCGGTCACCGACTTCGAGGGGCGCTACGCCCGCCAGCTCGGCGTCCGCCACGCCATCGGGGTCAACTCGGGCACCGAGGCGCTGACGCTCGCGCTCGAGGCCGTGGGCGTGAGGCCGGGCGACGAGGTCGTCACCGCGCCCAATACCTTCATCGCCACCGTGGGCGCCATCGTCGCCGCGGGCGCCCGCCCGGTGTTCGTGGACGTCAATGCCGAGCACAATATCGACCCGACGCTTATCGAAGCCGCCCTCACCCCGCGCACGCGGGCGCTGCTGCCCGTGCATCTCTCGGGCAATCCGGCCGACATGCCGGCCGTCCTGGAGATCGCGCGCCGCTGGGGTCTCCCCGTGGTCGAGGACGCCTGCCAGGCCTTTGGCGCCTCGATCGACGGCCGCTCCGTGGGCACCTGGGGCGACGCGGCAGGCTTCAGCCTGCATCCGCTCAAGCCGCTCAATGTCTGGGGCGACGGCGGCATCATCGCTAGTGACTCCGACGCGATGGCCGATCACCTCCGGCTGCGCCGCAACCACGGGCTGAGGAACCGCGACACGGTGGAGATCTTCGGCGTGAACAGCCGGCTGGACACGCTGCAGGCCATTGTCGGTCGGCACCTCCTCGACGGCATCATGGCCATCACCGATCGCCGTATCGCCAATGCGCGGCGCCTGGACCGCGGGCTGGCCGCGCTCGGCGGCGACATCACGATCCCGCCGCGGCGCCCCGGCGCGCGGCACGTGTACCAGACCTACGTGGTCCAGGCCCGCGATCGCGACGCGCTGGTCCGCTTCCTGAACGAGCGCGGCGTCGAGGCCAAGATCCACTACCCGGTGCCCGTCCACCTGCAGCCGGCCGCGAAAGAGCTGGGCCACAAGCCCGGCGACTTTCCGGTGTGCGAGACGCAGGCGCGGGAGATCGTCACCCTGCCCTCGCACCAATTCCTGACCGACGAGGAGATCGACTACGTGATCCAGCAGGTGCGGGAGTTCTATCAGCGATGAGGGGGCAGCGATGAGCCTCGAGCGCGCGCTCTATACCGCCATGGTGCGGATGCGCATGATCGAGGAGAAGATCGCGGCGATCTACCCCGAGCGCGAGATCCGCTCGCCCACGCATCTGTACATCGGCCAGGAGGCGGTGGCTGCCGGCGTCTGCGCGGCCCTCGGCCGACAGGACGTAGTCGCGGCCAACTACCGCTCGCACGGCTGGTACCTCGCCAAGGGCGGCAGCCTCCAGGCCATGATGGACGAGCTCTTCGGCCGCGCCACGGGCTGCAGCGGCGGCTGGGGCGGCTCCATGCACCTGATCGACGTCGAGGCCGGCGTGATGGGCACCTCGGCCATCGTCGCCGGCGGCGTCTCTCATGCGGTGGGCAGCGCGCTGGCCGACAAGATGCTCGGCCGCTCTCAGGTCTCGGTGGCGGTGTTCGGCGACGGCGCCGTCGAGGAAGGCCCCTGGCACGAGAGCCTCAACTTCGCCGTGCTCAAGCGATTGCCGGTGATCTTCCTCTGTGAGAACAACCTTTGGGCCGCCTTCTCGCCGATCAAGGACCGCCAGCCGCCCGTGGAGATCCACCGGCGGGCGGAGGCATACGGCATTCCGGGCGTGGTCGTGGACGGCAATGACGCTCTTGCGGTTCATCGCGCGGCCGCGACGGCCGTGCACCGCGCGCGCCGCGGCGAGGGCCCCACACTGATCGAGTGCCGCACCTACCGCTGGCTCGAGCACTGCGGGCCCAACGACGACGTGCCGCAGGGCTTCCGCGCGGCCGAGGAGCTGGCGGCCTGGAAGGACCGCTGCCCCATCGAGCGCATGCGGCAATTCGTCACCGACGAGGAGGATCGCGCGATTCGCGTCGCGGTGACCCGCGAGATCGAGCAGGCCCTGGCCCACGCGCGCTCGGCGCCCTGGCCCCAACCGACCTGGAAGCCCGCCTACTATGAAGTTTAGAGAGGCCATCCGCGCCGCCACGGTCGAAGTCATGCGCAAAGACGCGCGCGTCTTCGTGACGGGCATCGGCGTGCCGGACGTCAAGGGCATCTTCGGCACCACGCTGGGGCTCGCCGAGGAGTTCGGCGCCGAACGCGCCTTCGACATCCCGCTGTCCGAGAGCGCCATCACCGGCATCTGCCTCGGCGCCACTTTCCGCGGGCTGCGTCCGATCTTCGTCCACCAGCGCATCGACTTCACCATGCTGACGATGGACCAGCTCGTCAATCATGCTGCGAAGTGGCGCGCCATGTTCCACGGCGCGCATCCCGTGCCGCTCGTGATCCGGGCCATCGTGGGGCGCGGCTGGGGCAATGGCCCTCAGCATACCCAGAGCCACCACGGCATCTTCGCCCATGTGCCCGGACTCAAAGTGGTGGTGCCGGCCACGCCCCACGATGCCAAGGGCCTTCTGATCGCCGCCGTGGAGGACGACGACCCCGTGATCTACGTCGACCACCGCTGGCTGCACGAGGAAGAGGGTGAGGTGCCGGAGGGCTACTACGAAGTGCCCATCGGTAAGGCGGCGGTGGTGCGCCCCGGCAGTGACGTGACGGTGGCCGCCGTGGGGCCCTTCGTGGGCGAGGCGCTCAAGGCCGCCGCGGCCCTGGCCGATCAAGGGGTGGCCGTCGAGGTCGTCGACATCCGGACGCTGCGCCCGCTCGATGGAGAGACGATCCTGGCCTCGGTGAAGCGGACCGGCCGGCTCGTCGTGGCGGACGCCGACTGGGGCCCCTGCGGCGTGGCGGCCGAGGTGATCGCGCTCGCGGCCGAGCACGCGCTGGGCGCGCTCAAGGCGCCGCCGGTGCGCGTGACGTGGCCCGACAGTCCCGTGCCCTCGAGCCAGGCCATCGAGCCCCAGTTCTACCCGGGCGCCCGCCAGATCCACGCGGCGGCGCTCTACACGCTGAGCCGGAACGCCGGCGGCGGGCTCATCCGATCGAGCGTGAAGCCGTTCGAGGGGCCGTTCTGATGGGCCCCGGGATCTCCGTCGTCATTCCGGCGCGGAACGAGGAGGGCAACCTCAAGCCCTGCGTCGAGACGGTCATCGGGGCGCTCGACGGGGTCACGGACGACTACGAGATCATCATTGTCAACGACGGGAGCACCGACGGCACCGGCGCGCTCGCCGAGCGGCTGGCGGCCGAGCTCCGGGGTGTGCGGGTGGTGCACAATGCGCAAGGGCTCGGCTTTGCGCGGGCCTACCGCCACGGCGCCGGCCTCGCCAGCCAGCCGTTCGTCGCGCTCGTCCCCGGCGACAACGAGATCCAGCCGGCCTCCATGCGGGCGATCTTCGAAGCCGTCGGGACCGCGGACATCGTGGCGCCCTACACGGCCAACCAGGAGAGCCGCCCGCGGCTGCGTCAGGCGCTGTCGCGGACGTTCACCGGCACCGTGAACTTCCTCTTCGGCTTCAACCTGCGCTACTACCAGGGCCCCTGCGTCTATCCGTCGGGCGTCCTGCGCACTCTGCCCGTCACGACCACGGGATTCGTCTTCCTCACGGAGATGCTGGTGCGGGCGCTGGCCGCGGGCTACCGTCCGACGCCGGTGCCGATGTACATCCAGGAGCGCCAGTTCGGCGCCTCGCGCGCCGTCACGATCCGCAACGTGGTGACGGCGCTCAAGACGGTGGCGTGGCTGGTCTGGGACGTGAAGGTGCGCCGGAGGCCGCTCCGATGAGCCGCGTGTTCGTGACCGGCGGGGCGGGCTACGTGGGCTCGGTGCTGGTGCCCCAGCTGCTGGGCGCGGGCCATCAGGTGACGGCGCTCGATCTCTTCCTCTTCGGCGATCACCTGCCGCCCGAGGGCCCGGGGCTGGCCAAGATCCGGGGCGACATCCGCGACGAGGCGCTGCTGGAGGGCGTGCTGCCGGGTCATGATGCCGTCATCCACCTGGCCTGCATCTCCAACGACCCCAGCTTCGAGCTGGACCCGGGTCTCAGCCGGACGATCAACTACGAATGCTTCGAGCCGCTCGTGATTTCGGCGAAGCTCGCCGGGGTGCGCCGCTTCATCTACGCCTCGACCTCGAGCGTCTACGGCGTGAGCGAGGCCGAGAACGTCACCGAGGAGCACCCGCTGGTGCCGCTCACCGACTACAACAAGTACAAGGGTCTCTGCGAGCCGCTGCTGTTCAAGCACCAGGCCCCGGGCTTCACCACCGTGACCATCCGGCCGGCGACGGTATGCGGCTACTCGCCCCGGTTGAGACTCGATCTCACCGTCAACATCCTCACCATGTCGGCCGTGGTCAACGGGAAGATCACGGTGTTCGGCGGCAGCCAGCGGCGCCCCAACATTCACATCGACGACGTCTGCGACCTGTACGAGCTGCTGCTCGAGCTGCCCGACGAGCGGATCGCCGGCCGCACCTACAATGCCGGATACCAGAACCACACGGTGGCGGAGATCGCCGAGATCGTGCGTCGTGTCGTGGCGCGCGAGGTGTCGGGCCGCGAGCGGGTGGAGATCGTCACCACTCCGTCCAATGACCTGCGCTCCTACCACATCTCCTCGGAGAAAATCCGGCGCGAGCTGGGATTCGTCCCCAAGCGCACCATCGAGGACGCGGCGCGCGACCTCTGCCGCGCCTTCGCCGCGGGCAAGGTGCCGGACCCGATGGGCTCCAGCGAGTACTACAACGTCAAGGCCATCCGGGCCGCCGGGCTCAAGTGAGCGTAGCGCCTCCGAAGAGCGTCGTCACGGGCGGGGCCGGCTTCATCGGGAGCCACATGGTCGACCTGCTCCTCGCCGAGGGGCACGACGTGGCGGTGATCGACGATTTCAGCACCGGACGTCCCGAGAACCTGGCCCACCACAAGGGCTCGCCCCGGCTGCGGCTGATTCAGGCGGACGTGGCCGACGCCGCGCGCCTGACCCCTGAGATCACCGGCGCCCAGTGGATGTTCCACTTCGCGGCGCTGGCCGACATCGTGCCGTCGATCCAGCGGCCGACGGAGTACCTGCGCGCCAATGTCATGGGCACCCTGGGGGCGCTGGAAGCGGCCCGCGCGGCGGGCGTGCGGCGCTTCGTCTACTCGGCCTCGTCCTCCTGTTACGGCATCCCCGACGTCTACCCGACGCCGGAGACGGCGCCCATGCGCCCCGAGTACCCGTACGCGCTGTCCAAGCTCCTGGGCGAGCAGATGGCGCTGCACTGGGGCCGGGTCTACCGGCTGCCGGTGGTCTCGCTCCGCTACTTCAATGCCTACGGGCCGCGCTCGCGCACCTCGGGCACCTACGGCGCGGTATTCGGCGTCTTCCTGGCTCAAAAGCTCAACGGCCACCCGTTCACCGTAGTGGGGGACGGCGCCCAGACGCGCGACTTCGTCTTCGTCACCGACGTGGCGCGGGCCAACCTGCTCGCCGCCCAATCGGACTGCGCCAACGAGGTGTTCAACGTGGGCACCGGCGCGCCCCAGAGCGTGAATCGCTTGGTCGAGCTGCTCGGCGGGCCCGTGATCCACATCCCCAAGCGGCCCGGCGAGCCCGACAGCACCCACGCCGATGTCGGCAAGATCCGCGCGCGACTCGGCTGGGAGCCCAAGGTGAGCTTCGAGCACGGCGTGCGCACGATGCTCGAGCACATCGACTACTGGCGCGCGGCGCCGCTCTGGACGGTGGACAAGATCGAGCAGGCCACCCGCGACTGGTTCAAGTACCTGGGCGGCTCATGAATCCCGTGGAATGCGCAAACGGAGACAGGCTGAAGGCCCGAGCGCGGGGGCAGCAGTCGCGCCGGCGATGGCTCGCCTGTACGCCGCCGCTCGCTCGGGCGGCAGCAGCCAATCCGGTGCCGAATTCGATGGAGATGGTGAGCGGCCTTAGCAAGTTCGTTCGTCTGAAGCGCGGGGCGGGGCCGGGGCCGTTCTCCCCGGAACCGTGGCTTCTGCGTATCGGGGTGGCACGGGACCGTCTTCTCGTGGCCCGTGACGAACGGGCGCACCGGGTTGCAACGCAGCGTGTTCCGGGAGAGCGGCCCAGGCCCCGCCCGGCGAACCGTCCGCGAGCTTTCAACTCGGGTCGCTAGCGCATGTACGCCAAGTTCGCCCACAAGATCAAGACCCGCGAGGAGGTGGCGACGCTCCTCGGCCCGCGGCCGCGCAGGCGCAAAGTCATCATGTGCCACGGGACCTTCGACATCGTCCACCCGGGGCATCTCCGTCACCTGATGTACGCGAAGGAAAAGGCGCCGATCCTCGTCGCCAGCGTCACCGCCGACGCTCACATCTCCAAGGGCGAGGGCGCGTACCGGCCCTATGTGCCGCAGGAGCTGCGCGCGGCCAACCTGGCGGCGCTGGAGTTCGTGGACTACGTGGTCATCGACCTGAACGAGACGCCGATCGAGAACATCCTGGCCATCCAGCCCGACTTCTTCGCCAAGGGCTTCGAGTACCAGGCCGATCCGCTGCCGCCCAAGACCCGGGAAGAGGCCGACGCGCTCGAAAGCTACGGCGGCGAGATGGTGTTCACCCCGGGCGACGTCGTCTACTCGTCCACCGCGCTCATCAGCCAGCACGAGCCCAAGCTCACGGTGGACAAGTTGGTGACGCTGCTGCAGTCCGAGGGCGTGACCTTCGACCAGCTGCGCGCCACGCTCCACGATCTCGAGCGGCTCCGCGTCCACGTCGTCGGCGACACCATCGTGGACCGCTACTCCTACTGCTCCCTGCTCGGCCAGAGCGCCAAGTCGCCGAGCTTCAGCGTCCGGCTCGAGCACGCCGACGCCTTCGTCGGCGGCGCGGCGATCGTGGCCAAGCATCTCAAGAGCGTGGGGGCGCTGGTCTCGTTCACCACGGTGCTCGGCGAGGACGACCTGCGCGGCTTCGTGACCGACGATTTGGCCGCGGCCGGCGTGACGATCCGCGGGCTCGTGGACCCGAGCCGCCCCACCACGCTCAAGGAGCGTTTCATCGCCGACAACCACCGGATGCTCCAGGTGGACCGCGTGGACAACCGGATCGTGCCGGAACGCCTGCGGCGCGAGATCGTGAACGCCATCCACACGGACCCGGCCGACATCGTGATCTTCAGCGACTTCCGCCACGGCGTGTTCCACCGCTCGACCATCGAGGAGTACACCACCGCCATCCGGCCCGGAGTGCTACGCGCGGCGGACAGCCAGGTCTCCAACCGCTGGGGCAATATCCTGGACTTCCACGGCTTCGACCTGATCACGCCGAACGAGCGCGAGGCGCGCTTCGCCCTGGGCGACCAGGATTCGGGCGTCCGGCCGCTGGCGCAGACCCTGTTCCAGCGCGCTGGCTGCCGCTATCTGATCCTGAAATTGGGCGAGCGCGGAATCCTCACCTACCGCAGCCCGGGACGGATGCCCCGCGAGTTCTTCATCGTGGACAGCTTCGTTGGCAATCTCGTGGACCCCATCGGCGCGGGCGACGCGCTCCTGGCCATGGCGACGCTCGCGCTGGCCCAGTCGGGCAGCATCGTCATCGCCAGCATCCTGGGCAGCCTGGCGGCCGCGCTGGCCTGCGAGCGCCCGGGCAATGCGTCCGTGGTGGTGGCCGAGGTGGATGACAAGCTCGACGCGCTCAAGCGCGCGTCGGCCGGGTCGTGACAGGCCGATGAAGTATCTGGTGGTGGGCTTTGGCAATATCGGCCAGCGCCGGGCGCGGCTGCTGGGGACGCGGTGCGCCGCCACGGTGGACCCGGCGGCCGCCGGCGCCACGTCTCGCGCGGTGGAGGACATCGCGCCGTCGAGCTACGACGCCGTGATCCTGGCGACGCCCAATGAGAGCAAGCTCGACTACGTCGGCCGCTTCCTGGCCGAGGGCAAGCCCGTTCTGGTGGAGAAGCCACTGCTGTTCTCGAGCCGCGCCCAGGCCGAGGCGCTCGCGCGCGGCGCCCGCCGCGGGGCCGTCTGGTACACCTCCTACAATCACCGCTTCGAGCCCCTGATCGCGCGGCTGAGGCAGCTGCTGGCCGACGGCGCCGTGGGCAAGCTCGACCGGGTGCGCATGCTCTACGGCAATGGCACGGTGCGCGACTGGATCGGGAGCTGGCGCGAGTCGGGCGGCGGCGTGCTCGAGGACCTGGGCTGCCATCTGCTGGACCTCTGCGGCTTCCTGCTCGGCCACGAGCATGAGCGCTACGTGCTTTGGGACCTGCGGCCGGTCGAATCCGGCACCTTCGACTACGGGCTCTTCGGCTCGACAGACCGGCGGGTCGTGCTCGAGGTGGGCAATGTGTTCTGGAAGAACTGCTTCCGGATCGAGGTCTGGGGCAGCGCGGGCTCGCTCCACCTCGAGGGCCTCGGCAAATGGGGCGGCGCCACGCTCGTTCACCGCAAGCGCGTGCTGCCGAGCGGCGTGCCCGGGGAAATCCGCGAGGAGCAGCCGGCCGGGGACGTCACCTGGCAGGCGGACCTGGCCGAGTTCGAGCGGCGGGTCGCGGCCGGCGAGGGCTCGCTCGAGAACGACTGGCGCATCGCCGAGGCGCTCCACTCGCTGCTCGAGCAGTCGCGAGCGCTCTCGCCGCGGGCGGACACGAGCCGATGAGCCAGCGGATCGGCATCGTCGGCCTCTCTCATCTCGGCCTCGTCGCCAGCGCGGGCCTGGCCTCCATGGGCCTCGAGGTGACCGCGGTGGACGAAGCGGAGCGGGTGGCGGGGCTGGCGGCGGGCCGGCTCCCCGTCCACGAGCCGGGCCTCGAAGACTTGCTGGCCCAGGCGGCGCCGGCTTTCACCGCCGACTACGCCGCGCTGAAGTCCTGCGACGTGGTGATCGTCGCGCTGGACACGGTGACCGACGAGCTGAACCGCTCCGATCTCTCCGTGCTCGACGCCTGCGTCGACCGCGCGCTGCCCTGGCTGCCGACCGACGGCGTTGTGGCGCTCATGAGCCAGGTCCCGGTGGGCTACACGCGGGACCTCGCCTTGCGCTTGAGCTCGCGCCGTCACGATCTCAAGGCGCGCGTCTATTACTGGGTCGAGACGCTCGTGATCGGCGAGGCCCTGGTGCGCTATCTGAGACCCGAGCGCATCATCATCGGAGGGCCCGAGTTACGGGCGGGCGAGCCGGCCGCCGCGGAGCCCGCCCTCGACGCCCTCCTGGACCGCTTCGGCTGCCCGGTCTTCCGGATGAACTACGAGAGCGCCGAGCTTTGCAAGGCGGCGATCAATCTCTACCTGTCCGTTTCGGTGACCTACGCGAATGCGCTTGCCGATCTTTGCGAAGCGACAGGAGCCAGCATGCGGGCGCTGATCCCGGCGCTGCGCGGCGACAAGCGCATCGGCCCCGCGGCCTATATCCGCCCCGGGCTGGGCATCGCGGGCGGCAACCTGGAGCGCGATCTCGTCCACCTCGGAGAGCTGGCCCGGTCGAAAGGGATCGACGCGTCCTTGGTGGACCTGATCCTGAAGACCAGCGCCTCGCGCTACGGCTGGCTGCTTCAGGCGCTGGAGCAGGCCGTGCTCAAGCCCGGCACGCGGCCGCGAATCGCCCTCTGGGGGCTCGCCTACAAGAAGAACAGCCGCTCCACCAAGAACGCGGTGAGCCTGAGGCTGATCGCCGACCTGAAGGGTCGCGCGGAAATCGTGGCCTACGATCCCGTGGTGACCGAGGCTCCGGCCGGAATCGAGATGGCGCGGAGCGCACTGGATGCCTGCCGCGGCGCCGACGCGCTGGTGATCGTCACCGACTGGGACGAGTTCGCGGCCGCGGATCCCGCGGCCATCAGCGCGGCACTCAAGTCGCCGGTCGTCGTCGACGCCGCCGGCGTGCTCGATCCCGCGCTCGCGAGGAGCGCCGGGCTCACTCACCTCGCCATCGGAGAGGCGCGGTGACGGCCGACCAGGGCGAGACGCGGCGGGTGCTAATCGCTGGGGCGAGTGCCGGCATCGGCGCCGCTCTGGTCGAGGCGCTGGCCACCGATGGCCACGCCGTCTTCGCCTGCGCCCGACGTGGAGACGCGCTCAAAACCGCCACACGCGGCGACGCGCTCGCCCGCTCGCGGGTTTGCGACGTGGGTGAGGAGTCGCAGGTGGTCGAGCTCTTCCGCTGGATCCGCGGGCAGACGGACGGGCTCGACGCCGTGATCCTCTGCGCAGGAGCCTTCGGAGCTATAGGCCCCGTGCACGAGACGGACAGCGGGGCGTGGTGGGCCACCCTCAGGAGCAATGTGCTCGGCACCTATCTCATGATCAAGCACGGGCTGCCGCTGCTCGAGCGGGGCCGGCACCCCAGGATCCTCACTTTCTCGGGCGGCGGGGCGTTTGGCACGTTTCCGCGGTACAGCGCGTATGCTACGTCCAAGGCGGCGGTCGTCCGCCTGACCGAGTGCCTGGCCGACGAGCTCGGGCCGCGCGGGATCGCCGTCAACGCGATCGCTCCCGGCATGGTGCTCACCGAGATCCACCAGGCCACCCTCGACGCGGGCCCGGAGAAAGCCGGGGCCGAACACTACGAGCGGACGAAGGCGGCGATGGCGCAGGGGGGCGTGCCCATGGAGGTGCCGGTGGCGTGCGTGCGCTTCCTCCTCTCGCGGGAGGCCGACGGCCTCACGGGCAAGACCATCGCCGCCAACTTCGACCCGTGGCGCACGCCGGAGTTCCGGGCGCATCTGGCCGAGATCACGAAGTCGGAGGTCTACACCATGCGGCGCATCAACCCCGTCCACCTGCCGGACGGCCCGCTCAAGGAGCTGCTGTCGTGACCAACAGCGCCTACATCGAGCGCTTCCTCCAGGGCGTCGAGGAGATCGCGCGCAAGATCTCGCGCCCCGAGATCGACCGGGCCATCGAGCTGCTCTACCGCGCGTGGGAGGAAGGGCGCACGGTCTTCACCGCCGGCAATGGCGGCTCCGCCGGGACGGCCACCCACCTCGCGGCGGACCTCAACAAGATGACGGTCATCCCGGGCCGCGCGCGGCTGCGCGCCATGAGCCTGGTGGACAATATCCCGCTGGTCAGCGCGCTGGTGAACGACGACGGCTGGGAGAACGTCTTCACCGAGCAGCTCGAGACTTTCTACCGCCCCGGCGATGTGCTGATCGCCATCAGCGTCCACGGCGGCAAGGGGCGCGACAAGGCCGGCGCCTGGTCGCAGAACCTCATGAAGGCCATCGAGTATGTGAAGCGGCGCGGCGGGACCACCATCGGCCTGGCGGGCTTCGACGGCGGCGCCATGCGCGAGGTTTGCGATGCGTGCGTGGTGGTGCCCTACGAGACGACCCCGCACGTGGAGGGCTTCCACGTGGTGCTGCACCATCTGATCGCCTTCTGCCTCGCCGAGCGCATCGCCGGCGGCAAGGGGCTGGCCCGCCAGTGAAGCGGGCGGCGTTCCTGGACCGGGACGGCGTGCTGAATCCCATGCGGCAGAGCCGCGGCGTGTGGCGCGCGCCGCTCACCCTCGAGGAGTTCGCGCCGTATCCCTGGTCGGCCGAATCTGTCGCGCGGCTCAAGGCGGCGGGATGGCCCGTGCTGGTGGTGACGAATCAGCCCGAGATCGCGACCGGAGAGCTCGACCCGGGCGTGCTCGAGGCGATGAACGAGCGGCTCAGGCGGGAGGTGGGCGTGGACGCGATCTATGTCTGCCCGCACGTGGACGCCGACGGCTGCGACTGCCGCAAGCCGAAACCGGGGCTGCTGCTGCTGGCCGCGCGGGAATGGGGCGTGGACGCGGACGCGTCCTTCATGGTGGGAGACCGGTGGCGCGACGTGGACGCCGGACGCGCGGCCGGCTGCGCGACCATCCTCGTGGCCGGCCCCATCGAGGGCCCGGCGCGGCCCGATTTTCGCGCGGCCGATCTTCGTGACGCGGTGACGACCATGCTGACCCGGGAGGGGGGAGAGCGATGAAACTTTTCGTGGACTCGGCGAACCTGGTGGAGATCGAGGAGGCGCTGGCCCGCGGTTTCGTGGCGGGGATCACGACGAACCCGTCCATTCTGGCCAAGGAGGAGCGCACCGACTTCACCGAGCACATCCACAAGATCATCGCGCTGATCCGCCGCTACGGGCGCGAGGTGCCGCTGTCGGTCGAGGTCTTCGTCGCCGACCCGGCGGAGATGCTGGACCAGGCGCTGAAGTTCGTCTCCGCCTTCCATTATCCGGGGCTCTCCGTCAAGGTGCCCATCGGCTGGGGCGAGCTCAAGGTCATCGCGGAGCTGCGCAAGCGCGATATCGCGGTCAATTGCACCTGCTGCATGTCCTTCAACCAGGCCTACATGGCTGCGCTCGCGGGCGCCAACTACGTGAGCCTGTTCTACGGCCGTATCCGCGACACCGGCTCCGACGCCCGCTCGGTGGTGGAGCAGACGGCGCGCGCCTTCCGTGCCGGCGGCATCCGCTCCGAGATCATCGTGGGCAGCATCCGTCACATCTACGACGTCAACGAGGCGCTGGCAGCCGGCGCCGACATCGTGACCGTGCCGCCGAAATTCTTCCCCCAGCTCACCCAGCACCCCAAGACCACGGAAGCGGTCAATCAGTTCCTCGCCGACTTCCGGCAGTGGAGTCAGGGCTAGAGTTGCTCACGGGTCCGTGAAGCCCGGCGCTACGGTTCTCGTCACCGGCACCCGCGGATCCGTCGGGCGCGTCGTGGCCACACGGCTGCTGGAACGGGGCTTCGTCGTTCGCGGACTCGACCGAAATGACGCGCCGGATTTCCTGAGGGCCCGCCCCGGCTTCACGGGTTTCCGCGCCGATCTGGCCGACCTCGACGCCGTCCGCCCACTACTCGAGGGCGTCTCGGCTGTCATCCACTGCGCCGGGCTGAATCCCGACCGGCTGCACGAGGGCCGCGAGGCCTTCCACCGGAGCAATGTCCTTGCGGCCGAGAACGTGCTGAGGGCCGCCCACGAAGCCACCGCCGAGCGGGCGGTGCTGCTCAGCTCGGTCGCGGTGCTCCGGCGGCGCTATGGCGCGGTGACCCCGGACGACGCCGAGCCGCACGCGCCCGTGAATCACTATCACTGGTCCAAGGTCGAGGCCGAGCGCCAGATTTTCGGCCTCGACGTCCGTGACGGCCTGACGGTGACCGTGCTGCGGCCCTGCTCGATCTACGGGGAAGGCATGCGCTACAAGTGGCACGAGATCATCTCGCTGGTGCGCAACGGACACATGTTCCTCATCGGGCAGGAAGACGCCGCCTATCCGCTCGTCCACGTGGACGACGTGGCGCGCGCTGTCCTCCTCACGCTGGATGCCCCCGCCGCCGCGCTGCACCGGCAGGCCATCACGCTGACCGCGACGGAGCCGTGCTCGATCGCCCGGATCGTGAACTTCATCGCCGATTATTACCGCGTGGCCCGCCCGCGGCGGCTGCCATATCTCCCCGTGCTCTGCGCCAGCATGCTCCTGCGACTCGTCCCGGCCGCGCTCAAGCCCCAGCATCTGCGGGAGGTCCGGCCGCACAATATCCGCGACTACCGATATTCCCTGATCTTCGACCACACCAAGGCCGAGCGTTTGCTTGGCTTCCGTTCCGAGGTGCCGTTCGCCGACGGCATGACGCGCATGCTCGACTCGCTGGGCCCCGGCGCGCCCCCCGCGTCTTCAACAACCCAATGACGTCGGTGGTGCTGGGAGCCAACGGCCACATCGGTTGCCACCTGGTGCGAGAGCTCGTGGCCCGGGGGCAGCGCGTCCGGGCCTTCGTCCGGGCCGGGACCGACCTGCACTCGCTCGAGGGTGTTGAGGCCGAGGTGCAGGTCGGAGACGTGCTCGACCGGAAATCGGTCGCGCGCGCCCTGGACGGAGCTGAGACCGTCTACCATCTGGCGAGTCCGTCCTCGGCCGATCCTCAGATCGAGCGCATCGCCGTCGAGGGCACCCGGCACGTCGCCGAGGCCGTGCTGGCGAGCCGATCCGTGAGTCGGCTGATTTACACGAGCTCCACGATCACCGTCGGATGGACCTCGGACCCGCGCGCCCGCCTGGACGAGTCGAGCTTTTCCAATCTGTCCGCCACGCCCAACCAGGTCGCCAAATGCCGCGCGGAAGCGCTGGTGCTGGCACAGGTGCGCGAGCGCGGCCTGCCGGCCGTGATCGTGAATCCCGCCACAACGCTCGGACCGTTGAACTACCGGCCGACGCCGGCCAACCGGCTGGTCACGGACTTCCTGAACGGCAGGGTCCACTTCACCTTCGACGGGGGCTTCACCGTCGTGGACGTGCGGGACGTCGCCGGGGGCATGGTGCTCGCCGCGGAGAAGGGGCGCATCGGCGACCGGTACATTCTTGGCGGGCCGCAGGTCACCGTGCGCCAGCTCTACCACCAGCTGGCGCAGGTCTCGGGCCTCCCGGCACCCCGGCTGCACCTTCCGCGCTGGGCGGTGCTGATGGGCGCGCTGGGCATGGAAGGGCTCGCGCGGGTGATCGGCCGGCATCCCCCGGTTACCTACCGGCTCATGAAGGCCTTCGTCGGCTCCTACAGCTTCCACGACAGCGGCAAGGCGGCCGCCGAGCTGGGGTATACCTGGCTCCCGCTCGATGAGATTCTCCGGCGGGCCGTGCGGTGGTTCGTGGACACCGGCCTGGTCTCGGCCTCCCGGGCCCGGCGAGTCCGGCTGGCGACGTGATGGCGCGCGGCGAGGATGGCTCGCGGTGAAGGCCCTTCTCCTCGCCCTCGCCTGCTCACTGCTCTTCGCGCTGCTGATCACGCTGTATCTCCGGATGGTCGAGGTTCGCCAGCGCGCGGCGACCATGCTCCGCCTCTTCCTGGCCACGGTGCCGCTCTACCTCGTTCTCTACGCTGCGACCCCATCCGACCTGGGATTCCTCTCGCCCCGGCTCGTGGAGCCGCGCTACGTGCCGGCCTGCCTCTTCGGCCTCTTCGTCCACAGCGCGCTCTTCTTCGGCGGCTGGCTGCAGCTCTACAATCTGGCCGACCGTGGCTTCTCGCTCCGAATTCTCACCGACATTTACGAGAGCCCGGAGCGCGCCCTGACTGCCCCGGAGCTCCAAACTCGCTACGGTGGCGGCCGCGGGATGGACTGGATGCTGGACAAGCGCGTCCAGGGCATCGTGGACACCGGGACGGCCTCGCTGGCGGACGGCCGGGTGCGCCTCACTCCCAAGGGGGCGCGAACCGCGCGCATCTCCGCCACACTCCGGTCCTTCCTCCAGCTGGACGGGCGTCAGTGAGACCCAACGACCTGTATACGGCGCTCTGGGCGAGCGCCGGCTGGGTGGCCATCGCGGTCGTCGCCCACTACGCGGTTTTCCACCTAGTCCAGGTGGAGCGTCGGGCGCGTACCCTTGTCTGCCTGTGGGGCGTGGCACTGATGGGCTACCTCTGGACCGGCCTGGTGTTCGAGCTGGACCGCTGGCGCATCGTCTATGGCGCCGTGGTGCTCTTCGGCGCCTTTATCCTCTATATGCCGTTTTATTACACGGTGTCGGCCTCCCAGTCGGTGCGGATGCTGATCGAGCTCGCCGAGGAGCCGGACGGGCTCACGATATCAGAGCTGAAGCAGCGCAATCCCATCGACGAGGTCCTGCAGGGCCGCCTCGAGACCCTCCTCGCCTCCGGATACGTGTCCCGGCACGAGACGCAGTTCGCGCCGACCGCCAAGGCCCGTCTCGTGGTGCGCGTGTTCCGGCTCGTGCGGGCCCTCTGGCGTCTCGGCCCCGGCGGCTAGCCTTGACTCGCCCGCCGGGCGAGCCTATGGTGACGTCACCAATCGCCACCCGAGGAGATCGCGCATGAAGCTCAAGATCGCCACCGTTCAGATGACCACCGACGACCGGGACAAGGCCGGCGTCGTGGCAAAAGTCCTGCGAATGATCGACGAGGCGGGCGGCCAGGGGGTGGACCTCATCGTCCTCCCCGAGGTGTGGACGGGTCTCGGCTATACCGACGCCTATCCCTACCAGGCCATGGCGGAGCCCATTCCCGGTCCAATCACCGACACGCTGGGCGAATTGGCGCGCCGGCACGGAGCCATGATCGTGGGCTCCATGTACGAGGCGGCTCCCGACGGCCGCTACTTCAACGCGGCGCCGTTCATCGACCGCGACGGCTCGATCCTGGGCCGCTACCGCAAGACCCAGCTCTTCGACGCCGAGAACCGCACCGACATCCCGCCAGGCATGATCGAGTCCAAGAAGGTGGCCGCCGGGGACGAGCTGCCGGTTTTCGACACCGACGCCGGCAAGATCGGGGTCTTCGTCTGCTCGGACCTGCGCTTCCCCGAGATCGCACGCGTGGAAGCCCTCAAGGGCGCTCGGATCCTCGTGTGCTGCTCGGCCTTCCTCTCCCCGCGCTTCGACCACTGGGAATTCTTCCTGCGGGCCCGGGCCTGCGAGAATCAGGTCTTCGTCGCGGCGTCCGGGCAGTTCG
>Ga0207646_10003613_pt1 | contig 17332 bp, 15 predicted proteins | sample KBSK5502metaG_FD_184343 | JGI IMG/M metagenome (GOLD analysis project Ga0207646, IMG submission 184343) | Corn, switchgrass and miscanthus rhizosphere microbial communities from Kellogg Biological Station, Michigan, USA - KBS K5-50-2 metaG... | ecosystem: Host-associated > Plants > Roots >... | reverse complement strand
ACGCCGACTCGGCCACGACAAGGACGCCGATGGCGATGACGATGACCGCGGCCGCCGTGACCAGCAGGGATAGCAGCGCAATCCTGACGCCGATTCCTCGCGGCCGCCACCAAGCGCCCACTATTTCCCTCCCCCGCTTACGGGGGAGGGTAGGGTGGGGGCCGCCACCGCCCGAGCGCCCACTATTTCCCTCCCCCGCTTACGGGGGAGGGTAGGGTGGGGGCCGCCACCGCCCGAGCGCCCACTATTTCCCTCCCCCGCTCGCGGGGGAGGGCAGGGTGGGGGCCGCCACCGCCCGAGCGCCCACTATTTCGCTCCCCCGCTTACGGAGGAGGGCAGGGTGGGGGCCGCCACCGCCCGATATCCGGCCCCGCGGACAGTTGCGATATAGCGCGGCCGGTCGGCGGCATCACCGAGCTTATCGCGGAGCCGTCCCACGTGGACATCGATGGTGCGCTCGAGTGCGTCGCCCGGCACCGGTCCGTAGAGAGCGTCAAGTAATGTCTGCCTCGTCAGGACTCGGCCTTCCGCTTGTACGAGCGCGGTCAACAGCCGGAACTCTGCAGCCGTGAGCGCAATCGACGTCAGCCCACGACGGACTTCAAAGCGATCGAGATCGATCGATAGATCAGCATGGCTGATGGCGCCGCGCGCCCTGGGCGCACTCTGGCCGCGTTCGGCTCGACGCAGCACGGCCTTCACCCGGACAACGAGCTCGGCCGGGGAGAAGGGCTTGACGAGGTAGTCGTCGGCACCTTCGTGGATGCCATACACACGGTCGGCCGTCGATCCCCTGGCGGAGAGCAGCACGATGGGAATCTCCGAGCGCTCGCGCAGGATTCGCAGCAGGGCCAGCCCGTCCAGTTCGGGCAGCATGATGTCGAGCACGATCAGCCGGGGTGAGGACGCCGCGACTGTGGCAAGCGCCGATTTACCGTCGCCGGCCGTGACGACCGAAAACCCCTCACGCTCTAAATAGGTGCGAACCAGCGTGACGATCTTCGGGTCGTCGTCGACCACCAGGATTGGCGCGATGCTCATTGGGGGCGTGCCCGTTGACTAAGCGTAGGCAACGAGTGTGACGCTGGGATGAAGGGCTTATCCGTCAACGATCGCGTACGCCCGCACCGGAAAGGTGGCGCCGCCGACCCAGGCAATCGGGACCGCATGCAGTCGGGCGCCAATTGCAGGGAGCGCCTCGAGGTTCGTCAGGTGCTCGCAGATCGGAATACCGGCCCCGAGCAGCTTCGTGTGCGCCGGCCGGGATGGATCGCCGGTGTCGTCGATGTTGAGCGAGTCGATGCCGACGAAGGCGGGTTGCTTCGAAACGAGAAGCTCGGCCGCGTCGGCGGTGAGGAATGGGTTATCCGCGAAATAGGCTGGGGTCCCCCAGTGCTTCGAGAAATCGGTCCTGAACAGGATCGCGCGGCCGGTCAGGTCCAGCGCGCGGAAGGCATCGCCACCGATGGCGCGTCCGGCTTTGGTCGCGTCGATCACCAGTGTCGGCAGGTTCGCGAGCAACTCCAGGGAAAGGCCGGCAAGGTCGATGCCGCTGCGATAGCGGTGGCGGGGAGCATCGACATAGGTTCCGGTATTGCCACATAGATGGAGGCTGGCGATGTAGAACTCGGCCTGGTTCTGATAGCGCTCATGCGAGGCTTCGTAATCGAGCAAGATCTCGACCTTCGGCTCGGGCAATCCCGGATAGGTTTTCATGCCGGCCACGATCTGGTGGCTCACTTCGACAAAGCGTGGCATCATCAGGACCTTCCTACCATAAGCCGGCCCGCGCCCTTTATCCCTCCCCCGCTTGTGGGGGAGGGAGGGTGGGGGCCTGGTGTTCCCCTCCCCCGCCTGCGGGGGAGGGGAGGGTGGCGGTAAAGCCTTTACCGTGGCGGGAACTGCGAGTTCGGTGCAGGCGTCACGAGGTTCGCGGTCGGTGCGAGGTCCGTGAACCCGATCACGGCACAGTTGATGTCGATGCCGACGGTGCCGTACGGAGCGCCACCGGGACCCGTGATCAAGTCGGGGCGAGTCGCAGCCAGGTTGAAGACCACGTTCTCATCAATCTGCCGCGTGTTGAGACCCTGGTCGATCGCCTTCTGGGTCCACTGGCCGAGCTGCGCATCCCACAGCGGGCTGTACGCATCCGCATGCCGGGGATCCTTCAGGGTCGGGAAGTCGCCGAACACGTTGAGCAGGTCGCCACCGTTGCGAAGGGCGTTGATCAACGCCGTGTTGCTTGCGGAGGCGTCCTCTGCGGCATGGCCATCCTTGACGATGTTCACGAAGCCCTGAGCGTTGCGATTGTCGGCTCCGGTCTGCCCGTTGATGAAGCCGAAGAGGCGTTCGCGGGCTGACCCGAGGAAGTCGTCTCCACCGGTGTACGAGGCCCTGGCGAGCGCGGGTATGTAGACGGAGCGCTCCAGCACGGCGGCCAGCGGGTCATCGGCCTCGGTGCTGAGATAGAGGATCGGCTGGCCGGCATCGAAGCCTTTGACCAGCAGCAGGTCGACCCACGAATCGAGGTACTGGCCGGGCGGTGCCGGCGGAGCAATGTGGATGCCGAGCACGCGGTCGGCCGTGTTCGTGTGAGCCACGACATCGAAGGGGCCGTCGCCGGTCGCGACGATCGGCGCGTTGTAGACGACAGACGTCCCATCGATCCGAATGAACGGGCTATAACCCTTCCCAGCCACCGCACCGGGAGAAAGCGATGCTGGCGGGAAGCCGTTGGGTCCGGGTACCAGGGTGCGCGTCGGGCTGAAATCCGGCTCTCCCTTGAAATTGATGACCGCCTGCCCGAACTTATTCTGGTCCGGGGTGGGTTGATCCTGGGTAACCGTCTGCACGCAGTCGGGACAACCATTCGCGATGTTGGCGAGCTTGGGCGCATAATTCAGCCCGCTGTTTTTGGCCAGCCCCTGGTCCGATGACTCGGTCAGGATGAACCAGACGGTGTGCCCATTCGCCGTCCCCTTGTAGAGCGGGAGGCGAACCGTCTCGTGCGTCAAATCGACCTGGAGGGCACTCTCGAGTACCAGGTTCTCCCGCGGCAGCAGGCCGCTCAATTGCCCGAGGCCAGTGGAGGCTCCGGGGCCGCCGTCTTCGTTGGCGGATGCCGACGGACCCATGCCGCGGAGGACGATGCCCAGCAACAGGGCCACGAGTGCCACCAACCCGGCCAACAACCCGAGCCGATAGCCGCGAAAATAATGCAGAACTCCTTCTTTCATGCGCACACTCCTTTTGTTCTCGACCCGCGTAAGACGGTGTCGGATGGAGGTGTAGTCGCGCGGGACGACTGGGCGTTACAGACTGTTGACCGGACTACCGCAGACGTGACCGTTCGACCAGATAGGTCACAAGTGCGAGGTACTCCTCGGCGTCGGCAGAACTGATGGCGTGACTTTCTTCGGGTTCATGCCCGAAGAGGGCAAAGAGCTCGCTAAGCGTCAACTTCTCTCTCACAACATTGTCCACCGCCGACCCGAAACCCACGAGTCGGTACCGATGTAGTCGCGGTGGGCGATCAGCCGTTACAGGCCGGTCGAAGAAGCCGTCATACGACGAAACGCGCGGAGCAAGTCGTCGCGAGCGCCGGGAGATATCGATTCGACCGTCAAACGGCCGGCGAGCCGCAGCGTGGTCCGCATCTCCTCGACGTATTCGCGGCACGGCGGGCAGGTCATCAGGTGCGCGTCAAAGCGCGCCCGGTCGCGCTCGGGAAGCGTTCCCTCCAGGTAGTCGGTGATGATTTCCACCAACTCCTTGCAGGCGAGGCCGGTCATGATGTCGTCCATCATTGGGCTGCCTGATTAGTATCGGAAATGGACTGCGCGTTACACATGCCGATCCTCTCTGGTCGTCACTTTCCCTCCCCCGCTTGCGGGGGAGGGGAGGGTGGGGGCGTCGCTGAAGTAGCGTTCGAGCACAGCGCGCAACCGGCTGCGGCCACGGTGCAGCAGGACTCGTTGGTTCGCTTCGGTGAGATCAAGTGCCGCGCAGACATCCGTCGGCGGCCATCCGTGGACGTCACGCAATGCCACCACCACTCGCTGGGCTCGCGGCAGAGCATCGAGCGCGCTTCGTAGGACCGCGAGCGTCTCGCGATCGAGGGCGGTACCTTCGGGCCCCATCGACCACGGTTGCGGCGCGGTCGCCCAGTGGCCCGGCCATTGCGGATGACTCGCCGGCAAGAACCTGTCCGGGTCGACCGCCGGCTCGTCAGCGTTGTCGGAATCGAATTCAGAAAACGGGATGGTTCGCCGTTCGCGCAGTGCGCGTGTTTTCGCCTTGTTCGTCAGGATCTTGAAGAGCCATGTCTTGACCGAGGAGCGGCCCTCGAAGCGACCGATGCCGGTGACGACCGCCAGCCAGGTTTCCTGGACGACCTCCTCGGCCACCGACGGGCTCTGCACGAACGTGACCGCCAGGCGGAGCAGCGGCGCGCTGTACGCATCGATCAGCCCAGCAAAAGTTGCCTCGTCCCCGTTGCGCAGCCGCTCGACCAATTCCGTATCCGAATCACGGACCAGGGTCTGTCCGTGCATTCAGAATTGGTCCCACGGCCAGGGAGCGCCGGCGTAACGCTGAACGCCCGGGCCAGCCGGGGCGGGCATGATCCCGACGAAGCCGCCGTCGACGCGCAAGAGCGTTCTGGGAAATATCCGGGCGAACGGATCGTCTGCGAGGGCGTCCGGAGTCGGGGCGTGGGTGGCGGTGAATGCGCCGCCGATGGTCGATGAATCGCGGACCAGGGTCGACATGACATCGTTTGGTGAACCGCTCAGGACGATCCGCATCGCCTGGCAAACGGCGGGGTCGTCGAACAGGACCCGCGACCGCTCGGGCGCGAGCACCAACGAGATCCAAGCGGGCTTGCCGCCCGGATTGATGGCGCGGGCATCGATGCCTAGCGCGCCGATGGGTTTCCGCCCGGCCCCAACGAGCCACGCCGCCAGGAAACCGAGCTGAGCGCCGTCGGCCCGGAAAGCCGGGGCGGTCGCGAAGGCATCATTTGGTCGCTCGGGTCGAAAGGCGAACCACTGCCACGGCCGGCTCACGCCTGCGGCCCCGTCAACGCGCGGGCGCGTCCCAATCGGCACGGATGGCCCGCGTGATGGCTCGCAAATCAGCCGTCAGCTCGGCGTTGGTGGGCCGGCCCCAAAACCAGTAGCCGTTATAGGCGGTGTGGATTTTCAAATTGGGAAAGAGCGTGAGGACGGTCGGGATGTAGGGACGATGGACCGTGTCTGTGGTCTCGAGCAGCCCAAGTTGCACCTGTATTTCCCTCGACGCGTCGGAGAGGAACGTCCATCGCGCGCCGATGCCGGCTCGGAAGGCGGCCTCGACCTCGGGCGCGTCGACGCTTAGGGAGATCATCCGCGTGTACGCGACTTCGACCTGGTCCTGGAGTTGAACCAGCCCGCGGAAGTGGGCCTGGTCCTTCGGGCACCAGAAGCCGCGATAGAACTGGAGAATGGCCGGATCTCCACCCACCAGCTCAGACAGTCGGCGGCGATTGCCATTGTGATCCGGTAATTCGAAGTCGACGATGCTGTCGCCCGCCACGAGTCTTGGGGTACTCAACGCTGCCCAGCCGGGTAACGGCAGATCGAAAAGGGGGCGGAAGGGGCGGGGGGAGGTGCCCCTTCCGCGGAGTGGAAGCCCGTCGCAGCCGGCATTTGCTTGCTGATATGAATCTTGCTCGCAAGTAAGATATTCCAAAGGCATCGAACTGCTGCGAACGACCATCGGACTCCCGGGGGCTACGCCCGACGGCCCCCGAGTGTCGCCCACGAAGCTGCTTAGCCGAACGCATAATGGCACCAGGCACCCAGATGGCAGCCATTCGCGAGGTGATGACCAAGGAGCTGGTCACGATCGAGGCCGCAAGCTCTGTGGCAGCGGCGGTTACCGTCATGGGGATGCGGGGAGTGGGCGCGGTGCTGGTGATCGAGGAGGGGAGAGTGGAGGGTATCTTCACTGAGCGCGACCTCGTCCGAGCCCTGTCCAACGACATTGGTGCAGCCAGCCAGACGGTTGGGCAGTGGATGACCCGAAACCCCGTCACCGTGGGTCCCGAGGCATCTGTTGAGGAAGCCTTGGAAATCATGCTGAACGGGCACTTCCGGCACCTCCCTGTGATGGAAGGCGAGCGTTTGGTGGGCGTGGTGTCGATCCGTGACCTCTCGCGCGCCACCCTGCGCGAGTGATGCCAAAAGGTCCACCTCCGGGTCCCTAAACCCAACCGCCTATTGCGTTCTAACAGGCGCATACTGCACTTAGAAACCGACGGCCCAGGGGCCTCCTGGTAAACCAGGGCCCTACATGGGATGGACGTTCCTGAACCGTCGGTTTCGCTCAGTCAGCCTTGCGAGCCAGGGAATGCCGCGCGGGCAGGCTCGGCGAGGTCCATCCCGCAATCTGGCGGACAGTCAGCCGTCACGTGATCCGAGCCACTATTTGTGTATCGGACGTCTGTGGAGGTGCAACCGATGTACGCACGATTCACCGAATTGACGATCGATCCGAAGAAACGAGAGCAGGCCGAGACGATCGCCGAGTCGATTTTCACCGCTGCGAGACAGCAGAAGGGCTTCAAAGGCGTGAGCTTCTGCCTCGACCGAAAGGGCGAGGGCGTCTTCCTGAGCCTGTGGGAGTCGAAGGAGGCGCTGCAGGCGAACGAGGCCAGCGGCTACTACCAGGAGCAGGTGGCCAAGCTGAAGGACGTCCTTACCAGGCCGACGACGCGGCACGTGGGCGAGGTAAAGGCGCAGGAGGATACGCACAAGACTCCGAAGGCGGCTCGCCTGACCATTTCGGGAATAGCCAAAGACGCCGAGGCGCAGGCCATCCAGTTGGCGCGCGACGTGTCGCGCGCAGCCCGCAACGAGCCGGGGTTTGTTGCCTGGTTCGGCGCGGTGACCGATGACGGCAATGTCGCGGCCATCAGTTTCTGGGACTCAGAGGACGCCATGACGAAAAGCGAGAGCCGCTACCTCAAGGACGCGCTGGGCAAACTGAAAGAGATCTCGACCGGCGAGGCGCACCCGCAACTTTACGTCGTAATGGCGCACGACTTCCCGGCGATAGCCGCAGTTCGATAGTCGCTCGTCAGTGACGCGCAGGCCGGCCAGCGGGTCGGCCTGCTGGCGGCGGTTTTGATGGCACGCCTTAACGCGACCCGGATTCGCAGCGGCTTTCAGCTGCCCAGCTTTTAGGTCCGCGCTGTGCTCCGGCAGTTTGACTGTTGACGGCCTGGACTATAAGTGATACGTTGCGTCAGCACTTCACTAAAAGTAACTAGTTTGCGGAGGGGAAGCTCTGGTGACTCGTGTTCGTCGACGCTTGGGTGTCGGTGCCGGCCTCATGGGGCTGGGGCTGGCGGTGACGGCGATCACACTGATGGGCTTGGCTACCGGAGCGAAAGTAAACGCTGCCTCGACTGCCTGCGTCGCTCCGTCCGCCTCTTCAGGTGGCGCCGCTAAGGACATCAACACGACTGACGGCTGCGATGTCCCGTCCGGCCAAGCGGCCAACCCGGCGAGCGGCTTCATCACGATCGGCATGCCGCCCGGCGTAAGTTCGGCCAGCTTCGTTGACGCCTTCGAGTCGGTGCCCGACCACACCTTTTACCAGGGGAGCTACTCGATCACCTTTTCAATGTGCTCGGGCGGCAGCATGACCAACACCACGTTCACCGTCGGTTCCGGAGGCAGCTACCCATCGACGCCGCCCAGCACCACTGGCGGGCCAATCCCGGTCACGGCCAGCGCGGCCGGAGGAACGGTGAGCTGCGCATATTCGATCTCGTATATGGGCACACCGCCGAGCGGGGTAAGCGCGAAGAACGACATCTGGGTGACCTTCTCCAACGGACACATGACGCAGACCGCAAGTGCGTCGGTCAAACTTTTCGGGACCACGCCCACCCCGACGCCGACGCCGACGCCGACACCAACGCCGACGCCAACTCCGACTCCGACGCCAACCCCCACGCCGACACCAACCCCGACACCGTCGCCAACGGCAACCCCGACGCCTACGCCGACGTCAACCCCGACAGCTTCGCCGACGCCTAGGCCAACCCCAACGGCTTCGCCGACGCCTACGCCTACGTCGACGCCGACGCCGACGCCGACAACAACTGGGACATCTACGCCAACCTCGACACCCTCGGTGGCCCCGACGTCAACTTCCCCGCCCCCTCAGCTCCCCGGTACTGGGCAGCCACCGGTGGGGCTCGTCGTCGGATTGAGCCTGGCCCTGCTGGGTGTGCTAGTGGCCGCAACCCGCCGCATCCTCCACCGCCGCTAACAGAACGACCCGAACGGGTCGCTCGGCTTCGAGCCCTTACCTGGTGGCGTTCGGTCTAAGGTGGGTGTTTCACCGGGCGTGACCGAGCGCCTTCGCAAGGCCTGGGTGATTGCGGATCGTATCGTCCCAGTCAGGCCCTTTTCCGTGGTCGACATCGGTGTCGGAAGGAACGGGCGGGATTGCGGTGGGGCTCACCGGCGTGGACACCGCCGCGGCTGCCGCAACCTGCGCTGCCAGCGCCTGCGCCACGGCGCCGATCCCGGCAAGCAGGGGTGAGGTGCCCGTTCCGGGAAGCTGGCCACCAGCACCCGTCGAACGGTCCCCGACCAAGGGCCGCAGGCTGACGACGCTCGGAGCTTGTGCCGACGCCGCAGCTCCAATCGGTGCGCGCCCGGAGCTCGATCCCACCAAGGCCGCGATCGCCAGCGGCATGATAACGAAGGCGGCCACCAGCTGGCTCCCATGGGCCAGGTTCGAGCGCCGTGCTGCCCGGCCGAGTTGCGCAAGGCCGAGGATGATGGCCAGCCGAGTAGCCAGGACTAAGGCGCGCTGGCGGGCGCGGGACAGGAGCTTGGCGGCAGCCGTATAGCTCACGCCATGAGAGCGCGCGATTTCGGCGAGGGGACGGCGCTCGACCGCGGACTGCCAGAGCGCCTCCCGGTCCCGAACGCCCAGCTCCCGAAGCACCGCCACGAGGAGTTGGCGGTCCTCAACAGCCTGCACCGATTCGACGCCGGCATCCGCCGTGGCGGCGAGCGTCGTCAGGGCTGATCCGAATCGCTCGCGGCGTCGTAATAGATCGATGCTGTGGTTCCGAGCGACCGTCATCAGCCAGGCGCGAGCCTGCGGGCTGTTCGGAGCCTCGGATAGCGAAGCGGCCGCCCGGAGGAACACCTCGTGAGTGGCGTCGGCGGCGTCTTCGCGGCTGTTCAGCAGCCGCCGGCAGAGGTTGAAGACGGCTGTGGAATTTGCCTCGTACAGCTCCGAGAGCCATCGACGCCGGGTATCGGTGAGGTTGGAAATCAACGGCGGGACTTGGTTACCGGCTAAAAGGGGACATTTGCGTAGGGCGCCTACGCGCACGATAGGGGTCTCGCGATTGGTTGTCAACTTCGGTGCCGATGTTCGTTTGAGTTAGTAGATGGCGGAAGCACGACAACTCAAGGCGGGCAGGTGGCGCATTTACGTCGGTCGCGGTCTCGATCTCGTTCGCGATCCCTCGACGGGATCGATTGCCACATTTGACAGCCTCGCCGCGGCTCGCCAATGGTGGGCCCGGTTCCGTCCAGGCGAGGCGCCTCTTGTGGAGGCAAAGCGGTGCGCCCGGTGTGGCGGCTACTTCGGTCCGGCCGCGGGATCGGTGCTTTATGCCGGTCGCCATTACCATCCCACCCACCGGCCGGCGGCGGACGATCTGCGCCTACGCGCGTGAGATCTAGTTAGCGTCGATCCGGCGGCGTGCGGGTGGCGGTTTTGAGGGCTCGTGGCGTTACCTGACCATGGTGCCCTTGCGGGGCCGCCGCCGGACGATGCCAGGCGCCTGGCTGGTGGCGGTCATCCTCCTGGCGGCGTGCGGACCGGTGGCCGCCGCACCGAGCTCAACCATGATGCCCGCGGTCACGATGCACTCGGAGCTCGATGCGAGACTCACCATCGGGCCGATCGAACCCTGGGTCACGACCATGCCGATTTACATCAGCTTGCTCACCAATCACATCGCCGTGCATCTGACCGCCAGTGACACCCTGGCCTGCAACGGGGCCGCGATCCACGGGAAGGCTGATGACATCGTTGGCTACCACTTCGAAGGCGACGTGCCCCGCGTCAAGGTCGGCGGCGTCTACGAATGCGTCTACACGCACGCGGGCACGAGGGCGGTGATCCGGGCTCCGGCTCTAGCCGGGCCGACGATTCTCTCGCCAAGGGCGGGCGACAGCGTCGCGCGGACGGGGACGCTGACGGTTACCTACGTGCCCGGGATGAGCGCGGGTGTGTCCGGAGAGATCAATCAGAGTCAGGGGCTTTTTGGCGGAGCCTTCTCCACCTCCAGCGGTCAGCCGGACAATGGCAGCTACACAATGCCCAAGGCGAGTGGTCTCCAGCCAGGAGCCGGCTGGATCATTCTGTATCGCAGCCTTGTGAGCGCGCCCTCGGGCACCGGATTCAAGTCGGCCACGGTGGTCGACGATGCCGCTGCAACCGGCGTCGAAGTTCAGTGGCTCTGAGATCGCAAGCGGCATAATCTCGGAGTGGACGAATTCGCCATCGTATTCAATGTCGAGGCCCTGCGCTGGCTCGACGAGCACCCCAGCCGGGATGCACTCGTCATCGCCTACAGCGACACGCGCTGTTGAGGCGGAGGTCACATTCGTGACCTGCGGCTCCGTCGGAGCCGCCCAGGCGATGAGCAGTCCTCGCTGGTCGACATCGGCGAAGTCGCGGGTCGGCGAGTCTTTCTCGACCCGCGAATCATGCCTCGCATGCCGCGCACGATCCCCGTCACGCTAGCTGGCCTCGGACCGTTCCGCGGTCTGCACCTGGACTTCTCCGGCGAGGAGTGGGCGCGATTACTCTACGAACCATGACACCCAACGCCGGCGCCGTGGCCGAGGTCGACGAGTCGACGCTGCTCCCGGCGCTTCGGGCGGGTGACGAACAGGCATTCCAACGGCTGACAGATCGCTACCGCCGAGAGCTCCTGGTGCATTGCTACCGCATGCTCGGTTCCTTCCACGATGCCGAGGACGTCCTGCAGGAGACCCTGCTGCGCGCCTGGCGCGGTTTGGAGTCGTTCGAGGGTCGGTCGGCGCTGCGGCCATGGCTCTACAGGATCGCGACCAACGCCTGCCTGGACGCGATCGCGAGCCGCCGGCGGCGGGCACTGCCCAATGCAACCAACCCGGCCGCGGAGGCTGGAGTACCGCTCCCGGGCTCGACCGCTGAGGCGTTGTGGATCGAGCCAATACGTGACAATCTTGTCGACCTGCGTCCTGCAGTCAACCCCGAAGCCCACTACGACGCTCGCGAGAGCGTCACCCTGGCCTTCCTCGCCACGCTGCAAACGCTGCCGGGCCGCCAGCGAGCCGCGCTGATCCTGCGCGATGTGCTTGGGTGGAGGGCGACCGAGGTCGCCGATCTCCTCGAGACGAGCGTGGCCGCGGTGAACAGTGCCGTGCGCCGGGCCCGGGTCTCGATGAGGGCGTACCAGGCCGACCGGAAGTCAGCAGACGCGTCCGCCGCCGACAGTGAGCAGACGGCGGCGCTGCTTTCACGCTATGTCGATGCCTGGCATGCGGCAGATGCCGCCGGCTTGGTCGCACTGCTCCGCGAGGATGCGCTGATCACCATGCCACCGCTGCCGCTGTGGTACCGGGGCCGCGCCGCGATCCGGTGGTTTTTCGAGACCCAGCTCTTTGGCGGCGAGGCCGTCGGACGTTTCCGCCTGGTCGCCACCGCGGCCAATGGTAGCCCGGCCTTCGCAACCTATCGAGGCGACGAGTCGGGGATCTATCGATTGGGCGCCCTCCAGGTGCTGACGATCGCAGCCGGTCAGGTCGCCGAGATCCACGACTTCCTGGCGGTCAGCGCTCAGCCGTACGCCGGCTTCGATCTACCTCCGGCACTCTGACCGAACAGTTAGACGGTTCTGGCCAGTCTTATCTCACGAGGCGGAATGAGCCTCGCGAACCCAACGGAGGAATGCAAGCATGAAACTACGAGTTGTCGCGGCTCTTGGGGCGATGGCGCTCGGTCAAACGCTGATGCCCGCCCTTGCGAGCGAGACCGCCCGACCGGCGATTGGAGCCACCTCGATATTCGCCACCGTGCCCTTTCCAGGGCATCCCTTCGGCGTCGCCGTCGACCATGCCCGGATCTACATCTCGACCAGTCGGGGCGACTTCTTTGCCTCGCCCCAGACGGGTGGGCAGCTCAACTCGGACGGCGAGCGGATCTTCGCCTACGACCTGGCCGGAAAACTGCTCAATACGACCCACATCGCGACCATGCCAAATTCCGATATGGGGCTCTTCGGCCTCGCGCTCGACGGCAACCCGACGCCGACGCACAACCTCTACATCGCCGACATGAATGGGCGGATCCTTCGTCTCGCGCTCGATCGCGACGCGGCGGCTCCCGAGCTGTTCGCTCAGCCGCCGGCCCCCTTCATCGGCCTGGGCTGGCACGCGACGATGTGGAACGATCTCGTCTTTGACCCGGCGGGCAACCTGTTCATGACCGACGACAAGCCGCGGCTGTGGCGAGTGACGCCGGATGGTCAAGCGTCGGTCTGGTTCCAGGACCCCGCGCTGCTGGGACTGTTCGGCTTCGCCGGCGGGCCACTGGGCGGGCGGATCGACCCCTCTGGAAAATTCCTCTACTTCACGATCACAATTTCCGCAGCGTTTCCTTTCGAGTCGGCGGTGTACCGACTGCCCCTCGTCGACCATCCGTCTGCCGCGGATCTGCAGGTGGTGCACCGCTTCCCGGTCATCCCGAACCAGCCACTCCCACAGGCGACTGGCCTGGCTTTCGCGGCGTCGGGCAATATCTACGTGAGCCTGATCGGCAACAACCAGATCGCGGTGCTGGATCCGGCCGGGAACGAAGTCCGTCGAATCTCCAGTCCGCTTTTCGACTCGCCGTGGGGCCTCGCCTTCATGGGGAAGTCGCTCCTCGTGACCAATGCCGATATCCAATTCCCGGAGAGTCCCAATCGCTGGAACGTCCTGAAGGTCTTTGTGGGCGAGACCGGACTCCCGCTTAATAGGCCGAAGACGCCGTAACCCATCATCATTCGCCTGTGGCTCTTGACCTATCCTGTAAACACGAGCTCGACAGCGGTAAAGCCACAGGGAGGGATTGTGGAATGAGAGCACGATTTCTAAGATCCGGCGTAGCGGTGGTCGCCTGCCTGATCGGCCTGATGCCGGCGACGGGCGCCGGCGCATCCAGCGGAGATCCGACCAATGTGAGGGTTACCCGGGACAGCACGCCTGCCAGCTACGTTCGCGCGGATGGGGGAACCGACGCCACGATGGCGAACTGCAGCACCAACAAGCGGGCGCAGAACGAGCCCGCGGTTGCCGTCGATCCGAACAATCCGAGCGTCGTCACGGCGGGGTCCAACGATTACTGCGCCGCCGTTGTCAATGGCGACGGCTGGGCCGGGTATTACCGATCGACAGACGCCGGTGCTAGCTGGCAAGACAGCCTGGTGCCCGGTTATCCTGACGACTCGTCGGCGGCCGGCCTGGCCTCGCCCGCGCATGGGGAATGCGGGGCCGCGGGCGACCCGACCCAATCGTTTGATCGGGACGGGCGGCTGTTCTACGGTTTCATTTGCTTCAACAGGGCAAAGCCGGTGAACGGCTCCACCTACGTCGCGACCTATGACCAGGACGGCGGGCATTACCTGCGAACGGTCCTGGTCGCCCAAGGCTCGCCGGCCGGGCAATTCTCTTCTGGCCTCTTCCAGGACAAGATCAACCTGGCGGTCGACCAGAGCACCGGGTCCCAGTCCGGGAACGTGTACGTTGCCTGGTCTCGCTACTCGGGCCGCGCCGCAAACAATGTCGTGCTGTTTTCCCGCTCGACCGATCATGGCCTGACCTTCTCGCCGCCGGCTCGCGTCTCGCCAGGCCTGGGCGAGGAATCCTTCGCTGACCTCGCCGTTGGCCCGGACGGCACCGTCTACCTGACCTATCGGAATTTCGCGCACCAGAACTCGACTAGCGACACGATCTCCGTCGAGCGGTCGACCGATGGCGGGCAGTCGTTCAGCCAGCCGCAACTCATCGCGCAGTTTCGACCGTTTGATTCCAACCAGTTCAGCGGCAATGGCGGCGGCGATTGCGGCGATGGGGTATTCGCCTGCCCCAGCGGGCTCACCTTCTCCCGATTTGCCAGTCTCTCGGCCGTGACTGCCGATCGAAGCGGTGTGCATCTGGTCTGGAACGGCGAACTGGCGGATGGCCAATCAAAGGTGTTCGTGCGCAACTCAGCCGACGGGAGCAACTGGTCAGCACCCGCAACCATCGACACGAATAGTCGCGGCCATCAGTACTTGCCTGACATTGCCTCCGCGGACGGTGTCATCACCGTCGTGTTCTACGACTCGCGAGCCGACGCGGCCTACTCGCCCAACCTTCCACCCGGGGATACGGCGGACGGCCGGAACTCCGGTGGGGCGGTGGATACCTTTGTCGCGCAGTCGAGCGATGGCGGCACCAGCTGGACCGAGACGCGGATCAGCAACTTCTCCAGCAACTACAACTGGGAGACCCACGGTTCTCGGATGATCCCCTTCTGGGGCGACTACATCTACGTCTCGGCAGTGCACGGCGGAGTCAACGTGACATGGACGGACTCCAGGGACCTCGTGCCCGGGGTTGATCCTCGGGATCCAACCGCCACTGACGGCTTCGATGTCCTCCAATGCAATGCCTCGACTCTCGCCTCCTGCAATTCGCAGGGCGGGCTCGACCAGAACATCTACGGAGCTCGCGTTTAGGGAAGACTCGCCGAGAGCGGGCCGTCGCCCGCTCTCGTCTTGTCGGCTCTGACGGCCAGCGAGTGGCGGGTCGTGACTCGCCCCTCAGGGTCACAGTTCACAGGCTCTGAGATCCTGCTGACCTAGACGGTTTGCACTACATCTTCGAGCCGAGCCCGCACGCGTTCGGCACCCGGTGTCGCGCCGAGGTGCTCATACGCCCGCAGCGCGGCGTCGAGCACCGACGCACGCTCTGCGGCGGGCAACGCGTCGGCAAGGGATTCGCGCGTTCGCGCTGCTTCGAACGTATTACCAAGGCGCTCGTACTCGGCCAGGGCTCGTTTGAGGGAGCGCCGAGCACCCGCCGCATCGCCCTCCCAGAGACGCATGAGTCCGGTGGCGCGGTCCATCGCGGGCCCAAGCACGGCGACTGCCTGGCGGATGCGTTCACCTTCGGGCAAGAAAGCCCGAAGTCCTTGGGCGTCGTGAAGTTCAACCAGGGCGTCGACCATGAGCACGACTTCGAGGGGCGCTTCTTCGTAGGTCAGCCGTCGCTTCGCGGCGAGGATCCGTTCAGCCTCCTGGCGGGCAGCTGCCGCATCGCCACAGGCCAACAGCGCGAATCCGTGGAGCGCTTCGGGTAACGAAGGATCCGACCAGTTCATGGGGACGAGCGCCGCCATCTCCCTGGCACGCTCCAGATCACCGCGATGAGCCAGGATCGCCGCGGAGATCAGCGGGCCGCCGCGTATAAAGGGGCACGTCATGTCCGGCTCCTGATGGAAGGCCGTCAGGTGCTCCTCGCGCAACGCGTCGATCCGCTCCCATCTCCCCAGGCTGGCGTTTCCAGAGAGCAGCGCGTAGGTCGCGTGCAAGACGTCGTGGGGGGCGAGTTGCTTCGCTAACTGGTAGCTGCGCTGCGCAAGCTCGAGGCCTTCCTCGAACCGGCCTTCGATGTCCATCAATCGGAGCGCGATCCAGAAGAGACCCAGCGCACGGTCGCGTCCGGCGACGATGCGGTCGACAAGCGCCTGTTCTTGTCGGGCGAAATCCATAGCGCGCGCGTAGGCAACCTGGGTGATAGCTAGCCCGCTCAGGGCGCGGGTCGCGATAACCTCAAGGTCGATGTCACCCAACTGGCGGCCGATCTGCACCGCTTCTTCCCCCGCCTTGATCCGTTCGGTCATCGGAATGGCGTCGATCTCCCGCGGATCTCCCCTCCGCGTATTTCCGTAAGCGCGCAAAGCGAGCAGCCAACCGCGCTCCGGCGCTTCTGGGCCGGCGGCGAGCCCGGCCGCGACATAGCCGTCCACCTGTTGAGTCGGGGGCATGACCTTGAACCCGCCCCACCGGATGCCCGTCATCTTGGCGCACTTCACAAGCAGGCGGACCCGGTCCGTGCGCGTCTCCGGGTTCTGGCCCAACGCTGCGATGGCCCCTTCCCACGCTGGAACGGCGTCGTCGCCGTGGAAGGCTCCCTCGTGATCGTCGCCAATCGCCTCGAGCGCCCGCGCTCGCTCGACGTCATCCACGGCCAGTCGGAGCGCGTCCTGATGCAGCTCGAGCGCCCGCGCCACGGCAAAGCGCTTGCGGGCGACCGCACCCGCGGCGAGCAAGGCAGCAAAAGCCCTGGTCCGAAGCTCGGCGCGCGCGACCGGATCGTCGGCCCACGCCAGGTCGGCATCGTCTCCAAGAATCGCCGTCCGGTAATGGTGGGCGATCAGCTCGGCCTGTTCCTCTGCGCGGTCTCCGGCGATGTGCTCGAGCCAGCGCGCCGCCTCAGCATGGGCGCGCGCCCGCCGGATCCGCGGCAGGCTCGCGTATGCGACGTCGCGCACGAGCGCGTGTTTGAAGATGAACTCGAGCTCTCCGGCGATCCCCGACGTCGGTCGAACGGAGACCAGGCCTTTGGCCTCGAGCGCGAGCAGGCTCGATGTTACGTCAGGATCCGCTGTCGCTGCGCGAACCGGCGCCTCCCAGAACACGCGGCCGATGACGGCGGCTTCTTGCAGCGCGCGCTTGTGCGCGGGCGGAAGCGCGTCGATGCGCGCACCCAGTACCGCCAGTACGGTGTCGGGTAGCGCCGCGGGAAGCGTTCCAGCTACTCGCCAGCCCGAGCCCTGGCGAACCAGCATCCCGCCGTCGACCAATCGACGGATGATCTCTTCCAGGAACAACGGATTGCCGTCGGCGGTGGCGATGAGATCGCGTCGAAGCGTCTCGGGAACGTCGCTTCCTTCGAGGATCTCAGCCAGAAATGTCGTGCTCTGCTGCGTCGTTAATGCCCGGAGCGCGACCACCGCGACCCCGTCGCCAGTCTCGCCAAATTCGGGGTGGGACTTGCGTAGCTCGGGTCGGGCCGTGGTCACCAGGAGCACCGGCCCCGTCGACCGCGCCAGAAGCCGGTCCATCATCGCGACGAGGCGGTCGCCGGCCCAGTGCAAGTCCTCCAGCACCAGGATCACTGGACCCGCCGCAGCGTACGCGCTGATGAAGCGCGGCCAGGCCATCGACAGCTCG
>Ga0207646_10003612_pt1 | contig 17337 bp, 10 predicted proteins | sample KBSK5502metaG_FD_184343 | JGI IMG/M metagenome (GOLD analysis project Ga0207646, IMG submission 184343) | Corn, switchgrass and miscanthus rhizosphere microbial communities from Kellogg Biological Station, Michigan, USA - KBS K5-50-2 metaG... | ecosystem: Host-associated > Plants > Roots >... | reverse complement strand
GAAGTGCGCGATGTCCTCGATACCAACATCGGCGGAGCGTTCAACGTCGCGCGCGCAGTAGTCCCGCACATGATCGTGCAGCGTGCGGGCAAGATCATCAACGTGGGCTCGGTCGCCGGCGAAAAGGGCGGGCGCGGCCAGACCAACTACGCGGCAAGCAAGGGCGCGATCAATGCCTTTACGCGCGCCCTCGCGGTCGAGCTGGCGCCGCGCAAGATCACGGTGAACTGTGTCGCGCCGGGCGTCATCGACACCGAGATGTCGCAGGACGTGCGGGCGATGGCGGGCGACGAGGTCAAGTCGCGGATACTGCTCAAGCGCTACGGCAAGCCCGAGGAGGTTGCCTATGCGGTCTGGTTTCTCGCTTCCCCGTACGCGGATTACGTGACGGGTCATGTATTCAATGTCGATGGCGGCTTCAAAATGGAGTGAGCGGAATGGCGAATGCAGAGATCACCAAGGAAGAAATCCAGGCGGTTTTCCCCAAGGTTGCGGAAACGATGGCCGACGCGCTCGGCTGCGACGTCGAGCAGGTCAAGCTCGACGTTTCGCTGATTGAGGGCCTCGATGCGGAGTCGATCGATTTCCTCGACATGGTCTTCCGCCTCGAGCGGGCGTTCAAGATCAAGATCCCGCGCGGCAAGATCATCGAGAATGCGCGCGGCGACATGCCCGAGGCGGAGTTCGAGCACAAAGGCGTGCTGACCGAAGCCGGACTCGCCCAGCTCAGGCGCTATCTGTCGGAGATTCCGGCAGAGCGGTTCGGCAACCCGATGAAGGTCGCCGACATCCCGCGGCTGTTTACGCCGGAGACCTTCTGCAAGCTGGTGATCCAAGCCCAGCGGGAAGCACAGGCGGCCGCCTGAGATCCAAGGGATTCCAGCGCCGCATGAACGATCACTTCGCCGCGTTTTCCTTCGTCGACCGGATCACCGAACTCGAACCCGGTATGCGCGCGCGTGCAACGTTCGCGGTGCCGCAGAATCTGGCCGCGTTTCCCGCCTGTCTGGTCGCCGAAGCGGTCGGCCAGCTCGCGGCGTGGGTCGCGATGTCCAAGATTGATTTTCGCGGCCGGCCGGTGGCGGCACTCGCCACCGAGACGATCTTTCACTGCGACGTCGCGCCCGGTTCGCGGCTCGAGCTTAACGTCGAGATCGAAGCTCTCGACGACGAAGCTGTCGCGTATGGAGGTTTTGCGCGCGTCGAGGGCGCGCAGGCCATCGAGCTCAAGCACTGCCTGGGCCCGATGCTGCCGGTGCAGGAGTTCGATGCCCCCGAGGCGCTGCGCGAGCGCTTCCGCCTGCTATGCGCGACGGGCGCGCCGGCCGGCCGCTTCCACGGCGTCGCCGTGCCCGAGCTGATCGCGCTCGAAGGCAGCGCCGGAAAATCGGCGCGCGCGCTGCTTCAGGTCCCGCTGTCGGCGCCGTTCTTTACCGATCACTTTCCGCGGCGACCGGTGTTCCCGGCAACACTGCTTCTCGACAGCCAGATCCGACTGGCGATGGACCTCGCGCGGACAGCGATCGGTTCCGCGAAGAGGGCGGCGATCGTGCCGCAGCGCATGACCCACGTCAAGATGCGCTCGTTCATCGAACCCGGCCAAGCGGTGGAGCTCGGCGCTGAAATGGCCGCGACGAGCGACATCGGCGGCACCATTCGCCTCTCGGCCACGATCGACGGCCGCAGAGTCGCCACCGCGCGGCTGGACGTCGCGGCGCGGGAGCATTGAATGTCAGCCAGACGCCGCGTCGCGATCACGGGCTTGGGCCTCGTCACGCCCGTTGGCAACGACGTCGCAGCGACCTGGGCCGCGCTGATCGCAGGCAAGAGCGGCGGCGCTGCGATCAGCCTGTTCGATGCATCCGGTTTTCCCGTTCGCATCGCCGCCGAGGTCAAGGATTTCGATCCCGCGGAGGCGATCGGCGACCGCAAGCTGCTCAAGTTCGCCAATCGTTCGCACGGGTTCGCGCTCGCGGCCGCCGAACAGGCGCTTGCCGATGCGGGCATCCGCCCGACAGGGGCAACCGGCGAGCGCTGGGGGTGCGCGGTCGGCACGGGCATGATGGGCGTCGATTTCGCGGAGCTCGTCGCCGTGCACGAGCACAGCGCCGCCGGTGGCGAGCTCGACGCGACACAGCTGCTTACCGATGCGTCGGCGAACAACCCGCTGGTATTCTGCCGCAGCCAGGCGACCACCGGCCTGTCGCTGCTCACGCGCAGGCATGATATCCGCGGCTACGCGACGTCGGTGCATACCGCGTGCGCCTCCGGCGGTCAGGCGGTCGGCACCGCGCTCAAGCTGATCCGCCGCGGTGCCGTCGATTACGCGCTTGCCGGCGGATTCGATTCCATGATCAGCCCTGTCGGCATCGCCGGTTTCTGCCTGCTTTCCGCGCTCTCGGCGGACAACGAGACGCCGGAGCGCGCGAGCCGCCCGTTCGACGCGACGCGCAACGGTTTCCTGCTCGGCGAGGGCGCCGGATTTCTGGTGCTGGAGGAATGGGAGTCGGCGCGACGGCGCGGCGCGCACATTTACGCCGAGCTGGCCGGCGACGGAAACTCGCTGTCGAGCTACCGCATCACCGATTCCCCGCCGGACGGCGACGGGCCGATCCAGTCGATGCGCCAGGCGCTCGCCGACGCCGGCGCGACCATCGAGGACGTCGGTTACATCAACGCGCACGGGACGTCGACGTTCATGAATGATCGCAGCGAAAGCGCGGCGATTCGCGCCGTGTTCGGCTCACGCGTAAAGGACGTCGCGGTGAGCTCGACCAAGAGCTCGATGGGCCATCTCATCGCCGCCGCGGGCGCGGTTGAAGTCGCGATCTGCGCGCTGGCGATTCATCACGGTGAGCTGCCGATAAACGCCAATCTGCGCGAACAGGATCCCGAATGCGATCTGGCACTGGTGCGCGACCTTCCCCTACGCCGCAACGTTCGGGTCACGATGTCCAATTCGTTCGGCTTCGGCGGCTCCAACAGTTGCGTCGTCCTGCGCCGGCCGGACGCCGTGGACGGCGCCGGCTTCCGCGCCTGACCTATCGCCCGCGCTGCGCATGAACCAACGCAGAGTCGTGATCACCGGCACCGGCGCAGTCTGTGCGGCGGGCAGGGATCCGCCGTCGATCCTCGAGGCCATCCGCGCCGGACGCTCGGCGATCGCACCGATCCGGCAGTGGGATACGTCGCAGTGGCCGATGCAGGCGGCGGGCGAAATCTCCGACCTGAATCCGCGCGACATGGTCGACGACCGCAAGCTGCACAAGTTGATCCGGCGCACCGATCTGTTCGGTCTTTATGCCGCGGACCGCGCCATCGATGCATCCGAGCTGGCGGCGCATCGCGCCGCGCTCGAGCCTGAGGCCGCGGTCGAGTACAGCGATCGCACCGGCGTGTATGTCGGTTCCGGCGGCGGCAGCTACGAGAGTCAGTACGATTATTTTCCGCTGCTCACGGCCGCACAGGACAGATTGCCGGCGTTCGGTCGCGAGCTTTCCAGCACGGTCAATCCGATGTGGCTGCTGCGCACGCTGCCCAATAACGTTCTTGGCCACATCGGCATCCGCCACGGCTTCAAGGGCGCCAACGCCTGTATCACCAACCACAGCATCGGCGGCACGCTGGCGGTGATCGAAGCGAGCGAGGCTTTACGCACGGGCGAGGCGGACCGCGCACTCGCGGTCGGCCACGATGCGCCCATCGAGCCGCAGATGGTCCTTTATTATCACGACGTCGGATTGCTGGCGAAAGACACGATTCGGCCTTTCGATGCGCGCCGCGACGGCAGCCTCTTCGGCGAAGGCGCTGCCGCGCTCGCGCTCGAAACGGAGGAATCGGCGCGGAAGCGCAACGCGCCGATCCTCGGCGAAGTGCTCGGCGGCGGGTCCGCAACCGATGCTCAAGGCCTGCTCGCGATCCGCGATGACGGCGACGCTCTCGCGCGCGCGATCGAATCGGCGCTCGCGGACGCGGGCATTCGTGCAGCCGAAGTCGGGATGATCGCCGCGCACGGCAACGGTACGCCGCAGTCAGACGCGTCGGAAGCCGCCGCGATCCGTCGTGTCTTCGGCAAGAGCGCGCCGCCGGCGACGGCATTCAAATGGGCGTTCGGGCATCTGATCGCGGCGGCTGGAATCATCGAGGCCGTCCTGGCATTGGCGAGCCTGCGCCAGCGCGTCGTGCCCGGTGTCGCGACGTATGCCGTTGCCGACCCTGCCTGCGCCGGCGTGCCCGTCGCCGCCGAGCCTCAATCGCCGCGCGGCGACGTGGCGCTGATACTCTGCCGCGGTTTTGCCGGAACGAATGCGGCGCTGTTGCTGCGCGCCGCGACCTGACCAAGCGGCATGGCGGAAGCCCGCGCGGCAATTCCCGATGCCGCAACCCGCTGCGGCATCGATACGGTCGAGATCGCGCGCATCGAGCGCCTGCTCTCCGAAACCGCGCCCGAAGACCTCCATCGCTTCTTCACCGCGCAGGAGCTCGACGACAGCGGCGAGGGCGCCGGACGTGCAGCGAGCCTTGCCGCACGCTTCGCCGCCAAGGAAGCCTGCGTCAAGCTCTTTCCTCGCGAAGCCGCGCTGGGCGAGATCGAACCCGGGGATTTTTCGGTCGCGCGCGATGCCTATGGTGCGCCCCGGGCGGTCTTGAGCCCGAGAGCCACAGCGGTGCTCGCGAAGAACCGCATCAGGGACATCGCGCTGTCCCTGACGCATGATCGCGTGAGCGCCTCGTCGGTCGCCTTGGCGCTCGCGGAGGCGATGGAGGCACCGCTGTCGGGCCGGCTTATCTATCGTCTGCTCCCCATTCGCCGCCGCGTCGTCCTCGACAACCTTCGCCGTGTATTCGGTGCCGGCGTACCCGACGCGGAGATCGAGCGGCTCGCGCAGGCGCATTACGCGCATCTCTGGCGCCTGTTCACCGAATTCCTGCGCTTTCGCTCGATGAGCGAGCGGCAGAAGGCCGCGCGGGTCAAGGTCGATAACGTCGCCGTGTTCACGCGCGCGCTCGAGCGCGGCAAGGGCATCCTCGTGCTCACCGGGCATTTCGGCAACTGGGAAGTGGCGACCGTCGCGGGGCTGAGCACGTTTCCACAGATGCGCGGGCGGATTCACTTCGTGCGCCGGCCGATCAAGCCGCGCTGGCTCGACCGCTTCGTCAACTGGCGCTTCCAACGCGCCGGTTTCGGCGTGTTGCCGAAGCGCGGCTCGCTCGACGCCATCCTCGATCGGCTCGCCGCCGGCGATGCGATTGTGTTTCCGTTCGACCAGCACGCTGGGCCACCCGATGGCATCGAAGTCGATTTCTTCGGGAGTCCGGCGTGGACCTTCAAAAGCCTGGCGCTGATTGCGCTCGCGTCCGACGCGCAGGTGTTGCCCGCCGCGAGTTGGCGCGAACAGGACGGCCGCCACGTGCTGCGCTTCGAGGAGCCGCTTTTACCGGTCTCGCGCGCCGAAGTCGGCGAGGAAATCCGCCGCAACACGCGGGCGTACAACGCCGCGCTGGAGCGATTGATCCTTCGCCACCCCGAGCAATGGTACTGGGTGCACCGGCGCTGGAAGCGTGTCGACCCGCGCGCGAGAATACGGCGCGGCGCGTAGCTTCCGCTCTGTTTTCCGCGGAGCGCGCCACCGCGTCTGAAGCCCAGTACCAGCGCTCAAGCGCCGCGATGTGTCGCCCAACGGCAGTTAACACCCTGCCGTGACGGCCATGGGCGACGATCGATCGATCGTTGCTCCCGTGGCTCACGGGCCACGGTTCCATCGCACGACGCTGTGGCCCCGTCGAAGGAATTGCCCTTCGCTTCTGCCGGAAGGATACGTGGTGAGGCCGACCTCAATCGGACCCCGGCGCGAGCCCGACCGTATGGTTCCCATGCCTACGGCATATCTCTTGCAAGGGAAGGCCCGCCTGCCTCGGGGTGAGGCAAACGATTGGCGGTACCGAATTGTACGCTACACAGAAATTGGCTGGTTTGTTTCAAAGGCTGAGGCAGCCGACGCTCGCCACTCGCACGTCGACCGCGACTTCGCTTTTGTTCCTTTTCGCCATCTTGGCCGTCGGCATGGCGTCGATGTATTCGTTCCGGACGCAACTCACCAACGTCATGATCGCGGAACAGAATACCTTGGTCGAGCGCATCGCCGACAATCTCGATCAAAAACTGCGGGCGCTGCAACGAGCATTACTCCTCAGCGCCATCGAGATCACAGCGGCCGACGTCGCGTCGCCGGACGCGGCGCAAGAGTACCTGGACTCCAACGGCGGGCTCTACGCCGCATTTGACCGGTCCATCTTCCTGTTTTCCGACCAGGGAATCCTGCTCGCCGAGCGTCCGTTCAAGCCCGGCCGGCGCGGCGACAACGCGTCGTGGCGGCCGTACATCAGGGATACGATGCGTACGCAGGAACCCGTCATCTCGGAACCGTTCCTCACCAATGTAGGCGACGCGAACATGGTGCTGGTCATGACCATGCCGGTATTTGCCAAGGACGGGCGGATGATCGCCATCCTCACCGGCAGCCTCGGCCTCACGCATCCCGGGATGCTCGGCAACATCGCCAAGACGGTCATCGGCAAGACCGGGTACCTTTACATCGTGACCGCGGACGGCAAGCTCATCATGCATCCCGACCGGAAGCGGCTTTCGCAGGTCGCATTCACGCCGCGCGCCAATCCTCTCTTCGACCGCGCGCTCAACGGCTTCGAGGGCACGGAAGAGACTTTCGACACGAGCGGCGGGCAGGCGCTCGTTTCCTACAACCGCGTCAAGGCGTCGAACTGGATCGTCGCTGCCGTCTACCCGAAGGACGAAGCATTCCTCGCCGTTCATGACCTGATCTGGCACTTCGTCGAGTTTCTGCTGGTGGCCTTCGCGATCGCGGTTGTAGCCATCTGGGTCTCGATGCGGTACTTGATGCGGCCTCTGGTCTCGCTAACCAAGCACCTTTCGAATTACACCGCCACCGAAGAAATCGCCCCGTTGCTGGGTGCCGCTGGCAGCGGCGAAATCGGCGCGCTGACGACCGCGTTCAACCTACTCACCGCCCGCTTGCACGACAGAGAAGATGTCCTCGTCGAGACGATGCAACGCTACCAGCTCATCACCGAGAATTCCACCGACCTCATCACCAAGCACGAGCCTACGGGAATCATCTCCTATGCTTCCCCCGTCTCGTCGAGCGTCCTGGGGATAGCGCATGACGCGCTCACAGGCCGTTCATTGTGCGAATTCGTTCACCCGGAGGATTTCGACGTCGTTCGCGCCGCATTTGCCGAGGCAACCGAGGCTAAAACGTTGCCGACGGTCATCTATCGCGCGCGACACGTCGACCAGCATTATGTCTGGTTCGAGACGACCATGCGGTTGATGAAAGACGCAACCGGCGAGGAGACGAAGAAGATCTTGTGCATCTCGCGCGACATCAGCGACCGCAAACGCATGGAGCAGCGACTCCATGAGCTGGCGCGGACCGATCATCTGACCACGCTGCCGAACCGTTTCCTCCTCGACGAGCGCTTCGCGGGCGGGCTTGCGCAAGCCCGTCGCGAGGGCTCGATGCTCGCCATGTTGATGATCGACATCGACCGTTTCAAGAACATCAACGACACGCTCGGGCACAGCATGGGCGACGCGCTGCTCAAGCTCGTCGGAGCCAAGCTCAAATCGTGCATTCGAGAATGCGATACGCTCGCACGGTGGGGAGGCGACGAGTTCGTGCTCCTCCTTCCCGGGCTTCAGGATTCCGCCATAGCGGTGACGGTCGCCCAGCGCTGCCTGAGTGGGCTGAAAGAGCCGTTTGCGATCGATGGGCAGGCGCTGCACATCACCGCCTCCATAGGAATCAGCATCTCGCCGGACGCGAGCGCGGAAGCGGAGACGTTGCTCAAGAACGCCGATACCGCAATGTACAAAGCCAAGGCGCGCGGAGGAGATTGCTTCATCATGTACAGCGCGGAGATGAGTGCGGGCGCGCGCAGCCGGCTGTCGATGGAGAACGCGCTGTTCCACGCCATCGACAGGAACGAGCTGCTGCTGCATTACCAGCCGCTGATCTCCGCCAAGACGGGCCGCCTCGCAGGAGTCGAGGCGCTGCTGCGCTGGCAACACCCCGATCACGGCCTGGTCTCGCCGGGCCAGTTCATTCCGATCGCGGAAGAGACCGGCCTTATCGACGCCATCGGCGAATGGGTACTCCGTACTGCGTGCACGCAAATGAATGCTTGGTACGGCAGCGGGCTTCCGCGCATCCCGGTGTCGGTCAACCTTTCCAGCCGACAGTTCCGCCAGGACACGCTGGCCAAGACGATCAAGGCGGTGCTCGCCGAGACCGGGTTCTCCCCGCAAAGCCTCGAGCTCGAATTGACCGAGTCGCTGCTGATGGACGACTCGGGGCGGAGCAAAGCCATTCTCGCCGAGCTGAAGGCGCTGGGGGTTTCAATCGCACTCGACGATTTCGGCACAGGGTATTCGTCGCTCAGTTACCTCAAGGGATTCCAGCTGGATACGCTGAAAATAGACCGCACCTTTATCGCGGAGATCACGACCAGCGAGGCGACAGCGTCGATCGTTCGAGCGACGATCGGGCTTGCCAAGGGCCTGCAACTGAGAACAGTCGCCGAAGGCGTCGAAACGAGAGCCCAGGCGAATTTCCTCGTGAAGCAAGGCTGCGATGTGCTTCAGGGTTTTCTGTTTGCGCGTCCCATGGAGCCGGACGCATTCCTTTCCTTCGCCCTTGCTTCGCACACGTACCTGCTCTCGAGAGTTCTAGACGCGGAGAGCGAAAAGATCGGTTGATGAGAAAGCACCCGGCGACCCGTGTCGGGTCTCTGGTATCGGGCGGACAGAGAATCAGGCCGCGGTTATCCCCAGTGCACTGATCACGACGGCATGTTGCTCGACCATATGCAGCCCTGCATTGCAGATCGCGGTCGGCGCCGCCGCAGGACGTCCGGCATACTCAAGCGATACGCCAGGCGGCAGCGCGCCTTCCAGTTGCTCGCGAAGAAAAGGCCAAGCGCCGTGATTCCTCGCTTCTTCCTGTGCCCAGACTACTTCCCGCAGCTGCGGAAAGCGACGCAGCTCGGCGGCGAGCGCGTCGGCGGGAAACGGGTAGAGCTGCTCGAGGCGCAATATCGGCACGCCGGACAGCCCGGCTTGAGTGCGCCCGCTCAAGAGATCGTAGTAGACCTTCCCGCTCGTAACGACCACGCGAACGACCGCCGCAGCATCGATCTCGCCTTCGTCGCAAAGCAGAGGCCGAAACTCGCCCTGTGCGACGTCGCGCAAGCTCGAATACGACGGCTTGTGGCCGTACAACCAAGTCTTCGGAGTCATGACGATGAGAGGCTTTCGCTCCTCCATGAGCGCCTGGCGGCGCAATAGATGGTGAAACTGCGATGCCGTGGACGGCATGGCGACCCGCAGATTCCCGTCGGCGCATAGTTGGAGGAACCGCCCGAGGTAGGCACACGAGTGTTCCGGCCCTCCGCCTTCGTGTCCGTGCGGCAGCAACACCACCAATCCGCTCTTGTAGCCCCACTTGTGTTCGCCCGTCGCAATGTACTGATCGATGATCACCTGGGCGTTGTTCACGAAGTCGCCGAACTGCGCTTCCCAGACGACGAGATCCCGTCCGCATTGCAGCGTGTATCCGTATTCGAAGCCGACCACCGCCTCTTCGGACAGCGGCGATTCGAAAATCGAGAAGAATCCCTGCCCTTCTGCGATGTGACGAAGAGGGACGTGAAGGCTCTGCCAGTCGGTATCGGCGTCTTGATCGTGCCACACGTGGTAGCGGTGAAAAAAGCTCCCGCGTCCCACGTCCAGGCCGGACAGGCGAATATTGAATCCGTTTGCCAACAACGACGCGTAGGCAAGATTCTCGGCGAGACACCAGTCGACCGGCCGATTGACATCAGCGGCTACGGAGCGCCAGTCCTCGATCATTTTCCGGATGCCGGCGTGCAGCGCGAAACCCGGCGGTACGGCCGCAAGCCGGTGCACAATCGCCTGCAGCTGACCCAGGGGAACCGCGGTCACGACGGGCTTCGTCGCCCGCGCGGCCTGCCCGTTGTTTCCGGTTGGCACGCTCGTCGTGACCATCGTGGTTTCGTCGGCAGCGTGCCCATCGGTCATCGCAATCGAGGCTGCCGCCTTGACTCGCTCGAGCTCGCCGCCGCTTGTGAGCTCGTACGCGGCGAGCTTCTCCGCGTAGATACGCACGACGGTGGGGTGGCTTCGGATCCGCCGTTGCATTGCGGGCTGCGTCATGGTCGGGTCGTCAGCACCGAAGTGACCATGGCGTCGGTACCCGACGTGGTCGACCACGATGTCTGCTCCGAATTGCATTCGATATTGGGTCGCCAGCTTCGCCACTGCCACGGCCGCATCGGGATCGTCCGCGTTGACGTGAATGATCGGCGCGTCGATTGCGCGCGCCAGGTCCGAGCAAAACCGGGTCGATCGCGCGTCCCTCGGATGCGATATGGTCGAGCCGATCTGATTGTTCAGGATCAGATGCAGGGTACCGCCGACACCGTACCCGCGCGTTTGGGAAAGATTGAGCGTCTCGGTGACCACGCCTTGGGCGGAGAAGGAGGCGTCGCCGTGGACGAGAATCGGCATCACCCTTCTGCTGAATCCATCGGTCTTGCGGTCCTGCAGCGCGCGCGCCATGCCGCATACAACCGGGGACACGCTCTCCAAGTGCGACGGGTTGTGCGCGAGCACAAGATTGATGTCGCCGTGAGCGGTATGTTTCCGAATCGAACAGCCGAAGTGGTCCTTGAGATCCCACGCCGCCGGAGCCCGTGCCAGATCGCCGGAAAAGAGCGAAAACAGCTGCTTTGCCGGAATGTCGAAGACGTTTTTGAGCACATTCAGGCGGCCTCGATGCGGCATCCCCAGGACGATGTCCTCGACGCCGTGATGCGCCGCCTCTTCGACAGCCGCGGCCAGCAGCGGCACCAGACTTTCGCTCCCCTCCAGGCTGAATTGCTTGTGCCGGGGATACGTTGCCCGCTGATAGTGCTCGAACGTTTCTGCCAGAACGAGCTGTTCGAGCACGCGCAAGGCGTCGTCCGCGGCAAGCGCCGCTGACGCGCTGATTCCCTCGACTTGTGCGTAAAGCCAGCGCTGCTGGTCGCTTGCGCGGATATGCGCGCAATCGAGCGCAATCGTGCCGCAGTAGCTTGCGTGGAGGCGATTCAGCAGCTCGGGCAGCATGAGAACGTGCGCGGACCCGGCAAAGTCGACCGAATAGCTGATCGATTCGTCGGCTGAGACGCCGTAGGTGCGCGGGTCGAGTTCGGCGATCGAAGAATGATCGCCAGGATCGCTGTGCAGAGGGTCGAGTGACGCCGTGCGCCAACCGTCTAAGCGGTAGCCCGCCATGAGCCCCTTGACCGCAGCAGTCAGATCAGCATGAACCCTTGCGGTCGGCGTGAAATTCGTTCGCGGCTGGATAGATCGCTGCAATTCGGCGACCGACGAGAAGTCGAGCGTGGCGCTCTCCACTGTCTTTATCGCGGGCACGGGTGCAGATCGGTGAGAGCGTTGCCGGGAAGGGATGGTCGGTCAGCAGAGACTTGGACGAAAATCCATATTTTGTAGGCCACAACAGGCCCGAATAGCCCAAGCCGCTTGCAACCGCGTCACCCGTGTTCGGTGGATCGAAATCATCGAAGATCCCTTACGAGGGGTTCGGTCCTTACAACGGAGGTATGGTCCTCCCCCGGCCAAAGCATTTTCGTCCGTAGACTACAGAATACGCGAATCTTGAATTAGATCAAACTCTGCGACGAGCGTCGGTGCGCTAGCGAACATACTTGTCCGGCGGGCACGCTTGCGGTGAGCTGCCATCCTCAAGGCGCTTTCTGCGTAGAGGCTCCGACGCGCCGGGAGCGGTCGCTGACTCTGAAAACCGATCGGCGCGGTGCTGCCGCCGTGGGGGATGGGGATTAAAACTGGACGTCGATCGGCACAACGATCGGCCAGCGAAATCTGGTGGCCAAGGGCGGAATTGAACCACCGACACACGGATTTTCAGAATCAGCTTTAATAAGCGTCGTATTCTAAATCAAGCTCTTGCAACACACGCCAAGTTCCAAGAGCAGCTACGAACAGCCTAGGAGCAGTTGCAAAGAGCCAAACAAAGTTACGAAATGGCTACGCTCGCTGTCCTCGAGTTGGCCGCGCGCTTCGAATCCGGTGAGCGACGGGTACCGTTCAGTCTCTTTGATGCCCTGGACGGCTGCAGGCGACCCTGAGCAGCCATAGCCGCAGCCGAGAAGCGGACGTTTGCTTCTGCGCCGCCCCGGCCGCGCCCGGCGCCCGAGTCGGTACGGCTGAGTCCCCGCCGGATCCAGCCTCGGGTCATTGCTACTCCGACGGAAACTGGGTGAGAATCGGCGCGGCTCTCTCCTTCGAGGCTCCGCAATCCCTGACCCTTAGGCAGCAACACGATTTCGGATTCGACTCCGCATGAGCGCCTCCAGCAAAGCCGTTTTCTTGAGCTACGCGTCGCAGGACGCGGAGGCCGCGCGGCGCATTTGCGACGCGCTGCGTGCCGTGGGCCTCGAGGTGTGGTTCGACCAGAGCGCGCTGCGGGGGGGCGACGCCTGGGATGCGTCGATCCGCAGGCAGATCAAGGAATGCGCGCTGTTCGTACCGGTGATCTCGGCCAACACGCAGGCCCGCGTGGAAGGCTACTTCCGCCGCGAATGGAATCTAGCAGCCAGCCGCACGCTGGACATGGCGGATGACCAAGCGTTCCTGCTTCCAGTCGTCATCGACGCGACGATGGATGTCAACGCCCGCGTGCCGGAGAAATTCCGGGAGGTGCAATGGACGCACCTGCCCGCGGGCGAGGCGCCGGCGGCTTTTGCCGAGCGTGTGCAGAGGCTGCTCTCGGGTGGCGCTGCGCTGCCGTCCCCGGTCGCGCCACCGCGCGTCGTGCCGGCGGCACCGCCCGCAGTTACGACACCCACCCACGAGCCGCCGTCGATCGCGGTGCTGCCGTTCGTGAACCGAAGCCACGACGAGGACGACGAGTATTTCTCGGATGGGCTTGCCGACGAGCTCCTCAACGTGCTCTCGAAGATCCGCGGGCTGCGAGTGGCGGCACGCACCTCCGCATTTTCTTTCAAGGGCAAGCAGACCACGATCGCCGAGGTGGGCCGGGCGCTCAACGTCGCCACGGTGCTCGAAGGCAGCGTGCGCAAGGCCGGCAACCGGATGCGGATCTCGGTGCAGCTGGTGAAGGTGGCCGACGGCTATCAGCTGTGGTCGGAGACCTACGACCGGACGCTGGAGGACATCTTCGCGGTGCAGGACGACATCGCGCAGTCAGTGGTGAAGGAACTGCGCACCACACTCATGGGCGAGGCTGCGGACGCGAAGGCAGGCCAGACGGCGACGGCGCAGGTTGCCGCCGCGGTGAAGGGCCGGGCCAGTGACCCGGAGGCCCACCGGCTGTACCTGCAGGCGCGGTATTTCATCGATCGAGCCACCCGCGACGACACAGCGACGGCGATCGATTACCTGAAGCAGGCGTTGGACCGGGACCCGGCGTTCGCGCTCGCTTGGGCGCAGTTGGGAAGCGCCTATTCGATCGAAGCCGATAAGGGCTGGACCACGGTGACCGAGGGGTATGCACGGGCGCGGGAAGCGGTGGGGCGGGCGCTCGCACTGGAGCCGGACCTGGCCGAGGCACATACACAGATGGGCTGGATCCAGGCGTACCACGACTGGGACTGGCGTGGCGCGGAGGCGTCGTACGCGCGAGCGCTGGAGCTGGCCCCCGGCAATGCCGTGGTGCTTCGCCGGGCTGGCTTGATGGCCCTGAATTTGCGTCGCTTCGACGAGGGGATCGCACTTTGTCGACGGGCGCTGGAGCAGGATCCGTTGAACGCAGCCGCGTATCAGAATCTAGGGCTTGCGCTCAACACGAGCGGTCGCCGCGCCGAAGCGGAGGCGGCGTATCGGAAAGCGCTCGCGCTCACCCCGCAGCGAGCCGGCTCGCGCGCATGCCTCGCGCTGAACCTGCTCGCGCAAGGGCGGGGCGCGGAGGCGCTGGCCGAAGCGCTGCGGGAGCCGGAGGAGTGGGCGCGTCTCTGGGCACTTGCGATCATCCAGTGGGCCGCGGGCCGCCCGGCTGAATCCGAGGCGGCGCTGCAAGAGCTGATCGCGAAACACTCGGTAGAGTCGGCCTACCAGGTCGCGATGGTGTACGCCGCGCGCGGCGAGGTCGATCTCGCCTTCGCGTGGCTCGAGCGGGCGTACGTCCAGCGCGATCCAGGGCTCGCCGAGATGAAGGCCGAACCATGCTTTCGCTCAGCGCACGCCGATCCGCGGTGGGACGCATTCCTACGCAAGATGGGATTCCCGGAATAACGCGGAAGCCCGTTGCTGCACGTCGAGGACCGTGCAGCCTCCTTCACGATCGATTCGCTATGACCGCTATCAGCGACTCGCGTGTACGGCCGCTGTTGGCCGCGTCCGGCCATTCGCGTCGAGTTTCGATATTATTTTGTTGCCGTGCATGCGTGACGGCGTACTTGCATTACGACGCTGAACTTGGTAGGCAGTTTCGCTCTCTTGGCCTTCGCCATCTCAAGAGCAATCTTCTCGAGTAGATCGAAGCGTTCATCTGCAAGGATGTGAGCCCACCGGCTCAACTCTTGCTCGATGTCTTTTTGATGCTTCACATTGCCCATGTCGAGCCCCACCTGTCGGAACTCGTCGACCTCGTGCGGCGTAAAGCGCGCTGAGTTGCCTAGTCGAATCATGGAGCGGAGTATAGCCGAGCGCCTTTCCGGCGGCCTGCCTGCTGGTGCACCTTGACGTTATCCGTCCAGTTACAAGATAGACGGACCCGCCTATCGTTCTACCTGTCCAGTTAAGCGATCATTTTTGTCGGGCTTTTCGGGTTTTCTTCTTGAATCGGGTGAGGCACCATGGGCCAAGGTCAAGGCGTAAACACGTTGTCAAGCCGAAATGGCCGGCAATCACGGGTATTGTTGTCTTGCATAGGCGTTAAATCGCGTTCGCCCCCTTGACTCGCCGATTCGCCGGACTTACAAATGAGCCTCGTTCTGCAGGAAGCTGGCCATCCCTGGCCGTTCAATTGCGAACGGTGAAGGCAAGCCTTAGACAGTTGGGTCTTCAGACCCGTAGAGCGCGAAGTAAGCCCGTATCGCTTCGCGCGCGCCGTCAAGGCGTTTCGGGAGGAAGTAACGCGCGTAGGTAAGCCCGTAAGACTCGCGCGGGCGTCGCAAGACGCGGGGCAATTGCAACGAGGGCCGTCCCCAAGACGGTCGGAGAGATCGTCGCCGCCGTTGACGGTGGTGTAAGTCAGTGTGGGTCGTCCTTGCGGCGACCTGTCAGGAGACATCCCGCGAGGGGTGGCCCGGTGTTTCGCGCTTGATCCGAACACCGGGTTCTTCAAGAGAGACCAGGCAACGTGGTCAGTTGCTTCGGTCGTGGACGCGAGAGCGTCCTAAGCGACGTAGCGGTCCTGCGCTTGACGCAGGATCGATACGTCTAGGTGCAACCTCGGAGTAGCGGAAGCGGCGCGACTGTCCGTGCGCGTGCTGTTTCGCGCGTCCCCCTCGGAACGACGGGGACCATCGCGCCGCCCGCTGCCTTGAGCGTTGCCACCTGAGTAGCCGTGGCGCCTGCAGAGCAACGCAGGCGTCGCCGGCTTTCACCCGAGCCCACCCCGAGATTGCCGCCACCAGGCGGTGCGTGCTGCGCGAGGCCTTCGCGCCGCGAGTGTGCCGCGAGCCTTGAGCTCGCCACACGACGTGGCGTGAGGTCGTAGCGTGTACGCATGGCGCTTCGCGCGCGTCGTCCACTGGCCAACCGCCAGTGACGTACGCGCGCATACCACGGTTGGCGCGGCTTTCAAGGGCGTGCCTTCGCATGACCGAGGGCTCCGAACCACGTGATGGCCTCCTGAAGGCCATCACGTCTTGTACCGCGATGGGCGCAACGCCTGGCGCCGAATGATCCGCGTAAGGGATCAAACCGTCGCGCCTTAACGGCGCTCCTTGAGTCCTGGGTTAATGACTCTCGCGCTTGGGCAGTTCCCACAGGAACGCCATCGCGACGCCGAGTAAGCGCCGTGCAGCGCTGGCGAGCAGCAAACCAACCGCACACAACGGGAGTGGTGTCCCGTGCTCAGAGTACCCCCTGTGGCTGCCATGGGCGCCCCAGGCGAGCAGAAACACTTACCCGACGTGCATACACCAGGCAGCAAGAAGCAAACGGTCTACGACGATTTTAGGGGCGTTGATGAAACGAAAGGAGGTCCCGATGCGCGATTTGAACTATGACTTGAAGCAGCTCTGCCGGCATAACCGCGATGGCAGCTATGCCACCCAGGCGGATCGGGAGCACATCCTCGATCTCATCGCCGACCAGCTCCACGAGATGGGCTTCCGGCACATGAACGCACACAGCCTGAAGCCGAAGCACGTCGAGAAGCTGGTCGTGCGCTGGCTGGCCGACGAGCTCTCGCCGGGCACGATCAAGAACCGGATGTCGGCACTCCGCTGGTGGGCAGAGAAGATCGGCAAGGAGAACATCGTCGCCCGCAGCAATGCCGCCTACGGCATCCCGGATCGGGTGTACGTCACCAACATAAGCAAAGCCAAGGAACTCCACATGGACAAGCTCAAGCAAATCCCGGATCTCTTCATTCACATGTCGCTCTGCCTGCAGGCGCTGTTTGGTCTGCGCCGGGCAGAGTCGATCAAGATCGTGCCGAAGTGGGCGGATCGTGGAGATCGACTGGTCCTCAAGGCTTCCTGGACCAAGGGCGGGCGGGAACGCGAGATTCCCATCCGCACCCGGGAGCAACGGCAACTCATCGACGAGGCGAAGGCGCTCACCAATGGTAGGAGTCTCGTCGCGCCGACCTACACCACCTACCGCGACTACCTCAAATATTTTCGTTATCAATGCGAGCGGGTCGGCATTCACGCCTTCCACGGCCATCGCCATTTCTATGCGCAATGTCGCTACAAAGAATTGACCGGCCGGGAATGCCCAGCGCGCGGCGCCATGAAGTCAAAGCAACTCACGCCGAAGCAGAAGGCCATCGATCGCGAGGCGCGGGAGGTCATCAGCCGCGAGATGGGCCACGGCCGCGAGCAGGTTACGGCGGTTTACTTAGGTCGATAGGTTGCTCGCAACACACGCTGGTCCGCGCATGAACACGCTCGATCTGCAAGCCGCCGCCGCGTTCCTGCACATCCATCCGGTGACGCTGCAAGAAAAGGCGCGCGCTGGAGAGATTCCCGGCGCGAAGATCGGCAAATGCTGGGTGTTCG
>Ga0207646_10003609_pt1 | contig 17354 bp, 10 predicted proteins | sample KBSK5502metaG_FD_184343 | JGI IMG/M metagenome (GOLD analysis project Ga0207646, IMG submission 184343) | Corn, switchgrass and miscanthus rhizosphere microbial communities from Kellogg Biological Station, Michigan, USA - KBS K5-50-2 metaG... | ecosystem: Host-associated > Plants > Roots >... | reverse complement strand
CTCCTTCTGCGCGGACCAATCGGTGCCTTCGTCTTCCAGCATGGTTCCTCCCCAAAAATCGTTGGGACGTTCGCGTGATGCATATCGAATTCCGGTGGTCATGGCAAGCACGGAACTTCACGCGCGATTGCTAGGGAAGAAGACGGATGAAGACTTCGCTCGCGAGAAGGCGGCCCCGTGCCGTGAGCCGCGCGTGACGACCCGTCAGGCGGACCAGATGCGCCGGCTCGACCTCGCGTAAAGCACTCCTCACACGGGTGGCGGCGGTATCCCCGAAGCGCGCCGCGTAGCGCGCGAGGTCGAGGCCTGAGTCGAGTCGCAACGCGAGCATGGCGTTCTCGCTCGATGGATCAGCGTCCACGTCGATCACCCGTGCGCTCCCGGACTCGACACGCGCGATGTACGCACGAAGGTCCACGGGGTTCGCCGAGCGCGCTCCGGCGAGGTGGGTATGCGCGCCGACTCCAACGCCGAGCCAATCGCGGTCGCGCCAATACGCGAGGTTGTGGAGCGAACGCTTCCCGGGTCGCGCCCAGTTCGCGATCTCGTAGTGGCGATACCCAGCGCGACCGAGCGATCGCTCCGCCACCCGGTACATCCGGGCGATACCGGCGTCGTCCGGCTGCGCGGCGGCCGCCGCTTTGCGCCAGCGCTCGAGGACCGGCCATCCGCCGCCGGGCCAGTTCGGGATCGACCCGTCCGGGTCGAGCCGCAGCTCGAGCGGGTAGCAGGAAACGTGGTCGGGCCCGATCGCGGCGGCGATCTCGAGATCGCGCTCCCACTGCGCGATCGTCTGCCCTGGCCAGCCGAAGATGAGGTCGAGATTGACGTCGAGCCGCGCTTCGTGAGCCGCCGCGACCGCGGTAGCGCTGTCCTCGGGCTGATGCGTCCTCCCCAGCGCGCGCAAGCCGTTCGCGTCGAAGCTCTGCGCGCCGAGCGAGAGGCGCGTGAGCCCGAGCGACAGCCAAGCCTCGAGCCGCGCCCGATCCAGCGTCGCCGGGTTCGCCTCGAGCGTCACCTCACGCGGGCGGAGCACAAACGCGCGACGCAGCGCCCGGCCAAGGTCTTCGATCTCGTCCGGCTCGAGCAGGCTCGGCGTCCCGCCGCCGAAGAACAGGGTGCGCACGCGCGGCCGGTCGAGGAGCTCGCCTTCGCCCGCGATCTCGCGGCCGAGCGCGTCCAGGTAGCGGCTGCGGAGCGCCGTCGTCGCGGGCGCCGTCGCGAAGTCGCAGTACGGGCAGCGGGACGCGCAGAACGGGATGTGGACATAGAGGCCGATCCCCTTGGTCACCGGGTCACCCCGAGCGGATTTGGGAGCTCCGCCTCGGCGGAGAGCTCGGCGGTGCGCCCGAGATCGATGAGCCACTCGCGCGACTCGTGGACGAAGGCGAGGAGGTGGCTCGGCTTCCAGTCGGTCTCGGCGACGATCCGCTCGTCGCCGAAGTCCGGGAGCAGCAGCACGTAGGCGGTCGCGCGGTCGACGAGGCGAGCTCCCGACACACCGAACCCGCCCATCCGCTCCGCGCCGCCCAGCGCCGCGATGACGGAAACGCGCAGCGGCGCGACGACCTCGGCGAGGCGCGCGTCCTCGACCGTCGACTCGACACCCGCGGCATGCTGGAGCGCCACCGCGGAGCGCGCGGCGTAGAGGCCCTCGAGCAGGCCACGCGTCTCGCGCGAGAGCTTCTCCCACATCGCGGCCGCGTCGTTGTCGGACACGGCGCGGAGGAACGTGGACGCCGCGAGCTGCGTCGGGTGCTCGAACTGGATCTTGGGACCCCTCATGTCTCGTCGCCGATCCGGAGCACCGCGAGGAAGGCCTCCTGCGGGATCTCGACCGATCCCACCATCTTCATGCGCTTCTTGCCTTCCTTCTGCTTCTCGAGGAGCTTGCGCTTGCGGGTGATGTCGCCGCCGTAGCACTTCGCGAGGACGTCCTTGCGCTTCGCCTTCACGGTCTCGCTAGCCACGATCTTCCCGCCGATCGCCGCCTGTATGCGCACGTCGAACATCTGCTTCGGTATGAGGCCGCGAAGCTTGTTGACGAGCACGCGGCCGGTCTGCTGCGCGCGCTCGCGGTGCGTGATGATCGAGAGGGCGTCGACGATGGTGCCCGCGACGAGGATGTCGAGGCGCACGAGATCGGCCGGGCGATACTCCGCGAACTCGTAGTCGAGCGACGCGTACCCGCGCGAGCTCGACTTCAGCTGATCGTAGAAATCGACGATCACCTCTGAGAGCGGCATGTCGTATTTCAGCATCGCGCGGGTCGGGTCGACGTAGCTCATGTCCGCGAGCGACGCGCGTTTGGTCTGCGCGAGCTCCATCACAGGACCGACGTGTGTTGTCGGGACGATGACCGTCACCTTCATCCAGGGCTCGCGGATCTCGACGATCGTGCCCGGATCGGGCAGGACCGCGGGGTTGTCGATGGCGACCTCGGCGCCCTTCTGGGTGATCACGCGGTACTCCACGGATGGCGACGTGGCGATGAGGTCGAGGTCGTACTCGCGCTCCAGCCGCTCCTGCACGATCTCGAGATGGAGGAGGCCGAGGAACCCTGCGCGAAAGCCGAAGCCGAGGGCCTGCGACGTTTCCGGCTCGTAGATCAGGGACGCGTCGTTCAGACGGAGCTTCTCCATGGCGTCCTTGAGGAGCGGATGGTCCTGCGCGTTGGAGGGATAGAAGCCCGCGAAGACCATCGGCTTCGCCGGCCGGTAGCCGGGTAGCGGCACGGTCGCCGGCCGCGACGCGAGGGTGAGCGTGTCGCCGACGCGGCAATCGGCCACCGCCTTCAGGCCCGTCGCGACATAACCGGTCTCGCCGGTCTCGAGACGTGCGATCGGCCGCGGGTCGGGACCGAACACGCCGAGCTCGAGCAGCTCGCTTTCCTTCTCGGTCGCGAAGAGCCGGATGCGGTCGTGATCGCCGAGCGAGCCATCGACGACCCGGACGTGCGCGACGACGCCTTTGTACGCGTCGTAGTGGGAGTCGAAGATGAGAGCGCGGAGCGGCGCGCTCACGTTGCCCACGGGCGGCGGCACACGCTCCACGATCGCGTCCAGGAGCTCGCTCACGCCCGCGCCGGTCTTGCCTGAGACGAGGAGGATCTCGTCGTCGCGAAAGCCGAGTGTGGTGCGGAGCTCCTCGCGGATCACGTCGATGTCGATGTTCGGGAGGTCGATCTTGTTGATGACCGGGATGACCTCGAGGCCCTGCTCGACCGCGAGGTAGGCGTTCGCGAGCGTCTGCGCCTCGATGCCCTGCGACGCGTCGACGAGCAGCACCGCGCCCTCGCATGCCGCGAGCGACCGGCTCACCTCGTAGGTGAAATCGACGTGGCCGGGCGTGTCGATGAGGTTGAGCTCGTGGTCGCGCCAGGTCATGCGGACCGCGCGCGCCTTGATGGTGATCCCGTGTTCCCGCTCGAGCTCCATCGAGTCGAGCAGCTGATCGCGCATCTCGCGGAGCGGGACCGTCCCGGTCGTCTCGAGGAGCCGATCGGACAGCGTCGTCTTGCCGTGGTCCACGTGCGCGATGACGCAGAAGTTGCGGATGCGGGCGAGCTCTGCCATCCGCGAAGAAGCGTATGGCCGCGGGCGGGCTGGCGCCCGAGGCAGGACACGCCGAGAATCGCGGCGCATGCCCGAAGAACGCCGCGTCGTCACTGTGCTTTTCGCCGACGTGGCCGGTTCTACCGAGCTCGGCGAGATGAGCGATGCCGAGGACATCCGGGCGGTGCTCGCGCGCTACTACGCGATCGCGCGCGAGGTGATCGCGGCGCATGGTGGCACGGTCGAGAAGTTCATCGGCGACGCGGTCATGGCAGTCTTCGGCATCCCGCAGGCGCACGGGGACGACGCCGAGCGCGCGCTCGCCGCCGCGCTCGCGCTGCGCGACGCGGTGGGCCTCGATACGCAGACGGCGAGCCTGGCCTTGCGCATCGGTGTGAACACCGGGGAGGTCGTGGCGATCCGCGAAGCCGATGCCGGCGATTTCCTCGTCACGGGCGACGCTGTGAACGTAGCCGCGCGGCTCCAGCAACACGCCGACCCCGGCGCGATCCTGGTCGGCGAGCGCACCTGCAGGGCCTCGAGCACCTTCCGCTTCGCCTCGGAACAGCGCATCACAGTCAAGGGAAAGCGCGACCCTATCGTCGGCGCCACCCTCGTCGAACGACTCGCCGAGCGCCGCATCCCCCGCGCGCCGTTCCTGGGACGTGAGCACGATCTCGCGCAGCTCGAGCTCGTGGCGCGCCGTGCATTCGGCGAGCGGCGCCCGCAGCTCGTGACGGTCACTGCGCCAGCGGGTACTGGCAAGTCGCGGCTCGTCGAGGAATTCGCGAGCCGTCTCGGGCCGGACGTGCGGGTAGCGATCGCGCAGTGCCTGCCCTACGGCGCGGCCGTGACGTTCCTCCCGCTGCGCGGCCTCGTGCGAGGGCTGCTGCGGGCGGATCCCGACGGAGACGTCATGACGCGGCTGCGCGAGGCCTTTGCCAGCGCCGGGTACGGCGACGAGGACGCCACGCGTCTGGCGTCGCTGGTCGGCGCGACGCTCGGCGACGCCGGCGAGACCGAACGGCGCGATCGGGATGAGATCTTCACCGCGTGGCGCCTGCTGGTCGAAGCCCTAGCGGCCGCAGGTCCGCTCGTCGTGGTGTTCGAGGATCTGCACTGGGCTTCCGACACGCTGCTGGATCTCGTCGAGCATGTGACCGTGTCGCGGACGAACGCGCCGCTCGTCATCGTGGCCCTGGCCCGGCCCGAGCTGCTCGATCGTCGTCCTGCCTGGGGCGCACGCCGCCGCAGCTTCACGTCCATTGGGCTCGAGCCGCTGAGCGACGCCGAGTCGCGCGAGCTCGTCGCGGTGCTCACCGAGAGCGTTCCGGACGGCATGACCGATCGGATCGTCGAACGCGCGGGAGGCAACCCGTTCTTCGTGGGCGAGCTCGTGCGCGCGTTCGAGGAGCGGCGCCGCGCGGGCATTGGCGATGCGGACGTCCAGCTTCCGGACACGGTGCACGCCACGGTGCTGGCGCGCATCGACATCCTGCCGCAACGCGAGCGCCAGGTGCTCGAGCTCGCGGCGGTCAGCGGTCGGACCGCCCGGGTCAGGGCGATCCAGGCCTTGCTCCCCGAGATGGAACCGCGCGAGATCGCTGACGCCCTCGAGGAGCTGGCGATGCGGGACCTCCTGGTGGCCCAGGGCTCCGAGTCCTACGCGTTCCGCCATATCGTCGTCCGCGAGGTCGCATACGCCACGTTGCCCCGCGCCGCGCGAGTGCACGGGCACCTAAGGCTCGCGCACTGGCTGGAAACCGGCGCACCCGCGCGAGCGAACGAGCTCGCCGAGCTCGTCGCTTATCACTACCGCCAGGCGATCGCGCTCTCGCCTGGTGGCCGGCTGCCGGAGGGTCTCTCCGTCGGCACCGTCGTCGGGGCGCTCGAGCGCGCCGCCCAGGTGGCCTCGAGGGGTGCCGCATACCGGGAGGCGGCTCAGCATCTACGCGAGGCGATCCGTTTCGCGCCGCCCGAAGACCATCTGCGGCTCCTCGAGCTGATCGGCGATCTCGTGCAACTCGGCGATGGGTCTGTGGCCGGTTACGCCGAGGCCTTCGAGCGCTGGCGTGCCAACGGCGGCGTCGATCCGAGCGTGGGCGCGAGACTGATGGTCAAGCGCCTCGGCGTCTTGGGCCGCTGGTCCGGATCGCTCTCGACGCCGGTGGAACCGAGCGAGTTCTTCGAGCTCGCGGTGGCGGCGGAACGGCTGCTTGAACAGGCGGGTGACGATGACCTCGCGGCAAGGCTCGCCTGCGCGAAGGCCTTCGAGCTGACCAGCCGCGGGATCACCGATCCCGCCGTGGTCGATGGCGCGCTGCAGGACGTCGAGGCAGCCTCTCGCACCTTTGCGAGACGCGGCGACGGCGAGAGCGAGAGCGCTGCGCTGGACGCCCTCGGTGCGGTGTATCGAGGATCCGGGAGATACGAGGACGCGCTCCGAACGGACGATCGGCGCATCGCGATGTCCGACCGGCTGAGCCTGCTCGAGCGCGTCGACGCGTGGAGCACGTCGATCTGGGACCTCGTCTATCTGGCCCGCTTCGCGGAGGCGGTCCGGCGGTTCGCCGCGGCCCGCGCGGCGCTGCGCGCCGGCGAGCCTGAATACATGCTTGCCCACGCCGCCTCGTGGGCCGCGTACGCGGCCATGCTCAGCGGACGATGGGACGAAGCCCTCCGGCTCGCCGACACCCTTGTCGACGTGAGAGAGCACTCGCCCGCAATCGTCGGTCGTTTCACGCTCCCCGGCTGGATCGGAGGCATGCGCGTCGCGTCGGCCCGACACGACGCTGCCCGCCTGGGTCGCTACCGCAGCGCCTTCGTAGCGATCGCGGACCTCCCGCGGCTAACCGAGACGTTCCGCACCTTGTGGCAGGCATTCATCGAACATGACGCCGCGCTCGCGCGTCAGAGTCTCGCGGGACCCCTCGGCGTGCGCGACCGGAAGGGCGAGCTCGTCGCGATGCTCGTCTTCGACCTGGGAGAGACCTTGACCGAGGACGAGCTACTGACACTGGAGCGTCAGTCGATCGCCAAGCCGCTGGTGCTCACGTTGCGAGTCCGTTTGGCTCGCGCCTTGAATGGGGCTCCGAACGGCATTCGTGCGGGGGTCGCAGCTCTCGACGAAGGGGGTTTCGTCGCCGATGCGGCGCGCGCCGCGGCGCTGCTCGCGCTGCGAACGCACGACGCCACGGATCGCGCTGATGCCGAAGCTCGCCTGGAGGCGCTCGGTGACCGCGTGTATCTGGGGAAGCTCGCCGAGGAGTGGTGAGCTCGGCTTAGGCCCGCCCGGTCACGACGGGCGCAGTCGCGCGCGCACGACCGCGAGTATCTCCCCCAGCTCCCCGATCCGCAGCAGGTAGGCCGCCGCGAGATAGACGACACCGCCAACGGCCGCCGCGAGGAAGGTTTGCAGGGCCAGGACGAGCTTCGGAGGGTCGACGAAGAGATCGAAGGGCAGGTTCGTGACGCGGATGAATCCGAACATCGCGACGCCCATGAGGAGGCTGGCGGAGAGCTGCTTGAGCGTCTCGACGCCGAGGCCCACGAGCCGCAGCCGAGCGCGCGACGCTAGGAGAATGAAGAGGAGCGCGGCTTCGACGAGCGTGGCGATCGAGTTAGCGAGTGCGAGACCGTTGATCCCCATGAAGGGCGCAAGCGTCACGCTGAGCACGACGTTCAGGCCGATCGAGATGAGCGTGAGCGCTAGGGGGGTCTGCGTGTCGCGCGAAGCGAAGTACACGCGCGCGAGGATCTGCACGAGCGCGTGGGCCGCCAGACCGAGCGAATAGAAGAGGAAGGCGGCCTGGGTGAGCTCACGTGCCTCGGGACCGAAGCTCCCGTACTGAAAGAGGAGGTTCACGATCGGGCGACGCAGGACGATCATCACGATCGCCGTCGGCAGCGTCAGGAACAGGATCCAGCGGATGGCCTGCTGCACCGTGTCGCGCATGCGGCCCACCTGGCCCAGAGACGCATAGTGCGAAAGCGTCGGGAAGACCGCCGCGCTGATCGCGATCGAGAAGACGCCGAGCGGGAGTAGAAGCAGCTGGTTCGCGTAGACGAGCGCGGTCAGCGACCCTGAGGCCATGCCCGAGGCGAGGTACGTGTCGACGAAGAACACGATTTGCACGGCGCCCAGCGCGAGCGTGCGTGGACCGGCGAGGCGCAGGACGTCGCGGACACCTGAGTGCGAGAGATCGAGCGAGAATGAGTACCGCGTGCGCCGGAAGGTCAGCTCCGGAAGCTGAACGAGCCACATGACCAACGCCCCGACGACGACACCGATCGCAACGGCGTGAATGCCCAGGAACGGATATCCGAACTGGGTGAACAGGATGATGACGAGGTTGTAGACGAGGGGGGCAGTTGCACTCGAAAGAAATTGGCGATACGAGTTCAGGATGCCCGTCGTGAGCGACGACAAGCCCATGAAGATGGGCGACAGCAGCATGATCCGAGTGAGGTCCACGGTGAGCGCGATCTGCTGCGGGTCGTGGAACGGCGCGACGAACGTCGGCACCACGTAGGGCGCCGCGACCCACATCACCACGGAGAAACCCACGAGGAGGAGCAGGACCGCGTTCATGACGCTCGAGGCGACGTGCCAGGCCTCGTCCTCGCGCTCCCGCGCGAGATAGCTCGTGAACACGGGAATGAACGCCGACGCGAGCGCGCCCGCGACCACCAGGCCGAAGATGGCGTCGGGAATCTTGAACGCCGCCCAGAACGCGTCGAGCTCGGGCGTCTCGCCGAAGTGCGCCCCAATCACCGACAGGCGCAACCAGCCGAGGACCCGGCTTGCGACGAGGGTGACGATCATGATCGCCGAGGCGCGCGCGATCGACATCGGCAACAGGTGGATATTGAGGCATCGGCTATCGTTCGGACGTATGCCCGCAAAGAAACGCAAACGCTCCGCGCTCAAGCGCATCCGCCAGACCCAGCGACGGACGTCGATGCGGACCATCGGCCGGTCCGCAGCGCGGACCGCCGTGCGCACGGCGCGCGAGGCCATCGCGAGGGGTACCGAGACCGCCGGAGACATGATCGCCGCTGCTGCGAGCGCGCTGGATAAGGCCGCCAAGCGCGGATCGATCCACAAGAACAGCGCGCGGCGCCGTCGGAGCCGGATCGCGAAAGCGGCGACGAAGGCGAAGAAGAAGACCTAACCCCTCGCGGGGATGAGGCTCCCCGGAACCGCCGCGCGAGCGGCTGATGGCTTCTACCAGACGACGTTGGTGGAGGTCATGTATGGACACCCTCGCGGCGGCGACCATCCTTGCGGCGCTCGTGCTCGTGGCGTCGATGGCGAGCGTCGAGCTCGGAATCTCCGTAGCGATCGTCGAGATAGCGCTCGGCGTCTTCGCAGGGAACGTCCTCGGGATCACCAGCACACCCTGGATCGACTTTCTCGCTGCCTTCGCCGGGATCCTTCTGACGTTCCTCGCCGGCGCGGAGGTCGATCCCGGCCTCTTCCGTCAGCGCTTCCGCGAGTCAGTCGTCATCGGCGGTCTTTCGTTCGCTCTGCCATTCGCGGCGGCCGGACTCTTCGCCTACTTCGTCGCCGGCTGGGACCTTCGGCAGTCCGAGATCGCGGGGATCGCTTTGTCGACCACCTCGCTCGCGGTCGTGTACGCGGTGCTCGTCGAGACCGGTCTCACGAACACCGAGATCGGCAAAGCGATCATGGCGGCGACTTTCGTGACCGATCTCGGGACGGCGACCGCGCTGTCTGTCTTGTTCATCCAGCCCACGCCTTTCTTCGCGCTCTTCTTCGTGGTATCCGTCGTCGTGATCGTCGCGATGCTGGTCCTGCAGCCCTGGTTCTTCCGGCGCTACGGCGACCGAGTCATCGAGCCTGAGATAAAGGGAGCCTTCCTCGCCTTGTTCCTCCTCATGTGGACAGCGGATCTCGCCAAGAGTCAGGCTGTGCTGCCGGCGTTCCTTCTCGGTCTGGCGCTCGCCCGCGTCTTCCAGACGCACCGCGAGCAGCAGAAGCGCTTCCGCGTCGTGGCCTTCTCGTTGCTCACGCCGTTCTTCTTCCTCAAGGGAGGCATGAACGTGAGCCTGGGCGCGTTGGCCGGCGCGGTCCCCCTCGTTGCGGCCTTCTTCGTCCTGAAGATCGCGGCGAAGTTCGTCGGTGTCTATCCCGCCTCACTCCGCTGGCTGCGCCCGCACGCGACGTACACCACGCTGCTCATGAGCACCGGCCTGACCTTCGGAACGATCTCCTCGCTCTACGGCCTGAACGCGGGAATCATCGACCGGACGCAGTTCTCGGTGCTGATCACGACCGTGATCCTGTCGGCGATCGTGCCCACATTCCTAGCGCAGCGCTTCTTCTCGCCGCCTCTTCAAAAGCTCACGCCGGAGCAGCTCGAGGCAGTCGAGGACGAGGAATTCGAACCAGCCCGCTGACGAGGACTATCGGTCGGTGCTTTCGCTAACTGACCAACGAGTCGTAGCAGGACCGACAAAGGACTTCTTTCAGCCACTTTGGTCCTATACGTGCCCACTCCCCATTGCTGACGAAGAAAAGGTCGGTTGCCTTTCCGCATCTGGCGCACTTGTTGTAGGGCATCCGGCGCCGCAGAACGGCAACCCACTTGGGGTCGACGTCGTCAAAGATCGCTTGTGCCCTACGCACATATGTCCTGGCAAGTTTCCTTGCGTGAGCCGCGGAACGGAAATCGATGACGTGAGGATTCGTCGAGGCGTTTGGAGCCGCGTAGATCACCCAGTCTCCTTTGTTGACGTAGTCAGCTTCGGAGAAAGCTGGCATTTCTGGAATGCGTCCAAATGGTCGCGTCAGCAGTAGCCCGACCCCGTGAGAACTGACGCCCCCGGCATCGCCGGCATAGTGCAGCGCTCGGTGCCCGGACGAATGGCCAGTGAACCAGCGGAGGCGGGTCGGGAGTAGGACTTTGATGATCGGGCCTTTGAGGATGGTGGCGCGATCCCGCATCTGCTTCCTATCCACGGCTACATCTTGCATCCATGGGGAAGCGTGCCATGCCTGACTTACCTAGCCGCTAGATCGGAACGAAGTACGTCTCGCACGCGAGCTCGACGAGCTCGGGGGTCAGCTCCGCCGGCTTTAACAAGAAGCGCGACGCAGCTCCGAGGTGCTGCATCAAGTCACGCGGGTGGCACGAGCGAAGCGGGATGTTGCGTTCGCGTGCGTAGGCGGCGATCCACTCGGCGGCCTTGGGATAGAACGTGATCTTCTGCGTCGCGCAAACGCGACGCAGGATCTCCGAGAACTCCTGCTCCGTCGGCGGCTTGACCTCGATCTTGTACTGGATCCGCCGCAGGAAGGCCTCATCCACCAGCGAGGAGGGCGTGCGGTTCGTGGCGAAGACAAGAAGCACGTCGAACGGAACCTCGATCTTGCGCCCGTCGGACAGCGTGAGGAAGTCGACATCGCGGTCGAGCGGGACGATCCAGCGGTTGAGGAGCATCTCCGGCGATGCGCGCTGCCGCCCGAAGTCGTCGATGAGCAGCACGCCACCGCTCGCCTTCATCTGGAATGGCGCCTCGTGCACCTTCGAGTTCGGATCGAATGTGAGGTCCAGATCCTCGAGCGTCAGCTCGCCACCGACCTCTACGAACGGCCGCGCGACCGGGACCCAACGGCGATCGAACCGCGCGTCGAGCGCGACGAGCGGCCGGTGCCGCGACGGGTCGAAGACGCGGATGATCTGCTGTCCGACAAGGATCGCGTACGGCAGAACGATGCTCCCGCGGAGCATCGTGGCGAGGGTCTCCGCGATCGAAGACTTGCCGGTGCCGGGAGGACCGAAGAGGAAGATCGAGCGCCCGCTGTTGATCGCGGGGCCGAGCTGCCGGAGCGTCTTCTCTGGAAGTACGAGGTGTTGCAGCGCCTTGCGGATCTCGTCGAACGTGACCTGCATGCTCCCGATCGTCTGCGCGCGCACACGATTCACGTATGCGGCCAGCGTGACCGGCGCCGCACCGACGTAGCCGTTCTTGGCGAACGCCTCGCGCGCGCGCTCCTGGCCCTTCGCCGAGATGACGTAGATGTACGTCGCCGCCGCCATGCCGGAGCTGCCTTTGACCTCGACGAGGTGCTCGGTCTTGAGGAACTCGAGGATGCCGAGGAGGATCTTCGGGAGCGGAAGGCAGATCGTGTCGGCGAGATCGGCCGCGGTGGCCTGACCCTTCTGATAGAGGATCTTCAGGACGAGATCGGAGATGAACGCTTGGGTGAGACCGGTCTCCTCGATCGCGACAGGGGCAATCGGGGCGGGAGCTTCCGCGGACGACGTCGCGGCCGGTGCCATTTGGGGCACGCGTTCCAGTAATGCCATCTTTTCAACACTCCCGCTCGTGTGTTTAGCGTTCGCCGGAGTTTAGGGGCGGCCGGTCTCCCCTCTATGGGGGAAATCGTCTCAATCAGTAACGGACAATGCGGTCGCCGTGATTGGCCCCGCTACCATTGGCCTACGGCCTAATCCACTGGAGCGGGGAAACCACCACCGGGGCGAAACCTGCGCACGCAGGACGGGCGCTAAGCACGCCGCCCGAGCCCGACAGCTAACCCCGCCGGCTCTGCGTGATCACCGCGGAGGTCTCGCCGTGTTCGCGATCCTCGATCGAATCTTTTACTACCAGTGCGCGTGCTGCTCAAAGAGCGTCCCGTTCGGGCGATACGTGGACGGCGCGTACTACTGCCTCGAATGCTCTCGCGGCGAACACCGCCACGCCGGCTGGGGCACGAAAGCCGCCTAGACCGCGGCCATTTCTTTCGCCACTGTTCCCGCCGAGCCGTCGACCATGACGTGTTCGCCCGTCGCGATGCGACCGGTGGCGTCGGGCACTCCGACGACGGCGGGAATGCCGTACTCACGGGCGACGACGGCCCCGTGCGACATCATCCCGCCCATTTCCATGACGAGCGCCCCCGCTGTTAGGAAGAGTGGGGTCCAACCCGGATCGGTCGACGGAGCGACGAGCACCTCACCAGGTTCGAGCCGAGCACCGATCGGCGACAGGATCACGCGAGCGATCCCGCGAGCGATGCCCGGTGACGCCGGCGTACCGCGGATCCCGCCGTCGATCGAGGCAGGGAGCTCGGTCTCCGCGTCCGTGCCATCGGAGAGCAGAACACGCGGAATGTGACGCCGGCCCTGCTCGCGGCGATAGACCTCGCGGCGCTCCATCACCATCTTGCGCAGATCCTCACCCGCGAAGGCACGGCGCAGCTCAGGCAGATTCAGGAAGAACACGTCGTCGGCCGTGTCGAGCAGTCCGCGCTTCGCGAGATCCGCGCCTACCGGCGCGATGAGCGCGTGACCCAACGCGAAAACACGCATGATCTGGAACTTCGGTTGCTCGCGCAGCCCGCTGAGCTGGCGCACACGTCTGAGAAGAAAACGCAGGACGACGCGCTGCGGTCCATGGACGCGCGCGGCGAGCGTCTTGATCATCGCTTCGGCTTCGCGCGCGCCGCGAGCGAACTGCACGTCTGGCGCGATCGCCTCGTCCCCGAGCTTTAGGTAATTGGCGATTGCACCCAGCAGGTGCGCCGGATCCTCGGACCAGCGCTTGACGCCGAGATCGATCTCCGCGATCGCGCGGTGCCCGTAGCGCTCGAGGAAGGTCGTCATCTCTTTCTGGAGAAGTGGCGGGAGCGCGTGTGCGCGGTATTGCGCCGACAGCTCCGCGGGACTCCGCGCGTTCAGCGCGTCACGGGACGCGGGATCCTCGCGCGCCGCGCGCGCGATGTTCCAGAGCTCGAGGTCCATCTCGGTCGTCGGGTTGTAAGGCAGGCCGCGAAGCACGGTCTGCAATTCGCCTGGTTTGGCGCGAGCGCCGAGCAGACGATTGGCGAGCGCGTAGCTCGCGACTCCCGGGATGACCATGCCGACCATCCGCGGAAAGTATTTCGGCGGGAAGTTGAGGATGAGGTCCTCGTACGCGTCGATCCGCTGCGAGAGCGTGTCCGGGATGCGGACCTCGGCGAGAGCGCGATCGAGCTCGCCGAGCAGTCGCTTCCGCGTCGCGTCCGGCCGAAGTAGCGCCCGGAGAGCGTTCTGTGGCGCGCCAGTGTGAAGCACCGCGCCGATCACGCGGAAGCGCGACCGTGACTTCGATCCCCGAGGGCGCAATCGCGGATCTTCGAGCAGCTTTTCGAGGACGGCCTTGCTCCGAAATTCCATCACGTTCATGACGCGAGATGGCAAGTCCCGGCCAAACGGATCGCGGAGGATCGGCGTTAGGTCGATGAACACGCGCATTCCCGACTCCGCGTACAGCGACGCGCCAAGCGCGGGATCGCGCACGGGGCTGCCGATCGCGGCGGCGAGTCCCGAGCTCAGAAGCCGGAACGTTTGCAGGCCCATCGGCGTGAACGGATCGAAGACGCCCTGGGCGACGTTCGCCGAGAAATACACGCGTAGGTCGTCCTCGTTCTGCGGCGCTGTGCTCGGTATCGGATAGAGCGTCGTGATGCCGCGCGACTGAACGATCCAGAGCTTCCCAGCCGTGTCGATGGCCCACTCAATGTCCTGCGGACTGCCGAAGTGCTCCTCGATACGCGCCCCGAGCGCAGCGAGGTCGCGCAGCTGCGCCTCGCTCAGAATGTCGCCACGGCGCTCAAGTACCGCGCCCGATCGCGTATCGACGACGAAGTGGTCGGGATTCACCGCGCCGGACACGAGCTGCTCGCCGAGGCCGCGCACCGCTTCGATCGCGGCGCGTCGGCGCCGCCCGGTGATCGGGTCGGCCGTGAAGAGCACGCCCGCGCTTTCGGCTTCGACCATCCGCTGCACGACCACAGCGAGGCGCAGACCGTGCGCCGGGACGTTGTGCGTCTGTCTATACGCGACGGCGCGGTCATTCCAGAGCGATGCCCAGCACCTGCGGACCGCGTCGAGGACCGCGTCCTCTCCCGTGACCCCGAGGATCGTGTCTTGCTGGCCGGCGAAGCTCGCATCGGGGAGGTCCTCGGCCGTCGCCGAGGAGCGGACCGCGACGGCGCTGGCTCCGAGCGCGCGATAGGCCTCGCGAACCGCGTCGGCGATCCCCGCCGGAACGGGCGACACGGCGAGACGCACGCGCGCGGTTGCGGGCGTTTCTCCGGTCACCCCGGCCGCCTCGGCGGCGAGCGCGTACGCCGCGGTCGTGATGACAAATCCGTCCGGCACCGGAAAGCCCGCGCGCCGCAGCTCGCCGAGGTTGGCGCCCTTGCCGCCGGCCTCCGACAGGTCCGAGGCGGTCAGCTCATCGAGCGACCGAACGAGCACGGCGTGATGCTAGGCGCGTCGGGACCGCGGGAACGCCTCGCGACCCGGGTACCGCGCCGCGCTGCCGAGCTCGCGCTCGATCTCCATCAGCCGGTTGTACTTGGCGACCCGGTCGGTTCGCGAAAGCGAGCCGGTCTTGATCTGGCCTGTGTCAAGCGCGACGACGAGGTCGGCGATCGTCGTGTCCTCGGTCTCGCCCGAGCGGTGCGATATGACCGAAGCAAATCCGGCCCGCTTGGCGAGGGCGACCGCGTCGATCGTCTCCGTCAGCGTACCGATCTGATTGACCTTGATGAGTATCGCGTTCGCCGATTTCTCTTTGATTCCGCGCTCGAGGCGCGCGACACTCGTCACGAAGAGGTCGTCTCCGACGAGCTGCATGCGGTCGCCGAGCGCGGCGGTGAGCCTTGTCCATCCGTCCCAGTCGTCCTCCGCGAGACCGTCCTCGATCGAAACGATCGGATAGCGCCTGGCCCAGTCCGCGTACAGCGCGACCATTCCCTTCGAGTCGAGCGAGCGCTGCTCGCGCGCGAGCGCGTAGTCGCCTTCCCGGTAGAGCTCCGTCGCCGCGGGATCGAGCGCGATCGCCGCGTCCTCGCCGGCGCGATAGCCCGCGCGCTCGATGGCCACGAGCATGAGCTCCAGTGGCTGCTCGTTCGTCGCGAGACCGGATGGGGCAAAACCCCCCTCATCCCCAACCCCAGTCGACATCCCGCGCGCGTGCAGCACATCCTTGAGCTCGTGAAAGATCTCCGAGCCCATCCGCACCGCTTCGCTGAACGTCGGCGCTCCGATCGGGACCATCATGAACTCCTGCATGTCGGCGGAGTCCGTCGCGTGCTTGCCGCCGTTCAGGATGTTCATGAGCGGGACAGGTAACGTCCTCGCGCCGTCCGTCGCGAGATGGCGGTACAGCGGAACGCCCTTCGCAACCGCCGCGGCGCGCGCGGCCGCGAGCGAGACGCCGAGGACCGCGTTGGCGCCGAGCCTCGCCTTGTTCGGGGTGCCGTCGAGCGCGATCAGCGCCTCGTCGAGCCCGCGCTGGTCAGCCGCGTCCCTGCCTTTGACAGCGGGCGCGATCGTCTGCTGAACGTTGTCGACGGCCTTGCGCACGCCCTTGCCGCGATAGCGTTTCTTGTCGCCGTCGCGCAGCTCGACCGCTTCGTGCGCCCCCGTCGACGCACCCGACGGCACCATCGCTGTCGCGCGCGCGCCGCCCGCGAGCGTGATATCCACGGCGACCGTGGGATCGCCGCGCGAGTCGAGGATCTCGCGGGCACTGACGGAAGCGATCCGGGTGTCGCTCACCGGTCGGGGATCGCCGCGACGCCGGGCAGGGTTTTGCCCTCGATGAGCTCGAGCGACGCGCCGCCTCCGGTCGAGACGTGCGTCATCTTGTCTGCGAGTCCGGCCTCCTCGACCGCCTGCACGGACTCGCCTCCACCAACAACGGTGGTCGCGCGGCTGGAGGCCATGAGCTCGGCGATCCGCCGCGTCCCGTTCGCGAACGCGGGCACCTCGAACACGCCGACCGGACCGTTCCAGAAGATCGTCTTGGCGTTTTTGATGACGCGCGCGTAGCGCTCGATGGTGCGCGGGCCGATGTCCACGATCGCGAGATGGCTCGGGACCTCGTCCACGTCATACACCGCGGCGCCGGACGCGCCCTCGGCATCGGCCGATGGAGCGGCGACCACGTCGACTGGTAGGAGCAGCTCCTTGCCGTTCCCCTCGACCTCGTCGGTGACGAGGCGCGCCTCGGTCTCCTTGTCCGGTTCCGCGAGCGAACGCCCGACGGAACGGCCCATCGCCAGGAGGAACGTGTTGGCCATGCCTCCGCCGATCGCGAGCGTGTCGACGCGCGGCACGAGCGATCGGAGGACGTCCATCTTCGTGCTGACCTTGGCGCCGCCGATGATCGCGACGAACGGATGTGCGGGCTGGTCAAGGATCCCGCCGAGCGCGACGAGCTCCTTCTCGAGAAGCAGACCCGCGTATGCCGGCAGGAGGTGTGCGACGCCTTCGGTCGAGGCGTGCGCCCGGTGCGCGGTCCCGAAGGCGTCGTTCACGTAAAGGTCAAACCCCGCCGCAAGGTGCTTCGCGAACGCTGGATCGTTCTTCTCTTCCTCGGGATGGAAGCGGACGTTCTCGAGCATCACAACGTCGCCCGGATTCATCGCGCGGACGGCGTTCTCGACGTCGGGCCCGATCGATTCGTCGAGGAGGCGCACGGGCTTGCCCATCAGGTCGCCGAGACGTTTCGCGACCGGCGCGAGCGAGAGCTTGGCGTCGCGCCCCTTCGGACGTCCGAGGTGCGAGACCAGGCCAACGGCGGCGCCCCCCTTGAGGAGTGCGTTCAGCGTCGGCAACGCCGCCCGGATGCGCGTGTCATCCGCGACGTCGCCGCCTTCCAATGGCACGTTGAAGTCGACGCGTACGAGCGCCCGCTTGCCGCGAACCTCGGCGTCCCGCACCGTCCGCTTCCGAAAGAGCGTGGCCGTACTAGCGGCCAGCGGCGACCGGAACC
>Ga0207646_10003607_pt1 | contig 17357 bp, 20 predicted proteins | sample KBSK5502metaG_FD_184343 | JGI IMG/M metagenome (GOLD analysis project Ga0207646, IMG submission 184343) | Corn, switchgrass and miscanthus rhizosphere microbial communities from Kellogg Biological Station, Michigan, USA - KBS K5-50-2 metaG... | ecosystem: Host-associated > Plants > Roots >... | reverse complement strand
GAACATAGCCACTGTGGTCATTAATCTTTCCGGCAACAACGACGTCCAGCGCGTAGTTGTGGCCATGCAGGTTGACGCATTTCCCGAACAGCCGCCGGTTCTCATCCTCTGATAGGCGCGGGTTGCGGAGCTGGTGCGCGGCATTGAACGTCTCGCGGCGGCTGACGAGCACGGTCGGCTGACTGGTCATGGCCCTGGGCGGCAGTAGCCGGGTCCCTGAACGCAGTGCTGAACCATCTTCATGCCTCTATATTGCCAGGTTCGCGAGGGCCAGCAGGACCTGGTGCCGGTACCGCCCCAACTGAAGATGATCACGCGGGTTTGGCAACCGCAGGGCGTCCTATGACACCAGCGCGTGCCCGTTGGTTCCCGCCTTCGGAGGCGCCTGGACCGTGCTTGCGTCGACGAACGAGCTGCCATCCGGCCCCGCGAAGACGGCAGCATGCAGCGCGCTTCCACCCAGCAGCTGGTTCCACGACAAGAACCACTGCGTCCAGCCGTCATCCCACGTGCCAGGCCGCGGGCTGCCGGTGACGATGACCGGGTCGCCTGGCAGCTCAAGCTTGTAGTACCTCTCGGCGTGCGCTGGAGAGACGTTCACGCACCCATGACTGACATTGACCACGCCCTGCTCCCCCACCGACCAGTAGGCATCGTGGATATAGTTGCCGCTCCAGGTGAATCGCACCGACCAGGGCACGGGGAAGTCGTGGTAGCCCGGCCCGCTCATCAACACCGGGTTGGCCTTCTCGATGGTCAGGTAATGTCCGTTCGCCGTATCGTCGCCCGGCGCGCCGGTGCTTATCGGCCAGCGGCCGTACAACCTGCCCTTGTAATACACCCTCATGTAGTGCGTGGACGTGCTGACCCTGGCGATCAGCGACGGTCCGATCGAGAATGCGACGTGGATATCACGCGTCCCGTAGACGCCCTTCGCCCCCTCGACGCCGGTCAGCGCGGCGGTCATGCTCACGTGAGTCCCCGGCGACCAGTAGTTCCTGGGCCGGAACGCTACGGTCTTGTTGCCGTCCCAGTACCAGGCCCCCATGATCGACTTGGATGAGGTGAGACTGAGTGCGCGCTCTACCGCAGCCCGGTGCGTAATCGGCCGGCTAAAGGTCAGAACGATCGGCATGCCGACGCCATATTTCTGATGGTCGGCCTCGAGGACCGTGGCGCGGAAGGTCTTGCGTGGCGTCAGTGTGCGGAACGAACTCGTCGCCGTGACCTTCTTGCCGCCGACCCCGACAGCCGTGGCAACCACCGTATAAGTCTGGGACGGAGCCAGCGTGCCGCTGCTGTGCCAGGTCGTGCCGCCGTCGGCCAGCTGACCAGCGACCGGATGACCTGACGTGCTGACCTCGACACCTCTGAGGTGAGCGCCGCGCGCGGCTACTGCGACTCCGGCGCCCGGCCTGACTTGGCGCGCCCCGTTTGACGGCGTGATAGTCAGGCTAGTCTGCGCGGCCTTCGCCCGCTCCGCGGTAGTCGGCGCGCCGGTCCCGGAGCATCCCGCCGCCAGGGCCAGCGCCCCAACAATGACGGCCGCCGAGCCGATCGTGTACGCAGAACGCAACTCTCGTCTGTCCACTGGCGAACCCCGTATTCCTTAATCCCACACCTTCGATGAGGCGTTAACCGTCGGACGATCAGGTACCCAGGCGCCCGACGGGAGAAGCAGGGTGGCCAGAGAACATGCCCTCTCTTGCCGGAACCGGTAACTCCAACGTGCGGAATTTTTACCTATCGCCATGACCTGATCGACGAGCGGACCCGGGTCAGCAGAACCGAAGCGGCATTGGACCTTGCGCCGCAGGTCGGCGGCCCCGTCCGGCGGCGGCAGCGCCCGTGATCGCCGGGACCGGCAGTGGTCGCGGTTAAGACCGGCGGTCCCCGTAGCTGTCGCTACAGACTTGCCCGGTTCCGGCCTTTCCTGGTAGACCCGCTAGGGAGACGCCGCCACATTCGGTTCTGGCTGGCGTGTGGTGATCTATCTCATCCACCATCGGCGGGCTGCCCCGGCACACCCGGGAACACGCAGGCAGGTGATGAGGCCGGGAGGAGGTTTTCGTGTCGGTTGCCACCATCACCCCGGATGGAGCCGGCGCGCATCGGCGCGGCCACATCAATGGCGGCCTGAAACCTGGCTGGGGCGTCAGCCCGGAGCGGCAGCAGGCGATCGTCGATACGCTCAAGAACCTCGTGCAGCGCACCGGCCGGCTGTCACCCGCCCAGCTGCGAGCCGTGACGCTCCAGCTCGCCGCGCGCCGCGACCTGTGGGCGGACCTGGTTGTCCGTGACCCTGACGTTCGCTGGTACCTGCCGCTGCACCGCTCCAACGCCTGTGACGTCTGGCTGCTGGCCTGGGAACGCGGTCAGGACACCGACTGGCATGATCACGGCGGATCATCCGGGTCGTTTGCCGTCGCCGAGGGAAGCCTGGTCGAACAGTACCGGCTGGCGAGCGGCCGACGACTCGGCCGCAGGCGCATGCTGGTGGGCGACGCGTCGGCGTTCGGACCGGCGCACGTTCATGACGTGGCGCATGGCGGCGACAGTTCGGCGACGAGCATCCACGCGTACTCGCCTCCGCTGTTGGCCATGACCTACTACACGCAGTCGGCCTACGGCCTGATCGCGCGGGAAACCGTCGCCATCGACGGGCCCGAGGGAGCACGCGGGCGCGGCGGCGCCCATACCGCGCTGGCCGACGCGACGGCCTCGGCGGCCGAACTGACGTCCGAGGTACTGCCTGCCGGGGCACCCGGTATCGACGAGCTTCTCGCCGAAGCCCGCAGCGGAATGCCGCGGCTTAGGCCCGAGGCTGCCCTCGCCGCCGTCACCGACGGCGCCGTCATCGTTGATATCAGGTCGCTGGAGCAGCGGATCGTGGAGGGCGAGATACCGGCCGCGATGATCATCGGCCGAAACGTGCTCGAATGGCGGTGCGACCCGCGCAGCGAGGCCAGGATTCCGGCTCTCGCCCGGTCGGACGCGCGGCTGATCATCGTGTGCTCAGAAGGCTACGCCTCCACGCTTGCCGCGGCCAGCCTGCGGCGGCTGGGCCTGCTCGACGTTACCTACCTCGACGGGGGCTTCCAGGCGTGGCGCGCGGCCGGCCTGCCGACACGTCCTGCCCAGTCCCTGGGCTGAGCAAGGTCAGTGCAGGGTCAGTGCAGGGTCATGAAGCCGGATTCCTCGCAGGCGTCAACCATCGTGCGAATGTCATCGTAGGATTCGGGCCCGACTCGGACGAACCGTTTCACCAGCCAGTAGGAAAGAAGCTCCCGAGCGACAGGGTCGTGGTGGAGTGAGCTGATCACGTCCGTTATCCGTTCGCGCAGCTCGGGCGGCAGCCGTTTGGAAACGGTTACCGGCTGGATTGTCGACGGCCCGAGGGACGCTACGATCGTCAGCTCTGCGGCCAGCGCGGGATCATCTCGCATGGCGACCGCAAGAACGTGCGAGTCGATGGCCGATCCGTCGATCTCGCCCGCGGCCACGAGCGCGATGGATTCCAGATGGGCTGCCGGTCTTGACTACCTGGCCGAAGAAGCCCTGGGTCTCCCCCAGCCTGAGCAGGCTGTAGCGGGTGATTCCGTAGCCTGACTGAGACAGTGGCTCGCTGTAACCCCAGGAGTGGCCGCGCAGGTCATTCAAGTTCTCGATCACGCTGCCGCGGCGCACGATCACGTCGGAGAAGTAAATCGGGCGCCCGCCGTAACGGTTGCCCGCCAGAACCGGCGCGGCAACGGGAACGGCGGGCGAGCAGCCACGGCGCCCAAAGTCCACGTATGGCAGGCCGCAGACGAAGCATACGTCGTATTCATCCTTCGCCCAGTTCTCATAGCTCGGCTCGGCGACGAGGACCGTCCGGCGACTGAGTGCGCGGCCGACCGCGTCCGCCACAGCCTGATAGACCGGAATCATTCGCGGCGCAAGGTAGGTGGCGAAACGCAGCTCAACCGGGACCGTCGCTTGCCCGCCTGTTTGCATAACGCGCTCCCCCTCAATCGCCAGGAAAGCGGCGGTGCGTCCGCCGCGATGGCCATCTTGCCATCGGGAGCATTGTGCTCTGGCAGACTGCGACGATGAGCGACAGCGCGGCCGACCTGCATATGCTAAATGTGATTGTCGGCGATATGGCGGCCAGCCTTGACTTCTACCGCCGGCTCGTGGCCGCTCCCGACGGCACGGACGCGTCCGCCGCTCATGTCCAGCTGAGAATGCGCGGCGGATTCAGCCTGGAGCTGGACACGGTGGAATCGGTCCGGTTCTGGCACGCGGGCTGGCGCGCGGATCCGTCGAGCGCAGGCGTGGTGATCGGGTTCTCGCTCCCGACTCGCGCTGCAGTCGATGAGCGCCATGCGGAGCTCACGGCGGCTGGCTATCAAGAGCTGCAGCCGCCCTTCGACGCATTCTGGGGTGCGCGCTACGCGATCGTGGCCGATCCCGACGGCAATCATGTTGGCCTGATGAGCCCCATTGACGAATCACGCCGTACCTGGCCGCCGCAAGAGTCCCCTGGGCCCCGGGACCGCTGAGTGAGCTGACCGCGAGGTCAGCCGGCACAGACGCGGGCAACGCTGCGGATGCCGTAGGTGATCCGCAGCGTGCTGGCCACGACAGCGAGCACGACGGGCCAGCGGGGCGTCAGTGCGAGGCTGGCGCTTATGCCGATCATGACGGTGTCCAGGACGGCGATGCACACGCAGCCCGCTATCGCCGCGTGGCTGACCGCGCGGTAGGACTGACCGAACGCCGCGCAAGCTAGCAGGGCGACCGCGAGAACGAGGGCGGCGCCGAACGCGCCTCGTGCCGCATCAGGGACGGGCCAGGTCCACGCGCGGGTGGCGACCAGTGCGGCGCCCCAGCACAGGCCGGCGCCGGGTCCGGCGACGAGCAGCCGGCGTGCCGCGCGCCTGGCCGGGCCGGCCGCGGTGAAGCTGGCCGCGATGAGCTGCGGATCACCGAACTCGGCGATGGCGGCCTGTGCCGCGGCCTCCTCGCCGAACCCCCGGTCCAGGTAACAGCGGTTGGCCTCGTCCAGCCCGTCTGCCAGCTCCTCGACGATCCGGGCGGGCAGGCGCGCGGCGAGCGCGGCGACGTGGCCGGCGATCAGGCCGGATGCGGCCATGGCCGTGCCTCCAGGGCAGCAGTGATGACCGCGGCGAACTCGCGCCAGTCTGCCCGCTTGCCAGTCAGGGCCTTGGCTCCTGCCGGGGTGAGCTGGTAGATCCGCCTGCGGCGACCGGCGGCGACAGACCACGAGCCGGTGATCAGCCTGGCCTGCTCGAGCCGGTGCAGCGCTGGGTAGATCGTGCCGGTTGGCAAGTCAAGGCGTCCGCCGGTTGCCCGTCGCAGCTCCTCGATGATGGCGTAACCATGCCGCGGCCCGCTCTCGAGGGTCGCGAGCAGCAAGCTGTCAAGGTGCCCTTTCAGTTCCTCGGCCCGCATAAGTAGTAACGCTACACAAGGCCTTCCTGGCAGGCAACACGGCGGGTAGACTCCCATACGTAGCCTCGCTACGTATAAGCGATGCGAGCGTCTTGGCGGGAGGCAGGCACATGCATGACGCGGGCCGGATCCTGGGCACCGAAGTGGGCTCCACGGCGCCACTGTTCCTGGCGGTCCTGACCGTGCACGTGCTCGCCGGTCTGGCCGCGGTCCTGACCGGCGCCGCCGCCGCGCTGACGCGCAAGGGCTCGCGGCGCCACATCCTGAGCGGGAGATGGTTCTACCGCGCCATCACGGTTGTGTTCGCGACCGCAGCCGTCCTGACCGCGATGCGGTGGCGGCAGGATTTCCATTTGCTCATCATCGGAGCTGTCGCTTTCGCCGCCGCGGTGATCGGGGTGCAGCACCGGCGCCGGCACCGCGCGGGCGATACCGGGCACATCGTCGGCATGGGCACCGCTTACGTCGCCATGCTGACCGCGTTCTATGTCGACAACGGCCCGCACCTGCCCCTGTGGGACCGCTTGCCGCCGCTCTCGTTCTGGTTCCTGCCCTCGGTGGTCGGGATACCGGTCATCGTCCGGGCGGTGCGCCGAGCGCGCGAACGCCAGGTCACGAGCTGACCGGTGCCAGCGGGTGGTCGTCTCAACGGCCACGCTCCCCCAGCCAGCCAGCGAGCTTGCCCGCTCGGCTCACCGCGCGCAGCCGGCGCTCGGTTTGCTCGCGCACCGAAGGCGCCGTCACGATCAGCAGCGAATCGCCGACTCGCAGCGTGGTCGTCGGCTGCGGGACAAGTCCGTGCCCGTCGCGGACGATCAGGGCGATATTGGCTTCGGCCGGCAGCCGGAGTTCGAAGATCTCGACGCCGTGCAGCCTGGAGCCGTCGGGAATCTGGGCCTGCAGCAGGTCGGCGGTGAGCGTCTCGAGCGGCGCGGCTTCGATGTCGATCTCCAGCGGCTCTGCTGCCTCGGCAACGCCCAGTTTCCGCGCTGCCCAGGGCAACGCCGGAGCTTGCAACATGGTGAATACCACCACGACCACGAACACGACATCGAACAGGCGGATCGCGCCCGGCACGCGCATGCTCATGGGAATCGTCGCGAGCACGATAGGCACAGCGCCGCGCAGCCCTGCCAAGGACAAGAACGCCTGCCACCGCCAGGGCACCCGCCAGGGCAAGGTCGAAATTATTACCGAAGCCGGCCTGGCCAAGACAACCAGCACAAATCCTACGATCAGCGCAGGCAGGACCACACCGGGCAGCCGCACTGGCGAAGCGAGCAACCCGAGCATGACGAACAACCCGATCTGGGCGAGCCACGCGATTCCCTCGGCGAAGCCACGGGTGGCAGGCCTATGCGGAAGCCGCGCATTGCCCAGCACGAGAGCTGCGACGTAGACGGCAAGGAAACCGCTCGCATGGGCCAGCGACGCCGCCCCGAACGCCGCGACGATGAACGCGAGCACCGCGATGGGGTACAGACCGGAGGCCGGCAGCGCCAGGCGCTTCAGCGAAACCGCGCCGAGCAGCCCGGCCAGCAGGCCGACAACAGCTCCCCCTGCCAGCTGGTAGGCCACGACGCCAATGACAACAGCGGGCCCCGGCATTTTCAGGGCGCTCCCGCTCAGGAGGGTCACCGCAAGCACGGCTGCCGCATCGTTGAGGCCCGACTCCGCCTCCAATATTCCGGACATCCGGGGCGGAAGGGGCAGCTTGCGCAACACTGAGAACACCGCCGCCGAGTCCGTCGGCGCCAGCACCGCGCTGAGCAGCAGGGCGTTCTGCCACCCGAACTGCAGCAGCCAATGGCATATGGCAGCCACAACGAGGATGCTGACCACCAGGCCAACTGTCGCGAGCGTCAGCGCGACGGGTGCCGCCGCCCGGACGTGCGCCCACTTGGTGGTCAGGCCTCCCTCGGCAAGGATCAGCACCAGGGCGCTCGTCCCGAGTGCCCGCGCTAGCTCGGCATTGTCAAACCGAACGCCCAGGCCGGCTTCCCCCAGTGCCAGCCCAAGTCCCAGGAAGACGAGCAAGCCAGGCAGACCGATCCGGTGCGTGGTCCACGCGGCTACCACCGCGCACAGCACCACCACCGCGCCTACCAGCAGGATCAGGCCCGGGTCTCCCGCTTTCATGGCAGATTTCCCATGACCGATTCCCCATGTCACAGCTTCGGTGATCATCAGTCTGCCAGACCGGCGATCTTGAGCCAGGAGGCCGAGGACGAGCGAACGGAACCGGACTGGCATGCGGCCCCGCGGCAGTGTTGCGGACGGCGGGCCGTCGGAGTTTGATTGATGGCAGGCACGGCGCTGCAGTCAAGAAGGATCATTGGTGATGGCCGGCGGCAATCGCGTCATCGCAGGAGTCAGCGGCTCGCTGCGGAGCCTGGGAGCCCTGCGGGCTGGCGTGGCCGAGGCTCGCTCGCGCGGAGCGGCACTCCTGGCAGTGCTTGCCTGGGCTCCCGCGGGCGGCGAGGTCGCCTACCTGCGAGCTCCCTGCCCGCTGCTCCTCCGGCTATGGGAACGTGCCGCCAGGGAGCGCATGCGCGAATCCTTCGACGCGGTTTTCGGCGGCGTGCCGGCCGATATAACCGTGCGCGTGATGGTCGTGCGCGCCAGGCCGGGCCCGCTACTAGTCGAGCTCGCCGATCGGCCGGATGACTTGCTGGTGGTGGGCTACGGCGGACGGACCAGGCTGGGCTGCCTTGTGCACGGCACAGTGACCCGCTATTGCATGGCCCACGCCCGCTGCCCGGTGCTAGCCGTGCCGCCGCCAGCGCTGATCACCAAGCTGCGACCCTGGCCTCATCACTGGCGGCCGGAGGACTTCACTGTCCCCCTCGCCGGCTAGCGCCGCTGACTGGCTCGCTGCCGGCCTCACCCGGAAGGCCGCCTGGACGGAGACCGTCGGTCGCAAGAAGCTGGCCGTACCGTGTCGAAGACTGGCCCGCGACGGTGTCGTATTAGTGACCGGCCAGACCAGGAGCGACGAAGGAGCGGTCCATGGAGTTCATGCTCATCTTGTCCGAGGATCCTGACCTTGTGGCGACCGAGGATCAGCGCAAGCTGGCCGTGCAGCAAGTCGGCGAGTACGCGATGGGCCTGGTCACCGACGGCGTGCTCAAAGGCGGAGCGCCGCTGCACCCGGTGACCGAAGCGAAGAAGATCCGGACTCGCGAGGGGAGGCAGCGCGTCCTCGACGGGCCGTTCGCGGAGAGCAAGGAGGTCATTGCCGGCTATTTCGTCATCGACGCGCCGGATGTCGACGCGGCCGTGGCGATCGCCGCCAGGTGCCCGAACGCGCTATTCGGGTCGGTCGAGGTCCGCGAGATCGTGCCGATGGGATGAGCGAGTTCCTGCTGCTAGGCATCCGGCCGCAGACCGATCGCGAGGTATCGCCGGCCGGCCTGGCCTGCGACGTGGCTGCCGCGGCGGCATGGCACCGCTGGCTGCGCCGCTGGGGAGTCCTGCGCTCCTTCGCGCTGCCGCGCGAGCCAGTCGCTGATCTGCGGGTATGCCTGATCATCCAGGCCAGCGGCCAGGCGGCGGCCACGCGGCTGGCGTCAGGATGGGGAAGTGTGAGCGGGTACCGGGTGACCGTGACGCAGCTCTGCGATGCGGCAGCCAGCGGAGAAGGGCCTTGAGCGAGGCAGCTGACGCGGCGCTTTCGTCGGTGCTCCGTGCGGAGTGGCCGCTGCTGATCAGCGCTGCCCTGCGCATCGTCGGAGACCTGCAGACTGCCGAGGATGTCGTGCAGGAAACGCTGCTTGCCGCGTTGGACAGATGGCCGCTGCAGGGCGTGCCTGATCGTCCGGGTGCGTGGCTCATGACTGCGTGCCGCAACCGCGCGCGCAACGTCGTTCGCGATGCTGGCCGAGGCAGGCAGCGGATCTCCTCGGCGTCCTGCGTGGCGGCAGGCCAGGAGCCGGCTGATCCAAGCCCAGGCGTGATTGCTGATGACCGGCTCCGGCTGATCATCCTGTGCTGCCATCCGCTGCTGCCCGTCGACGCTCAGGTGGCGCTCACACTGCGCATGGTCGGAGGTCTCGCAACCGAGGAGATAGCGCGGGGCTTTCATCAGCCGGCGGCAACCATCGCCCAGCGCATCGTGCGGGCCAAACGTACGCTCAAGACTCTCCGCGCGGACTTCACCAGTGACGACCTGGATATCAGCGAGCGGCTTCCTGCCGTCCTCGATGTCATCTACCTGGTTTTCAACGAGGGCTACCTGGCTGCGGCGGGCGAGACATTGACCAGGGGCGAACTGGCCTACGAGGCCTACCGTCTCGTCTGCCTGCTGACCGAGCTGACGCCAGCAGAACCTGAGGCGTGGGGGCTGCGAGCGCTGCTCTCGTTCCAGCTCAGTCGGTGGACCACCCGCACCGACGCCGACGGCGCTCCGCTGACCCTGGACGCTCAGGACCGCGCCAGCTGGAACAGCGAGCTTATCTGCGACGGCGTCCGCTCGCTCGGCCGTGCCCGTGACGGCGGCCAGCGCGGGCCCCTGGTCCTGCAAGCCGAGCTCGCTGCCTGCCACGCCACAGCGCCGGCTTTCGACGCGACGGACTGGTCGGCCATCGTCGCACTCTACGACGAGCTGGCCACACTCCAGGACACGCCGGTCGTGGCCCTGAACCGGGCTGTTGCCGTCGCCATGTGCGACGGCCCGGCAGCCGGGATTGCCGAGCTTGACTCGCTGGTCAGCGATCCTGTGCTGAGTACGTCGCATCGCGTCTGGGCGGTCAGGGCTGACCTGTACCGCAGGCTGGCCGACAACGCAGCTGCGATCGCGGACTACGACCGTGCGCTGCGGCTGGTCAGCAATGACGCCGAACGCCGCTACCTCGCAGCGGCGCGCGGCCGCCTGACTAAGGAACACTGATGAGAGAGAGGCTGAACAGCGATGCTCCATGCTGAGCACACCGTCACGATCAACCGGCCAGCCCCCGAAGTCTTCGACTATCTCGCGGACGGCACCAATAATCGCGACTGGCGCAATGGTGTCATCCAGATCGAGCGGGTCACCGCGATCGAGGGCAAGGGAGCCGCCTACCGTCAGGTTCTTGCCGGACCTGGTGGTCGGAACATCGACGGGGATTACCAGGTCACGGTCTTCGAGCGGCCGAGCAGACTCGAGTTCCTGGTCACGGCGGGCCCGGCCCGCCCGACCGGCGCATTCGAGCTCAAAGAGACATCCAGCCGCGGCACGCGGGTCAGGTTCGCCCTCGACCTGCACCCTGCCGGGCTCATGAAGCTCATGACGCCGATGATCGCCAGGCAGATGCGGTCCGAGGTCGCCCAGCTCGACACTCTCAAGGCGATCCTCGAGCGCCGCGGTGACGGCAATTAGTCCGAACGGATTAGTCCGGTATCCCTGCGGGAGACGCCGCGCCGACGTCAAATCGGGGCACGGGGGTCCGCCGCGGCGACCGCCTCGGCGTGACCGTGGAGGCCAGTGGATCACGCCATCCGACCTCCGCGATGATCCTAGTTCCCGCGCTCTGACGTGCTGCCCTAAAGGCGCCGCTGCCCGGAGCAGTGCTGCAGGGATGGCCAGATGACCGAGGTATACCTGGAGATCGGCGCCCGGAAGGTCTTCGCCTACGCGACCTGATGGCCCGGCTGGTGCCGAGCTTGCCGCGGCGAAGAGCCAGCGCTGCCCGAGCTGGCCGCCGTGGGGCCACGCTACGCTGCGGTCTGCAATCAGGCGGATATCCCGTTTGACGGCACGTCTGCCAGTGCCGGGTTCGAGATCACTGAGCGCGTGACTGGCTCGGCCATGACGGATTTCGGCGCTCTCGACGTCGCGCCCGCCCTTGACAGCAAGCCGATCACGGCGGCGAAGCTTGGGCGACTCACGACTCTGACGCGAGCCGCGTGGCAAATGTTCGAGCAGGCCGCGACTACCGCGCCGCGGGTGCTTCGCAAGGGCCCGCGCGGTGGTGGCAGGGATCGCGACGCGATCATCGAGCACGTCAGCCAGACCGAGGTTCTCCATGCCCGGATGCCCGGGATCAAGGAGCGGCCCCTTCTGCCCGGCGACATTGCCGCCGTCACGCGCCTGCGCGCCAGAATCCTGGCCGAGATCGAAGCCAGCGCCACCGCGGCTCACGGCGCCGACCTGCCCCGCTCGCGCCGCCCTGCCTTGTTCGTGGCCCGCCGGACTGCCTGGCACGCCGTTGACCATGCCTGGGAGATTCAGGACCGGAAGGAGCCATAGGCCCGCATGATCGACCCAAGTTAACTGAGGGCGCCGACAGTCGGCCATTGAAACGTCCTATCTAGATGCCGGAGGGGCTTTACCGGCATGCCATGCCGCGGTCATGCTGACGTGAGATGCTCAGCGAACCTTATGCCGCGACCGGAGGCAATCGTGAGTGAGCAGCAGCGTGCGACCGGAAATGGCCCGACCAGAAAGGCAGGAGACCCGGTCCTCCCGCGAACGGCGGCGGGCCCGACCAGGCGGCGGCTGCTGCAGGCCGGTCTCGCGGCCGGAGCAGCGGCCGGCGTCGGCGGCGGCCTATCGGGTATTGGCAAGGCTGCGCCGCGCGCCGCACTGCGGCAGCCGGGGTCCAGGACCGATCCGAGCCTGCCAGCGGGAACGGACACGCTGCCCCAGATCAAGCACATCGTCGTGCTGATGATGGAGAACCACTCGTACGACAATCATCTCGGCATGCTCCGGCGTCAAGGAGCCGACGGCTTCAAGCTCGGATCGGACGGGAAGCCGCTGGCCGTCAATCCGTACGGCGATGGCAGGCTGCAGCACGCCTTCCGGATGCCAACGACGTGCCAGCTCCTTTTGAAGCCGAGCCAGACCTGGACGAACAGCCACATACAGCTCGACGGCGGGAAGCTGGACGGGTTTGTCAAATCCGGCAGCGGGCCAGTTTCGATGGGCTACTGGCAACGGGCGGACCTGCCGTTCTATTACTCGCTGGCGTCGGTCTTCCCGCTCGCCGACCGGTACTTCTGCTCCATGCTTGGCCCGACATTCCCGAACCGCCGGTACCTCATCGCCGCGACGTCGATCGGGATGATCAATGACACCATTCCGAGCCCGACCGCATATCCGGCGAACGGCACGATCTTCGATTCGCTGCACAAGGCCCGTGTCGCCTGGAAGGACTACTATTCCGCGCTATCGGTCGTGCCCACGATCGCGCTGTTCCCGAAGCTGCTGGTGAGGTACCACGGCCACCTCGCCCACATCGATGATTTCTTCGCTGATGCCGCGGCGGGCAAACTGCCTGGTTTCTCCCTCGTTGAGCCGAACTACCTGCTGACTTCAGAGGAAGATCCGCAGAACATCGCGCCAGGGGAACAGTTCGCCGCGAAGGTCATCAACGCCGTCATGAAGGGGCCGGCCTGGAAGAATACGCTGCTGATCTGGACATTCGACGAGCACGGCGGATATTACGATCACGTCGTACCGCCACGCGCCATCGCGCCGGACAATATCCCTCCTGCGGTGAATGGCGGGCCGTCCTACACCGGCTTTCATCAGTACGGCTTCCGGGTCCCGTGCGTCGTCGTCTCGCCGTGGGCGCGGCCGAGTTACGTTTCGCACAAGATCTTTGATCACACCAGCATCTGCGCGCTGGTCGAGACGAAATGGAACCTGCCCGCCATGACCCGGCGCGACGCCAATGCCCACAACATGCTCGACATGCTTGATCTGCGCGCGCCGGCCTTCCGGCATCCGCCGAAGCTGGACAAGCCGCTGCTGGACGCGCACCCGGTCGAGGCGCTGAAATGCAACGTCACCGGCCCGGGAACCATCCCGCCGCCCGGCTCGATCAGCCCGGCACCGTAAGGTTCCGCGTGCCGTACAGCGCGCCGGGCATCTCCGGCTATAGCACCGCGTCACCGGCGCGACACGGCCGGTCCGTCCGCTCGGCCACGATCTCGCTCGCGAGGTCAATGCACGGTGCGCAGATCCACACGCCCGGGCCGGCAACGAGTTGCACTCCGCTGGCCGACTTACCGCAGAACGAGCATCCCTGATCGTCCTTCTTCCCGCGACGGCTACGCTGCCTGGCCGGGCTGATGTAACACTCGAGCTCTTTCTTGATCGCCGGAATGCTGGCATGCAGCTGGACAAGCACCCGACGGACCCGGGATCCTGGATCGAGCGCCAGTGCGGCGAGGAGATGCTCGGTGCCGATATAGCCTAGGCCGGGCCGGCGCGCGAGGCTAGCCGCTCCGGCCAGTGCCTCCTAGCCTCTGGCGACTCTGGTGGCGGAAGCTCACCAGGCTCAACACAGGACGTCAACCTTAAGTGTCGTGAGCGCCGACGCGGCCTCGTCCAGCGCCAGCTGAGTCTGGCGCCAGCTGAGTGACCCGCTCCCATAGTCCAGCAGAGCGGAGCGACTGAGGTGGCCGTTCAGGAGACGCGGATGGTGCCGCCAATCTTGTTGAATGTCCGCCGGAAAGCCCTCGGGTTGTCGGTGCTCAGCGTGACGTAGCACAAGCGACTGTTCTTGGTCAGGACCGTGTACTGGGTGTCGCTGATTGGGACGCCCGCCCTCGAAGTGAGCGTGAACTCAGACTTCACCCCGGGGTTCCCGTCGATGATGGCGTTCCTGATGGCCAGAACCCGCACATGTATCTTCGCATATTCGGCCCGCTCGGCCGTTTTCAAGGCAGATGACGAACTCGCGCCCGGCGTGAGTGCGGTAGGCACGCAGAACGCGTTGCCATTGGTAGCGAATTGATGGGGAGACCGCACGGCCGATGCGAGGTCGGCCACGAAAATGGCGTGTCGCTGGCTGAGCTCTGTCAGAACGTTCTTCAGGTAGCTGCTGCCCATGCCCCTGACGCGAATTTGCTGATGGCGTTGGCAGCGCTGATCTTCGCCAGATTGAGGGCCGCCCATCTGTCGGGGATCGCGAACCACACGCCCTGAGCGGCGCTGCCTGCCCAGCGGTAGCCGGCCGGGGGCGGCTCAGCCGGGACGCCATTGGCGGTCCCTGAGGAAGGCGATGCCGACGTGTTCGCCGGTGACGGGGGTAGCGACGCGTGCGGCTTGGCCGCCGACCCGCAGCAACTACAGACCGCGGCCGTCACGGCCATGATCACTCCCGCCAGGATCGAATCACGCGTCCGCGTCATGGCTGCTCCAGAGCTGGGCGAAACCGGGCGTTCCCAGGTATGTTTGCGCGCGTTTCAGGATAACGCGGCCAAGAATCGACGACCAGCTATTGTTCAGCCGGCCGCTGCACTGCACTGTCCCGGACCGGCTCTCAGCCGCGCGCGAACCATAGCTGCAGGTCAAGCAGGCCCGACCAGCCAGTCTGGCGTTTATGGCACGGTGGCGTTCGCCGTTGTGGTCAGCGTGCGCTTTCTGACTTCCTGCGCGATCATCGTGTCCGGGCTATGAACACCGGGTTTGGGCGGGACTTCAGCGATAGCCACGGCGACCAGGTCGGTGTACGCATCCTGGCGCAGCCGCTTGATCAGGCCCTGCGCCGTGGTCTTGAGCCGGGCCTGGAGTGTGGCCGCAGATAGGCCCACTGCGCTCAGGATGCCGAACACCGCCTGCAGGAGGGTGCTGGATGAGCCCTTTGCGGCAAGCGTGACAAGCGCGACCAAGGGGACAAGGCTGATCGCCGCGATGGCGAGCGGCATCCGCAGTGCCTGCAGGCCGCGCAGGTAGCCGTGCCAGTTCTTGAGTACCGCGTAGGGCTTGATGAGCGTCGATGGGTCCTGGCCAAGGATCAGCAGTTCATACCAGCGCCGCAGCTGCCGGTACAGGTCATCCTGAGCGTCCTTTCGCCACGTCTCATCGCTGGCGACCGACTGCCACAACTTAATCGTGCCGGCAATGGCGGGAGCACAAAACGGATTGAAGTAGCGGCTCAGCCGCCCGGCCAGCCGGGAAAGCTCCGCACAACGCGGCTGTCCCAGGAGGAAAGCCCAGCAGTCCGGCCGCAGCGGGTTGCACGCCGCGTCTGGGTTCAGGGCCCAGTAGACCTCGGCCAGCCCGCGCCCGAGCTGATAAGCGGCCGCCTGCATATCTGACCGCCCGGCCAGGCTGTCCTGGGCATGCGCATCGAGTTCGTACATACTGGCCGCCAAGGCAGCCCACGCCGTGGCCGCGGCGGGCGTGTCCGGTTTTTCTGCTGCCAGGGCACGGGCCTGGTGGTCGATGACAGCCGTCTGACTATGCAGTTCGTTGTCGCTGACCGCGACGATGTCAATGTAGAGATCGGCTGCGAGCCTTTGGAGTACGACCTGCGCCTCGATCCTGAGTTCGGTAGGCGTGCGCTCCATGCGCAGCGGCAGCGCATGGTCTTGACGGCTGGGAAGCTGCCCCGCCGCGGGTCGCGGGCCTCCTGGCCGGTTCCGGCCCCGCACCTCAGCCAGGTACCAGCCGAACCGCAGCGCGGCGAGTACGTCCGACCGGTCCCCTCGCCTGAGCGCCCAGACGTCCTCATCAATCTTCCGGACAGTTTCGTCCACGGTCACGCCTTAAGAGCGTAATCGTGTCGCCAGTTGAGAACAATAGCCAGGTTTTCTGACGATGAGAGCTTTCGCGCCCTTCCGTGCTTCCTGATAGCGGCCGTTCAGCAGGCAGATGATCGACCTTGCGACAAGCGCGATAGAAGGCCGTCGCGGAAGTACTGGATTGTGGCAAGTGGAACTCTTGGCGTAGCAGTATCACCGGCAGTCGTCAGCCTGCCACGACCAGCGGAACCCTACGACGGTCTTCTCGACAGACCGAAGATAGCGCTGCACCTCGTGCTGACCGCCCAGCGACACCGGTTCACGCTCCACGATAGGTCCGTCCACGCCGTCCCAGACTGCCCACCAGATGCCGGCTGGCAGCATGTCCGGGTGGAACTCCACGCGCATATCGAAGTTCTCCAGCCGTCGCATGACGGCCCGGCGGAACTCTCGTTCGTGCGGATCGTCGAGATTGCCGGGGTAGCGGTAGGTCGTCACGTACTCAAGGCTGATCGTCTCGCCAGCGGACAATTCCCTGGCGAGTGGGATCGTTGTGGCGTAGAGGTTCTTGCTGACCTGCTGAAGCTCAGCGGGGACGTCGCCGCATCCCTGCCCAACCTCCAGCGTCAGGGTGCTCGTGTCGTACAGGTAGGGAATGCGATCAAGACCATCGGCGATTGCCTCGATGACCTGAATCGTACGCGTCCGGGCGACTCGACCGTCGGATCCGACATAGACGTGATCGTGCAGGGAAACCGTCTGGTGACGGCGCGGGCCGAGAGCGGAGCGCAGTTCTCCCTCGGTATTGGCGCCCATGGCCCGCGGGCCGGAAAGCACGCTGATCCTCCCCGAGCCCTCCCAAAGACGCCACAGCCGATCGGCGTGCGCGTCGGAGATCCCGAACGCGTCGATAAACAGGGAAAGAGTCGGCCGGCTGAGCAGCCTGCCAGACAGCGCGCGGGCGACGGTGTCCTTGAGTTGGCGCGGCAATGCGTCCTCGTCGTCGGCCACTCGCGGATGGCTCCACAGATACCTGGCAAGCACCTCGGCCACGGCGAGTTGGGTGATCTCACTGGACCGGGCGCGCACCACGTGCTGCTCCCAGAGCCGGCGGTATGGGCCTGGTTGAGCCAGTAATGCACGCAGGTATTTGGCCGCCGCGCGGCGGCCGGCTGGGGGCGGTGCGTCGCTCATGGGTCCCAGACCTCGCGCTGTGCGAACTAACTGCGACATTTACCGGATACCTTACGGGCTGCGGGTCCTGGCTAGGGGGGCGGCCCGCCGCCACGGCGGCGGGCCGGCGGACCTGCGAGCTCAGAGCTTAATACCAGAAGCCGGCCCCTCGCCTTCAAGCAGCACAGCACAATGCATCCTGATCGCCACGAACAGCTTGGTCGCGGCGGCGCCATGAAGCCGCGCTGGAGCAACAACGGCCTGCACAGTCC
>Ga0207646_10003605_pt1 | contig 17359 bp, 15 predicted proteins | sample KBSK5502metaG_FD_184343 | JGI IMG/M metagenome (GOLD analysis project Ga0207646, IMG submission 184343) | Corn, switchgrass and miscanthus rhizosphere microbial communities from Kellogg Biological Station, Michigan, USA - KBS K5-50-2 metaG... | ecosystem: Host-associated > Plants > Roots >... | reverse complement strand
CTGCGGCTGGCCCGTGCTCCCACGCATACTCCAGCACCACTAGGCGCTAACGCACCCGCGGCCGATACTGCGGCCGAACCTTTACGTCGCTGAGCTTGATCATGGCTCCCCCCTTGGTTTGGACAGGCTGGACACCTAGCTGCCCATCAAAGCAAAGGAGGTCAATCTTGAGTAGATACTTCACCGGGCCCGCCCTTGACCGCCCGGGCGACTTCTGGCCGTGCTCGGCAAGCAGCTTCATCTTCTTGATCCCGGCCTCGAGCTCGGCCGGGTCGCGGCCACGAGTCGCTGGCGACGACGGAGATACACGCACGTGAGCTCGGAGCGGCAGCGGGAAGCTATCGACAGCGGGACGTTGACGGGGTGGGCCCGTCGGGACTAGCTTGATGCGTATGGCGCTGTCCTCGTCCGTCCGTACCAAGCGCTGGACCCGCGTCGAGTACGAGCGACTCGTCGACCTGGGCGCCTTCCGGCCCGGCGAGCGCCTGGAGCTGGTCGGCGGAGCCCTCCTCGTCCGTGAGCCACAAGGCGGCCCGCACTTCACGGCCGTCGGGCTCATCGAGGACGTGCTGCGAGAGGTCTTCGGGGCGGACTGGACCATTCGCGCGCAAGGGCCCATCGCGCTCGACGACGACTCCGAGCCAGAGCCCGACATCGCCGTCGTGCCCGGCAGCCGACGTGACCACCGATATGCACACCCTTCGCATCCCGTTCTCATCGTCGAGGTCGCCGATTCGAGCCTGGATTTCGATCGGGGCGAGAAGGCCAGCCTCTACGCGCGGGCCTGGATTGCCGACTACTGGATCCTCAACCTCCGGGAGCGGCTCCTGGAGGTTTACCGGGAGCCGACGCCGGCGCCGCAGGCCCGGTACGGCCACCGGTATAGCGCGACGATCACCCTGGGTCCGAACGACCGCGTGAGCCCACTCGCCGTGCCGAGCGCGGCGATTCTCGTCGCCGACTTGTTGCCATGAGCGAGATGGCCTCCTCGGCGGTCCGCATGAGCGCTGGACGCGGTTGGAGTACGAGCACCTGATCGATCTGGGTGTCGCCCGACCCGAGGGGCGGCTGGAGCTGCTCGGCGGTCAGCTGGTGGTCCGCGAGCTCAGGGGCGCCCGCAGGCCACCGGCATCCGCCTGGTCGCGCCTACCCTGCGCGCGGCATTTGGCCCCGGGTGGACGATCGAAGCCCAACTGCCGGTCGCCCTGGACGAGGAGTCGGAGCCCGAGCCCGACATCACCGTCCTGCCCGGTGCGCCGCGTGACTACCTGGCGTCTCATCCGACCGCTCCGACTCTTGTCGTCGAGGTCGCGCTCGCCAGTCTCGCGCTCGACCGCGGGGAGGACGCCAGCCTCTACGCCCGGGCCGGCGTGGCCGACTACTGGATCGTCAACCTGGTGGACAACGTCCTGGAGGTGTACCGAGCACCGGTCGCCGATCCGCACCTGGTCCATGGCTGGCGCTACGCGTCGACGGCAACGCTGCGCCGAGGCGATACGCTGACGCCCGTGGCGCTGCGGGACTCCGTCATTCCGGTCTCGGACCTGCTGCTCTGATGGCTCGACGCACTAACCGCGACCTGCCAGAGTCCCTCGAACCGCAGACGGCCGCTAGTAGGACTCTGCGCGACATCACCAGCTCGCCGACCAACCACCGACCCCGGCGGCGCAGGCGGTGGAACTGGCTCGCTTACATCCCGCTCGTCCCTTACCTGGTCTGGCTGATTATCCGCCATCGCTCGCCGACGGTGTTTACGGCGGCGAACCCTGGAATCGCGACCGGCGGCACCGTCGGGGAATCCAAGGCGGCGATCCTCACGAGCGTCGAGCGCGCCGGCGGCCCCGTCGCCGAGTTCTCCTTGGTGGCACCGCATTCCGATCGCGGTTCCCGCGTGCGGGCGGCGACGCGGTGGATGGATGAGACGGGCGTCCCCTTTCCCGTGATCGTGAAGCCTGACGTCGGCGAGCAAGGCTGGGGCGTCGCGCTGATCTGCACCCGGCGCGGCCTGGAGCGCTATTTCGACTGCATGCAGGGTGCGATCATTGTCCAGCGCTACTTCCCCGGGATCGAGGCGGGCATCTTTTATTGCCGGCGTCCCGGCACCGAGCATGGCCGGATCGTCTCGATCTCGGAGCGCATCCATCGTCGGGTCCTTCGTGTCGATCCCTGCCCGGAGGAGGCGCCGTCCATCGTCTTCGGCTTCACGTGCCACGACGTCGACTACCGAGATGCGCTGAACTGGAGGTCGCCGCAACTCGAGCGCGTGCTCGACGCGCTCGGCCGCGCCGTTCCCGGTTTCTTCTTCGGACGCTTCGACGTCCGCGCCGCGTCGGTCGACGCACTGCGGCGCGGTGAATTCACAGTCATCGAGCTCAATGGCGTCCTGTCGGAGTCGACCCAGATCTACGACCCGGCTGTCAGCTTTGCCCGTGCTTGCGCGACGCTTTTCCACCAGTGGCGCGGCGCGTTCGAGATCGGCGCGGAGAACCGCGCGCGCGGGACAGTGCCGACCCGCCTGCGCGAGCTGGCCAAATTGATGGCGATGAAGACCTGGCGTCGGGTTTCGGCAAGACGCCTGCGCAATCTCGCGCGGATGTCCCGGGGCAGGTTACCTACCAGCGCGGAACCCAGACGCTAGAATCGGGCACTCCCGGCTCCTACGCGGAGTCAGAAGTGCCCGATCCTACGAGTGGTGGGCCGTCTCAAGGACACGAAACCGGCTTATGGGCCTCTTACGTCAATGCGCCTAGGACTTCCACAACCTCTGCGATCACCTGCAGCTGTCCCTCGTCCGCGCCCGTCAGGATGATCGGCTCGAAGTCCGGGTTGACGGGCTTAAGGGTGATCCGTGTGTGGCGCCAAGAGTCGCCCTGCTTCGCCCGCTCGCTCTCGTAACGCTTGACGGTGTACCGCTCACTGCTCTCCGGATCGGTGGCGTCGCGCATCTGCACGAGACCCGTCTTGCCCTGCCGTGTGCCCTCGACGGGCGACGCGAAGAGGCAGTACGCGCCGTTGGGGATCATCGGCTCCATCGATCTTCCGACGACCTGCGCGACGAACATGCCACGGCACAGGTGGTGCCCGGTCTCGACCGCGGCCCACGCGAAGCGATCGTCGTCGATGTGCTGTGGATCGTTGAATGCCCCTGCGGCTACCTTTAGCGGCACGAGCGGCACGCAGGTAACATAGCGCTCCTCCGGTTTGGGTTTGACGATCCGAAGACGCGGCGGTAGGGCGTTGGTTCCGGTGTGCTCTCCTCCTCCGCGCGCGTCGTCGCTCCTCACGCGCCGATACGCTTCGGAAGCCATCCACGCTGTCACGAGGGTGACGGCGCGGGTGATGAGCGCCCGGCGCTTCGCGCAGAAGTATCCGCTCGATCCCTACACCGCGCTGCCGCCGGCGGAGTGGACGATCGACCGGATGCGCAAGGTCAAGTACGCGCTGGCCGGCACGGTGGACCAGGTCAAGCGCGAGATCGAGGCGCTCCAGAAAATCGGCGGCGACGGGGATCTTGAGTGGTTCGGGTGGTTCTTCGACCAGGGGTTCATGTCGTGGGAGGAGGAGGAGCGGCAGATCGAGCTGTTCGCGAAGCACATCATTCCGGCGTTTCGGTAGGCGACGGGCCCCTCACCCAGCCCTCTCCCTAGAGGGGAGAGGGTGGGAGGGGTCCTGCCGCATGGCCGCGATCTCGCTGCGCAGGTCCCGCGCCCATGCGCGACGGTCGCGGCCGGCAGCAACCTGCGGGCGGCCGAACGTGACGACGGCGCACAGGTCGCGGGCGCAGAGCGCGCGCCAGATCGATCCCGCGAGCGATTCGTCGCCCATGTAGCTGGCCGCCCGGCTGGGTCGTCCCGACTTGCCGTCGACGATCTGCACCGCCACCGGCTGCACCGGCGCGTCGGCGGAGATCGCGGCCTGGAGCAAGCCGGAATGAAAGGGCAGCACCGAGCTGCCGTCGCCGGTGGTTCCCTCCGGGAACACCGCGAGGATGTCCCCATCCTTCAAGGCCTCCGCCATCCGGTGCACCACCCGCATGGCGTCGCGACGAGACTCACGCTTCACGTAGATGGTGCCGCCGCCCGTGACCACGGTCCCAACCAGCGGCCAGCGCTCCACGTCGGCCTTCGCCACGAACCGGCACGGACACACCGCGTGCAGCGCGAGGATGTCGACCCAGGAGATGTGGTTCGAGACCAACAGCATGGGTCCGACCGGCGCCGGCGCACCGACGACCTTCAACTCGATACCGAGTCGCTCCAGCATCGTGCGACCCCAGTGCTGAATTCGTCGCTCGCGCTGCGGCTTCGAGAGCCAGGGAAAGAGCAGCCCGCCCTGCACCACGCCCCAGAGGAAATGCGTGAATACCCGCCAGCCGATCCAGCAGGCGGCCAGCTTCCTCACACCCCGCTGGGGAGCTCGAAGGCCCGCATCGCGCGAGCGACCCGCCGGTCGAGATGGTCGAGATGCGACAGCTCGCCGAGCCGCGACTCGACGGCCGCATCGTGACGATTCGATGAACGGAGAAACTGGGCGAGACTCACCAGGCACCGCCGCTCGAATAGCGGAAGCCGGCGGTCCTGCGCACAACGAACAGCCTCGCGAAACCGGGTTTCCGCGCGGTCGAGCTCTGTGGGCGCGAGCTCTGCCATCAGCAGCGCGTGCACGCGAAGCAACTCCGCTTCGAACAATTGGCTGCCTTCGGGCATCAACACCATGGCACGCTCGCACGTGGCCGCCGCCTCGGCTAGCCGACCGGCCCGACGCTGGGCGTCGGCCAGATTACCCAGGTGACCGGCCAGGGCCATGCGGAACTGGACCGACTCGAAGCCGGCGATCGCCTTGGCGATCGCGGGAATCCCCTGCTCCAGCTCCCCGCGCAAGCAGTGCGCCCAGCCGATAAATGCGGCCGCCCCCACCCGAAACCCATACAGTCGATGCTGCTCAGCCAGCGCGAGCATGCTGCTCGCCACCGTCAGCATTTCCTCGGCCGCGCCGCACAGCCCGAAGACCCAGCCTCCGACATAGCTCATCGGGATCGCGGTCGAATGCGGATGGTGGACCGCGTCGCCCGTTCGCAGTGCGTCGAGGCCGGCGTCAAGCGCGGCGTCCACGTTCCCCAGGCAGAGATGGGTGATGCTGAGCAGGGACTTCGTGTGGACCTCGGTGTTCTGCCCGTACAGGTGCGTCGTGGCGGCGTCCCGCTCGTGGACATACAGCGTGAGCGACCGTTCGAGGGCCGTCTTCGCCGCGGCCGCGTCGCCTTTTACGAGGAGTGCCTGACCCAGCATCCGATACCCGATGACCGGCTCGGATTCGAACCCCCCCTGCTCAGCACGCGAGACGAACTGCCTCGCCAGCGAGATCGCCTCGTCGGTGCGGCCCCGGCAATTGACGAAGGTGAACTGTCCGAACGCAAAGGGGAAGACCATCGGCGCGGCCGAGGCTTCCTCGCACAGCTGCAAGCCACGCTCGCAGCAGGCCGCCAGCTCCGCAGACGTTGCGCTCTGTGTCGCCAGGAGCGAGCCCATCAGCGAGGCCTGAAGCTTCAGCTCGAATTGCCGGCGCGCACCGGGATCGGGAATCCGGTCCAGCAGGCCAAGTCCCGTGCGGACATGCTCGACCGCCTCGACGTGTGCGGATCGCCGGGCGGCCGCCACGCCCGCCCCCAGCCACGCCTCGACCGCCTCCGGGAAGTCACCCGCCTCGGTGAGGTGATAGGCGAGAACTTCCGGTATGGCCGGCTCGCCCACCATGGCGTTTCGGAGCACTTCCACGATGCGCACGTGCATGGCCCGGCGCTCGGTCTGAACCATGGATTCGTGCGCCATCCTCTGCAGCAAAGCGTGCCGGAATTCATAGCGGATCTCTGCGCCGAATCGTTTCGGCAGCAGGATCTCTGCTTCGACCAGCGCTTCCAGCCGCTCGGGGACCTGCGTCTCGTCTTTGAGCAGCGCAATGAGCAAGTCCAGCGTAAACGCGCCGCTGAGGCAGGCGGCCGCCTGGGCAATGCGCCGCGCCCCTGGTCGCCGGTCGAGCCGTTCCGACATCAGCTCGGCAAGCATGAGCGGCACGCCGCCCAGTCGGCGGTGTGGCGCCGGCCCTCGCGACTGCTCGTCGAGCAAGGAAATGACGAGCTGTTCGAGAAAGAACGGCACCCCCTCGGCGGCCTCGACTGCCTTCAAGACCATCTCGTCCGACAGCCCGGCGGCCCCCGGAACTGACCGCGCCAGCTCGAGGCCATCCGGCAACCGCAGCGGCTCGAGCCGAACCGTCTCGTCGATCTCCGGGAGCGCGGGGCCCTTGGGGAAGCGCCGCATCGTCAACACGACGAGGACCGGCAATTTGGCCGACGCGGCGACGATGTCGCGCAGGAGATCGGCAGATGAAGGGTCCAGCCAGTGCGCATCCTCGGTCCAGAAGATCAACGGTCGCGCGCCCGCGGACCGCGTGAGCATCGAAACGATGAGCTGGTACTGCTTCTGCTTGACCAGCTGGGACGTCGCGGCGGCCGCCTGGCCGCCGCCGGAGGCCCCGACGTCCAGAAGACTGGCGATGAGATCGCGATTCTCCTGGGTGTTTTGGTCGATCTCGTTGAGATAGCCCGAGATCTTGTCGAGGCGCACCGATTCTTCGTCGTCCGCAGTCAGCCCGGCGCGCCCCCGAAGAAACATCCTGGTCGGATAGAGCGGCGTGCTGGCGAAGATCTCGTGGCATTGCCCCTGCAGTAGCGTCGCGTTGACGAAGTCGGGCCGGGCGGAGAGCTCCAGCATCAGGCGCGTCTTGCCCAGGCCGGCATCGGCCACGATCGCCACGGTCTGGCAGCGCGATTCGTCCCGGGCAACCTTCCAGCGCGCCACGATCTGCTCGATGGCCGCCTCGCGCCCCACCATGCGCGCCGCTCCACGACGTAGACGGGACTCGGTCCGCGTCGTGCCGGGCAACGCGCGCACGACCTGGAAGACCTCGACCTTGCGCGACAGGCCCTTGATCGCCCTCACGCCCAGCGACTTGCACTCGAACAACCCTTCGACGAGCTCGGCCGTCTCCTGGCTGATCGCGATCCCCCCGGAGGGCACTTCGGCCTGCAGCCGGGCCGAGAGGTTCACCGCTTCTCCCACGGCGCCATACTCACTGGCCCCGGGGCTGGTGACCAGCTCCTGAGCGATCAGCACCAATCCGGAATGGACCCCGATTCGCGCCTCCAGCTTCGGCAGGGTCCGGCCGTGCACATGCGTATCGAGATCGCGTAGGCCCTGGAGCAACGCGAGCGCCGCAAGGAGCGCACGCTCCGCATCGTTGCCGTGGGCCGCGGGGTAGCCGAAATAGACGAGGAGTCCGTCGCCGAAGGCCTGCGCCACGAATCCGCCGAAGCGCTCCATGGTCGTCAGGGCCAGCCGCTGATAGCGGCGCAGCAAGATCCCGAGATCTTCCGGATCCAGCTGTTCGGCCAGGTCGGTGAACCCGACCAGATCGATGAACTCGATCGTGAGAAAGCGATGCTCGGAGGGCCGCTGGTCCGATCCAGAGGTGCCGTCTTCACTCATCGCACGCCCCCTCGGCACACTCTTGCCGAGCACGGATCCTGGTCAGCAAGCACGAGGAGCCGAGCCTACCTCCAGCCCCCGGCCGGTATTCTACCCCAGCTTGACCACATGTGGCATTTGCCAGAGGCAATCATGTACACTCCCCGCGGACCTAGTGGCGGGTGCTCCGATGCACCGCCGGAGGGACCATGGAGCCGCTGCTGTCATGGCGCGGCCGGCTTGATTCGCCGGCGCGCGATACGGGGCCCGCACCACCGCGAAGACGAGCCCTGGTCGTCTGCGCGCACCTGCGCCCCGGCCGCGACAAGCGGCGGACCCGCTACTTCATGCAGCCGATCTCCGGGCTGCACGTCGCCTCCCTGATCGACCCGTACCACTTCGACGTGCGCCTGCACCACGAAGACTGGCACGGCCCGTTCGATCCGGCGCGCTGCGAGGGATACGACCTCGTGTTCCTGTCCGGCCTGCAGCCGGACTTCGACCGCATGCGCCAGCTCGCGTACTACTTCCGCCGGAGCGGCGCCACCGTCGTCGCGGGCGGCAGCATCTGCACCTCGTTCCCCGAGTTCGCCTCCCGCTTCTTCGACGTCGTGTGCGCCGGCGGCGTGGACAGCGTGCGGGACGTTGTCGCCGACTACTTGCGCGGAGCTCTCAAGCCGATCTACCGATCGCCCACCGTCCAGATCTCGCCCTACGCGATCGACCACGGGCTGCTCGCCCGGAACGGCATCAATCCGTTCCTGCACCTGATGGAGTCCTCCCGCGGCTGCAGCTTCAAGTGCCGCTTCTGCGTCATACCCGCCGAGGTCGGCGGCCACGCGCGCTACGACCTCGCAACCCTCGCGGCCGGCATCGACAACGCGATCGCCTCCAGCCCGTGGTGGAGCTTTCGGCGCTGGTACCCGATGATCAACTTCCTCGACAACAACTTCTCCGACGACCGCGGGCACATGCTGGCGGTGGCCCGCCTCGTGGGCGCGCATCCCCGGGTGCGCGGCTGGAGCGCCCTCGTCACGCAGAACGTGCTGCACGACCGCGAGCTCATCCGGACCCTGGCGGGGCTCAAGTGCATGGTGCTGTTCATCGGCCTCGAGTCGCTCGACCACGACATGCTGCGCCGCTTCAACAAGACCCAGAACATGAGCCGTCGCTACAGCGTCATCGACGACATCGCCTTCGCCGAGTCGCAGGGCGTCGCCATCTGCTACGGCTACCTGTTCGACTACAGCCACCAGACCGCCGTGGAAATGGAGCGCCAGATCCTCACGATCGCCCGCGACCCGCGGATGCCCATGCCGGTCTACCTGAGCGTGGTGGCGCCGCTGGCCGGCACCGCGAGCTTCTGGGACGACCTGCGCCGGGGCCATCTGGCGCCCAACCTGCGCCTGCGGGACCTCGACGGCGAGACGATCTGTCACTCGAACCTCGCCGACCGCCCGGAGGCGATCGTCGCGTTCATCGAGCGGATGTTCCGGCGGCCCTGGACCGTGGTGGCGCGCTGGGGGATCCTCGTGAAGACGCTGCGGCGGATCCTGCGAGCGCGCACGCTGAACCCGGTGCGCTGGTACGTCATCGCCTCGGCGAACTTCCACTGCTTCATCTGGTCGAGCGCGACCCCGTCGCAGGCGCGCACGTACGTGGCAGGCGACGACACCCTCGACCCGCAGTACTTCGAGCGACCCGATGACCTGTCGGAAGCGGACCGGATCCGCTACTTCGACCCGGTCCAGCTGACCGATGCCGGTGGGCAGGCGGCCGAGTGGCTCCTGCCGTACGTTCCAGCGGTCGCGGCGCCGCCCCGCCGCACCCTGTCCTTCGCCGGTCGAGCAGACCGCGAACCGGAGCACGAGCCATGAGCATCACCTACGCCGAAACCAGGGACAAGGAGCAGCTGCGCCTGTTCAAGCCCGCGGTCGACGCCTTCATCGCCCGCTCTCAGAATCCCCTGAACACGACCTCGACCTGTCCGCGCCAGACGGTGTTCCTCTTTCCCGGCGGAATGGCGAGCCAGTTGGTGCGCGCCACGCAGAAATTCCAGGACGGGCTCAACGTGGCCCAGACCTTCACCTACGAGCCGGAGCCGGTCTGGCTCAAGCCCGGCTGCTTCATCGCCGGGGCGGCGCGAGACCTCCAGATGCACCGCGACGCGGCGGGGACCTTCCGGGACAAGGCCGACCGCATCATCGTCGCGAACGGCCTGGTCAACCTGGTCGGCTGCACGCCGTACGACGGCTTCCTCGCCTGGTGCGCGAGCAACAACCTCGACGTGTTCGTGTTCGACTGGGACTGGCGGCGTCGGCTGGAGGAAACTACGGATATCCGGGGCAATTGCATCGGTGGTTCGAGGGTGAGCCGCTTCTCAACCGGGGGCTGTTTGGCCCGAATACCTTCAAGCAAGAGATGATGAACATGATCGCGTCGCTTCCCGCCCCGTATACCCTGCATTTCCTGGACGAGGCGACCTACGCCGACAGCGCCACCTTCGCTACGCTGACGGGGCTGGCTCCGGAGTTTCCGCTTTCCGCCTATCCCAGCATGGACAAGACCATTGCCACCCTGCGCGCCGATCCCTACAACCCGCAGACCAATGGCGCCCTGGTCCGCTACCCCGTCCTCACGGGGTTCGATCTGGCCGAGCTCGACTACGCCAGGCTCCAGTTCCAGCAGCTGGCCGCGCCCATGGCGCCGAATCTGCTGCAGAAGTTCTACAACATCCGCGGCGTGCGCACGCAGCTCGACCAGCAGACGTCGATCAGCGACACCCCGGGGAGCGTGACCTGGGACTGGATCCCGACCAGCTTCGCCGCGACGAATCCCTCGCCCATCGTCGACATCGGACAGGTGCCCGGCGACGACACGCAGCCGGCGTGGTCGACGCACCTGGCCACGAACGATCCGGCCCGCTGCATCACCGTGAGGGCCAGCAACGTCGCCCACATGTTCCTCATGAATCATTCGCAGACCCTCGCGGAGCTCGAGTCGATCCTGTGCGCACCGGGAGTAGCCATGAGTCCACCCGTCACGAACCAGCCGGATCCGGCATCCGATGAGGACCTCATCGCCTTCATGCGCTGGCTGGACACGCAGCGCGCAAGGAAAAAGTGGCCGCGGCTCGACGACCCCAAGATTCTCGTATTGATCCCTCCCGAGTTCAGGGAGAAGCTCCCCGCCATCGCGGCCCGCATCATGATGGACCTCATGAAGCGGCCCGCACCGCCGGGGCTCACGGACCACGGCACCGGTCCCAGGCCGAAGCGGCCGAAACCCCGCCGACCAAGGAAGCCGGCCGGGAAGCCAACGCGCAGTAAGCCGGCTTCGCGGCGACGGCGGCCCCGGCGCTAGGAGGGCCCGCCGCGTGCCTGGCCGAACGGACCCCTCGCGCCACCCGCGACCGATGCCTCCCGGGAACCCGGCCCAGAGCTGGAAGACCGAGGGCATCGCTCTGATGGAGCGGCCGGGGGCGGTCGCCCGCCTCTTCATGGGGATCGTCGCGTTCGTCGAGCGCCTCAACCTGAAGCTCGCGAAGCTCGGGAATCCCTGCGTCTACGACAGGGCCGCGTTCCCCTGGGCCGCCGGCGTCGAGCGGCAGTGGCACCTCATCCGCGGCGAGCTCGACCGGGTCCTGGTCCGCAAGGCCGAGCTGCCGGACGTTCAGGAGATGTTGACCGACGCGGCCGTGCTCTCGCGCGATGCCGGCTGGAAGATCTTCCCGCTGATCGCCTACGGATTGCGGTCGCAGCCGAACATCGACCTGTGTCCCGAGACGTGGCGGATCGTCCGGGACATTCCGGGGATCACGACCGCCATGTTCTCGATCCTGGAGCCGGGCAAGCGCATTCCCCCGCACCGAGGCCCCTACAACGGCGTGCTGCGCCTGCATCTCGGCCTGATCGTCCCGGAGCCGCGCGAGCGGACGGCGATCCGCGTCGGCCCCGAGCGGCGCCACTGGCAGGAAGGCCAGGCGTTGATCTTCGACGATGCCTACGAGCACGAGGCCTGGAACGAGACCGACGGGCTGCGCGTGGTGCTGTTCGTCGATTTCAGGAAGCCGCTGCGCTTCCCCGCCGGCGCCCTGAACCGGCTGCTGCTCGGTCTGGCCGTCTTCACGCCCTTCGTGCGGGAAGGCGGCGGCAACCTGCGGCGCTGGGAGCAGCGCTTCCATGGCGGAACGACACAAGCTCCTCGACCTTGATCTCGGTGGTCTGATCGCGGGGATCCTCTCGCGGCCCTACCGCGCCTCGCGCGCGCCCGTCACCGCCGCCGCCGCGGTGATCGACGAGGTTCCCAGGGCGACGCTCCGGGCCGAGATCGACGCCCTCGGCCCAGATGAGCGGCTGGTCGATCGCGGCCGGTTCCTCGTCTACTGCGCGCGCGCCGGTCAGATCCCCTGGGCGCTCCGGGAGATCGGCCGGCTGCGCGAGCTGACGTTCCGCGCCGTCGGCGAGGGAACCGGCCGGTGCGTCGACATCGACCCGTTCGACGTCTTCTATCTGCACCTGTTCGTCTGGGACGCCCACGCCGGCTCTATCGTCGGCGCCTACCGGCTCGGCCTCGTCGACGAGATCCTCGCGCGCCACGGCAAGCGTGGTCTGTACACCCACTCGCTGTTCCGGTACCGGGCCCCGATGCTGGAGTCGCTGAGCCCGGCCATCGAGCTCGGCCGCTCGTTCGTGCGCGCGGAGTATCAGCGCACCTTCGCCCCCCTGCTGCTGCTCTGGGCCGGGATCGGGCGATTCGTCGAGCGCGCGCCGCAGTACGCCGTCCTGTTCGGCCCGGTCAGCATCAGCGCCCGCTACGCGCCGGCGTCGCGCCGGCTGATCGTCGACTACCTGTCGGCCTACAGCGCCGACACGCGGCTCGCCCGCTATGTGCGGCCGAGGCGGCCGTTCCGCGACGGCGCGGGGACGGCGGCCCCCGGCGCGGTCATCCCGACGCCCGGGAGTCTCGACGAGCTGTCGCGGCGGATCGCCGAGATCGAGCACGACGGCAAGGGCGTTCCGGTACTGCTGAGGCAGTACCTGCAGCTCGGGGGGCGGCTACTCGGGTTCAATCTGGACCGGGACTTCGCCGACACCCTGGACGGGCTGGTCATGGTGGACCTGCGGGAAGTCGAGGAAGCCGTGCTGGTACGATACATGGGCAAGCGGGGGGCGGCCGCGTTTCGCGCTTTTCATGAGCTCGATACGGTGCCGACGGGTATCTCGTGAGGGAGCGGAGACCATGAGTTACGACAGCGTACGACTGGACGAGCAGATGCGCGTGCTCGACTACTCCATCGACTGGTTCGTTCTTCGTTACAACGCCATCACCCAGCTGCCGCCCTTCCTGCGGGTGAATCCCGCTCGCCAGACCCTGTTCCTGTTTCCGGGGGGCACGGCGTCGACACTGAAGCGCGCCACCAAGGCGTGGGACCCCGCCGGGCCCGCTTCCCAGGTCTTCAACTACAGAGTGGTGTTCGGCAACGTTCCCGCGCTGCTCGGCGGAAAGGCACGCGATCTGAGGATGCGGAGACTTCTGGATGGCAGCTATCGCGACAAACGGGACCGCATCATCATTGCCGACGGTCTCGTCAATGTGTTCGGCGTCACACCGTACTTGGGATTCCTCATATGGTGTTTGCTCAAGCAGATCGACTGGTTCGTCTTCCCGTGGGACTGGCGACGGAGGGTGGACGACGTCGGCACGTTCTTCATCGACCGCTTTCTGCCCCATTTCCAGGAGCGCGTTCAAAACGAGTGCAACAACGCCGATCCGCTCGCGGACTATTCCTTGATCGGGCACAGCGCGGGCGGACTGGTGGTCAACTGGATCCTCCGCAACGTCGCCCCTCACCCGGGAAACTTGCGCAAGGTCATCACGGTCGCCGCGCCGTTCTACGGCTATGGCGGTCAGCTCCATCGGTGGTTCGAGGGCGACCCACTGGTCAATGGATTCCCCCCATTCACGCCTGACTACACGCAGGGCATCATCAAGGCGCTCTCCTCGTTCCCCGGATGCTATTCCTGGCACTTCCTCCCGGAGGACTTCTACAACGCCAACCCCGTGGACTTTCAGGGCGGTCCGTACCCGCTACCGAGCTATCCGAGCGTCGATCTCACGACGAACATCCCGGCGGATCCCTACGATCCGCAGCCGCCGGACGAGCGCTATCCCACCAAGGCCCAGAGCGGCTTCGATAAGTTCGAGCTCGGCAAGGCGGAGACTCTCTTTGCCGATTTCACGTCGCCGCTGTCGGCGGCCCAGGCCGCGAAATTCGTCAACATCCGCGGCGACACGACCGCGAACAATACGCTCAACACCACGACGTGGGACTTGGTCCCTCCTATCGAACCGAGTCCGATCGCCGACAGGTCCATCACCCCGGGCGATGGCACGCAACCCGCGTGGACCACACGAGACATCGACCTCGCCAGGCAGGTTCCCGGCAACGTGATCACCGTCGTCGGCGGGGACGCCGAGCACTCGATCATCCTGGATTCGCCGCAGACGCTGGCCCAGGTGGCGGCGGTCCTCGGGATTCCGTAGAAAGGAACGGCAATGCCGAAAGAAGCGACCGATCCGGTCTCTCCCAAGACATCGGAAGAAGCCCTCGCGTTCGTGCGCAACATGCAGAAGGCCTTTCCGAAGACGCCCCGTACGAAAAAGGAGCTGGCCGCGCTGCGCAAGTACCTCGCCCGGTTCACCGATGCGGAGCTCAGAGCGGTCGGACGTCGGGTTCTGAGCGATCTCATGCAACGGCCGCCTCGGACCATCCACGAGGGCGACCTTCCACCAGCGCCGATCGCCCCACCGGGGCCGCACGGCGCCACCCCTCCGAGAAGCGGCCCGGACGTCGGCACGAAGACCGGGAAGGGGAGGAAGCCCAAGGCCGGCCCGGCCGGCAAGCGCGCCACCGCCGCCGCCAGGCCGCGCCGCGCGCGTCGTCGCGCCAGGCGGTCGTGACCGCGACCGGCCGATTACGATCCGCGCCATGAAGTGCCCCCGGTGCCAGCAGGACAACCCGGCCCACGCCCGGTTCTGCCTCGGGTGCGGGAGCCGGCTCGCGCTCGCCTGCGGGGCCTGTGGCGCCGAGCTGCCCGGCACCGCGCGCTTCTGTCTTCAGTGCGGGCAGGCCGTCGCCACGTTCACGGCCGCGGAGCGATCGGCCGCGCCCGAGACGTACACCCCCCGACACCTCGCGGAGAAGATCCTCACCTCGAAGGCCGCGCTCGAAGGCGAACGCAAGCAGGTGACGGTGCTCTTCGCGGATCTCAAGGGCTCGATGGAGCTGCTGGCGGACCGGGATCCCTCTGGGATGATGACCTCCCGTCGGAATTCCAGCGCGGGCGGTTCCCGATCTGAGCCGACGGGCGTCGCGGAGCGTCGCCCAGCGCGTGCTGCCTCCGAACGGCGGGCGACGGTGGGGCCGCTCGGGGCGATCCGACCGGGAGCTGAAGCTGCGGCGGCCGGGCCGCTAAGGGTCGCGGCTACACGAGGCGCACGCGCGCCTGGTGGCCGGGTCCGAGGCCGCGGCGTACCTCGTCGGGGGACCGGAAGTCGATTGGGTAAGGCGTGACCCGCCACTGGCACGGCAGCTCGACCGACACCGACGTGCGGTGCTTGCGCAGCATCACCCAGTCGGAAACGTCGGCCGCACCCTCCACGCTGGCGTCGTCGCCAATCGTCAGGATCCAACCCAAGGGCCACCACGCGAAGCTCGTCAGCAGGTGCCCTACCCGCCGTTCACGGTTGACGGTGCCTGCGAGCCCCGTGTACCAGCCCCGCTTGTTGGCCATCAGGTGGCACCACAGCCGAAGCGGTCCCAGAGGACCGCGAGCACTGGACGTCTCCAGCAACGTCCGGAGGTGCGGGTAGCGCGACGTGAGGCCCGGCTGCGAGGTGGCGATGAGGGATACCAGCGCCTGCTTGGCGACCAGCGGTCGATTCACCACCCCCACCGCACAGCGCGTTCCCGCAGACTCCGGCTGCGCGACGGACTCGCACGCCTTCGCGAAGACGACGTACGAGGGGTAGAACTGGCGGCCTGTGCGGTGGTTGCAGGGCCCGCACAGAGTCTCAACGGTCGCGCCGTCGGGCTGGTCCTCGTCCTCCGTCCACGTCAGTCGGCCGGTGGCGTGGCTGGCGTCATCGTCGACGCGCCCACCGAGGACGAGCCCGCTGTTCCCGGCCGCCCGCGAGGGCGCGTGCTCGGGGGTCAACGGGGCGTGTGTCCCACACAGGCGACAGGCCGCCTCATCGCTGAGGGATGTGATGGCCGCGCGCTCGGCCTGGAGCTGGATCACCAGAGCCTCCAGACCCGCATCGTGCTCATGCTCGATCCGAGCGACCTCTGCCGGATGGGCCAGCAACACCTCCCTGCCCGGCCCCTGCGGGCGAGGCTTCGGAGGCCGAAGCGAGGGCCCGGTGCCGACGAGCGGAATGAAGGTCCACCAGCCGGGCGAGCCGTGAGCCGGGTGCGGGACCACCAGTTGCGCTGGCCGCACCAGGAGCGGAGCGCGCCCACCTGGAACGGCTGCCAGCCTAGCGCCCGAAGCTCCAGGGTCGTGAAACGCTTGATCGGGATCGGTCGCCCGCAGGCGGCGCACAGGCGCGTCGGGCGCGGCAGTAACCCCGCAGGCGGCTCGCGCCGGCGTGAACTACCTATCCACGCTATCACGCGCTGAGGTCCGCCTCTAGCCAGCACCGGGCCCAGCGCCTCGGCGCCTCGGGGCGATCCCGCCCGGGGCCAGCCACTCGACCACGCTGCAGCTCCGGGTCCAGCTCCGGGGCGCCTCGGCCCCGAGACCAGGTATAGCCGGGCTATAACCGTCCTAATCCCGTCCTAATTGCGGTCCGCAGCGCCCGGCGCCGAACACACGAACGCCCCGGAAGTGGTGGCGCTTCCAGGACTAGTCTAGGCGGTTCACGGCCCACGAATTGCGAAAGACCTTTGGCTTATGAGTTGTCTTGAGGCTCTGTCGGTAACCCTCTGATCTCGCGCAGAATGTCCAGAACGGTGAGCGATCGTCAGTTCTTTCGTCGTGGTCCTACGTACCTCTCCTTTGAGGATGTTTCAGGGTGGTATGGGAGCAGAATGGGAGCAGATGACCTTTGGGTTCTTCTCAAGCCTGTCCTTGAGCCTTTCATCGGCGTGACGCTAGCCGCGGGAAGGTCCGTTGCAGCCTGCAACAGCATTCGAACCCGTGTTTGCCGTCCGCCACGCGCTTTCTCAATCTGATCGGCCAGTTGCATGATGTTGACTCAACACCTCACCCTCCGGGATTCAAGCGCGGCCGGGATTTGAGTCCCCGTCGCACTGCGCCCAAGGGACGAGGCAAACTGAAGTCTCACAGTTGCGTCGGCGACCGGTTCAAGGCCCGGCGTCGCCAACCCAATGACGTTTGCGGTCCAACGGCCGCGTCAGGCGCGGCCGGCGCGCGTCGGAGCATAGCGTGCTGCTTGGTGGAGGCGCCCGCACCTAGACAGGCAGATTCTCGATCGAGGCCATTCAGCCCGCTGCACCTGGCCTTGGCGGAGCAGTGGCGGCAAGACCAGTGGACTGTAGTCGATCAAACACCAGCCGAACCGCCATCGATCCCTCGCCGATCGCGGTCGCAGTGCGTTTCACCGAACCGGCGCGGACATCACCGACGCAGAAAATTCCAGGCCGAGAGGTCTCCAGCAGCAGAGGCGGTCGATCGAGTTTGCGGACGATGTCTTGCGGAAGATCCGGGCCGGTGAGGACGAACCCGTGCTTGTCCACTGCTATCTGCCCGCCAAGCCATTCGGTGGCTGGTTTTGCGCCGATGAACACGAACAGCCCGCAGGTGTCGAGT
>Ga0207646_10003603_pt1 | contig 17364 bp, 17 predicted proteins | sample KBSK5502metaG_FD_184343 | JGI IMG/M metagenome (GOLD analysis project Ga0207646, IMG submission 184343) | Corn, switchgrass and miscanthus rhizosphere microbial communities from Kellogg Biological Station, Michigan, USA - KBS K5-50-2 metaG... | ecosystem: Host-associated > Plants > Roots >... | reverse complement strand
CCTGTTCGACGAGCCGCTGTCCAACCTCGACGCGCAGCTAAGGGTGCAGATGCGGGTCGAGATCAAGCGGCTGCAGCAGGAGCTCGCGACGACCTCGCTCTATGTGACGCACGACCAGGTCGAGGCGATGATCTTGGCCGACCGGCTGATCGTCATGAACGCCGGCAATGTCGACCAGATCGGCCGTCCGCTCGATCTGTACGAGCGTCCAGCCACCGCCTTTGTCGCCGGGTTCATCGGCTCGCCGGCGATGAACCTCGTCGCCGGTCGGCTCAACGGACGCGGCGTCACAATCGGAGATGCGGTCCTGCCGGTCGATGCGGCGGGCGAGGCCGCGGACCGGCCGGTGGTGGTCGGGCTGCGTCCCGAGCATCTCGACCTCGCGCCGGACGGCCCGCTGGCGCTGCGGGTCGAGCTGTTGGAGCGGCTGGGCGCCGACACGATCCTGCATGGCCGGCTCGGCAATGAAGTGAGAATGACGGCGCGCACGGCGGCAAATTTTGCGCCGCCGCTCGGCGATATCGCACGTTTCGCGATCCGCCCCACGGACATCCACCTGTTCGATCCGGATACCGGCCGGCGCCTCTAATCGGCCTCGCGGTCGATCAAGTGTATGAATGACCCTGCGACCAAGCCGCGCCGCAAGCCCGCGGACCCTAGATCGACGTCGCTTGAATCCGCCGCGGTGAACAACGCCTCGCCGGCGGCGGAGAGCGTCGTCGCGTAATGGAATTCGTGGCCGCGGTAGCGCAAGCCTCGCGGGCCCAGCGGCCCATCTTGCAATAGCGTCAGCGCGCGATAGCCGAGGTGCAGCCGCCGTTCGGCAAAACTCGTCGCGAGCGGCAACAGCCCAGCCATGCGATGCGTGTGGCCATCGGCATCGGTCAACACCTCGCCCAACACCATGTAGCCGCCGCACTCGCCGTAGATCGCGGTACCGGCAGAAGCAGCGCGGCGCAGCCCGCCGAGAAACCGCTGCGCCGCGGCTAGCTGGCCGGCATGCAGTTCGGGATAGCCGCCGGGAAGGTACACGGCGTCGGCGTTCGGCTCAGGCCGTTCGTCGGCCAACGGCGAAAAGAATGACAGTTCGCTTCCGGCGCGACGCCAGCCGTCGAGCACCGCGGGATAAGCAAAGACAAACGCCGCGTCGCGCGCGACGGCGATTCTTTGCCCGAGCGGCGGCAACGGAATCACCGGGCCAGCGCCGCCCAAATTCGAGGGGTGCGGCAACGTAAGCAGCACATCGACATCGACCGTTTCCGACACGATGGCCGCGGCATGCTCGATGACGCCTTCGGCCTCCGCCCGCTCTCCGGCCGGCACCAGCCCGAGATGCCGTTCAGGCAATGCCAGAGCCGAGTCTTGCGGGATCGTGCCGAGGCAGGAAACACCGGGAACATGGCCCGCCAGCGCGGTTTCGAGCAGGGCGCGGTGGCGCGATCCGGCGACACGGTTGAAGATCACCCCGGCGAGCGGCAGCTGCGGGTCGTGCCGCGCAAAGCCGCCGATGAGGGCCGCAGCCGAGGCGCCCTGCCGGCGCGCATCGACCACCAGCACCACGGGCCAGCCGGTCAGCCGCGCCAGAGCGGCGGTCGATGCGGCCTCGCCATCGGTCCCGGTCCCGTCGAACAGCCCCATTACCCCTTCGCACAGCACAAAATCGGCACACGCCTCCAGCTCCGCGACGAGCCCGGCCAGGGTAGCGGGCCGCATCGCCCACAGATCCAGATTGACGCATGGCCGGCCGCTCGCAGCGGCATGAAAGGTCGGATCGATATAGTCGGGCCCCGCCTTGGCGGCGGCGACGCGCGTTCCACGGCGCGACAGATGCCGCAACAGGCCAGCGGCGATCAGCGTCTTGCCGCTGCCCGAGGCCGGCGCGGCGAGGATCAGCCCGCCGGCAGGCACGGCAAAGGCGAAATTGGGTTGCTTACACCCTCACCCACCCGTCGCTGGTGCGCCGGGTCCCCCCGCTCCCGCAATGCAGGAGAGGGTAAGAAAGGCGCGGTAGTGGTCTCCCTCTCCCGCATTGCGGGAGAGGGTGCCTGAGGACGCAGTCCGAAGGCGGGTGAGGGCATCACGTCCCGCTCTTTTCTCCCCCGATCCAGTCGAGCGCAGCGCGCAGGCGCACCACCTCACCAATGGCGATGATCGTCGGCCCCTCGATGCCGGCGGCTCTGGCTGCCCCGGCTGCTTTGGCCAAAGAGGTCACAACCACCTTCTGCGCCGGGGTCGTTGCCTTGCTGACGATCGCGACCGCTTCGTCGGGCATGCGCCCTGCCGCGATCAGCCGCGCCGCAATCGCCGCGATATGGCGCAGCCCCATATACAGCACAATGACCGGCGAGCCGCCGGCGATCGCCTCCCAATCCACTCCATCCGGCACCGCGCCGTCGCTGCTGTGGCCGGTGACGAACGTCACCGCCGAGTTGATGTCGCGATGGGTGACCGGAATGCCCGCATAGGCGAGGCCGCCGATCCCGGCGGTGATGCCGGGCACGATGCGGAACGGGATCCCGGCCGCGGCCAGCGCCAGCGCCTCCTCGCCGCCGCGGCCGAAGACACAGGGGTCGCCGCCCTTCAGCCGCAGGACGCGACGGCCCCCCTGTGCCAACCGGATCAGCCGGGCCGAGATATCGGGCTGGCTCGGCGACGGCCGGCCGCCGCGCTTGCCGGCATGGTCGAGCGCCGCGCCAGCCGGGGCCAAGGCCAGGATACGCGGATCGACCAGCGCGTCATAGACGACGATATCGGCGTGGTCGAGCGCATGCAGGGCCAGGACGGAGAGGAGCCCGGGATCGCCGGGCCCGGCTCCGACCAGCCAGACGCTACCCGGCAGGAAATCCGGAAGCTCAAGGCGCGCGCTGTCGATCATCGGGCCAAGCTATACCAACCTCTCCGCCGAACGGTAGCCAGCGGCCGCGGTTTTGGTAAGATCCCTGGCATGGCACGGCAGGAGACGGCGGCGCTACGCCGCGGCTGGACGACTGGGGCCTGTGCCGCAGCGGCGGCGCGCGCGGCGTTCTCCGCACTGCTGACCGGCCATTTTCCCGATCCTGTTGCGATCCGGCTGCCGCGCGGGCAGACGCCGGAATTCCCGCTCGCCCTCGCCGAACAGAGCAATGGCCGGACGCGCGCCGGTATTGTCAAGGACGCGGGCGACGATCCCGATGTGACGCACGGCGCATTGATCGTCGCCGAGCTCTCCTGGGCCGCGCCGGGCTCCGGCATTGTATTTCGCGCCGGCGAGGGCGTCGGCACGGTGACCCGCCCCGGTCTCGCGCTGGCGGTCGGCGAGCCGGCGATCAACCCGGCGCCGCGGGCGATGATCTGCGAGACGCTGGCCGATCTGGCCGAGGCGAATGGCGCCTCCTCCCCCGACCTCATCGTGACGATCGCGATCCCGGATGGCGAGCGCCTCGCCGAGAAGACGATGAATGCGAGGCTCGGCATTGTCGGCGGGCTGTCGGTGCTCGGCACGACCGGAGTCGTTGTGCCCTATTCCTGCAGCTCGTGGATCCACGCGATCCAGCGCGGCATTGACGTGGCGCGTGCCGCCGGCTTCGAGCACATCGCCGCGGCGACCGGCACGACCTCGGAGCGCGCGGTGCAACGGCTCTATGAGCTGCCCGAGGCGGCGCTGATCGATATGGGCGATTTTGTCGGCGGCGCTCTCAAATATCTGCGTCGTCATCCGATACCGCGTCTGACCCTGGCCGGCGGGTTCGCGAAGATCGCCAAGCTCGCGCAAGGGCATCTCGACCTGCATTCGAGCCGCAGTCGGCTCGACCCGGCCGCGCTCGCCGATGTGCTGGCCGGGCTCGGCATCGATGCGGCGACAGTTGCCGCCGCAGCCGCGGCGGGCAGCAGCGCCGGCGCGATCCTCGAACTTGCCGGCGAGCGGCGAGCGGCGCTCGCCGCCGCCATCGCCCGGCGGGCGCGCGAAGTGGCGCTCGCGACATTGAGCGGCGCCACTACGGTCGAGGTCGCGATCGTCGATCGCAGCGGCGATTTTCTGGCGCGGGTTGGGGCCGAGTCATGAGCGCGCGGCACCTGCTCATTCTCGGCGGCACCGGCGAGGCGGCGGCGCTGGCGCGCGGCGCGCTGGCGCGCTTCGGCGAGAGCATGATTGTCACGACGGCCCTCGCCGGCCGTACCCGGCATCCCGGCCCGATTGCAGGCGAGGTGCGGATCGGCGGGTTCGGCGGCGCGGCCGGGCTCGCCGCCTACATGATGGGCCAGGAGATCGATCGGTTGATCGACGCGACCCACCCCTTTGCCGCCGAAATCTCGCGTGCGGCGCGGCTGGCCGCCGACCGTACCGGAGTGCCGCGGCTATCGCTGCGGCGGCCGCCCTGGCGCCGCCATCCGCTCGATCGCTGGATCGAGGTCGACAGCCTCGAGGCCGCCGCGCTGCTCGTCGGACGCATCGGCAGGCGCGCCTGGCTGACGGTCGGCGCCAATTCGATCGCCGCCTTTACGCCGGCGACCGGTGTGCGCTTTGTCGTGCGCCTGATCGACCCGCCGCGCGAGCCATTGCCATTGCGCTTTTGCGAGGTGGTAACCGGGCGCGGCCCGTTCAGCCTCATCGAGGAGCGCCACCTGCTGGAACGCCACGCAATCGACGTGCTTGTCTGTAAAGCGAGCGGCGGCGCAGCCACCGAGGCGAAGCTGATCGCGGCGCGCGAGCTGAGCCTGCCGGTCATCATGGTGCGCCGCCCGCCGGCCGAGCCGGGACCGTCGGTCGAGACGGTCGAGGCAGCCCTCGATTGGCTTAGCGGGCTCGACCGCGCGCCGCAAGCAAAGCGGATGTCATGACCGGCCGGATCAGCTTGTTCTCGATGATTGTCGGGTTAGCGCTGCTACTTGGCGCCGGCCGCTCGCACGCGGATTTGAACCTCAACCCCTTCAACGCCTACTACGACAATATCGCGCGCGCCGCCGCCGAGAACGACGTGAACAAGGTGCGTCAGCTGGTCACCAGCGGCAACAACCCGAACGAGACCAATGAAGAAGGCCGTACCGGGCTGCATGTCGCCGCGATCAACGGCAACCTATCGATCGCGGCGATTCTGATCAAAGGCCGCGCCAAACTCGACGTCGCCGATAAGCTCGGCAACACGCCGTTGCATTACGCCGCCGAGCGCAATCAGGTCGAAATGGCCGCGCTGCTGGTCGATGCCGGCGCCGCCGCGGATCCGATCAACCGGAACGGGGTGACACCGCTGATGATGGCGGCCGGCCGCGGCAATCTTGAGATGGTCAGAACGCTGCTCGCCAAGGGAGCCAACCCGCGCAAAACCGATTTCACCGGCCGGGACGCGGTCGGGTGGGCATCGGACAGCCGCCGCCCACTCGTCGTCCAGGCCTTGCAGAGCGCCGGCGCGACAAAGCGCTGACGCGGCGCTTCGCCCGGCGGTGGGCTGCGCTATAGTGCGGCATGGCGCAGAAATTTCCCGAGCCGTTGTCCGGCCTGGTCATGCCGCGCTTCGGCGAGGTCGCGACCTTCATGCGGCTTCCCGTCGAGCGCGATCCGGCAAAGCTCGACATCGCACTGGTCGGCGTGCCGTGGGACGGCGGCACGACCAACCGGCCGGGCGCGCGGCATGGGCCGCGCGAGATCCGCAACATGTCGACGCTGATGCGGCGGGTTCATCACGCGAGCCTCGTCGCACCCTACGAGCTGTGCCGCGTCGGCGATCACGGCGACGCGCCGATCAACCCGATCGATCTGCAGGATTCCCTGAAGCGGGTCGAGACCTTCTTCGCCCGCCTGCATGCCGCGGGCGCGGCGCCGTTGTCGGCCGGGGGCGATCATCTCGTCACCCTGCCGATCCTGCGCGCGATCGCTCGCGAGCGGCCGGTCGGGATCGTCCATTTCGATGCGCATTCCGACACGACGGACAGCTATTTCGGCGGCGAGAAATACACCCACGGCACGCCGTTCCGCCGCGCCATCGAAGAAGGGCTCGCCGATCCCAAGCGCATGATCCAGATCGGCGTGCGCGGTTCGATGTATTCGGCCGACGAAAAGGATTGGGCCGAGAGTGTCGGGATCCGCATCGTCCATATCGAGGAATTCTTCCGTCTCGGGCCGGAGGCGGTGATGGCCGAGGCGCGGCGCATTCTCGGCGACGGACCGGCCTATGTCAGCTTCGATGTCGACGGGCTCGATCCGGTCTACGCGCCTGGTACCGGCACCCCCGAAATCGGCGGCTTCTCCACCGCCGAGGCGCAGCACATGATCCGCGCGCTAGACGGGCTCGACCTCGTGGGCGGCGATGTCGTCGAAGTGGCGCCGCCCTTCGATCCGTCGGGCAACACGGCGCTGGTCGGCGCGACGATGATGTTCGAGATCCTTTGTGTGCTGGCGCCGGCGGTGCACCGCCGCAAGAACCGCCTGCGGCGGCTCTGACAATCCAAGATGTAAGGAGCGGGAGATGCCGAACGATCCGATCGTCGAGACCGCCAGCGGCAAGGTGCGCGGGGCGGCCAATACCGGCATCTACGCCTTCAAGGGAATCCCGTACGGCGCCTCGACTGCCGGGGCGAACCGCTTCCGGCCGCCACGCCCGGTGGAACCGTGGACCGGGGCGCGCGATGCGCTCGCGCTGGGCGGGCGCGCGCCGCAATGGCAGGGAGCGCCCACGCGGCGGCCCGGCATGGCGACCCTGCTCGGCCCGGTCGACACCAGCCGCGAGACCGAGGATTGCCTGTCGCTGCATGTCTGGACGCCCGGTCTCGACAGCGCCAGGCGCCCGGTCATGGTGTGGCTGCATGGCGGCGCGTTCCATTTCGGCTCGGCCAACCGCGCCGTCACCGATGGCGGCAATCTGGCGCGGCGCGGCGATGTCGTCGTGGTCAGCGTCAACCACCGCCTCAACATCCTGGGACATTTCGATCTGTCCGGGATCGGCGGCGAACGCTACGCGCAATCCGGCAATGCCGGGGTGCTCGACCTGATCGCCGCGCTCGAATGGGTGCGCGACAACGTCGAATGGTTCGGCGGGGACCCCGGCAACGTCACGATCTTCGGCGAGTCCGGAGGCGGCGGAAAGGTCAGCGTGCTGCTGGCAATGCCCGCAGCGCGCGGCTTGTTTCACCGCGCCGTCATTCAGAGCGGCGCGTCGGTCCGGGTCTCGACGCGCGAGCGCGCCACGGCGCTTGCCGAGGCGGCGCTCAAGCAGCTGGGCCTGACCCGAGACTCGCTCGACCGGTTGCCGACGGTCCCGGTCGAGCAATTGGTGGCGGCGATCACGCCGGCAAAGCGCGCGGTCGGTCGCTCCGAACTGCCGCTGCTCGACCGCTACGATTTCGGCCCCGTCGTCGACGGCCACGATCTGCCGCAACAGCCTTGCGACCCCGCCCCTGCCGCGTTTTCCAACGGCATCCCGCTGTTGATCGGCGACACCAAGGACGAGGCGACCCGGTTCCTCGCCGATTATGATGCCGTGTGGAACCGGACGCTGACGGAAGCAGAATTGCGCACGCGGCTCGCGGCAATCGCCGGCGGGGCGGCCGATCGGTTGTTCGATCTGTATCGCACCCGCGATCCGCAGGCGAACCCGGCAGAATTGCTGATCGCGGCCTTGACGCACGGGCAGTTCGTGATCCGCTCGGAGCTGTTCGCCGAACGCAAGGCGGCGCCGCGGGGGGCGCCCGTCTACATGTATTCGCTCGCCTGGGAGACGCCGGTCTTCGACGGTCGGCTCAAGGCGCCGCATGCGCTCGACCTGCCCTTCGTGTTCGACAATACCGAGATCGCCGAGGCGACCGCCGGCGCGGCGGGAGCACGCGGCCTCGGGGCGACGATCTCGGCCGCGTGGATCGCCTTTGCGCGAGCCGCCAATCCGGCAACAACTGGGTTGCCGGACTGGCCGGCCTATACAGCGGAGAAGCGCGCGGCGATGGTGTTCGATCGCGAGTGCCGGACCGTCATAGACCCCGATCGCGACGCGCGCCTGCTATGGGGCCGCATCGCAACCGGAAAGAGCTGAGCAAAAGAAGAGCTGTCATTGCGAGCGAAGCGAAGCAATCTCCCGCCGGTTGTGCTCCCTTCAACGGGATTGCTTCGTCGCCTACGGCTCCTCGCAATGACAAACGAAATTATCGCACCGCGAACTGCGTCTTGCCGAACATCACCTCGCGCTCCGCGTCGGTGATCTGGCGCTGGCCCTGCCCGTCGGCCAGCACTGCAAGGCCGCGCTGCACCGCCGGCCGCCCCGCGATCTCGTCGTACCAGCGCTTCACCGCGGGATAATCGTCGAGGTCGATGGTGCCGCGCTCGGCGAAACGGGGCGATGAATCGGTAGCGGTGCGGATCCACGGGAAGGTGATGATGTCGGCCATGCTGTATTCATCGCCGGCGAGATACGGCACCTCCTCAAGCCGGTGGTTCATCACGCGGCAAAGCCGATTGACCTCGTTGGTGTAGCGCTCGATCGCGTAGGGCAGCTTTTCCTTGGCGTAGGCGCCGAAATGGTTCCACTGGCCAAACATCGGGCCGATCCCGCCCATCTGGAACATGATCCATTCCAGGCATTTGTAGCGGCCGATCGGGTCTTTCGGGATCAGTTTGCCGCCGGTCTTTTCCGACAGGTAGATCATGATCGCCGCCGACTCGAACAGCGTGAACGGTTTGCCGCCGGGCCCGTCGGGATCGACGATCGCCGGGATGCGGTGATTGGGCGTGATCTTCAGGAACTCCGGTTTGAACTGATCGCCGGCGCCGATGTTGATCGGGATTACCTTGTAGGGCAGGCCGAGCTCCTCCAGCGCGATGTGCACTTTGTGGCCGTTCGGGGTCGCCCAGGTCCACACTTCGATCATCGCTGCCCTCCCGTTTAAGCTCTGGCGGTATTAAGTTCGCGAAACGCGGCGAATGGCAAGTTGCGCCGTCTCGGCACAGCCGAAGGGATGACGATGATCACGGCGGCAATTGTCGGGCTCGGCCGCTGGGGCCGGACCCTGGTCAACGCGGTGCAAGGGAAGAGCGACAAGCTGCGCTTCAGCCACGCCGTCAGCCGCGATCCGGCGCAGGTGCGGGACTTCGCCACGGCGCATGGTCTGGAGGCCGTCGACACTCTCGACGCGGTGCTCGGGAATCCCAGCATCGATGTTGTCGTGTTGGCGACACCCCATTCATTGCACCTGGAGCAGATCATCGCGGCGGCGGGCGCCGGGAAGGCGGTGTTCTGCGAAAAGCCGCTGGCGATGACCAAAACCGACGCGCTGCGCGCGGCCGAGGCGTGCCGCGCGGCGGGTGTGGTGCTTGGGGTCGGCACCGACAAACGGTCTTTTCCTGCGATGGATGCGCTGGCGCGCATCGCCGGCGATGGCGAGCTCGGCCGGGTGCTGCATCTCGAAGGCAATTTCAGCAATGAGGTGGCGGCGCAGATGTTCTCGCCATGGCGCGACAGCCCCGATGAATCTCCCGCCGGCGGATTGACCGGCACCGGCATTCACGTGCTGGATTCATTTGTGCGCATCGCCGGGCCGGTGCGGCGCGTCCGGGCGCAGCTCCTCTCGCACAGACCGGCGCCCGATCCGCTCGACACCCTCTCGGTGCTGCTCGAATTCGAGGCCGGCGTCAGCGGCCTGCTCGGCGCGGTGCGCTCGACGCCGGCCTTCTGGCGGGTGCATGTCTTCGGCCGCGATGGCTCGGCCGAAGCGTTGGGCCGCACCGAGCTGATCGTGCGCCGGAGCGGCAAGGAGCCCGAGCGCCGCCTGTTCGAGCCGGTCGACTCGGTGCGTGTCAATCTCGAAGCTTTTGCCGACGCGGTCGCCGGTCGCGCGCCCTATCCCATCAGCCCGTGCGAGATCGTCGATGTCGCCGCCGCCTTCGAGGCAATCGTCAAATCGGCGGGATCCGACGGCCGCCCACAGGATGTTTGATCGGCATGGGCAACCGCGAAACCCTGTCCTATGGCGCCTGGCGCTCGCCGATCACCTCGGAACTGATCGTCGGTGAGACGCTCGGCCTCGGCGACATCCGCGTCGATGGCCGCGACATCTACTGGGTCGAGGGGAGGCCCGGCGAAGGCGGCCGTAACGTGCTGGTGCGCCGCGCGTGGTCAACTTCAATAAGTTCGGGCGGCTCGATCGACGACATCACACCGCGGCCGTTCAGCGTGCGCACTCGGGTTCACGAATATGGCGGCGGCGCGATGAATGTGCATCGCGGCTTTGTCTATTTCTCCAATTTTGCCGATCAGCGACTGCATCAGCAGGCTGGCGGCATGGAGCCGACGCCGTTGACCCCGCCTCCCGACCTTGAGCCGGGCGGCATCAGGTGGCGCTATGCCGACGGGCTGATCGACGAGAAACGCAAGCGGTGGATCGGGGTGCGCGAAGAGCATGCCGACGGCCGCATCGACAATAGGCTGGTCGCGATCGATTTCGCCGAGCCCGGCCCGGGCACGGTGCTGGCGCAAGGCGCGGATTTCTACGCCTCGCCGGCCTTGTCGCCGGATGGCGCTCGCCTCGCTTGGCTCAGCTGGAACCACCCGAATATGCCGTGGGTCGGCACCGAATTGTGGCTGGCCGAAATAGCCGCGGACGGAAGTGCCGCGGCGCCCCGGCTCGTCGCGGGAAGCGACAGCGAGTCGATCTTTCAGCCGCAATGGTCGCCCGACGGTGTGCTGTATTTCGTCTCCGACCGCAGCGGCTGGTGGAATTTGTACCGCTGCGACCCGAAGGGCGACGGCACCCCAGAAGCGCTCTGTCCTCGCGCCGCCGAATTCGGCCGGGCGCAATGGGCTTTCGGGCAGTCGACCTATGCCTTCCTGTCGGCGGAACACCTGGTCTGCACTTATACCGAAGCCGGGCAGGACCGGCTCGCGCGCTTAGACATTGCGGCACGAAAGCTGACGCCGCTCGACCTCCCCTACACCGATTTCGGCCAGATCCGCGCTGTCAGCGAGCGCATCGTCTGTCGTGCCGGCTCGCCGGCCGATCCGCCGGCGATCGTGCTGATCGACCCGGCAAACGGCGCCTGCGAGGTGTTGCGCAGCTCGGCGCCGGCATTGGCCGAAGGAGAGTTGCGGAGCTATGTCTCGGCGCCACAACATCTCGCCTTCCCGACCGAAAACGGCCTGACCGCCTACGCCAATTTCTATCCGCCGCATAATCCCGATTGCGTGGCGTCGGCCGGCGAGAAGCCGCCGCTCGTCGTCAAATGCCATGGCGGCCCGACCTCCTCCGCCTCGTCGGTGCTCGACCTGCGCATCCAGTATTGGACGAGCCGCGGCATCGCCGTGCTCGATGTTGATTACGGCGGCAGCACCGGCTACGGCCGCGCCTATCGCGAGCGGTTGAAAGGCGCCTGGGGCGTCGTCGATGTCGAGGATTGCGTCAACGCCGCGCGTCACGTGATCGGCGACGGATTTGCCGATGCCGAGCGCGCCGTGATCACCGGCGGCAGCGCCGGCGGCTATACCGTGCTCGCCGCCTTGACCCGCGGCACGGTGTTCAAGGGGGGCGCGAGCTATTATGGGGTCAGCGATGTCGCGGCGCTGGCCCGCGACACCCACAAATTCGAGTCGCGCTATCTCGACTGGCTGATCGGCCCCTATCCCGAACGGGAAGATCTTTATCGCGAGCGCTCGCCGTTGACCCATGCCGATGGGCTGCGCTGCCCGGTCATCTTCTTCCAGGGCGCCGACGACCGTGTCGTGCCGCCGAACCAGACCGAGATGATGGTGGACGTGCTGCGCCGCCGCGGCATCCCGGTCGGCTATCTCCTGTTCGCCGGCGAACAGCACGGCTTCCGCCGCGCCGAGACGATCAAGCGCGCCCTCGACGCGGAACTCTATTTCTACGCCGCGCTGATCTTCCGTACCCGCCTCGGCTTCTGAGCCGTTCGGTCAAGCTGCTCGCCTCGCAGTCACTCCGGACGTCGAAGCAGTGTCCCGGCGCAGCAGCCGGTCGAGGCTCCATTCGCCGCCGCCCGCAAACCACAAATAAAAAAAGACGAAACAGTAAAGTACCGCCAGCGACCCGCCGTTGCTGTAGGGATAGAAGGCGCGCGGCGCATGCGCCATGAAGTAGGCAAAGGCCATCTCGCCGCTGAGGATGAACGCGGCCGGCCTGGTGAACAGGCCGAAGACCAGCAGGACGCCGCCACCCACCTCCAGAATCCCCGCCAGCCCCGGCGCCAGGGTAAAGAGCTCGTAGGGGCGCTGGGTTGCTGCCGGCGGAAAGTGGAAGAACTTGTTGAGCCCGTGCTGCAGAAACAGCAGCCCGGTCATGATCCGCAGAATGCTCAGAATGCGCGGCTCCCAGGTCAGCCGCAGACTGGTCCAGTCCGCCAAGCTCCCCTCCCCTTGCACTATATTTTGTCCGGCGCGCCGTTATGGGTTGCGCGCGGCGAGGCTAACGCCGGCGACCGCGCGCGTGCAATCAACGGTTTTGTGAATGTTGCGAGCCACATCGCAGTGGCCGATTTCGACGGAGCATGCCGGACCAGCGGAGAATGGTGCGCCCGAGTGGAGTCGAACCACCACTCCTTTCGGAACACGGACCTGAACCGTGCGCGTCTGCCAATTCCGCCACGGGCGCCCATCGGTTGGCCGGGCGGGAGATAAGCCGGCCCCGCCGCGATGTCAACCGGCGTGGGGGCCATGCCGCTTTGCGCTGGCCCGCGGCGCGCCGGCCCAGTTAAGACTTCGCAGTGGATCAGGACGGTTGGTAAACGAATGAGAGGTGCGAGATGGACGCGCTCGCGAAGATCAAATCGGAAATGCTGCCCTTTGCCGAGTTGCTCGGGATCGAATTTGTCGAGGCCGCACCCGACCGGGTCGTCGCCGAACTCCCGGTGCGCGAGGCGCTGTGCACCCGGCCGGCGGTCATGCATGGCGGCGCCATCATGGCCTTTGCCGACACGCTCGGCGCCACCGGCACGATCCTCAACCTGCCCGAGGGCGCCGGCACGACCACGATCGAGAGCAAGACCAATTTCATCGCCGCCGCGCCGCTTGGTACCCGCATTACCGGCGAGGCGACCCCGCTGCATCGCGGGCGGCGCACGATGGTCTGGCAGACCCGCATCACGACCGCGGAGGGCCGCCTTGTCGCTCTGGTGACACAGACCCAGCTGGTCCTTTGAATTAATTGACTCTGTCAACTAATTAGCTGATGCTGCCCGCCATTGCGCGGGAGATCCTGATGAGTGCGGCGGCTGCACTGGAGGAGCGCATTGCCACGGTGCGGCGCTTCAACCGCTTCTATACGCGCAAGATCGGCATCCTCGCCGAGCGGCTGCTGAACAGCCCGTTTTCCTTGGCCGAAGCACGCGTTCTTTACGAGCTCGCGCTTCGTGAGCAGGCGACCGCCACCGAGTTGCGACAGGAACTCGGTCTCGACGCCGGTTACCTCAGCCGCATTCTGGCCGGTTTTGCCCGCCGCGGGTTGGTCTCGCGCGCCTCTTCCGAGACGGATCGCCGGCAGAGCCATCTATCCTTGACGCAGGGCGGTCGCGCCGCGTTCGAACCGCTCGATACCCGCTCGCGGGAGGAAATCGGCACGTTGCTGGGTGGTCTGCCCGAGCCGGATCAACGGCGCCTCATCGCCGCGATGGGAGAGGTCGAGCGCCTGCTGGGTTCGTCGTCGGACCCAAAAGTGCCCTATCTGCTGCGTCCTCCGGCGCCCGGAGATATCGGCTGGGTGATCTCCCGCCACGGCGCGCTCTATGCCGAGGAATATGGCTTCGACCCGGAATTCGAGGCGCTGGTCGCCGCCATCGCCGGCAAATTCATCACGGAATTCGATCACCGGCGAGAACGCTGCTGGATCGCCGAATGGGACGGCGAACCGGTTGGCTCGGTGTTTCTCGTCAAGGGTTCGGAGCGCACGGCCAAATTGCGGCTGCTGCTGGTCGAACCGTCGGCGCGGGGGCTCGGCATCGGCGCACGGCTCGTCGCCGAATGCGTCCGCTTCGCGCGGCAGTCGGGCTACCAAGAGATCACGCTGTGGACCCAGAGCATCCTCGTTGCGGCGCGTCACATCTATCAGGCGGCAGGTTTCCGCCTGACCCGCTCGGAGCCGCACCACAGCTTTGGCCAGGACCTCGTCGGCGAGACCTGGGATCTGGCGCTCTAGAGATCAGGAGCCAATGAGGCTCAGCGCCGCCGCATGGTGGATGATCTGCGCCGAGCCTTCCCAGATCATCCGCAGCGCCACGAAGGTAATGATCCCGAGCCCAACCCAGGCCAGCCAGAACAACCGATCGAGCAGACGTGCGACATAGGTCGATGCAATCCCCATCAGCGCCACCGACAGGACCAGCCCGATGGCCAGGATGTACGGGTGATCGCGCGCCACACCAGCCACCGCCAGCACGTTGTCGAGCGACATCGACAGATCGGCGAGAACGATCTGCGTCATCGCCTGCGCCGTCGTCTTGTCGCGCTGGGGGCCAGACGCACGCTCGCCAGCCATTGCGATCGCATGGACCGGCACCGGTTGGGAGGCGCGGATCTCGCGGTACATCTTCCACGCCACCCACAGCAGCAACAATCCGCCGGCGGCGGTCATCCCGATGACCGACTGCAGCAATTCCAGGGCGACAAAGGCGAACAGGATGCGCAGCACCGTCGCCGCCCCGATCCCAAGCAGGATGACGCGGCGGCGGCGCTCCGGCGGCAAGCCGGCCGCCGCCATCCCGACGATGATCGCATTGTCACCGGCGAGCACGACGTCGATGATCACCACCGACAAGAGCGCGCTCGCCTCGTTCAAACCGGGCAGCACGCACGCGACATAGGCACGGACCCCGGCAGCGTCGAGCCCCACCAAATGTCAATATCGACGCTCCTGGGGCCAGCAGCCCCCCTCAGCACGCGCCTCGGCGCCTTTTACGCGGCGAGCTTTCTCGTCGTCGGCATCCAAACGCCGTTCTGGCCGGTATGGCTCACCGGCCGCGGTCTCGACGCGCCGGAGATCGCGCTGCTGTTTGCCGCCGGGATCTGGGCCAAGGTCGTCGCGACGCCGTTGATTGGCGGCCTCACCGATCGATTGGGCAAGGGACGCGGCGTCATGGTCGCGCTCGCCGCCATCGCCTGCATAGCCTATGCGGCGCTGTGGCCCGCCTGGGGATTCTGGCCGCTGCTGTGGCTCAACCTGATGGCCGGCGTGGCGCAGTCGGCGATGATGCCGCTCGGCGACAGCATCACGCTCGCGGCGGTCCGCAGCACACGGCTCGATTACGGCCGCATCCGGGTCTGGGGGTCGGTCAGTTTTATTGTCGCCGCGCTGGGGAGCGGCGTCCTGTTGGCCGGCAATGCCGCCCCGGTCGCGCCCGATAATACCGTGTTGGCGCTAGTGCTCGCCGCCTCGGTCCTGCTGCTGGCCGCGTGTTTCTGGATCCCCTCGGCACCCGCCACGGCCGCCCGCGCGCGTTGGGCGGCGCTCGGCCGATTTGCCGCCGACCGCCGCTTCTGGCTGTTCGTCGCCAGCGGTTCGGCGCTGCAGTCGAGCCATCAGCTCTATTACGGCTTCGGCACGCTCTACTGGCGCGAAGTCGGCTTCTCCGACACGATCATTGGCGCGTTATGGGCCGAGGGCGTCGTCGCCGAGATCGTGCTGTTCTGGCAAGGCGCACCGCTGGTGGCGCGGATCGGGCCGCTCGGCCTGATGGCGCTTGGCGGCATCGCGGGTATCCTGCGGTGGAGCCTGATCGGCGTGGTACCCGGTCTCGCCGCCGCGGCGGTACTGCAGCTGTTGCACGCCTTGACCTTCGGCGCCAGCCATATCGGCGCGATGTATTTCATGGCGCGCACCGTGCCTCCCGGCGCGGCAGCCAGCGCCCAGTCGCTTTATGTGGCGGTCTCGGCCGGTCTGGGCAGCGGCTTTGTCATGCTCGCCGCCGGCGCGCTCTACAACGCCTATAGCGGGCGGGCGTATGTTTTTATGGCGCTGCTGTCGGCGGCTGGACTTGCTGGAACCGTGGCGTTGGCGCGGTCGGGCCGCCGCTGACCGGTGTCAGCCGGCTATTTCTTCTTCCCGCACTGGGGATATTGCGAGCCGGCCGCCGCCGCCTGGGCCGCAGCAAACGCCCGGAATTTCGGCGGGTCGAGGACGCTCGCCTGCTTCAGGAGATCGGCCGCTTGCTGGCATACAATCTGGCTGGGTTGACCGGCGCGCTTCGACGACGCCTGGTTGGCGATCGAGGTGTTCCAGCGGTCGAACGCCGGCGCGCCATGGAAATGCGCGATCATTGCCTTCTGATAGGCCAGGATGGGATCCCGGTTGCGCAGCCGGAACTCGGCATAGATGGTGTCCTGACAGGTCGAGCTGACCACCATGACGTCGGTCAAAAACCGAATCGCCTGCTCGGCCTCGATCGCGCTCTGGGAGTAACACTCCACTTTCGCCGCCCGGCTCTTCTCGGCCGTCCAGCCCGGCTGCTGCACCATCGCGGCGCCCAGCGCTGCGATCACGACCCATCGTTTCATGAACATCCCCCGGCTGATTCCCCCAGCGCCGCGGACGATACGACAATCGATGACATTTGCAATAACGGGTCCCGCGACACAGCGCGCGATCTTTTCAACCGAAAGCCGTGACCGATCGGGCAGATGGATGCTCTCCGAGCTGTTGTCGGGATGCCGGGAACGGCATAGTTGAGACGATGATCGTGCTGTTCACCGATTTTGGCCTGGAAGGACCGTATACCGGACAGGTTGCCGCGGTGCTGCAGCAGGCGGCGCCCGCGGTACGGGTGATCTCGCTGTTCGCCGATCTGGCGCCCGGGCAGGTCAAGCCGGCGGCTTATCTGCTCGCTGCCTATGCCGAGTGGTTCCCGACCGGCACGGTGCTGCTGTGTGTCGTCGATCCCGGGGTGGGCAGCGACCGACGCGCGCTGATCATCGAAGCCGACGGACGCTTCTATGTCGGCCCCGACAACGGCCTCTTCGAGATCGTCCTCCGCCGCGCAGCGCATGCTGCGACATGGCAGATCACCTGGCGACCGCCGGCCCTGTCGGCGAGCTTTCACGGCCGCGACCTGTTCGCGCCGGTCACGGCGAAGCTTGCCCAGGGCGAACCGCCGGCCGCCGTCGCGGCGCCCGCACAAGCCACGCGATATCCCGACTGGCCTGATGACCTGGCCGAGATCGTCTATATCGATCGTTACGGCAATGCGCTGACCGGGCTGCGCGGCGAGGTCGTGGCGGCCAGCGCGCGCCTATTCGTCGGCGGCCAAGCGGTCGCGCACGCCGACACCTTCTCCGCGGTGCCTGGCGGCACGGCGTTCTGGTATGTCAATTCGAACGGGCTGGTCGAGATCGCAGTCAATCAGGGGCGAGCCGACCGCGAACTGGGGCTCGCCATCGGCGCGACCGCCACAATTATCGGCTGAGCTCTCTC
>Ga0207646_10003600_pt1 | contig 17368 bp, 19 predicted proteins | sample KBSK5502metaG_FD_184343 | JGI IMG/M metagenome (GOLD analysis project Ga0207646, IMG submission 184343) | Corn, switchgrass and miscanthus rhizosphere microbial communities from Kellogg Biological Station, Michigan, USA - KBS K5-50-2 metaG... | ecosystem: Host-associated > Plants > Roots >... | reverse complement strand
TGCGCGGCCGCAAGATCTTCGGCGACATCGTCTCGTGGAACAAGGTGTGGCGCACCGGAGGAAACTTCGCCACGCGCTTCACGACGTCCGCCGACCTTGTGATGGGCGGAACCACGATCCCCAAGGGCGCCTACACCCTGTGGACCCTTCCGGCACCCACCGGCTGGAAGCTGATCCTCAACAAGCAGACCAGGGCGCCGTGCGAGGGTGAGGCGTGCGCGCTGCCGACCCGGGCCCCGCTGTGGGGCACCGACTACGCGGCGGACTCGGATTTCGCGCGCGTCGATGCGAAGACCGAGTCGCTACCGCGGCCGGTGGAGCAGCTGACGATCGCCGTTCTTCCAGAGGGCAACGGGGGTGTCATCCGGATCGATTGGGAGACGACGCGCGTCTCGATCCCCTTTACAAGGAAATAGCCATGAGCGCCAGACCGTCGAGTCTCCTGATCGTTTTGCTCACGCTTCCCCTTCCGGCCGCCCTCCCGGGCCAGACGGGACAGTTCCTCGTCCGGCTGGGACGCGACACCCTCGCGGTCGAGCGATACACCCGGACCGCCGACCGGCTCGAGGGGGAGCAGGTGGTCCGGAGCCCCCGTACCGTGCACCGCCTCTACACCGCGACGTTCGGTCCCGGCGGCGTGGTCGAGCGCTTCGAGCTCATTACCCACAACGTCTCGGGGGGCCCCGGCCCGCTGGAGCGCCGGGCCACTGCGAGCTTCTCGGGCGACACGGCGGTGATGACGGTCCCGCAAGGCGAGTCGACGGCGACCATGCGCGTGAGGACCGGCCCGGGTGCGCTGCCGTACGTCGGCCAGGCATACGCCCTGGTCGAAGAGGTGACGCGCCGGGCCCGCGCCGCCGGCACCGACCGCTACACCGCCACCATGCTGCCGCTCGGGACGGACGAGCCGTGGAACGTCGAAGTGAATCGCCTCGGCACCGATTCCCTAACCATTCAGATCGGTCCCATCGGGCCCTTGCGCATGCGCGTGGATGAGCGGGGGACACTGCTCGGGATTTCGGGATCGGGCAGCACGATGCAGGTCACGGTCGAGCGGGTCCAAGGAGCGGGGCTCGACTTCGACGCGCTCGGGAAGTCGTTCGCCCCTCGCTCGCTCGGCACCCTGTCGCCGCCCGATTCGGTGCGGGCGAGCGTCGCCGGGGCTGGCGTGGCGGTGCGCTACAGCCGGCCCTCGATGCGCGGCCGCATGGTCTTCGGGAATGTGGTCCCCTGGAACCAGGTGTGGCGGACCGGCGCGAACGAGGCGACGGTGCTCGAGACGAGCGCGGATCTGACCGTCGGGGGGACCGCCGTCCCGGCGGGCAAGTACAGCCTGTGGACGATCCCCTCACCGACCGGCTGGAAGCTCATCGTCAACAAGAACACCGGTCAATGGGGCACCCAATACGACGAGCGATACGACCTCGCCCGGCTCGACATGCGCGTGGAGACGCTGCGGCAACCCGTTGAGCAGTTCACGATCGCGATCGAGCCAAGGGGAAAGGGAGGCGTGTTAAAGCTGGAATGGGAGAAGACACGCGCATCGATCCCGTTCTCGGCGAAATAGCCTTGCATCTCGACTTCGCCGTCGTCGCCGACTACGCGATCGTCGATCAGGCGGGCAAGCTGTCCGTGCTGGGGATCTTTCAGCACATCTGGGTGCAGCAGTTCCCCGCCATGCACCCGCGCCTGCACCTGGTACTGCGGCTCAAGGGGAAGCGCACCGAGATCGGGGAGCACCAGGTGCAGATCCACCTTCTGGACGAGCAGGACACGGAGGTCCTGGGCGGCAACGGCGCCGTGAACTTCGCGGAGCCGCCCGCGGGGGTGACCGACATCGAGGCGGGAGCGATTCTCGTGTTCGACGTGCCGTTCCCGCACGCGGGGGCGTACCGTTTCGAGATCACGATCGACGGAGACATGAAAGCGTCCGTGCCGCTGACCGTGAGCCAGCTGCCGGCGCCGCCCAAGGGCGGGAGCAACTGAGATGCGGGTCGGACTGGCGCTCGCGGCGCTCGCACTCGCGGCCGCCTGCCACGACGCGCCCACCGCCCCGACCGCGCCGGTTCGCGTCGACCTGTCGCGTGGCTGGCTGCGGGCGAGCCCCGGGGAAGTGGGGATGAGCGCGCCCGGGCTGCTCGGGGCGGCGGGCGACGCGTCCGGGGTTCCCCGGTTCCGGAGCCTGCTCGTGGCACGCCACGGCCGGCTCGTCGCGGAGTACTATTTCGGCGGTACCGACTCGACCACTCTATTCGACGTGCGCTCGGTGACGAAGAGCGTCGTGTGCGCCCTCACCGGCATCGCGCTGCGTGACGGCGTGCTGCCCGGGACGGCGGCGTCGATCGCGCCGTATCTCGCCCCTGTCGACACGCTGGATGCGGTCGACAGCGCGGTGACGGTGCGCGACCTCCTCACGATGACGTCGGGCTACATGTGGGATGAGACCACCGGCCCCGATTACAACGCCTGGATCGTCGCGGACAATCACGTGCAGTATCTGCTCGACCGTGACCACGCCGCCCCACCCGGCGCTACCTTCACCTACAACTCCGCGGCGGTGCACACTCTCGGCGTGGTGCTCGAAGACGCCGCCGCGACGCTGCTTCCGCGCTACGCGACCGACCATCTTTTCGGCGCCCTAGGCGTGGACACGGTCGCGTGGGAGCCGCTCGATCGCGGCACGGTGAACGGGGGCTCGGGCATCGCCCTGCGTGCCAGGGACCTGCTGAAATTCGGGCAGCTGTTCCTGCAACGCGGCTGGTCGGGCAACGCCACCGTTGTGCCCCAGAGCTGGGTGGACTCGGTCACGCGACCGCACTTCACGTGGCGCACCGTCGTAGGCCCCCTGCAACGGGTCACCTACGGCATGCTGTGGTGGGTGTCCGACGCCGATCCAGCGGCTTATTTCGCTTGGGGGTACGGCGGCCAGTTCGTCTATGTCGTACCAGACCGCGATCTCGTCGTGGTGGCCACGACCGATTGGGTGCAGCTCACCGAAATCACGCCCACCGCGCTCGCAGCCCAAGTGCTCGGCGTGATCGCCAACGACGTCGTGCCGGCGGCAGCACCGTGACGACGCTCTTCGCGATCAGCACGTACTTCGTGGGCATAAGAGCTATCCTCCACTAGGAATCACGCGCGCCGTCGGGATCCCGCACCGGGTAAGCCTTCACGATGGCCCGGCACTGCCGCACGAGATCGGGGAGAGCGGACCGCTCGACCGCGAACCTGAGCCGGTGCTCCTGCGTCAGGGGGTCGGGCGTGATGTCGACCACCAGCTGCAGCTGGCCGGCTCGGTCGGTCGAGCGGATGACCGCGGTGAGATTGGGCTCGTCGGAGGTGAGGGTTGCCACACCCTCGGGCTTCCCCTGGTGCAACTGGTCCAAAGCGTCGGCCCAGCGCACCACGTCCGGCACTCGAAGCATCGGGCCCGTGGTCCAGACGTTCGCTCCTGTGGCAGTGCAGCGGGCCGTGACGAGCAGCCAGTTCCCCTCCCAGTAGTCCTGGGCTTTCGGAGAGCGGCGATCGTGCACCCACAGCTCGAGGCCCGCGATCTTCAGGTGGGCTGGGCCGAGGGAGTCAGGGTCGGGGAAGACGATCAGTGCGGCCACAGCCATGCGAAGACGCCGGCCGTGAGGAGCGCGTAGATCAGCCCGTCCACCGTGGCCTTGATCGTGGTGATCCAGGAGCGACGGTACCAGATCGACATCGGCCACAGCGCGAGGGTGTACGCGACGAACGCGGTGAGGCCCGCGAAGTGGAAAGCGGCGCGGGGGCTCGCGCCCGGGGGCAACGCGCTTCCCGCGACGAGGGCGGCGAAGATCCCCACCACCACCGAGAAGAGGAACCATTGCCCGAGCTGCTTCCCCATCGCCATCGAGCCACCCGGCATGACGGTGAACATCATGACGGGGCCCTTCTTGAACTTTTCGGCGAACGCCGGCGACCGCATCTGCTCGGTGCTCTCTGGCCGGGGCATCATGTAGTCGCCGGGCGGGATGCCGAGCGGACGCAGCGTGTCCATCACGCGGTCCTCGTTCGGCACCTTGAGGTAATCGCTCTTGTGCCAGCCCGTGAACATGTGAAGGACGGAGCTCGCGAGGAAAACACCAACGGCCGACAGCAGGATCGGGAGCCACAGCGAGGCGAGCGGTGTCATGAAGCCTCCTTTGGGTGGCGCTTAAGGTGCGGGCTCATGCGGTCGCAATCAAGGATCGGCGAGTGCCTGCCCGGAGGCGCACAACGGGCATTCGGCCGGCATCCACAGGTCGAACGGAACGCGGGTCACGGCTTCGATCGGCACGCCCCGTTCCGCGAAGTACGGGGAGGCCGCGGCGCCCATGACCAACAGCGCCCCGATGACGACCGGTTCGGCGCCGTGCCCCTGCAGCTCGGTGTACGTAGCCCGGACCGCGGAGCCGGCGCTGATCGCGTCGTCGACGATGGCGAAGCGCTTGTCGCGCACGCGGCTTCGGGCGGCCGGCGGGAGATGATACTGCGCCTGGTACAACCCCTCTCCTTCCCCGGGCATCACGCGCTCCGTGAAGAAGAACTCGACCTTGAGGGCCGCGGCGAGCAGCTGGGCGAGGAACGCGCCTCCGACGAGCGGCCCGCATACGCCCGCGACCTTGTGCGGTCGGAGCGCTCGAGCGAGGCGCGTGACGAAGGGACGAACCGGGGCTGGCTGGACGAACAGCCCCTCGAGATCGAGCCAGAGGTTCGAGTGGTGTCCCGATTCCAGGCGGAAGTGGCCGTGCCGGCGTGACGCGAGGCTCAGGACGTCCGCGCTCACCCCCGGCTCCACATCACTTTTGATCCGCCTGCAGTCCCCGCTCCTCGAGCAACGGCCCCACCTCCGGATCGCGCCCCCGGAAGTCGCGATACAGCGCACCCATGTCGCCCGTCCCTCCGCGCGACAGGATCATGTCGCGGAAGCGCGTGCCGTTGGCCCGCGTCATACCCCCGTGCTCCTTGAACCAGGCGTACGCGTCGTCATCGAGCACCTCGCTCCACAAGTACGCGTAGTAGCCGGCGTAGTACCCGCCGTTCCAGATATGCGCGAAATAGCTGGTGCGGTAGCGCGGCGGCACCTCGGGCACGTCCACGGCGAACCGCTTCAGCGCCTGCGCCTCGAACGCGTCGACGTCGGGCTGCTGCGGGCCCACCGGCAGGGTGTGCCACGCCATGTCCAGCAAAGCGGCGGCGACGTATTCGGTGGTGGCGAACCCCTGATCGAATGTGCGGGCCCGCTTGATCTTGTCGACCAGCGCCCGCGGCATCGGCTGGCCCGTCTGATAGTGCTTCGCATAGTGCGCCAGCACGGTGGACTCGAGCGCCCAGTGCTCGTTGAACTGCGAGGGAAACTCTACGAAATCGGTCGGCACGTTGGTCCCCGTGAGCCGCGGGTATTGGACGCGCGTGAGCATGGCGTGCAGCGCGTGCCCGAACTCGTGGAACATCGTCTTCACGTCGTCGAAGCGCAGCAGGGCCGGCTGACCGGGGGCGGGCTTCGTGAAGTTGGCGACGTTGAAGACGACGGGCCTGGTCTCGAGCAGGCCGCTGCCGTCCACAAACGTGTCTTCCCACGCGCCGCCGCTCTTGTTATCGCGCTTGAAGTAATCGCAGTACCAGAGCGCGAGCGACGTCCCGTCGGCATCGAACACCTCGAACACCCGAACGTCGGGATGGTAGACGGGCAGATCCGTCCGCTGCTTGAAGGTCAAGCCGTACAACCGGTTGGCAGCGAAGAAAACGCCGTCCTTCAGCACGCGGTCGAGCTCGAAGTAGGGCTCGAGCTGCGTCTCGTCCAGCGCGTACTCCGCCTTGCGTACCTGCTCGGCGTAGTACTGCCAGTCCCACGGGGCCAGCTTGAAGCCGCCGCGCTGCTTGTTGATCATCGCCTGCAGCTTCTCCCCTTCGCGACGGGCCTGGGCGGTGGCCGCGGGCACCAGGTCGCTCAACAGCTTAATCGCCGCGTCCGGCGTCTTGGCCATCTGGTCGTCGAGGACGTATGCGGCGAGGCTCGGGTAGCCGAGCAGCTGGGCGCGCTGGGCGCGCAGCTGCGCCAACCGCTTCACGATCTGCCGCGTGTCGTTCGAGTCGCCCCGCTCGGCGCGGGTGGTCGACGCGATGAACAGCCGCTGCCGCACGGCCCGGTTCTTGAGCGAGGCCTGCGCCGGCTGCTGGGTGGTGTTCTGGAGCGGCAGTACCCATTTGCCGTCGAGCTTGCGCTGGCGCGCGGCCTCGGCCGCGGCCGCGATGTCGGCGTCCCTCAGGCCGTCGAGCTCGTTCTTGTCGCCCACGACGACCGCCCCCGCCTTCGTGGCCGCGAGCAGCCGATTTTGAAAGTCGGTCGCGAGCTTCGATTCCTCCTGGTTCAGGGCACGCAGCCGCGCCTTGTCCGGCTCGGCGAGCAGCGCGCCGGCGCGCACGAAGTCCCGATGGTAGCGCTCGACCAGGAACGTCTGCACCGAGTCGAGGCCGAGATCGCTGCGCCGCTCGTACACGCTCCTGACCCGGCGGAACAGCGCGTCGTTCAGGTGGATCGCGTCGAGATGCGCGGCAAGCCGCGGCGCTTCCTCGGTCTGGATCCGCTGCAGCGTGTCGTCGGTGTTGGCCTGCGTCATCGCGATGAACACCTTGAACGCACGCGTGAGCAGCATGCCAGAGCGTTCCAGCGCGACGATGGTGTTGTCGAAGGTGGGTGTCGCCGTATCCGACGCTATGCCTTCGACCTCCGCCAGCTGCCGGCGCATTCCCTCCTCGATCGCCGGCTGGTAGTCGGCGTCATGAATCCGGTCGAACGGCGGAGCCTGGTACAGGAGCGGACTGGCGCTCGCGAACGGGTTGGAGCTGCTGAACGGGGCGGCGCCGGCGGACGCAGGCGCCGAGACCCGATTGCACCCGAGCAGGGTCGCGCCCAGAGCGAGCGCCCAGAGGCGCTTAGGCAGTCGCATCGGCGTGCCCGCGAACGTGCAGCGACCGGAACAGCACGCGACCCGCCGCGGCGACGTCGTGTACCGCGTTGTTGAACGCCGCCTCATTGGCCTTTGAGGGAGCATGAAAGCCGCTGATCTTGCGCACGAACTGCAGCGCCGCGTCGTGTAGCTCCGCGTCGGTCGGTGCGTGATCCGGGTGTCGCAGACGCTTGATGTTTCGGCACATGGGACAAGGAAACCTTTCGAGAATTGATGAGGAATTTACTTCATCGCGCCGGCACGCCGTACCCGCGCGCCATCGCCGTGGCCGCCAGGACCATGAGCACCACGAGGAGAGCCTGGACGAAGCTGGCACCTTTCTCGTACCCCCCGAACGCCCGGACGAGGCCGGTACTGATCCAGAGCAATGCGGCGATGCCCCACCAGGTATCGGCGTAGAAGACGCGCCGCAACGTGGGAACGTCGAGCGACGCCTGCAGCGCGCGACCTCGAGCCCACACGGCGCCAAGTCCGACACCGAGCGCGAGCAAATGAACGGCGGCCAGCAGCCATCGGATCGTCATCGTCAGTATGAATAGAAGTCGAACCCGGCCGCACGCCAGTCCGTTCCGTACAGCACGGTGACGAGTGAATTCGGGGCGGCGCCGAGCCCTCTGGCGTAGCAGATCTGCACAACCTGTGTGCCCAATCGCGAGATGCCGCGCCCCTCCACCGGATCGCACCCGACGAACGTCCAGCCCTGTGCGCCTTTGAGTCGCCGACCGACGCTCTCGCGCAGCGCATCGGAGATGAAGGCCTTGAGGCCCGGCGCGAGGCGGGTCGTTTCCGCTCCGGCGGCGATGTCCTGCAGCAGACGGTCGATGGGCTGGGGTGGTTTCACCTCGGAGGGCGCGCGTCGCAGCATGTGCGGAGGCGTCAGGCGCGGCTCCAGGATCCCCGCGATCGTCACTGCTATCGCCTCGGGCAGCGATTGCTCGAGGTTATCGAGCACGATCACGGTCAGGTCGAAGTCTGGGTAACGTTGGATGGCGGTGCGGAAGCCCTGCCACGCGCCGCCGTGCCCGATGCGCCGGTAGCCCCTCTGCTGCGCGACCTGCCAGCCGAACCCGTAGGGAAAACTGCCTCCATCGTTGAGACGCACGGGGGTCCAGCTCGCCTCGAGCCCGCCCCGACTCGGGATCTTCCAGTGGTTCAGCGCAATCGCCCATTGCACCAGGTCGCGGACGGAGAAGTACAGCGCTCCGTCCGCCGTCGTGTTGAGCGACGGCGACACCCAGTCCTGATTCTTCAACGTGTCGTTGACCAGGTGATACCCGGCCGCTCGGTTCGGAATGATGTCCGCTTCCGAGATGATGCGGGTCGTGCGCATGCCGAGCGGCCGAAAGACGTGATCCTTCAGGAAGTCGCCGTAGAACACACCCGTCACGCGGTGGATGATGATCCCCAACAGCACGTAGCCGGTGTTGCTGTAATTCCAACGGTCGCCGGGTGCGAACTCGAGGGGCCGCTGGGCCGCGAGCCGCACCAGCTCGTCTTCCGTGTAATCCCGGCGCGTGTCCAGCGTGCTATCGGTGTAATCGGCGATCCCCGAGGTGTGGGTGAGGAGATGCCGGATCGTGATGCCGCGCCACGTGGCCGGGCCGTCCGGGAGAAACCGCGTAATGGAGTCGTCGAGCGAGAGGCGCCCCTGCTCGGCAAGCATGACGATCGCCGCCGCCGTGAACTGCTTGCCGACCGACCCGGACTGGTACACGGTACTGTCGGTCGCCGGCACGCGATGCTCTAGGTTCGCATAGCCGTAGCCGCGCGCCAGCACGACGCTGTCGCCGCGGAGCACGGCGAGCGAAAGACCGGGTATGCGGTAGCGGGTGACCTCGGTGCGGACATACCGGTCGATCGAGTCCATGGTGGCGGGCGTCTGCGCCCCCCCGGCAGGAGCCGTCAGGAGGACGTGCCACGCCATGGCGAGTACACCAGCCCTCATGCGCAGGGCGGCCTAGTTTGGATTCGGCGGCTTGACGCCGCTCCGCGCCAGGCTCTCGCCCACCTCTCTACCGATGACGGCGCCCCAACTCTGGCCCGCCTGCATGCTCTCCTGGAGGATCAGCGGCTGGACCTCACTCAAGTGCTTCCCGAGCGGGCTCTCGTAGAAGCGCACCAGCTGATCCAGTTCGGCTTGATTGAAATGAGCAGCGTAGATCGGGACGAGCGCGTCCACGAGCTGGGGCAGGCCGCGCCGGGCTCGCGCGAGGAACGCATCCCAGAAGGCGGCGGGGATCTGCGGGTTGGCGGCCCGTTGGGCCGGCACCATCGCCTCCATCCCGCTCAGCGCAAGCCGGGCGGCGCCGGTCAGATCCAGCAAGTGCCGAATGGTGCTGGCTTTTGCAGGGTCTACCGGTCCTGGGCGCTGCTGCGCGAGTACCGGAGCCGTCAGTACCGTCGCGGCCAGGGTCAGGCCCATCGGCCAACCTCTTGAAGCGGTCATGAACGCGTGCCTCGGTGGCGATGTTAGACTTGATTGTGTCCCCGTGTCGGGCGGATAGCAATCCGACATCGGTTGCCGGCGACGGTACGACGGCGTAACCTCACCAGATATTGCCGACTAAGGTCAACATCATGCCAGACGAAGCCTGCGCTCATATCGCCGCCATTACAACGGTGCGGCACGCGAAGCGCCGCGAGTGCGAAGAATGCGTGAAGATCGGTGCGCGGTGGGTCCACCTGCGTACCTGTCAGGAGTGCGGCACGACCCAATGCTGCGATGACTCACCCAACCGGCACGCCAGCAAGCACGCGCGGGCGACCGGCCATCCGGTGATCGCGTCGGCGGAACCGGGTGAGCGCTGGCTGTACTGCTATCCGGATGACGCGTTCGCGGACTATTGATCGTGACGGGCGTGCTCGGCATCCATCACGTCACCGCGATCGCGAGTGACCCGCAGAAGAACCTCGACTTCTACGTCGGGCTGCTCGGCCTCCGGCTGGTCAAGCGCACCGTGAATTTCGACGATCCGGAGACCTACCATCTCTACTTCGGCGACGAGGTCGGCAATCCGGGGAGCATCATGACGTTCTTCCCGTGGCCCGGCGCGAGACCCGGGCGCCACGGGACGGGCCAGGTCGCCGTCACGTCGTTTGCGGTGCTGCCGCGCGCATTGGGATTCTGGGTCGAGCGGCTGGTGCATCACGGAATCAGGTATGAAGGGCCGACCAGACAGGTGATTTCCTTCAAGGATCGCGATGGGTTGATGCTCGAGCTCGTCGGCCACGCCGGCGCCGAAGCGAGGCCCGCCTGGGGAGAGGCACCCGGCATTCCACGCGAGCACGCGATCCACGGCTTTTACGGCGTGACGATCTGGGCGGAGCGGGGCGACGACACCGAGCGGGTGCTCGTGGACACGCTGGGCTTCCGTCCCGTCAGCGAGGACGGCACCACCCGGCGCTTCGCCGCCGGCGATGGTGGACCCGGAACCATCGTGGACGTGCGCTCGGTGGGTGGCTTCGTGCGGGGCGCCGGGGGCGCGGGAACTGTCCACCATGTGGCGTGGCGCGTTCCCGACGACGCTGCGCAGCTCGGGATGCGCGAGCGGGTCACGCAGGCGGGGCTCGAGCCCACGCCGGTGATCGATCGCAACTATTTCCACTCGGTCTATTTTCGCGAGGCGGGCGGCGTGCTGTTCGAGCTCGCCACCGACCCGCCGGGGTTCGCCATCGACGAGCCGGTGGCGCGGCTCGGGGAGCGCCTGATGCTGCCGCCGCAGTACGAGGCACACCGCGCGGAAATCGAGGCCATCCTGCCGCCCATCCATCTTCCGGTGCCGGCGTCCGCGGCCACGCTCATCACGAGCGCCACCGGACCCGAGGACGTGAGCGGCGACGCGCTCGGCTTCATTCATCGCTACGTCCCACCGGCCGCTGGGGCAGAGCTCGCAAGCAGCACGACACTCCTGTTGCTGCACGGCACGGGTGGCGACGAGGAGGATCTCATTCCTCTCGGGCGAGCGCTGCTTCCGGGAGCCGGGCTACTGAGCCCGCGCGGCAAGGTGCTGGAGCGCGGCGCACCGCGCTTCTTCCGGCGCATCGCCGAGGGCGTGTTCGATCAGGAGGACCTGGCCCGCCGCACCGAGCAGCTGGCGCAGTTCATCGAGGCGGCCGCCAAGACGTACGATCTCGATCTCCATGGAATCGTGGCGGTCGGGTTCTCGAACGGGGCGAACATCGCCGGGAGTCTGCTGTTGCGTCGCCCGGGCCTGATCCGCGGAGCGGTCCTTTTGAGCCCGATGGTCCCCTTCGAGCCCGATCCACTTCCCGATCTGACCGGCACGTCCGCGTTCATAGGGGCTGGGCGCGCGGACTCGATGGCACTGCCGGCGCAGGCGGAGCATCTTGCCGATCTGCTGCGACGAGCGGGGGCAGCCGTGATGGTTCACTGGGAGCCGGGTGGGCATGCGGTAACCGAGGGCGAAGTCGACGCGGCCCGGCGCTGGCTGTGGCAAACGGTGGTGGAACGACCTCAGGAGCGTGGGATGCCTATCGCGAAGGAGAACTGAGCATGGCTCTCGATCCGTACCAGGATGAAGAACAGGCGCGGGCCGCGTCGGAGGTGGCAGCCCGGCTGCGGCAGCGTGGCATCGCCTTGACGGGCGCCGAGCGCCCTGACGACCTGGCAGACCTACTTTCGGCCGTCGAGCGCTTCGAAGCCGTGGTCGAGGCGCACGGCGGAGACTTAATGGTCGACGATTTGAAGAGCTCGCAGCCCGACGATAGCCACTTCGTCGTCCCGCGACGCGGGCACGGCGAAACCGTGCGCGCGTACGTCGTCCGGATCGACGAGGCAGCGGCACGGCTGCGGGGCCATCCGCGCCAGCCCGACTAGGAGCCATCCGCGGCGGAAGCAGCGAGTTCACTCGCGCACGTGCCAGGCGCTCAGATCGCTCGGGCGCCGGCCGGGCCGAGCGCGGCTAGATCGGCCTCCAGCTCGTCAACAAGCCGTAGTCTCGCGTCCAGCCACCGAACAGGCGATGCCAGAGCGGGACATCGAGACCGAATTCGAGGTTGGTCGGCTGCCACGTACCACCGGTAAGACTTGGTGACGTCCAGACGCATTCTTTCGGCGAAATGGCGTGGACGGGCACGTACCAATTCATCACGTCTGACTGACGCCGCCAGACGCTGCGTGTTTCTCCGTCGACAACCACCGAGATATCGATCGCCTGAACCGGGCCGGTGCCCGGATCGACGATCGCACCGCCGATCAAATGGCCGATCAGGGGTCCGGTCGGTCCTGCATGGACCGGCATTCCCATGCAGTGATCGGCCGTCGTCATGCGCCGGTACGTTGGGCTGCTCTTCGAGCACCACGCGATGAACGCGACGAACACGAGGGCGACCGCGAAGGCGGCCGCCCGGCCCACGGCGGAAGAGATGGTCAGGCTGGGCATCGTATGGCCCGCTCACGGCCTCGCTATCGCAAAGGGAACAGTGATTACCGTGCAGACTCGCACCAGGCGCCCATGAAGCTCAGTCCTTCTTGGCTGTTCACCAGACCGCGCCTAACCTGCGGGCCTCCACACGTCGGCGCAATGATGCCGCGGTCGCCTACCGCCCCCTGCGCAAGAACATTAGCGCCGCTCGGTTGAACTCGGCTGGGCGCTCCATGTTCACCATATGGCCTGATCCGTGAATCACAAGGACTCGTGAGCCGATGATCCTCACCGCGAGCGTGTCGACGATCCGACGAATCACCGGGCTATCACGATCCCCTACCATCACGAGTGTGGGCACCCGAATGGCCGTCAGTCGGCCGAGCGCCGGTGGGTCGGCGTCCCGCTCGACTTCTCCACGCCGAGCCAGCGTCATCCAGAAGGTCGCGTTGTCGGACGCAATGGCTCGGAGTCGGCTCGCGAGCAGCGGTTGCTCCATGGCCGGCCGCATGTAATCCGAAGAGAGCCAGGCCATCGCCATGCCGATCGAGTCCCTCGCATGGGCCGCTCGACGGGCCGCGACAATCCAAGTGCTGTCCTCCGCGGACCAATCCTGCCAGCCGCTTAGGCCCGGACCTGCGAGAACCAGCTTGTCGACCATCTCGGGGTGGTCCAACGTAAAGTCGATCGCGATTCTGCCCCCGAGCGAGAGGCCGACGAGCGACGCTCGCGATACGTCAAGATGGCGGAGCAGCGCATACAGATCAGCGTGCGCTTGAAAGGCGGTGTCGGCATGTCCCGAGCGACCGAAGCCCCGGGCGTCATAGCGGATCACGCGAAAATAGGGCACGAGAACCGGAAGCTGATCATCCCACATTCGGCGATCGAGATTGCCACCGTGCAGCAGTACAACTACGGGCCCGTTACCGGTCGACTCGTAATAGAGTCGGCTGCCGGGAACGGAGACGGATCCCGTGTCGGTAATCGCCGTCGGCGAAGTGTCGAGGCGAGGTGAAGGGGCGCTGCAGGCGGTCAACACCAAGAGGGAGATCGACAAGAGTCGAACCTGGCATACCCGGGATCGGACGATTACCACGACGGATGTCCATCAAAGTAGGCGTTCGTCGTCAGCCGCCGTAGGTCGGACCCCTCGGCACGAACGATATAGATCTCGAGGCTACGGAAACGATCCCCCAACGGGAGGGAATCGATGCGGGGAGCGGCGTGACGGTTGCTCTGGAAGACGATCCAACGCCCGTCGCGTGACCAGTGCCCGTAGTTGTTGAGCCCAGGACCGTCCACGACCAATTTGAGCTCCCCGGTTTTGAGATCGAGGATGCCGAGATGGGAGTGCCAGGCCTCCAGCCGATCCCCTTCCCAGATAGCGGCGCTGCCAGGGACTATCGTGAGAACGAGAGCCCCACCCTTGGGCGACCACTGAGGACAGTCCAGGAAGGTCGTATCCGAGGCGAGGAGCGTGCGAGGCGCGCCGGAAGCGACATCGACGGCAAGAATGGACGACCGACCCGCGCGGTAGGCAGACACGGTGAACTGGTGTCCATCGGGCGCCCACGACGGACAACGAAGCGAAATCGAATCGGGGAGGACTCTTCGGAGCCCAGAGCCATCTGGATGAATCACGTACACGGCCGCACGGTGATCCGGGGACTCAGCCGTGAAGAGAATGGAAGCGCCATCAGGGGACCAATCCGGCCACGCGAGGAACTTGTCAAGGGACGCGGCGAGTTGCCGAGGCGTGCCTCCGACGCTATCGAGGACGTAGAGCTGGCTACGGTCATCGAATTCGCGTATGAAGGCGATCGAGCGGGTATCAGGAGACCAGGCGGGCAGACTACGCGACGTGGCGGAGTCGGCCTTGATCAGACGTCGCGTCGTGAGGTCGGCGAGGTGAAGGCCGTAGGTGTCCTCGGTCCCTCCGGGCCGCTGAGCGACGAAGAGAATGTCGCGAGAGCGAGTGAGGTCGTCTGAACAGCCGGCGAGCAGAAGAGCAGTTGCCAAGAGGGTTAGTGCTCCGTTCGCTTGATTGCCCACGCGACCCCCTCTTACGGTGGCGGGCCGAATTCGCCGTCTCGGGAGTCGGATCCTCGAGGTCACTCGCGCACATCGCGCACGGCGCCCTTCTTCTGCTCCCACACCCTCTCCGCCTGCCACAAGTGCCGGTGCTGGTGCCGTGGCAGAATCGTAAAGCACGCGTACAGATTGTACCGCACGCGCGCGTTGAACGGCGACGTGACGCGCACCTGAGAAAGCGGCAGCCCGTCCGCCTGGGCCAGGCAGTCGAGCTGCGCCGCCTGTAGGCGATCGAATTCCTGGACGAGGAGCTCGGGGGCCGCCACGCTCGAGGGCAGGAACCGTGCAATGGTCTTCAAGCGGACGCGAACCGGCGGTCCCATGGTCGCCCACAAGAGCCAGCCGATGGGATCCCGACGGTAGCGACTCGGGGAGCGCCGCTCCAGCATGCGAGCCCGCGACACCGCATGCTGCAACAGCGGGAGGTAGGTGAGTGACGTGATGTTCAGGTGCGCCACGCACTCGGCCACGGACCAGCGCGCCGGTTCGGCACGCCGACTCCACCGCTCCTCCGGGATCACGCGCACCAGCTCGTGTAGGCGCGCTTGTGCGCTGCGAAACTCGTCGGCGACTAGCTGGAGCTGCGGATGCATGCGCGACACCGCCTTCCCGTCAGTTGACCCTTCCCTGCAAGCGCCGCAATCCGGTCGCCGCAGGAGCGTAGCCGGGCTGTTTCTCCAAAGCCCTCCCGTACTCCGCCACCGCGTCCAGCACCCGGCCTTTCTTCTCGTAGATCCGCGCCAGGTTCACGTGCGGGAACTGCGGCGCCTCGTAGCGCGGCGCGTCCATCGCCTGCCTGAGCCACGGAATCGCGTCGTCCTCACGCCCCAGCTCGATGAGGTAGCACCCGATGTCGTTGTAGGGATTCCCGAAGGTGGGATCCACCGCGATCGCGCGCTTGCATTCGGCGATCGCCTCGTCGTAGCGTCGCTCGAACGAGTACACCCAGCCGAGAAACGTGTGCGCCTCCGCCGTCGGCAGCTCCGCGAGCGAAGCCTGGTACAGGTGCACCGCGCCCGCCAGATCGCCCGCCAACTGGCACTGGTACGCGCGCTCGAATAGCTTTAGCGCCCGAGCTCGATCACCCACACGCCAAGCTTATTCAGACCTCGCCGTCGTCGCCATCGCGCCCGTTGATCAGCCTGCCCTTGCTCCTCATGCTCGCGGCGGTCGCGCTCGGCTGGAACCTGAACGGCTACCGCCTGTTCGACCCCGACGAGGGCCGCAACGCCGAAGTGGCCCGCGAGATGGCCCAGTCGAACGACTACATCGTGCCGCACCTGGACGGCCTCCCCTATCTCGACAAGCCGATCGTCTATTTCGCCGCCGCGGCCGCTATGATGGAGCTCTTCGGCCCGACCGAAGCGGCCGCCCGGCTGCCCGCGTATCTCGCGACTCTCGCGACCATCGGGCTGCTGGTGTGGTTCGCGCGGCGCCGCTGGGGCGAACAGGCCGGCTGGCTCACCGGGCTCGCCTACGCCACCATGGTGCTGCCGCTCGCCTACGCCCGCACCGCCATCTTCGACAGCACGCTCACGCTGTGCACCACCGCCGCGATCGTCTGGTGCGCCGACGAGCGGCCCGTCGCCGCCTGGGCGGCGATGGCCGTCGGCGCTCTCACCAAGGGCCCGATCGCCATCGCAATCCCGCTGCTCGCTTTGGTCTCCCACGCGGCCGCCACCGGCACGCCTGTGCGCAGATTGTTTCCGTGGCGGGGGCTCGCGCTGTTCGGCGCGATCGCCCTGCCGTGGTTCGTCGCCGTCTCGATCGAGCATCCGGATTTCCCCGGCTACGTGTTCCTCCGCGAGACGCTCGAGCGCGTCACGACGCGGAGCTTCCACCGTACCGCACCCTTCTGGTACTACCTGCCCATCATCCCGCTCGCGGCGTTTCCCTGGATAGTCCCGGCGCTCGCGCGTGTGAGACACTGGCGGGCCACCTGGGACGCCCGACGCGACGTCGCAGCGAGTGAACCGCTGCTCCTCGCGTGCTGGGTGGTCGTGCCGCTCGTGTTCCTGTCGCTCAACCAGTCCAAGCTGCCGCAGTATGTGCTCCCGTTGATCCCGGCCCTTGCCCTCGCCGCCACCCGGAACCTGACTGCGGGCGGGAGCCACACCGCGGCACGCGCCTACGTCGGCGTGTCGGGCCTCGCCGGGCTGGCGCTGGTTGCGCTCACCAGCTGGCTCCCCGCGCCCATCAGCCTCACGCCGGCCGAGAAAGCCGCCATCCCGGCTACGGCCGTGGCGCTCGGGATCGTGGTGCTCTGCTCTGCGGCCCTGGTCGCGTTTGGCGCCCTCACCCGCCGGCCCCGTACGACGATGTTCGGGTATGCGGTGGTCGTCATGGCCATCCCGTTCCTCTCCGGAAACCTGCTCGTCGCGGTGGGGGAAGACCGCTCCTCCGCCGCCGTGGCGAGCGCCACCGCCGCGGCACTCGAGCGCAGCGGCGGCACCGGCACCGTGCTCGGCGTCCTCGCCTACGCCCCGTCGCTGCCTTTCTACCTCGGCCGCCCCATCGCCGTCGCCACCGAGACCGGTCGAGAGCTCACGAGCAACTATATCGCCGACAACGTGGAGCGGTTCCGCTCCCTTGCCGGCTCGCCGCTCCTTCCCGCGGGGTATTGGCGCGAGGCGCTGGCGCGCTGCCCCATGCCCACGGTGTTCTTGACGGGCGCCGGGCACCGCGAGGCGCGCGCCGCCCTCGGCGCAGCGCTGCCGCTCCTCGCCGCCGACGACCACTACGCGGCGTATGGGCCGTGCGAGCCTCCCCGGCGGGGTGGAAGGGGGCGGTAGTGTGCGGCATCTTCGGCGCCGTCTCGCTCTCGGGCGCCCCGCTCAAACATCCCGACTGCATATCGGCCATGGCGGCCGCGCTGGCTCATCGCGGTCCCGACGGCGAGCGCATCGTGGGTCACGA
>Ga0207646_10003599_pt1 | contig 17369 bp, 13 predicted proteins | sample KBSK5502metaG_FD_184343 | JGI IMG/M metagenome (GOLD analysis project Ga0207646, IMG submission 184343) | Corn, switchgrass and miscanthus rhizosphere microbial communities from Kellogg Biological Station, Michigan, USA - KBS K5-50-2 metaG... | ecosystem: Host-associated > Plants > Roots >... | reverse complement strand
CTCAGGTAGCGGCAAGGATTCAACGTCGAAAGAGCCGCCGATCACCGTCCCGACGGTGAAGGGTCGCACCAAGAAAGACAGCATTGCCCTGGTAAAAGCGGTGAGAGCGGGAATGCAGAGCACTGCTTGGCCAGTTCACACCGCCCCGCAGCTACCCCTGGCAATACTTCCGGCCCACCGCATCGTCGCCTTCTACGGAAATCCTCTCTCCAAAAGGATGGGCATACTCGGTGAGCTGCCGCCGGATCAGATGCTGGCTCGGTTCGACAAGGAAATCGCCGCCTGGACGAAAGCGGACCCGACACATCCAGTGCAGCCGGCGCTCCATCTGATCGCCGTCGTCGCCCAGGGCTTTCCCGGAAAGGATGGGAAATACAGGCTGCGCATGACCGACAGTCTGATCAACATGGTTTACGGTTGGGCGCAGAAGAAGAACGCAATTCTCTTTCTGGACGTGCAGGTAGGCCAGAGCACGGTTCAGGAAGAATTGCCGCGGTTGGTGCCGTTCCTCTCGCGTCCCAACGTGATGCTCGGCATCGATCCCGAATTCTCGATGAAGTTCGGTGACAAACCGGGCACGAGGATCGGGACGATGAGCTCGAAGGACGTGAACTACGCGATCAACCTGCTGTCGGGTCTGGTGAAGCAGTACAAGCTTCCACCCAAAGTGCTGATCGTGCACCGCTTCACGCGAAAAATGCTGACCGATGCCAAGGGCATTAAGCTCGATCCCAACGTCCAGGTTGTGATCAACATGGATGGCTGGGGCCAGCCGTGGCTGAAGTACGATTCGTATCGCGCCTACGTGGAAGCGGAGCCGGTGCAATTCACCGGATTCAAGCTGTTCTACCACAACGACACCAAGAAAGGCGACCCGCTGCTGACTCCGCCTGAAGTACTAATGCTCAACCCGAAGCCGCTCTACATTCAGTACCAGTAGCCAGTATCCGTAGCGCGCGGAGAGGGAGGGGGAGGGTCAATGACGACGAGGCGGGAGTTTCTTTCGGGGCTGGCCGCTGCCGGTCTCTCAGCACAACCCATCTTTCGCGAGAGTGCGATCAGGTCGCTCTTCCGCGCTAACATTATAGCGGGCGATCGACCTGCTTCCGCGGTTGCCGACGACGAATCGTACTGGGCCGAGATCCAGCGCGCGTTCGACGCCGACCGAACGATGATCAACCTCAATAACGGCGGCTGCAGCCCGACGCCGAGTCACGTGCTCGAGGCGATGATCCGCGATCTGCGATTCTCGAATGAGCTGCCTGTCGAGCATATGTGGCGCGTGCTCGAACCGCGGATCGAGAGCGTGCGACGCGATCTCGCCAGCGAATTCGGCTGTGAGCCGGAAGAGATGGCGATCACGCGCAACGCGTCCGAGTCCAATGAGATCATGATCATGGGCCTGGATCTCAAAGCCGGCGACGAAGTGGTGGTCACGAATCAGAACTATCCGCGGATGCTTACTGCGTGGGACCAGCGCGCGCGACGCGAGGGAATCGTCGTCAAGCAGGTCTCGTTCAAGGTCCCGCCCCCGTCAGACAATTATCTGGTCGATCAGTTCAAGGCAGCGGTCACTCCGCGCACCAAGGTCATCGAAGTAACTCATATCACCAATCTCACCGGCCAGATAATGCCGGTGCGTCAGCTCGTGGACTTCGCACGACCACGCGGCATCGAAGTGTTCGTCGACGGTGCGCACGCTTTCGCGCACTTCCCGTTCAAGCGTGATGATCTGCAGTGCGACTACTATGGAACGAGCCTTCATAAGTGGCTGCTGGCGCCGGTCGGCACCGGATTCCTCTATGTGCGCAAGGACAGGCAGAAGAACCTCTGGCCGCTGATGGCGGCGGACAAGAAACAGGACAACGACATCCGCAAGTACGAGGAGATCGGCACCCATCCTGCGGCAAACCACAACGCGATTTCCGCGGCGCTGGCGTTTCATCGTGGAATCGGCGTGGAGCGCAAGGTCGCGCGGCTCCGTTATCTGAGGGACAGGTGGGCAAAGCGGCTGGTGGCGGAGAGCTCGCGCGTCACGGTTCTCACGCCGCTGGACAACAGGCAATCGGGAGCTATCGCGCTGTTCCAGGTTGATGGGATCGACAACATCAAGCTCGGAGCGTGGCTGTTCAATCAGCATCGAATCGTGAACACGCCGATCGTGCATCCGGAGTTCAAGGGCATTCGTATCACGCCCAACGTATACACGACGCTGGACGAGATCGATGTGTTCACGGACAAAGTGCTCGAGGCGGTGAAGAAAGGAATTCCAGCCTAGGATAAATCGAATGAAGCGACGCACGTTCGTGCAGCGCGGAGTAGTCGGCGCGGTCGGATTCGGTGTGCTGCGGAAACTCGAGGCGCTGAAAGTGTCGTCGCTCGGGCAGCGGGTGTCGGAGCCGCTCGGCCCCGGCGGAGAAATAGCAGTCGAATCCGCCAATGATTTCACCACGTTGCGCGACAGGTACTTCCTGTTTCAGCTCGCTCGGAATCCCGTCACCTCAACCTACCTCGGCGGCGACGCGTACGATCCGTCGCTGCGTGACATCAACTCACGGCTGCGGGACTACAGTCGGGCAGCGCTCATGAGCGAATTGCGCTACTACACCGACACGCGGAACACGCTCTCGCGAATCAACCCGCGCACGCTTTCCGCAGCCGAATCGGTGGACCGCGCACTGATGGATGCACAGCTCGAATTCCTGATCCACCAGCTTGGCAGTAGTTACGAGCAGCGGTCGCTCGACAGTTACGTCGCCGACCCATTCCGCGGAATCGATTGGCAAATCCAGCAGATGACCGATGGCGGCAGGGGCTTGCTCGGCACCGAGGTCGAGTGGCAGCAGGTCGTCAATCGTGCGCTGGCGACGCCGAGATACCTCGAGACCGCGCGCACCAATCTTCTCGCCGGCAAGCGAGCGGGAAACATGCCCGACAAGCGCATGGTCCAGCGGGATGGGATCGATGGCAGCAAAGCAAACGCCGAGTATTTCCGAAAGACGCTGCCCGAGACGGCACGCGGATTCATTGGTCGGCGCGCGTTCGGCGGACAGATGCTCCCGCGCCTTACCAACGCCGGCGAGACGGCCGCCAAAGCCTGGGACGATTTCGCGTCATTCCTGAGCACCAACTTCAATGTGAACGAGGCGGTCGATCGCTTTGCCTCCGGCGAGGCGGCGTACGAGTGGCGGGTTCACAACGTGCTGCGCGATCCACGCAGCGCGGCGCAGCTGTTTCAGTACGGCAAGGAGCAGGTCGAGCTTTACACGAATCGCATCCACGAGATTGCGCGGGTCGTGGCTGCCGAGGCGAAGCTAGCGATGAACTTCGACGTGGCACGGCGAAACGCATCGGTGCGCGCAGTGATGGATTACCTGTCCAAGGATTCACCGAGGAACGACGACCAGCTCTTTCAGTGGTACCGGCAGGCTGGCGATCGAGCGGTCGCTTACGGCCGTCAGTACGATCTCTTCGACATTCCGCCGACTTACAAGCTCGACGTGGTGCCAACGCCGCCCGTCCTGCGAAGTACAATCGACGCGGCGTACTATCCGGCACCGCCGTTCAAGAAGACGGGAGTGGGACGATTCTATCTCACTCCCACGGGCAACGATCCCGCCGCCCTCAAGCAAAACAATCACGCCTCAGTGGCGGACACGGCGGTGCACGAAGGATTCCCCGGTCATGACTGGCACTACAAGTACATGACGATGCACGCGGCGCAGATCTCCAACATCCGCTGGCTGACGCCGGGGGCGGTCGAGGATTCATCCTCAATGTGGAGCGACTCGATGGCGTCGGAGGGTTGGGCGCTGTACTGTGAGGAGCTGATGTCGGATTCGCGGCCAGGGCGCCGTTACGGGTTCTACAACGCGGGCGAATACCTGTACGAGCTGCAGGGGCAATTGCTGCGCGCGGTGCGGATCGTGGTCGACGTCGGCATCCACACCAAGCGAATGACATTCGACGAAGCCGTGGACTATTTCACGGCGCACGTCGATTTCTTTCCGGGCGCCAGGCAGAGAGCGGCAACGGACCCGGCGGCGCGCGCGGAAGCGGAGGTTGCACAACGCGCGATTTACCGCTACTCGAAGTGGCCGACGCAGGCCATCACCTACAACCTCGGCAAGAACGCGATCGTAGGTCTGCGAGAGGCGTACAAGGTGAAGACGGGCCGCGCGTACTCAGAGAAACACTTTCATCAGAAGTTCATGGGGATGGGAACAGTGCCCGTCGCTTATTTCCGCGAAGTGTTTCTGCAGACTCCCTGAGCATTCCACAACAATCAAAAGAGAGCTAAGACCGTGATCCTGTTCATCGCCATCGGCCTCGGTGCCGGAGTGCTCGCAGGAATGTTTGGAATCGGAGGTGGGATTGTCATCGGGCCGGCGTTGATACTGTTGGCGGGTTTTGCCCCACAGATGGCGACGGGCACGTCGTTGGGCGCGCTGCTGTTGCCGGTGGGTGCGCTCGGGGCGTGGGAGTACTGGCGTCGCGGTCACCTCAACATCGCGGGCGCTTTATGGATCGCGCTTGGACTTTTTCTCGGCGCGTGGGTGGGAGCCAGGATCGCGCAGAGTCTGTCGGGGCCGCAGCTACAGAAGGCGTTCGCGATTTTTCTGGTGCTGATCGCGATCAGAGTCTGGGTGAAAGCGTAGAGGTGTGACTAACCTTCGGGACGCGCGTCAACCGCGGCGGTGAGAGCTGCGTAGATATAGGCGAGCCTTATGCGTCGTCAGGTGTATCTAGGCTCGTAAATCATCATCCACCTCGAACAATTGAATCCGTCTACAATGGTTGTTTCCGAGGGCATCCGACGACGAGATCAACTGCAACTGAACGGGTGCGAAGTGTGAGTAGCGCAGCTGTCAGTTCTCCGCTCACCACGCCCTGACGGGAGGAGGGAAGCGGGAAGCGGGAAGCGGGTAACGGGCAACGGGTACGGGTACGGGTAACGGGGAGCGCGTAGTTACTTAACGCGGTGCCGAGAGAGACTGCTGGTTCCTACCCTGAAGTCTGTCCGTACAGCTTTACCGTGATTTCCTCCGCAGCTCCCGCCGGATCGTCGATGGCAAGCCGCACTCTCCGCACCGACGCCGGTGAAAAACGATCGAGCTTGGTATAGCCGATCGTCGACCCGCTGGAGAGCACTTGCCAGTCGCTGCCGGTCATGCCGTAGAGAGTGTACTTGGCGACGGTTTGCCCGCGAGCGATGTCCTCCTCCAGGCGCGCGAGCGCAATTGTTACCGGGCGGCCCAGATCCAACTCAACACCGTTTGAACGACCGCCGATGACAACGGGCGTTCGCGAAGCACCACGTGCCAAATCCTGCTCGAACAGTGACGCGAGCCGCGCCCGGAATGAAGCGAGCCGCCCCACATCGGTTGGGTGGAGCAGACCCGCTCGGGTCGGCGGGACGTTGAGCAGTAACTTTCCGTTCCTCCCGACCGACGAGAAATAGAGGTCTACCAGATTATCGACAGTGCGTACGCGCTCGTCCTCGGCGGGATGATAGAACCAGCCGGGACGGATCGAGACGTCGACCTCGGCGGGTCGCCACACCGTGCCGTTGCGATCGCCGTGCTGCAACGCCCCGTAATTCCCGGTCCACTCTGGCCAGGGAATGTTACGAGGTCAGGATTCACCGCTGACCAATTCGGGTCGCCGGCCGTTCCATTCTCGTTCCCGCACCAACGGACGTCCGGACCGGCGTCGGAAAACATGACGGCGGCGGGTTGCAGCCGCCGCACGAGGCCAAAGAAGCGCGGCCAATCGTAAACTTGTCGCTTGCCATTGGGTCCTTCGCCGTTGGCACCGTCGAACCACACTTCACTGATCGGTCCGTACCGCGTCAACAATTCGGTGAGCTGAGCGGAGTACAGATCGTTGTAGCGCGGCGAGTCGCCGTATGCAGGATTGTTGCGATCCCAGGGTGACAGATAGAGTCCGGCTTTCAGTCCCTCGGTGCGACAGGCGTCGACGAACTCGCGAACCACATCGCCCTTGCCCGAGCGCCACTGGCTCGACGCGACGGAGTGATTGGTGGTGGCTGTCGGCCACAGGCAAAAGCCGTCGTGATGCTTGGCGGTGAGAATGAGCGCGCGGGCGCCGGCAGCCTTCGCGGCGCGTGCCCACTGACGCGCATCGAGAGCGGTTGGCGCGAAGATGGACGGATCTTCGTGCCCGTCACCCCACTCGCGATCAGTGAAGGTGTTCACACCGAAGTGGAGGAAGAGCGCTAGCTCGTCACGCTGCCAGGACAGCTGCGACGGCGACGGCCGTGGCCGTGTTGGCGTCGAGCTCCGGACTGTATACGGCGAACGCGCGCAGCCAGCCAGTGCGGCGGCGGTCACCTTAAGAAATGAGCGCCGATTCACGGGAGTGAACTGATAATCAATGCGCCAGTGTGGTAACGTCAGACTGCCCTAATCTCCGGATACTTCCAGAACGCCCACAGCGCGTACAATAGCATCACCAACCCTCCGCTGAAGATGGCCCACTCCACGCCGATCCACCGTGCCAGCGCGCCGGCGATAAAGGATCCAATCGGAGCGAAACCGACGTAGACGAAGACGTACGTCGCCATCACCCGACCGCGCAGCTCGTCGGGCACCACTGATTGAAGGATCCCGTTCGCCAGCGCACCGTTGATCAGCATCGCCAGGCCGAGGAAAAGCAGCACGACTGCGGCGAGATGCACTGAACGCATCAGCGAGAAGAGCATCGTCAGTCCCGCAAATGCGTACGCCGTCGAGTTGAAGAGTCGGCCGCGCCGAATTCGCGCGCCCAGTCCCGCCAAGGAAAGAGCGCCCGTCAGCGCGCCGATCCCCACAAATGTCAAAAGCAAGCCGTAGCCGCTTGCTCCGGTGTGCAGTACATCGCGGGCCACTACCGGCATCATCGACAAATATTGAAATCCGAAGATGGAGAAGACGGCGATCACTCCCATCAAACCCGAGACGGAGCGCGAGCTGCGGATGTACTGGAGCCCGTGCTTCAACTGCTCGAACGGCGACACCAGATACTCGACCGGCATCCAGCGCGGCAATCGCACCTGCGACAGACTGGCTAGCACCGCCAGATAACTGAGGGCGTTGATGCCAAAGCACCAGGCGAGACCGAACCTGGCCAGTATGATCGCTGCGATCGATGGGCCGACGATGCGCGCGAGGTTGAATCCACCCGAGTTGAGAGCGATCGCGTCGACGAGATCTTCGCGTGTTACCAGCTCCACGATCATCGCCTGACGCGCTGGAATCTCGAAAGCAGAGATGATGCCGGCGAGCGTCGTCAAGATCAGCAACCAGTGGATGTTGATGCGCCCGCTCCACGTGAACCACCACAACGCCGCGGCTTCGGTTAGCAGCAGCGCCTGGCAGATAATCACGATGCGGAGCTTGCTGCGGCGATCGGCGATTACTCCGCCATAGAGAGACAGCAGCAGCACAGGAAAACTTCCCGCGGCGCTGACGACGCCGACCAGAAACGCGCTGTTGGTCAGCTCGAGCGCCAGCCAGCCCTGCCCTACCGTCTGCATCCACGTGCCAATCAGCGAGACGGTTTGCCCGATCCAGAAGAGTCGGAAGTTGCGGTGGACCTGGAGCGCCCGGAACGGGTTGATGGGCTTTCTGAGGGCGCGCGACGGCGTGGGATGAGCCATTTCCGCAGGGGAATTATACACGCGCCGTGCCCCGATTGTATGTTAGAGACATGCGCTTCCACACTTACTCGAAGTTCAGCCCGGAAGCCGCTGACGCAGTCGATCTCCAGGCGCTGCTCGACAAGCTCGCCGATTTTCTGCTGCAATCGGGGTTCGCGGGCGGCCAGAGCTTCAATCCGTACTTCGACGATTTCGATTCGGAGCCGGATCGCTCACTGGAAGCACTGCGTCAGGCAATCCTCGACGCGCTGATCGAGAGCGGTCAGTTCACGCCGGATCTGCTCGAAGCGCTCCGTGGCGACGGCAACAAGGAATCGCAGCAGAAGCTGAGCGAGCTGCTCGACCAGCTGATCCAGAAACTGGCCGCGGAAGGCTACCTGAATCTTCAGGCCCCACCTCAGATGCCGGCTGGCCACCAGCCGGTTACCGGCAAGGGGAGCCTGGCACAGGCGGCGTCGAAAAGCGTCCAGTTCAATCTCACCGACAAGGGCATCGACTTCCTCGGCTACAAGAGTCTGCGTCACATCCTGAGCTCGCTCGGCAAGTCGAGCTTCGGATCGCACGACACGCCGCACTTGGCGACGGGCATCGAGGCCGACGGGTACAGCAAGGAGTACGAGTTCGGTGACGTGCTCAACATGGACGTAAACGAGACGCTCAAGAATTCCCTATTGAGAACGGGCTCGCTCGATATGCCGCTGGACATCGATTACAAGGACCTGATGGTGCGACAGGCCGAGTACCGATCGTCGTGCGCGACGGTGCTAATGCTCGACACTTCGCACTCGATGATTCTCTACGGCGAGGATCGGTTCACGCCGGCCAAGAAAGTCGCGCTGGCACTGACTCATCTCATTCGCACCCAGTTCCCCGGCGACACGCTGCAAGTGGTGCTATTCCACGATTCGGCGGAGGAGATCCCGCTCTCGACGCTGCCGCAGGCGCAGGTTGGTCCGTATCACACCAACACCGCCGAGGGTCTCAAGCTGTCGCGTCGGCTGCTGATGTCGCAGAAGAAGGACATGCGGCAGATCGTGATGATCACTGACGGCAAGCCGAGTGCGATGACGATGCCCAACGGGCAGATCTACAAGAACTCGATGGGCCTCGACAGCACCGTCATCGCGACAACCCTGCGAGAGGTCGCCAACTGCCGGCGCGCCGGGATCCTGATCAACACCTTCATGCTCGCGCGCGATCGGGCGCTGGTGGAGTTTGTGAAGCGGGTTTCTGAGATTAGTAAGGGGAAAGCCTACTTCACCAACACGATGACGCTAGGCCAATTCATTCTGATGGACTTCCTGCGTAAGAAGACCCAAAAGATCTCGTAGCTTTAACTGCAACATACGACTACCGGCTGGGATTGAACTCCAACGTACGACTACCGGCTAGGGGCGGTGGGCGGAGCGGCTGGGGGCTACGGGTTAACAACACAACTCAACACACAACCACGAATGCGAATCACGAGAGTTCTCTACACTCTGGCGATCACACTCACGGTGGCTTGCGCGTCAGTGCCGCGCGGGCCGCCGGCTACGCGGTACGACGTTCTCATCACCAATGCGCGGATCGTCGATGGCACCGGCAATCCATGGTATAGAGGAAGCGTCGCGACGATTGGGGATCGGATCGCGTACGTCGGGCCGTCGGTTCCCGGATTGACGGCGAAGCGGGTGATAGACGCTAACGAGCAAATCGTAGCGCCGGGATTCATCGACATGCTCGGCCACTCCGAGTTCGCCGTTCTGCGCGGCCCGCACGCGATTTCGAAGATCACCCAGGGAATCACCAGCGAGATCACCGGCGAGGTATCGTCGGCGTGGCCCAACGTCGCGCTGGGCAGGCAGCCAAATCCACGGTATCCGTGGCGATCGCTGGGAGAGTATTTCGCGTTCCTCGAGAAAAGCGGCATCGCCATCAATCTCGGGACATACGTCGGCACCAGCTCAGTGCGTGAAGCGGTGATGGGGGACGCAACGCGGCATCCGACAGACGCCGAGATGCGGCAGATGGGCGCTCTCATCGATTCGGCGATGCGCGACGGCGCAATGGGAGTCGGCACCGGCTTGATCTATCTGCCGAGCACTTTCTTCTCAACCGACGAGCTAGTCGCGCTGACGAAGTACGCGACGCCGTACAAGGGCGGCTACGCGGCGCACATCAGAAGCGAGGGCACCCGACTGCTCGACGCAATTCGCGAAACGATCCAGATCGCCGCGGGCGCCGGAACGTGGGCCGAGATCCGGCACATCAAGTCGCGCTCGCTCGAGCAGATGCAGCAGGCGGTCGCGCTGATCGATTCAGCACGTCGTGCCGGCATCGACATCACCGCCGATCAGTACCCGTACATCGCCAGCGGAACGGGACTTCAGGCGATGCTCAACACGTGGGTGCAGGAAGGCGGCGATGATAGTCTGGTGAAGCGCCTGAGGGATCCCGCTGTGCGGGCGCGGCTAAAGCAGGAGCTCGGCGCCGACAGCGCGCAGGGTATTCGCACGGCGGCGCGAACGATGGTGAACGAGGTCGTTACCGACTCCCTCAAGCAGTACCAGGGCAAGTTCCTGACGGAAATCGGCAAAATGCGCGGCCAGGACGCGTACGACGCTGCCTTCGACATTCTCGTCGGCGACAGCGCGCGCACAAGCGCCATCTACTTCTCGTTCAACGAGGACGCGCTGCGCTACGTGATGAAGCAGCCGTGGGTCTCGGTCGGCCAGGACGCCGGAGCGGTGAGCCCTGACTCGACAGGCAAGTGGCGTGAGCGTGGGCATCCACGCGGGTTCGGAACGTTTCCGCGCATCCTCGGTCGCTACGTCCGTCAGGATTCGGTGATCACCCTCGAGTTCGCCATTCGCAAGATGACGTCGCTGGCGGCCCAGCGCGTCGGTATCAACGACCGTGGCCTGCTCAAGCCGGGAATGTTCGCTGACGTCACCGTCTTCGACCCCAACACCATCATCGATAACTCGACCTTTGAGAATCCGTCGCAGATCGCGACGGGGGTGAGCTACGTACTGGTGAACGGAGTTCCGGTCGTCGACGGTGGTTCGGTGACGGCGGCATTACCCGGTCGTGCGCTGAGGGGCCCAGGCTATCGGCCCCATTAGTCACACTCAGTCTGGCTGCCGAAACGCTGGAGCGTAGGTTCTGTCGCATCCACCATGAGACCTCCTTCCACTGTTAACGTCCACAAGTTCGGCGGTGCGGCGCTCGCCGACGCCGCTGCAATTCGTCGCGTCACGACAATTGTCGCTGATGATCCCGTGCGGCAGAAAGTCGTGGTCGCCTCCGCCATGCTCGGCGTCACCGACGAGTTGCTCGCGGTCGCGCATGGTGCCGCGGAGGGGGACCGCGATACGACGACTATCGACGCTCTGCGGGAGCGACACCTGAATGCCGCCCGCTCCCTGGGCATCGATGGTCATGATGGTGGCGCGCTAGAAAAAGAGATCGGCTCGACATTCGATGAGATGCAGCGAATGCTGGTGGAAATCGCCGAGCGTGGCGAGTTGACGCCGGTGGCGAGCGACCATTTCGTCTCGCACGGCGACCGACTTGCTGCCAGACTCCTCGCCGGAGCATTGGCTACAACGGGTATCGCCGCCGATTTCGTCGATGCGACTGACGTTGTCTGCGCGATTGGTCCCCACGGAAATGCGAGCGCCGATCTCGAGCAGACCGCGCGCGCAGCAGACCGTGTTCTGCGGCCAATCCTTGATCGCGGTGCGGTGCCAGTCGTTCCGGGCTTCATCGGTCGCTCGCCCGGCGGAGAAGTCATCACCCTCGGACGCGGTGGCTCCGACCTCACCGCGACGGTTCTCGGCCGCGCGCTCGCCGCCCGCGACGTCATTCTCTGGAAGGACGTCCCGGGTCTGTTAACGGCGGACCCACGAGTCGTTCCCGATGCGCGCTTGATTCCAGTGCTACATGTGCGCGAAGCATCCGAGCTCGCGTACTACGGCGCCAAGGTACTGCATCCGCGTTCACTAATTGCGCTCCAGAGCGGGACACGACTCATCATCCGTCCGTACGCAGATCCTACGGCGCATGGCACGGAGATCGTCGTCGAGCGGGAGCGCAAACCCGCCGCCGGCCGCGCGCGTCGACCAGTAAAAGCGCTGACGGCGATCGCCGACCAGACACTGCTCACGATCGCCGGAAACGGAATGGTTGGCGTTCCCGGTGTCGCCGCGCGCGCATTCGGCGCGCTCCAACGCGCTGGTGTTTCGGTGTCGCTCATTTCGCAGGCGTCGTCAGAGCACTCCATCTGCATGGGCATTCCCAGCGGCGTGGCGACTGCAGCGGCAGCAGCGTTGCGCGAGGCGTTCGCCCCCGAGCTGGAGCGCCGCGAGATCGACGCGATTGAGGTGCGGCCGGATCTGGCCACGATCGCGGTGGTCGGACTCGGAATGGCGGGAACTCCGGGCGTCGCCGCACGTCTGTTCGGTGCGCTCGCCGACGGCGGAGTCAACGTCGTGGCGATCGCTCAGGGCGCCAGCGAGCTCAACATTTCAGTAGTCGTGGAAGGCAGTGATGCTGCTGCTGCGCAGCGCGCGATTCATAGCGCGTTCCGACTCGGCAAAATCGGAGGCGGTGCCGCGGTCCATCCCGAGCACGCCGACGTGGTCATTCTCGGTTTCGGTCTGATCGGCCGTGAGCTGGCGATGCAGATGGCAAGTCGCTCTGCGCGCGACGGGCAGGATGAGGTAAGGGTAGTGGCTGTCATCGATCGAAGCGGCTACGTCTTTGACGCGCGCGGATTGTCGCCCAAGAAACTGGAGACACTGGCGACCGCGAAGTTGGCGCGGACACCGCTCTCGCGAGTACGCCGCGGTGTTCACGCCACCGCCGAGGAAGCGATCGCAGCCATCACCGCACACGCGCTGTCGCGTCCGATTCTCGTCGACGTGACTGCGGCAGATACGGTGCCGGTACTCGAGGAAGCATTGTCGCGCGGGATGGATCTGGTGCTGGCGAACAAGCGCCCTCTGGCCGGCCCGGAGAAGGATGCGAAGTCGCTGGCGCGAGCGGCAACCGCGCAGGGTCGACGCGTCTTGCACGAAGCAACCGTAGGAGCGGGGCTCCCCATCATCGACACCATTCAGAAGCTCACCGAATCCGGCGATCATGTGCTGCGCATCGAGGGTTGTCCGTCGGGGACTCTTGGATACCTGCTCGGTGAGATGGGACGCGAGACACCTTTCTCCACCGCTCTGCGCTCGGCGATGAAGCACGGTTACACCGAGCCCGACCCGCGTGACGATTTGTCGGGCATGGACGTCGCGCGCAAAGCGCTCATACTCGGCCGACTGATCGGATTCTCTGGCGAGCTCGCCGACGTGCAGGTCGAGTCGCTGGTTCCCGACACGTTGCGCGAGGTTCCACTCGATGTCTTCCTCACACGCTTGACTGAAGAGGATGAGAAGTGGGCGCAGCGTGTGCGGCAGGCGCGCGAACGCGGAACCGTACTTCGCTACCGCGCCACGGTGACCAAACGCGAAGCGCGGGTCGGAATAGTTGCAGTCGATGCCTCGAGCTCGCTGGCCTCCCTCGCGGGAACGGATAACCATTTCTCCTTCACCACCCGACGCTATCGCGCCAACCCGCTGGTGATCACGGGCCCGGGAGCAGGCGCGGCGGTGACCGCGGCCGGCGTACTCAACGATGTGCTGAAGCTGGCGGGCGCTCGTTGACCGAGCGCAGAAACCTGTTGCGTTGCGAGTCGTGCGGCACCGAGCTGGACGAGCTCGATCCTCGCACGAGCTGCCCAAAGTGTGGCGGGCTGCTGTCGCTCGAGATCGGAATGCCGTCGGAGCGAGGTGCTGCGCTTCGTGCGCTTTTTGATGACAGACTTTCTGTCGCTGCGCGCGCCGAACGGAGCGACATAGGGGCGTCGGGCGTGTGGCGGTTTCGCGAATTGGTGCTGCCGCATATCGCTGACAAGAACCTGGTGACGCAGTGGGAGGGGAACACTCCCCTGCTGTGGCGCGAATCGGTCGCGCACTGGGCGAGCGTGCCCGAGCTCCTCCTCAAGCACGAAGGACACAACCCGACCGGTTCCTTCAAGGACCGCGGGATGACCGTCGCCGTCAGTCAGGCCGTGCGCATTGGCGCGAGCGCGGTGTCGTGCGCATCGACGGGCAACACCTCGGCATCTCTCGCTGCCTACGCGCCGCTGGCTGGAATTCCCGCGATCGTGCTGGTGCCAGCCGGACAGGTGGCGCTGGGCAAGCTCGCGCAGACGCTCGCTTACGGCGCGAGGACGCTGATGGTGCGCGGGGACTTCGACGATTGTCTCCGTCTCGCTCGGGAATCTTCCGAGCGACTCGGCGTCTACCTCGCCAACTCGATCAACCCGTTCCGCATTGCCGGTCAGACCACAATAGTCCTCGAGCTTCTGCAGCAGCTCGGTTGGCACGCGCCGGACTGGATCGTTCTGCCGGCGGGAAATCTTGGCAACACCGCAGCGTTCGGTGCTGCGCTGCGAATGGCAAGCGCCACAGGACTAATCGACTCATCGCCCCGACTGGCAGCAGTCCAGGCAGAAGGAGCAGCTCCATTTGCGCGCAGCTTTCGCAGCGGGTTCGCCGAGCGCAATGCCGTGCGCGCTGAGACGGTAGCAACGGCGATCAAGATCGGTGACCCCGCGTCGTACGAGCGTGGCGTGCGTGCAATTCGCGAGACTGACGGAGTGGTGATCGAGGTCAGCGACGCGGAGATCCTGGAAGCGAAGGCGGTGATCGACGCCAGCGGAGTCGGTTGCGAGCCGGCGAGCGCGGCGAGCGTCGCTGGTGCGCGGCGGCTGGCGAAGGATGGCACCATCTCGCGCGGAGATCGCGTCGTCGCGGTGCTGACCGGGCACATTCTGAAGGATCCAGGTATCCTGCTCGACTACCATAAGGATGCGGGCAGGCCAATGGCCAACACTCCAATCGAGATCGACGCCGAGATATCGGCGGTAGAGCGGGTGCTTAAGGACGCGGTTTCGACCTCAGCATCGCGATGAGGACAACACGCGAGGTGAAGGCGACCGTTCGCGTGCCGGCGAGCACCTCAAATCTGGGCGGCGGATTCGATTGCCTCGGCATCGCCGTCGACCGGTGGCTGGCGGCGTCCGTCGTGGTGCGAGAGGCCGAAAGGGCTCGCGCCGTCACAATCCAACGTTTCGGAGCATTGGCGAATCTCACGCACGCAGCCGAGGAAGATTTGGTTCACGTGGGCTACACGCTGGCGTGCGAGGTGCGCAGACACCCGGTGCCCGGCAACATCAATTATGAGGTGAGCTCGACGATTCCAGTGGCGCGTGGGCTTGGTGCTTCTGCCGCTGCCCTGGTCGCGGGAGCATTTCTCGCCCGCGATTCACTCGGACTGGATCTCACTCGCGAGGACATCGCCGAGATTTGCGCGCAGGAGGAGGGGCATCCCGACAATGCCGGCCCGGCGGTTTTCGGCGGCGCAGTGCTGGGCGTTAACGGCGGCGATCGAGCGGAGCGCCGTTACGCATTCTCGCCGCTAACGGTTCACCCGGAGATCGCACTGGTTTTTGCAGTTCCCGAATTGGAGATCGCGACATCCGACGCGCGAGCAGTATTGCCAAAATCTTTACCGTTCACGACCGCCGTCGCAGCTATTGCGAAAGCGGCTGCTATTGTCGAGGGACTGCGAACTGGAGATCCGAGACTACTCGCGTACGCGCTGGATGATGTCGTCCATGTTCCGTTCCGGCGCCAGTTGCTTCCCGGCTATGACTCGGTCGTGAATGCAGCAGTGAAGGCGGGCGCATTCGGGGCAACGTTGAGCGGCTCGGGGTCGACGATCGTAGCGGTGGCGTCTAAAAAAACTGCGTCGCGCGTCGGGGCAGCGATGCAGACAGCATGGCGAGAGATGGGTAAGACAGCGGAGATAATCCTCGGAACGGAGCCCGTGCGGAGTGCAGTCGCCAAATCGACGGCGAGGAAGGAGAAGCGAAAATAAAAAACCCGGGATAACCCGGGCTTTTTATTTCCAACGCTTCAGTTGGTCCAAAGAATCAGGCGCAGGTGATCACACCGTTGATCATCTGGCAAGTCTTCGCCGACTGCGTGTGAGTCGCGGTGGCGCTCCACGACGGAGGCGGACCAGCAACTGCAGTCACGACGACGGTGACGTTCTGCGACGGGCTGAAACCCTGGAGGGGAGCGGCAGTCGTCGCGGTTCCAGAGAAGTAGGCACCACCGTTGTCGGCAGCGTACTGCTCTTCGTAGGTCGCCATGTTGCGAAGGTCAGACTTCATCGCGGCGACGTACGCCTTGTCCTTCGTGTTCGCAAACTTCGGAATCGCGATCGCGGCAAGAATGCCGATGATGACGACCACGATAAGAAGCTCGATGAGAGTAAAACCTTTCTTGTTGCGCACCATTTGATGCTTCTCCAGCAGCGGTTGGGAAGGCTTGTGGGCAGCCGGGCGGCGGCCTCGTTTATTAAAGACGTCCGTGTTTCCCCCTACGCAACGTGTTTAAACGGTGTTTGCTCGCTCTTCCTTACAGCCAGATTACAGGTTTGGAGGATGGAAAGATTGCGCCTCGCGGTAGCTTCCCGGTGAAAATGCGCGCGATGGTTCTCCGCCAGCCCGGCAAATACTCAAGCAACGCCTCGTTGCTCGAGGTGACCGATGTTGAGGCGCCAAGCGCGGGCGATGGAGAGCTCCTGGTGCGCGTCTCGGTCTGTGCAGTTTGCAGAACGGATCTCGACGTGGTCGAAGGGCGCGTTGTTGCGCCGCGGTATCCCGTCGTCCCAGGCCATCAGGTCGTCGGACGCGTAGCGGGCATCGGTCGCGGAGTCTCCGGCTTTCGGGAGGGCGATCGTGTCGGTGTGGCGTGGATCAACTCCGCCGACCGTACCTGTCGCTGGTGCCGGGCAGGAACGGAGAATTTATGCCCGCAGTTCCGATCGACTGGTTGCGACGTCGACGGTGGCTACGCCGAGTACCTGGTCGTGCCCGCGGCCTTTGCTCATGCTATTCCGAACGAGCTGACAGATACGGAGGCTGCGCCTTTGCTGTGTGCCGGCGCAGTCGGCTGGCGATCGTTGCGACTTACGCGATTGGTTGATGGCGAGCGCCTTGGGTTGTCCGGCTTCGGAGCATCGGCGCATCTGGTCCTGCAAATGGCGCGGCTGCGCTATCCCAAGTCGCCGATCTACGTGTTCGCGCGCGACGAGGGGGAGCGCGCGTTCGCTATGGAGCTTGGCGCGATGTGGGCTGGTAATTTCACAGACCCGCCGCCAGAGCTGCTCGATGCTATGATCGACACGACGCCGGTGTGGAAGCCGATGGTCGAGCTGCTGCCACGACTGTCGCCGGGTGGGCGTTTCGTGATCAACGCGATTCGAAAATCATCGACCGATCAGAGCGAGCTGCTCCGTCTCGACTACGCATCCCATCTCTGGATGGAGCGCGAGATCAAGAGCGTCGCCAACGTGACGCGCGAAGATGTGAGACAGTTGCTGGCGCTGGCAGCGGAGACGGGCCTCCGTCCAACCGTCGAAGTGTTGCCGCTCGAGAGCGCGAATGAAGCGTTGGCCCGCCCGTTGCCGACTTGGAAAGACGCCGCGGATATCCTCAACACCGCGCTGAACCGTTCAGCGTAGGACTCACGCTCGCGCGCGGCAATTCCGATACTCACTTCGGAGGCGTTGCCGGCGCTGCACCCGTGCTCGCGGTTGCGCTGCC
>Ga0207646_10003598_pt1 | contig 17369 bp, 9 predicted proteins | sample KBSK5502metaG_FD_184343 | JGI IMG/M metagenome (GOLD analysis project Ga0207646, IMG submission 184343) | Corn, switchgrass and miscanthus rhizosphere microbial communities from Kellogg Biological Station, Michigan, USA - KBS K5-50-2 metaG... | ecosystem: Host-associated > Plants > Roots >... | reverse complement strand
GCATCGAAGCGAGCAAGTCCACGACGTTTCTTCGGTTTCTCGCTGCCCTCGGCATCAACCATGTCGGCTGGACCATGGCCGGCCTGCTGGCCGAACACTTCGATGGCATCGATCGCCTCGAGGCTGCCGGCGTTGACGACCTCCGCGCGGTCGGCGGGGTCGGTCCGATCGTTGCGGAAGAAGTCCACGAATACTTTCAGCGGCCCGAGTCGCGCCGCCTCATCGAGCGGCTCCTGGATGCCGGGATCATCATCAAGCCACCCGAGCGGGTCGAGGGCCCGCTTTCTGGCAAGACGTTCGTCTTGACCGGCACGCTCAGTTCGCTGACCCGCGGCGCAGCGGAGGAGCGGATCAAATCGCTGGGTGGCACGGTCGGCTCGAGCGTCACGAAGAAGACGGACTACCTGGTTGTCGGCGCGGATCCAGGCTCGAAGCTGGAGAAGGCGCAGCGCCTCAAGGTCCCCGTACTCGACGAGGCAGCCTTCGTCGCCCTGCTTGGCGGCTGACCCCTCCCCCTCTGGGGGAGGGCAGTGTGGGGCCTCCTAGTCCGTTTTGCCGAACACGGTCGGTCGCAGATAACGCTGCGTGAACGCTATCAGAATTTGTAACGAATCGTGACAGCTCCTTAACTTCTCTTTCCGGGTGCGCGACGCATCATGCGATCGTGGCGTTTCCGAGCGTCCTCGCTGTGCCCACTGGTCGCGCCGTGGGGCGCCTCCGAATGATCGGCGCTCGTGGATTACTGGCCCTGCTGACGGCGGCCGCGCTGATGCTGGTTTCGGTGCTGGGTGCGCTCCTGCCAGATGCCACGCTGCCCCTGACCTGGTACGTCCCGGTGCTGGACAGCGCCATGGTCGTCACGCTGGCGGTGGTCCTGTCCCTCTCGTCCGCCGATGTCGTGCTCCGCCGGCATGGCCGGTCGCTCCCGCTGGTGTTCGCGAGCGTCGTCATCGGCCTCCTGTGGCTCCAGCACATGCTGACCTTCCCCGGAGTCCTTCCGTTCCGGTTGCCTTTTGCCAGCAGCCAGACCGACAGCTTCCTCTTCCACGCGGCCCACATCGGAACGCCGATCCTCTTGGCCTGGATCCTGCTGCATCGGCCTCGCCCGCTGGCGCGTCCCCGCCAGACGCTGCTCCGCACGTTGGCGCTGGCGCTGGGGATCAGCGTGGCGGCCGTCGCCGTCACCGGAGGGCTGGCGCTGGTGCTGCCCCCGATGATCCTCGGAACCCGCTTCACCGAATTCAATACGTTGCTCCAGGCCGTCCCATTTCTCGTCGTCGCCTTCGCCGCCGCAGTGTACCGGCGGGGGCGCTGCCCGGAGCGCCGCATCGAGGCGAGCGTCATCGCGGGGCTGGTGCTGGTCACCGTCGAGACCATGATGTTCATGTTCATGCGGGCGCGCTACGACGGGTTCTGGTACGTCGGGCACGCCCTGATGGTGTTGCCGTGCGTTGCGCTGCTGGTCGGGACGGTCGGCCTCTATGTGGCGGCGCGGCACGAAGCCGACGTCCAGCTGCGCGTCATGGAGCGGCTCAAGGAGTCTCAGCGGCATCTCCAGGTCATCATCGACACCTCACCGAGCGCCGTGATCACCGCCGATGAGAAAGGCATCATCACCGGCTGGAACCGCAAGGCGGAGGAGATCTTCGGCTGGTCGCATGACGAGGCCATTGGCCGGACGCTCGCCGGGACCATCATTCCGCGCCGTTATCGCGAGGCCCACCAGCGGGGGCTGAACCGGTTCATCGAAACGGGTGAGGGCAAGCTCCTCGCCGGGCCGGCCGAGCTGTCGGCGTTGCACCGGAACGGACACGAGTTTCCCGCCGAGATTTCGGTCTCGCCGACCCGTCGCGCCGGGGCCCGCGTCGAGTTTGTGGCCTTCGTCAGCGACATCAGTGTCCGGCGCATGGCGGATCGCCTCCGCGCCGTGCAGTTCGCCGTCACCAGGCCGCTGGCCAACGCCGCCACCTGGTCGGAAGCCGTGCCCCAGGTACTGCAGGGCGTCTGCGAGACGCTCGGCTGGCCGGTCGGCGAGTTCTGGGCCGTTGACCAGGAGGCGAACGTCCTGCGGCTGGCATCCGGCTGGTATCGGCCATCCCGGGATTTTGCCGCCTTCGAGGCCTCCGGCCGGAACGTCACGTTTACCCGCGGCGTCGGCCTGCTGGGCCGGGTGTGGGCGACCGGCCGTGCCCGGTCGATCGACGACGTGGCCTCGGACCCGAATTCCCAGCGCGATGCCGCCGCCGGCCGGAGCGGCCTGCACGGCCAGTTTGCCTTTGCCGTGACCAATGGCCGCAAGGTCATCGGCGTGATCGCGCTCTTCAGCAACGAGACGCGTTCCCTCGATCGCGCCACGCTGCGGGTGATGGCCGACATCGGCAGCCAGATCGGCAACTTCATCGAGCGGCGACGAGCCGAGGACGAGCTGCGTCGGAGCGGCGACCGGATCCGGGCCATTCTCGACAACGTGGCCGACGGCATCATCACCGTCGACCAGCGAATGGTGGTCCGCTCCTACAATCCGGCGGCCGAGCGGCTCTTCGGTCACGCCGCGGACGAGGTGATCGGCAAGGACTTCGTTCGCCTGATCGCGGAACCCTACCGCTCCGAGGTGAAGCCGCAGCTGCGTTCGTATTTGCGGGCCCAGCAGGGTCTATTCGAGATGGGAAGTCACGAGACGTCGGGCCTGCGGAAAGATGGCACGACGTTCCCGATGGAGTTCAACGTTGGTTGGCTCGGGCCGCAGCGGCTGGTGATCGGAAGCCTGCGTGACGTGTCGGAGCGCAAGGCTGAGACCGAAGCCCTGCAATACCAGGCGCTGCATGATCCATTGACCGGACTGGCCAACCGAACCTTCCTCCAGGAGCGGCTCGAGGAAACGATCCGCGCAGGTGAGCGCGATATGAAACCGTGCGCGGTCCTGCTGATGGATCTCGATGGGTTCAAGAGCGTGAACGACAGCCTCGGCCACGAGGCAGGCGACCGTCTGTTGCTGCAGGTAGCTGAGCGCATGCGTCGCGTGCTGCGCAAGGCGGACACGGTCGCCCGCTACGGGGGCGACGAGTTTGCCGTGGTCCCCTGGGGCGCGACCGACGTGAGCCGCGCGGTGCTGATCGCGGAAAAAATCCTCAACGCCATGGACCAGCCGTTCATCATCGGCGGCCAGTCCATCTCGGTCAGCCTCAGCATCGGGATCGCGGCCTTCCCCCAGCACGCCGACGATGCGCAGACCCTGATCCGTCGAGCCGACGTCGCCATGTACACCGCCAAGCGGGCCCGAAGCGGCTTCAGCGTCTACTCGGTCGATCAGGAGGGCGGGGAGAACGGTGAGGGGGTGCCCCTGGTCGGGAAGCTCCGCTACGCGATCGACCAGTTCGAGCTGGTGCTCCACTACCAGCCGATCGTGGCGGCGGTCGACGGCAAGCCGTTGAAGGTCGAGGCGCTGGTCCGCTGGGGTCACCCGGTGCACGGGCTCTTGCCGCCGGACGACTTCATCCCATCGGCAGAACAGACGAACCTGATCAAGCCATTGACGGCGTGGGTGCTCAATGAGGCGCTCGGCCAGGTCCATGCCTGGTCGAAGGCCGGAATTGACGTCGGGGTCTCGGTCAACCTGTCGGCGCGCAACCTGCTCGATGCTGAGTTGCCCGACGCAGTGGAGCAGCTGCTGCGCACGTGGCAGGTGTCGCCCGACAAGCTCAGTCTCGAGATCACCGAGGGCACGATCATTGCGAGCGAAGCCGAAGACACGCTGCAGCGGCTGCACGCTACCGGGGTCAAGATCTCGGTCGACGACTTCGGCACCGGCTACTCGTCGCTCGCCTACCTCAAGCGGCTGCCGGTGCGCGAGATCAAGATCGACAAGTCCTTCGTCCTCGACATGGCGACCAACCGGGACGGGGCCGCCATCGTCCGCTCTACGATTGACCTCGGCCATAGCCTCGGGCTGACCGTCGTCGCCGAAGGGGTCGAAGACGAGCCGACGGCGGCGTTGCTGCGCGAGTATGGGTGCGACTTCCTCCAGGGCTTCCATATCAGCCGTCCCGCCGCGCCGGGGCCACTCGGCCCCTGGCTCCGCACGCGGGTCGGGCTCAACGGCGCGATGATCGCTTGAGTTCTTTTAATCTATAAGTCTTGCCCGAACCCGAGTCCGAACTTTCGTCCCGTGAGGTCGAGCACGTCGCGCGTCTCGCGCGGTTAGGGATCACCGAAGACGAGGTCGTTCGCTACCGTGACCAGCTGCGTCACATCCTGACCGCGATCAATGCCCTGAAGCGCGCCGATACCTCGACGGTTCCCGCTACCGCGCATCCGCTCGAGGAGCGCAACGTGATGCGCGAGGACCGGCGCGCACCGTGCCTGCCGGTCGAGGAAGCGCTGAAGAACGCGCCGAGCCGCGAGGACTCGTACTTCAAGGTCAAGGCGATCCAGGAATGAAGCTCTTCCAGCGGACCATCCGCGACCTGCACCAGATGCTGCTCGACCGGGAGATCGCATCGGTCGAGCTCACCGAGTCAGTCCTCGGTCATATCGATGCGGTCGGCGAGAAAACAAAGGCGTACCTGCTCGTGACCCGCGAGCTCGCCCTGCGTCAGGCAAAAGCTGCCGACGATCGGTTGCGGGCCAAGCGTGACGTCAAGCCGCTGACTGGGATCCCGATCGCACTCAAGGATGTGCTGTGCGTCAAAGATGTCGTCTCGACCGCGGGCTCGAAGATCCTGAAGGGCTTTACCCCGCCCTACAGTGCGACCGTCGTCGATCGGCTCGAGTCCGAAGGCGCCGTGTTCCTGGGCAAGACCAACTGCGACGAGTTCGCGATGGGCTCGTCGAACGAGAACTCGGGATACTGGCCCGTCCACAACCCCTGGGGACTCGACCGCGTGCCGGGCGGGTCGAGTGGCGGATCGGCGGCGGCCGTGGCGTCCGGCGAAGCCATCGCCGCACTCGGCAGCGACACGGGTGGGTCGATCCGGCAGCCGGCGGCGCTGACCGGCACCGTCGGCATGAAGCCGACCTACGGACGCGTCAGCCGTTACGGCCTGATCGCCTTCGCCTCTTCGCTCGACCAGATCGGTCCGATGACACGCGATGTGGTCGATGCGGCGCTCCTGTTGCAGTCGATCGCCGGGCACGATCCGCGCGACTCGACCAGTTCGACGCGCCCGGTCCCCGACTACCTGGCGACGTTGCGCAAGGGCGTGAAGGGGATGCGCCTCGGCGTGCCCAAGGAGTATTTCGTCACCGGCATGGAGGCTGCCGTTGAGCAGGCAATAAACGACGCCATCCGGCTGCTCGAGCAGCAGGGTGCGGCAATCGAAGAAGTCAGTCTGCCGCACAGTGACGTCGCGCTGCCCGCCTATTACATCATCGCGCCCGCCGAAGCCAGTTCCAACCTCGCGCGCTACGACGGCGTGCGTTATGGGTACCAGGCCGAAGGCGCGAAGAACCTGATCGAGGAGTACATGCTGACCCGCCAGCAGGGTTTCGGCGCCGAGGTCAAGCGCCGGATCATGCTCGGGACCTATGCCCTGAGCTCGGGCTACTACGACGCCTACTACCTGCAGGCGCAAAAGGTCCGCACCCTGATCATCGAGGACTTCAAGCGAGCCTTCGAAAAAGTCGATGCGCTGCTGGGTGCGACGTCGCCAACGGTCGCGTTCCCGCTCGGGGCCAAGACCCAGGATCCGGTCGCCATGTACCTGAACGACATCATCACGATCCCCGCAAACCTCGGCAACGTCTGCGGCATCTCGGTGCCCTGCGGCCTGGCCGATGGCCTGCCGATCGGCCTGCAGGTGATCGCCCCCGGGTTTCGCGAAGAGACCGCGCTGCAGGTCGCCTACGCCTTCGAGGCCGCGGCCGACTTCCGCAAGCTCCAGTCACCGCTGATGCGGGCGGCCTGATGGCCGTTACGACGCGTTACGAAGTCGTCGTCGGCCTGGAAGTCCACGCCCAGGTGCTGACGCAGAGCAAGATGTTTTGCGGCTGCTCGACCGACTACCTCGTGGCACCGCCCAACGCGAACACCTGCCCGGTCTGCCTGGGGCTCCCGGGATCGCTGCCGGTGATCAACCGGCGGGCGGTCGAGGCGACCATCCGCACCGCGCTGGCGCTGAACTGCGAGATCCCAGCGTTCTCGAAGTTCGACCGCAAGAACTACTTCTATCCCGACCTGCCGAAGGGCTACCAGATCTCCCAGTACGATCTGCCGTTCAGCCGCCACGGGCATCTCGACTTCGATGTCAACGGCGAGGCGCGACGCGCCGGCATCACTCGCGTCCATCTCGAAGAGGACACCGGGAAGCTACAGCACGAAGGCGCGATTGAGCAGGCCCAGTCGTCGCTGATCAACTTCAATCGGGCGGGCGTGCCACTGATGGAAATCGTCTCCGAGCCAGATCTGCGCAGCGCCGACGAGGCGCGCGAGTACGTCATGCGGCTGCGCGCTATCCTCCAGTACATCGGCGTCAACAACGGTGACATGGAGTCAGGCCAGCTTCGCTGCGACGCCAACGTCTCGCTCCGGCCGGTTGGCCGGATCGAGTTTGGCACCAAGGTCGAGATCAAGAACATGAACTCCTTCCGGGCGATCCATCGCGCGATCGAGTACGAGATCGTCCGCCAGACGGAAGTCCTGGAGGCTGGCGGCCGGTTGGTCCAGGAGACGCGAGGCTGGAACGATGCGCGCGGGCTAACGGTCTCGCAACGGACCAAGGAGTTCGCCGAAGACTATCGCTACTTCCCGGAGCCGGACCTGCCGCCACTCGAAGTCAGTCGTGAGTGGGTGGCCGAAATCGGGTCCATCCTGCCGGAGCTGCCGGCGGCGCGGCGCGATCGCCTGATCGCAAACTTCGGCCTCAGCCCATACGACGCCTCCGTGCTGACCTCGTCGAAGCCGATGGCCGAGTACTTCGAGGAGACCGTGCGGTTGGGCGCCCCGGCGAAGGCGGCGGCGAACTGGATCCTCGGTGACTTCAGCCGCTTCCTCAACGCCGATCACCAGGAGATCCAGGACGCCTCGGTCAAGCCGGCGCACCTCCAGCAGCTGATCGCGCTGATCGACTCGGGCGTCATCAGCGGCAAGATGGCGAAGCAGACGTTCGAGGCGATGTACCACGCGGCGGATCCGGAGCCGGCGCTCACGGCGGCGAAGGGCTCGAGCCAGATCAGCGGTGACGCCGAGCTCACCGGCATCGTCGACCAGGTCATGGCCGAAAATGAAAAGTCCGTGGCCGACTTCAAGGCGGGAAAAGAACGGGCGCTGAAGTTCCTGATCGGCCAGGGGATGAAGCTCTCCAAAGGCCGAGCCAACCCGCAGCGGCTCGAGGCGCTGCTGCGAGAGAAGATCGCGTAGTGCAGCTAACCGTAGGGGAGCTCGCCCACGGCGGGGCGGCCCTGGCGCGGGTCGATGGCCGGGTCGTCTTCGTCGAAGGCGCCATCCCGGGAGAAACCGTCGAGGCCGAGGTCACCCATCGGCGGAAAGATTTCTGGCGCGCCCAGGCGACGGCCGTCCTGGAGCCGGCGCCCACGCGCATCGATCCGCCCTGTCCCTATTTCAAGGCCGGTTGTGGCGGCTGCCAGTTGCAGTACCTGGCCTATCCCGAGCAGCTGGCCCAGAAACGGCAGGTGCTAGATCGCCAGCTCCAGCGCGCCCGTGTCGAATTTCCCATCGACCGCATCGACGTCCTGGGGATGGACGACCCGTGGCGCTATCGCCTTCGCGGCGAGTTTCATGTCCTGCGCCGGGCGGGCGCCGTCAGCCTCGGCTTCTATCGAAAGCACACCTACCAGACGCTGCCGATCGACGCCTGCCTGATCCACGTCGAGGCGATCGAGCGGGCGCTGCCGGCCTTCGCGCGTGCCGCGGAGGATCCGGCGGCCGCGCGCGTCACCGCCCTGCAGTTCACCTGGGCGCCCGGGACGAGCGACCTGCTGTGGTCGCCGTATCCTCCGGGCTCGGCCGATCCAGGATTTGGCGCGCGAGCCGCGGGCTGGATCCCCGAGCTCAACCTCAACGACGATTCGATCGGGATCGAGGACGCGGGCCGCCACTTCCGCGTCCGTCCCGAGGCATTCGTCCAGGTCAACGCGCGGCAGCGCGACGTCCTCTACCAACGTGCCATCGCCCTTGCGCAGCTCAGTGGCCGCGAGCGGGTGGTCGACGCCTATGCCGGAATCGGCATGCTCACCGCGCGGCTGGCGGATCATGCGACCGACGTCATCGCGATCGAAGAGAGCCCCTACGCCGTGCGCCTGGGAGAGCTCAACATGCAGCTCAACGGCTGCGGCAATGTCAGCTACCGGCGCGGCCGTGTCGAGGATGCCGCCCCCGGGCTGGAGGGAGATGTCGATGTCCTCGTGCTCGATCCGCCGCGTGCCGGGTGCGCCGAAGCGGCGATCGAGGCGATGGCGAATCTGAGGCCGCGTCACGTTGTCTATATCTCGTGCGACCCCTCGACGCTCGCCCGCGACGTCAACCGTTTTTGTGCCGCCGGACGCTATACCCTAGTGGAGGTGGCTTTCGTCGACATGTTCCCCCAGACCTACCACATCGAAGCGGTGGTCAAGCTCGACCGCAACGCATGAGCTTCGTCCATCTTCATACGCACTCTGAATTCAGCCTGCTCGATGGGGCCAGCCGCGTCTCCGAGATGGTTCGCCTGGCGGCCGAAACCGGGATGCCCGCGATCGCGCTCACCGATCACGGCGTGCTCTACGGCGCCGTCGATCTCTATCTGCAGGCGAAGGCCGCCGGGATCAACCCCATCATCGGCCAGGAGCTCTACGTCGCCACCCGCTCCCGCCACCAGAAGGAAGGACGGGCCGACCGCGATCCCTATCACCTGATCCTGCTCGTCAAGAACCTCGAAGGCTATCGCAACTTGATCCAGCTCTCCAGCCTGGCGCACCTCGAGGGCTACTACTACAAGCCCCGGATCGACAAAGCGCTGCTGGCCGAGCACACCCAGGGGCTGATCGCGCTCTCGAGCTGCCTCGGTGGGGAGGTGGCCAGCCGGCTGCTCGAGGGTGACGAGGCCGGGGCGGAGCAGGTGGCCCGCGAATACCAGCGGATGTTCGGCGAGGACTACTTCCTGGAGATCCAGGATCACGGGATGGAGGAGCAGGCTCGCGTCAATGAGGGCCTGGCGCGCCTCTCCCAGCGCACCGGGATTCCGCTGGTCGCGACCAACGACTCCCACTACACGCGCAAGGACGACGCCGAGGCGCATGACATCCTTCTCTGCCTGCAGACCGGCACCGTTGTCTCGGATCAGAAGCGGATGCGGTTCCACAACGACGAGTTCTATCTCAAGACCCCGGCCGAAATGGCGGAGCGGTTCCGTGCGTTCCCGGAGGCGGTCGCCAACACAATCCGGATCGCGGAGCGCTGCCACCTCGAGCTCGACACCAAGCCGCTCCTGCCCCGCTTCGAGGTCCCGCATGGTCAAACCGCAGAAACGTACTTGCGCCGTCTCGTGGAGCAGGGCCTCAAGGCCCGCTATCCGGAGCTGGGCCAGGTGGTGCGCGACCGGTTCGAGATGGAGTTCGGCGTGATCGAGGCGATGGGCTACGCGCCCTACTTCCTGATCGTCAGCGACTTCATCGATTTCGCGCGCCAGAACGGCGTGGCGGTGGGTCCGGGCCGCGGTTCCGCCGCGGGCAGCATCATCTCGTACGCACTGGGCATCACGACGCTCGATCCCATCCAGCATGGGTTGATCTTCGAGCGATTCCTCAACCGCGAGCGGATCTCGATGCCTGATATCGACGTCGACTTCGATGACCGGAATCGCGACCGCGTCATCGATTACGTCGGCCAGAAGTATGGGCAGGATCACGTGGCGCAGATCATCACCTTCGGCACGATGAAGGCGCGTGCGGTGATCCGCGACGTGGGCCGCGCGCTCGACGTGCCACTTCGCGAGGTCGACCACCTGGCAAAGCTGGTGCCGCCTACGCTCAACATGACGCTCGACAAGGCGATCCAGATGGTTCCCGAGCTTGCCCAGGCCGAAAAAGACCCCGTGTACGAACGGCTGCTGAAGAACGCGCGCAAGCTGGAGGGCCTCGTTCGCCATGCCTCGACGCATGCCGCCGGCATCGTCATCACGCCCGAACCGCTCCAGCACTACCTGCCGCTGCAGGCCAGCATCACCCGCGGCGACAAGAACGGCCAGGAAAAACGCGCGGTGATGACGCAGTACGAGATGAACGCGGTGCAAAAAATTGGCCTGCTGAAAATGGACTTTCTCGGCCTTCGAAACCTGTCCGTCATCGAAGACGCCCTGCAGAACCTCGCACAGACGCGTGGCCTAAAACTGGATCTGTCGACGATACCCTGGGACGATCCAGCCACCTTCCGCCTGCTGCAGGCGGCGGACACCAACGGCGTCTTCCAACTCGAGTCCCCAGGTCTTCGCCGCCTGCTCCAGGACATGCGGCCGACGACCTTCGAGGACATCACGGCGGCGATCGCACTTTTCCGCCCCGGACCGCTCGAAGGCGGGCTGGTCGATCAGTACATGAAGTGCAAGCACGGTGAGCAGGAGATCGTCTACCCGCTGCCGCAGCTCGAGCCGATTCTCAAAGAGACGTATGGCGTCATCGTCTATCAGGAGCAGGTGATGCACATCGCCTCCCAGCTGGCCGGCTTCACCCTGGGCGAAGCCGACGTGCTGCGCGCCGCGATGGGCAAGAAGAAGAAGGAAGAGATGGCGAAGATGCGGGCCAAGTTCATCGCCGGTGCGGTCGAGCGGGGGGTGACGCAGGCGAAGGCAACCGAGATCTTCGACCTGATGGCCTTCTTCGCCGGCTACGGGTTCAACAAGTCCCACAGCGCCGCCTATGCCGTGATCTCCTACCAGACCGCGTACCTGAAGGCGAACTACCCGCTGGAGTACCTCGCGGCCCTGCTCAACAACGAGGCCGGCAACTACGACAAGGTCGCGGCCGCCGTCCTCGACTGCCACGCGCGCGACATCGAGGTCCTGCCGCCCGATGTCAACAGCTCCGAGGCCGGGTTCTCGGTGAAGGACGGAAAGATTCGCTACGGGCTCGCCGTGATCAAGAACGTCGGCGTCCGCGCCATCGAGCTGCTGCTCGCCGAGCGGCGGGCACACGGCCCGTTCAAGTCGTTGCTCGATCTCACCGTCCGGGTCGACCCGCGCGAGCTGAACAAGCGCGTCCTCGAGAGCCTGATCCGTTCCGGCGCCACCGATAGCCTGGGCGAGCGGGGCCGGCTGTTCGCCAGCATCGACCGCGTCAGCGACCGCGCGGCGCAGATCATCAGCGAGCGCGAGAGTGGCCAGACCAACCTCTTCGGCATGCTGCCCGAGGCGGACGAGATGGACGATCCGTCAGCCGGCCTGGTCTCGGCCATGCCACCGATGCCGGACGACGAGCGACTCAAAGGTGAGAAGGAGCTACTCGGCCTCTATTTGTCCGATCACCCGCTGCGGCGGATCGAGCAGGAGCTCCACGCCAAGGTCGACACCTACGCGAACCAGGTCACGCCCGATATGGAGGACTACGAAGTCCGCATCGGGGGCGTGATCAAGGCGGTGCGGCCGGTGGTGACGAAATCGGGCAAGGCGATGGCGTTCGTGCAGCTCGAAGATCTGACGGCGACTATCGAAGTCATCGTCTTCCCTCGGGTCTTCGAAGAGCGCCGCCAACTGCTGCTCTCCGACACGGTCGTGATCGTTCGGGGCAAGGTCGATGCCCGCGCCGCCGCCGGCGACGACGAGGAGCGCGCCGAGCAGGCGAAAGTCATTGCCGACGAGATCCTCGCCTTCGACGATGCCGGTCACGAGAGTTGGGTGCGCAACCAGGTTGTCCACCTCGATGTGCCTGCCGAGGCAACCCAGGAACAGATGGCGACCCTGCAGGAGATTCTGGGTCGCTGCGCCGGCCCGGACCGGGTCGTGCTCCACCTGCAGCGCGCCGATCAGGTGGTCGACATGGACCTTGGCGAGAAGTTCCGGGTCCAGGGCGGTGGGCTCGCGGGTGACCGGGCCCAGCGCGAGATCGATGCGCTGTTCAGCCGCCCGGTCTGGCGCCTGGAAACCATCCGTCGACGCGCGCCCGAGCGACAGGTCAACGGCGGCCGGCAGGCCCGGACCCTGGTCGGGTCGTCTGCCGGCGCTTAGAACTCGGAACCGGGCATCCGCCAGCGCAAGGCCCCCGGAACGTTGTACCGACGTGGCCAACGAGCCGTCCGCGTCGCCCCCGCACCAGGACCTCCCAGCCCGCGGTCAGCAACTCCTCGCTGAGCTCGCTGCCCTGCACGACGGTATGGCGCGGGATCTGGCCGATCGCCTGGCGGCGCTCAGCCAGGTACGCGGCGAGCTGAGTCAGGCGCGTAGCGAGCTCAGCCAGGCGCGTGCCCAGCTGGGCCAGCTCCAGCAGGAGCTCGTCGCCTTGCGGAACGCCGGGAAGGGCTGGGCGGCGGAGCGAGAGCGCCTTGCCGCGGACGGGGAACGGCTTGGCAAAGCGAGCGAGGCCCTGAGCGCGACCAACCAGGCGTTGGAGGCGAGGGTGAAGGCTCATGAGGCGCAACTCGCCGCCCTGCGCGAGGAGCGCGAGCAGCTCAGCGAGCTGTATACCCATGTCACCAATCAGACCAACAAGCTGGCGGCGGACTGGAGCGCCCGACGCAATGGGCTGACGGCTGACAAGCAGCGGCTGGCCGCGGAGCTCGAGGAGGCCCGCACCACGCTGACCCTCGGCCAGGAGCGGGATCGGCAATGGAAAGCGCAGGTCTGGAAGCTCCAGGACGAGGTAAAAACCCTGCGGACCGGCGTCGGGCGGGTCACGCTGACGCCCGAACAGAGCCACCATGTCTTCTCGCAGCTGAATGCCATCGTCGGTTTTGCGGAAGTGTTGCTCGACGAGGCCGGCAATCGGGCGTCAGGAGTGGAGCGCCAGGAGTTTCTGCAACACATCAAGGCGAGCGGCGCGCAACTGGTCGGCTACATGAAGCGACTGACGGTGGCGCCAGGTGACGCCGACCCCGTCGGCGAATCACCTGATGACCGGATCCTCGCCTCCCCACCGGGGGCGTCCCCCGTCCTGGTGGCGGCCGCCGATGCGACCGTTCGCGAGCGCCTCGAAGGCCTGCTGAGCCGAGCCGGCTATCGGGTGGAGTTCGCGGGCGATGCCGCCGAAGGCCTGAAGCTGGCCGTCGAGCTGCAGCCGCTCGCCATCGTGATCGACACGGATCTACCGCCGAAGGGAGCCCAAAAGTTGGTCGACGACCTGAGCGGCGAGCCACGGGCCAGGGATATCCCGGTCGTCCTCACGGCCAAGAACGACGAGGAGCAGCTGGGCGTGAGCATGGGCCAGGTCGACTTCCTGCGGAAGCCTCTCAATCGTCAGCAGGTCCTCCAGGCCATGGCCAAGTACGACCTGCTCGCCGACCGGCGGCGGGCGCAAAAGATGCCGACGAGCGTGCTCGTGATCGACGATGACCCGCGGAACACCCGGCTGGTCCAGGCGATGCTGAAACCCTTCAGCATTGATGTGCTGTCGACCAACGACGGAGCGGCTGGGATCAAACTGGCTCGTACCCGCAAGCCTGACCTGATCATCCTCGATCTGATGATGCCCGAGGTCGATGGTTTCGCGGTGGTCTCGGCGATCCGCGCTGATGCCACGACCGCGGAAATCCCGATTCTGATCTACACCGCGAAGAACATCACGCTCGCTGATCGCCAGCGGCTCCAGAGCAGTATCCAGGCCATCATCCGGAAGGGCGACTTGAGCAAGGAGCAATTTCTCGACCTCATCTACCGGCGCGGTGAACGTCGACGGCGTCCGCGGCCGGAGGAAGCTGCCGCTTAGCCGATCCCGAAGCGCCCCAGGCTCTCAACGAACAGGTAGACCACCAGCACCACCACGAAGGCGGCGACCGGCGCCCAGTCGAATTGCCCTGGGCGCCGTGGAAACCGACCACGGAACGGCCGCGCGAACGGCTCCGTGCTCTGCATGATCATCTGCGTGATCGGGTGCCAGGGATCCATCCTGAAGAAGCCAAAGAAGATGCGAACCAGCAGCAGGATGATGATGAACACTAGGGCGTAGCCCACGATCAAGATCAGGGTGGCGACCAGGTTGCCGGAGCCGATGAACGCGGCCAGCGCGTAGAGAATGATGATGCCAACCAGGAACGAGATGTCCAGGCCGCCTACCGGGGGGATGACGCGCCGGATCGGCGCCAGGTACCACTCGGTGGCCAGCAGGATGTACCGACCCGCCTGCGTGTAGAGCATCCCCGGGAACCAGGTCAAGATTGCGCGCACGATCAAGACGAGGATGAACAGGTTGATCAGGGTCACGATCAGCGAAGCTCCGGGGAACATCGCTGGCTAGTTTACGGGGTTGCCGATAAATACCGGCTAAGAATCAGCGGCGGCGACGGCGCGCCAGCAGGTCGCCGGTCGGATCCTCGGGCGGCTTCTTCGGCGCGCGCGGTTGAGCGGCGCGAGCGGCGCGGATTCCGTCGACCCGCTCCTTGAGCCGGGTGACGGTGGCCTCGGCGGGGAGGACCGCGGCCGGCCGGCGAGCCACGGCCGCTCGCCAGTCGGGCAAGTCGTCCAGCCGGAAGATCAGGCGGCGCAGGGCGACGTCAAGGGGAAAGAGAAGAATCGCCAGCACCAGCAAGACCTCGCCGATCGGCAGAGCGGCCCGCACCGTCGGCACCGGAACCCGGAAGGCCTGCGAGACGTTGGTGAAGAGCACCCCGCCGCCGGCCTGGGCGATCGCCTTGAGCGTGGCGAGGTCGGTGCCGAGATCCCGGTACTCCGGCGAGTAGGGTACGACCAGCCCGGTCGTCGTCGTATGGCGAACCACGCCGCCGGCTGCGTCGCTGATGTGCAGCAGGTAGCTGCCCACCTGGTCGGTCGGCAGGTCACCCTCGAAACGGCCGGGCCCGGTGGAGGACAGGATCAGGCTGGTGTCGGCCAGATCCGGGGTGAGGGCGTTGACCGTCACGGTGGCGCCCGAGGTTGGCGGTGCCGTCACGAGGAGGTGGGTGTGGTCGCCCTGGACGCGGGTCTCGACCTGCAGCGCGGGATCGCCTGGCTGCGGCAAGCTGGCGTGCACGATATCGCCGAAGAAGCGATTGGCCGATGGCCATTGCAGCAGTCCGGCGGTCCAGCGGCCCTGGGCAGCGCTGGTCCAGGCGATGACCCGGCCGAGGCCGTATTGCCAGGTCGCGAGCAGCGGGTCGCCCTGCGGGCTCTTCAGCACTACGTCGGCCGCCGCGCGCGGTGTGGTCGCGACGTAGCCGGTGAGGACGGGAAAGCTGTCCAGCGGCACGCCGGGGATGACGTCGGCCAGTGAGGCGAGCTGCGGCGCGATGCGGCCCTCGACGATCCAGGGCTTGAGCGCCTCGCGCGTTTCTTTGAGGAAGATCTGTGGCACGTCCGACAGGCTGTTGCTCTGGTAGAAGCGGCCGTGTCCCCAGCCCGCCATCGCCTGCATCATCGACGCGTCCGACGCATTGGATGCGATCGCGACAGTCGACACCGTGATGCCGTGTGCGTGCATCGTGGTGATCACGGGCTGGTAGTTGTCGATGGCGTCGCCGTCGCCAAAAAGGATCACGTGCTTGATGGCGGCCGTCGCGTGCGACAGCGCCTGGTCAGCCGCGTCCAGGTCAGGTGTGTAACTGGGCGGATCGCCCAGGCTCATCGCCTCGATCTTTTTCTTGATGGCGGCCTTGTCGGTCAGGGGTCCCAGCGGGACGACGATGGCGCCCATGTTGCCACCGGTGACCCCAACCAGGTCGCGCGGCGTGAGCTGGTCGACGACCGACTCCGCCGCGCCGCGCAGCACCTGGTCACCCTGCATGCTCTCGGTCGACTCCAGCGCGAGCATGACGGCGACCGGTGGCTTCTGGATGTCCTGGGGCAGCTGGATCTGCACCGGCAGCGTCGTCTCGAGCGCGGTGCCGGCATAGCCCCCGGGGCCGTAGCTGTCGGAACCGCCGATGACCACCAGGCCGGTGCCGAGGTCACGGACCGACGCCTGGAGCAGGGCCATGCCCTCGGCGCCCAGGCTCGAGGCCGGGATATTGACCAGGACGATGGCCTGGTAGGCGGCGAGATCCGCCGCCGATCGCGGCAGTTGCTCTGGCGTGACGACCGCGGTCCCGATGCCGGTCGACCGCAGGGCCGACTCGAGGCTCGCGGCCTCGCCCACGGTGTTCTCGACCAGTAGCACCCGGGGCGGTCCCACGATCCGGATCAGCGCCTCACCGAAATTGTTCTCGGCGTAGGTATCGCGCACCGGATCGATCACGAGACGGACCGCATGGAACCCCGGCTGGCTGGGCTGGACTGTCTGCTTGATCGTGGTCTCGCCGGGCGCCAGGTCAAGCGGGGTCGTGGTGATGAGCGTCCGGTCGAGATACCAGCGCGCCGTGGCATGCGTCGTCGTGTTGCTGACAATCAGCGCCTGCGCGTCCGCCTGCTGTCCCTGGGTCAACGTCTGGGGGGCATCCAGCCGATCGACGTAGACCTCGGCGCCGAGGGGCACGGGAAGCGCAACGGTGTCGACGCGAACCCCCTCGGCGCGAAGCAGACGGGCTTCACCGAGCGCGTCACCGAGGTTGCCACGACCGTCGCTGATGAGCACGATGTGTCGGCGGCTGTCATCGGGAAGGATCGAGCCCCCCAGCTGCAGGGCGGCCGCCAGGTCGGTGTAATGCGGATTCGGCTGGCTCTGGAACTCACCGAACTGCGGGTCCTTCCCGAGGTTGACCTCGACCTGCGGGTCGCGGCCGAAGCTGACGACGCCGGCGCGATCGTCGCCCCGCCGCTGCTGCAGGATGCGACGGACCATGGCGGCCTCGCTGTCGAGCGCGCTCTGCACGCTCGCCGACAGGTCCGCCGCGACGAGCAGGGATTGGTTGCTCGGCGTTGTCTGGACCTGGAAGCCGGCCAGCGAGGCGGTCAGCAGCAGCACGATCAGCGCCCGCAGGCCAAGCGAGAACCTCGCCCGTCGCGGCGATAACGGCGGGGGGAAGAGGCGCCAGATAGCGACGATGACCGCCAGTGCCAGGACGCCCGCCCCCAGGAACAGGGGGCGGTTGACGTCAAAGCCCACGGTGGAAGGCGAGCCATTCGGCGGTGATGACCGCGAGCGCCGCCAGCGCGATCCACGGCCAGATCTCGAGCTGGCCTCGGTGCGTGGCCTGGACGGCGACCGCCCGCGTTGGTGGCAGCGTCAGCCGGTCGGGCGGCTTCAGCTGCGAGATCGAGTCGGAGAACAGATTCACGCTGAACCACGAGCGCTGCACCTGGCCCGCAAGCACTTGCTCGACCGTGTAGAGGCCAGTCGGATCGGTGTCGGCGAAGCTGGCGATC